>Ga0209123_1000368_pt1 | contig 62733 bp, 51 predicted proteins | sample BarGraIncu00431A_FD_184500 | JGI IMG/M metagenome (GOLD analysis project Ga0209123, IMG submission 184500) | Arctic peat soil microbial communities from Barrow, Alaska, USA - Barrow Graham LP Incubations 004-31A (SPAdes) (version 2) | ecosystem: Environmental > Terrestrial > Soil > Wetlands >... | reverse complement strand
AAATGGTATGATGCTGCGAGCGGGGGAACAGAAATAACTAATCTGAATCCAACGATTTCAACCAACACCACCTATTATGCAGAAGCAACAAACAATGGATGTGTTTCTGCTGCCAGAACAGCGGTTAGCGCAACGGTAAATGCTCTGCCTACAGTTAGTTCTGCATCGGTGTCGCCAACCTCGGTTTGCGTCTCAGGAAGTGTAACATTCTCTGCCACGGCAAGTGCAGGGACTATTAAATGGTATGATGCTGCGAGCGGGGGAACAGAAATAACTAATCTGAATCCAACGATTTCAACCAACACCACCTATTATGCAGAAGCAACAAACAATGGATGTGTTTCTGCTGCCAGAACAGCGGTTACCGCAACGGTAAATGATCTGCCATCCTCTCCAACGGTTGGGACCATTACACAACCAACCTGTGCTGTGGCTACAGGAAGTGTGGTTTTGAGTGGATTACCTGCCGGAAGTTGGACAATTAATCCGGGAGCTATAACAGGTTCAACTGCAAGTACGACTCTATCAGGTTTAACTGCAGGTACAACTTATAATTATACCGTTACCAATTCCGTTGGTTGTACTTCAGTTGCTTCGGCCAATGTGGTGATTGCTGCACAACCGGTAACTCCAACAGCTCCAACGGTTGGTACCATTACACAACCCACCTGTGCTGTGGCTACAGGTAGTGTGGTTTTGAGTGGCTTACCTGCCGGAAGTTGGACGATTAATCCCGGAGCTATAACAGGTTCAACTGCAAGTACGACTCTATCAGGTTTAACTGCAGGTACAACTTATAATTATACCGTTACCAATTCGGTTGGTTGTATTTCAGCTGCTTCAGCCAATGTGGTGATTGCTGCACAACCAGTTTCACCAAATGCACCTGTAACCACAGTCACTCAACCAACTTGTTCGGTAGCTACAGGAACAATAACCGTTACGGTTCAAACTTCAGGGGAAACCTATAGTTTTGATAATGGTGTAAGTTTCCAGGCCAGCAACATTAAATCAGGTTTGTTAGCAGGAAGTTATAACGTGATGATAAAAAGTACCGGTGGCTGTATTTCCAAATCTTCAACTGTCACTCTTGCTGTACCCAATTGTAATAACATTGATTTAGTGGTCGTTGAAACGGTCAATACTACAACTGCTATTGCCGGACAAACAGTAATATTTACAATTGTGGCAACTAATAATGGTCCTGATAATGCAATCGGAACATCGGTTATGGTCAAGTTACCAAGTGGATATACTTTTGTTTCAACCTCAACAACGAAAGGAATTTATGACCCTTCAACAGGTGAGTGGAAAATTGGGAATCTGAATAATGGAGCAACTGAAACTTTAACCATAATAGCAATGGTTAATTCAACAGGAACTTATGATATAACTTCAGTAATTCAATGTAATCAAGCAGAAACTACTTATGTTAATAACACATCAACAATTGAACTAATACCTTTGGAATTCTTTTTCCCTGATGCTTTCTCTCCAAATGGTGATGGTTACAATGACAAATTTGTTATTATTCATGATGGATCACTTAAAATAGATTTTGAAGTCTATAACCGGTGGGGAAATTCAGTTTATAAAAATTCTGATTATCAAAATGACTGGGATGGCAAGGGAACAGTGAATTTCTTAGGAACTGATCTTCCGAATGGTACTTATTATTGTACGTATAAGGTAATTAAAATTTCAACTGGAGCTATTTTGCTTAATGGGGTGAAATATATAACATTACGTCGTTAAGAAAAACTCAAATTTCCTGAAAGAAAGTTTAAAAAAAGGTACTAACCGAATAAAAAACATGGTAATGTTACACGATATAATTTCAAACTTACTGATTTCACTAAATCTGCCGAAAATTCGGTTGATGCTTTGTTTCTTTCTGCTGTTTGTAGGCAATTCGCTAAAAGCACAACAAGAACCGATGTATTCACAATACATGTTCAATATGTTGCATATAAATCCCGCCTATGCCGGTAATCGCGCTGAAGATAATATCACAGCTTTGTACCGAAAACAATGGATAGCAATTGATGGTGCTCCTGCCACGGCTTCTTTGTCATGGGACAGACGACAAGAGGGAAGCAATGTAGGATATGGTTTGCAAATTTATAACGATCAACTAGGAATTGAGTCTACATCTGGTATTCAGGCTTTTTATTCCTATCGTATCCCATTCGAAAAGTCATTTTTATCTTTTGGTTTGAGCGGGGGTGTATTAAACTACCGTGCTGCATATGCTCAAACGTCAACAATACAGAGTGGCGACCCTTTGTTTCAGAATAATGTAAATAGTTGGCTTCCTACTGTTGGTTTCGGTATTTTATATGCAACGGAAAACTGGTATGCGGGGCTTTCTGTTCCAGCTTTACTGGAAACGAAAATAAATGCAGATAACCAGCAAGTCACAAGCGGTGCCAACAATCATTATTTTCTAACCGGAGGATATATTTTTGATGTATCAGAAATACTCAAACTTAAACCTTCCATTTTACTCAAAGCAGTTAGAGGTGCGCCTTTCGAATATGATTTTAATTTGAATGCCTGGATTCAAAATATAATGGGATTAGGCATAAGTTATCGAACAGGTGATGCAATCGTGGGAATGTTTGAACTTCAGATTTTTCCTGATTTAAGACTCGGATATGCTTATGATTACACTATATCAGGTCTCAACCCCTTCAATAAAGGCACTCATGAGTTAATGCTGAGATACGAATTTGGAGATAAAAAGAATCAACGAATTTTATCGCCTCGTTATTATTAAATGCCTGAAATTCAAATTTTAAAAAAATTTAAACCATTATGCCGAAATGAAACTATCGATAATATTAAGGGTTGCTTTGGTGATTTGTATGCTGACTTCCGGTATAGTTAATGCACAAACAAATACCAATGAAAAGACTCAAATAAAACAGAGCGCGTTATTAACAAAAGCTGACATTGCCTATCAAGATGCGAAGTTTGCTATTGCAGCAGATTATTATGAAACCTATATCCAAAATCCGGTGAATTCTCAAAATATTGTTTTATCAAAATTAGCTGATTGTTATTGGCAAATGCGAGAGTACGATAAAGCTTTTCGTATATATAAACTTATCTATCCTAATGGAACTCAAAGTGCAAGTGATCAAGATCGAAAGCGGATAGCTGAATTGTATGCTCGAAATGGTGAATATAAACTGGCATCAGAATGGTTGAAAGGTATTGCAGGATACCAATTGAAAGCCGAAGTTTACAATGAAAAGGAAACACTGAATAAAATGAAAAAAGATTCACTCAATTGGAAGTTGGGGTTTTTGAACGTTAATACAGCATATAGAGATTTTTCTCCTTTTGTATCAAATAATACCTTGTTTTTTAGTAGTAACAAACCACTTCTCACCAAAAAGAAAGCTTTTGGTTGGGATGCTAAAAACTATGCCCGTTTGTGGAAAGTGCCTTTATCAAACCTCGATACAATTTCATGTAGAAACCTAATTAACTATACTTTAAATAAAGAACGAACAAACTCAAAAATCAAAAATCTGGCTGGAATTTACGAAACTGGAGATACGAAACCAATGAGCGACGTCATACGTCTGGTTATAAATAAACCAACTATGAACGGTGTTTTAAATCCGGCTGGTACGGTTGTTAAAGGACTCGAAAAAATTCTGTTTAATGCAGGCCCCATCTCCATTGATAAAAATAATCATTTCTATTTTTCAGCAAATTATCCAACAGCAGACAAAAAAGGTACAAATCGTATCTGTTTAATGGAGGGAATTTATACTACTTCAGGAATTACAACGATTCAAAAATTGCCTTTTGGCGATGCTAATACATATTCGGTTATGCATCCGGTGATAAATTCCGACGGAACCCTTTTGGTGTGTAGCAGCGATAAAGCTGGCGGAAAAGGAGGTTACGATCTCTATTATTCAAAACGTAGGGATATAAATCAAACGTGGGATACACTCAAAGCGGTTGGAAATAAAGTAAATACCGTGGGAAATGAGGTTTTTCCAAGTATTACACCAAACGGATATTTGTATTTTAGTAGCGATAATATGCCGGGTTTAGGAGGATTGGATATTTTCCGGATTCCTGTTCAAGCTGCCATTCTCGGAAAAGGTGAAATCGAACATTTAAGTTATCCGATTAATAGTTCGGCAGACGATTTTGGCTGGACTCAACAGGATAGTACAGGCATGAAAGGATACTTTACTTCAGATCGTTTGAACTGCGATGACAATTTATACAGTTTTGCCTATATACCGAATACAGCTAAAGAACGCGACAAAAAATCATTTATAGAAGGGTTTGTTCTTGAAAAACAGTCATTAAAACCAATTTTTGGTGCAACGCTATTTTTGTTTAATATCAAGGAAGACACAGTGTATGTTGCCAAAGCCGACAAAAATGGAAAATATCACTTCCCTGTGCTTACAACCAGCGATATAATAATAAAAGCCGTTGATACAAAATATATAAACGACTGTTTATCAGGGAATATTCTTTATGAACCTCAACCGAAGAATACTGTTCATAAAGCTCCGCGCGATTTATTGCTCGATAAATTTAAGGTTGGTTTTAAATGGAAATTGAGCAATATCCATTACGATTTTGATAAATGGAACATACGCGCTGATGCCATGCCAATTTTAGATAGCTTAATTATTATATTAAACGAAAACCCAATTACTGTTGAATTAGGTTCACATACCGATTCTCGCGGATCGTTCAAATATAACGAACGATTATCGCAACATTGTGCCGAATCAGCTGTGGCGTATCTTATCCAACATGGTATTGATTCCAAGCGAATTACAGCTAAAGGGTATGGCGAATATCAATTATTGAACGGTTGTTCAGATGGCGTACCGTGTACTGATGAAGAACATCAAGCTAACCGTCGTACCGAGGTAAAAGTAACCGGTTATATTACCACTCAGAAAATTTATGAAAATATAAATCCGGATAAATTTAGTGATGGAGAAAAAATCAACAAAAAAGACTTGCCAAAAGATTTCTTCGAAGAATGTAAATAATTATTGAAAGTAAACATTTCGAAATAAAATTTTGAAAACCTCCAGAAACAAATAGTTTATGGAGGTTTTTTGATTTCCCTTTTTTTCGCTCAAGTATTCGTGTAAATTTCAATTGAAAGCTTTTTAAAATTTAGTTTATACCTTCATTCAAGTTTCCAAATTAATTTGAAAATCCAATTATTTAGTCTATTGTGAACTGAGAGTTAAGTTCATGAATAGTATTGATATGTCAATTTAATGTAAAAAGAAAGAAAATGTTTCATAAATGAAGCATTTTCTTTCTTTTTTACTCAAAGAGAATCATTTTTATAATAGTTTGTAAGTAAAATTCAAATTTATTTTCTTTTGCTTATGTAATCGGCTGTCATTATGAGAGTTAAGTTATTTAGAGAAATATTTCATTATTGACTAATTATCAATTCATTAAATCAAATAAAATGAATTAATAATTTTTAATACATATATTTTTCATTAATTTATTACTTTGATTATCTGTGCTTTAAACATATTTAAAATCATTCTAGTACTCATTATTATTTATAATCAATATAAATAAATACAAGTAATGCTATTAAAGTGATAGCATTAATAAATTTCTAATATATTTGCTGAAATTTTTCCTTAATCATGAGAATTAACACCAAAATACGTTACGGTTTACGAACAATTATTGAAATTGCAACTGCAACTGATCCAAACGGAGTATTACAAAAAGACATTGCTCAAAGTCAACATATTTCTTTGAAATATTTAGATCCTATTATATCTGCACTGAAACTTAAGGGTTTAATAACTAACTCAAGAGGTAAAAGCAGTGGTTATAGATTAACTCGCGATCCAAAGCAAATCACAATGTATGATATTTATACTGCTTTTGAACAGATTCTAATAATAGAATGCATTAATAATTTAGGATTCTGCGACAGATCAGCTCATGATTGTAAGGGAAGAAACTATTGGAATGAGTTTAGGGAAGATATTGTGTCTTTATTAACAAACAAGACTTTGGATCAAATAATTTCTGAAACTTATTATGAATGTAAAGATTTAGTAGTAACAGAGTAAACAAAAGTCTGTTTTTTTTGTTTTTAAATACTGCTTAAGTTATAGCATTGATATTTTATTTTTTTTATAAAACGATACTACTAATGTTATAGCACCTGCATATTTTTTTTATTAAACAATACTACTAATGTTATAGGACTTGTATAAATATTCAAAATTATCAACAAATAAAAATTAAAAAAATGATCAAAAAACAATCAACCAAAATTTTTGTGTTGCTTTTGATTGGCTTTGTTTCAATAACATGCCAAAAAGCAATAGCTCAGAGTCTTAAGATTAATCCAAAATCTTCAACAATTACGATTTTAGGGACAACAAATGTGCATGATTTTAAGACAAAAGTAGAACAAATGAAAGGTGAACTAGTAATTAATGCGAAACAAGTTCAATCATTAAATGTAGAAATTCCAGTGAAATCAATTAAAAGTGGTGAAAGTTTAATGGATAAAAAAACGTATGAAGCATTTGATGATTCAAAAAATCCAACTATTAAATTCCAAATGACTGATGTTGCGTCAATGCTTGTTAATGGTGCTGAAGTAAGTGCTACAGTTTCTGGTAATTTATCAATGGCTGGTGCAGTTAGAAAAATAACTTTTAAAACAACAGGTAAAAATTTAAAACCCGGTGTTTATGAGTTTACAGGCATTATACCATTGAAAATGACTGATTTTAAAATGAAACCTCCTACAGCAATGTTAGGTATGATGAAAGTGGCTGATGCAATTACGTTGAAATACGATGTAGTTTTAGAGGGAACACCTATAATTCAATAATTTAGCAAAATAAAATCAATGAAAATAGATAATTTAAAAATGAAAACAAAAATGAAGAAATCAATTATGACAGTAGTGGCTGCACTATTTGTTAGCAGTACAATGTTCGCACAACTTCGTGTGACTGATCAAACAGGTGTAAATGTGTTTGAAACCCCAAAAACTGATACTCAGTTTACTGGTCCTAAAGTAGAATTTGGTGGTTCAATTTCAATGCCTTATATCGCATTGACAAACAGTAATGCTGTAACAAACCAAGATCCAACCAAGAATACACAAGCGTTGTTCAAAAATTCTCCAAACTTTGCATTGTCAATGGCTAACTTAAACATTAACAGCTATTTGGCAGATGGTATTACACTTCAAGTTACATTATATCTTGCATCTAAACATCACAATGAAACTTGGGTTAAAGGTGGTTATGTTCAGTTTGATAAAATTCCGTTTATAAAAATGGACTTATTGGATAATATCATGAAATACACAACCATTAAAGTTGGACAAATGGATGTGAACTACGGTGATGCTCATTTCCGTCGTTCGGATGGTGGTAATGCAATTTATAATACCTTTATGGAAAATTACATTATGGATGAATTTGCAACTGAAATTGGTGCAGAAGCAGATGTGAATTATAAAGGTATTGTAGGTGTTATTGGCGTTACCAATGGTAATTTAAATCCAAGTTTAGCATACATTGATACAACACTGACATCTTATAAATACTCAAACGGACTACACAATCCTTCATTATTATTAAAACTTGGTTATGACAAACAAATAACTGAAAAATTTCGTGCTCGTATAACCGGCTCTTTATATACTACCGCAGGAGCTCTATCAAACACGTTGTTTGGTGGTGATCGTACAGGTTCTAATTATTCAGCGATTATGTATAATGCTGGTCCTGGTACAACTACTGCTTTTGGTGGACGTTTTAATCCAGGTTTATCTGACAAACTTACAACTGTAATGGGTAACTTGTTCCTGAAATACAAATTAACAGATGGTCTTTCTGTAGAATCTTTCAGTACAATTGAATCTGCTGCTGGACGTACTGCTGCTGAAGCTATTGATCGTCATGCAAGTCAATTTGCAACTGATTTTATTTTCCGTTTTGGTTCTTCAGAAAACTTCTTCTTAGGTGCACGTTACAATACTGTAAATGCAGATGTAGTAGCGGCTAAAGCTATAGCAAATACTGGAAGTGGAGCAACTTTAGTTCTTGGACAAGATGCAGTTCCTGCTTATTCAATTGGAATTAGTCGTTTGGCAATCAGCGGAGGTTGGTATGTAACTAAAAACATTATGGCAAAGGTTGAATATGCAAATCAGCAATATTCAGGCGTTCCAAATGTTAACTACATTCTGAATGGCTATGAGTTCCATGGCTTAAGTGCAGAAGCTGTAATTTCTTTCTAAAAGAATTAATTCTATAATCTATAAAACCGGTAAGTTAAAACTTGCCGGTTTTTTTTGATTCAAATTACAAAGTAGCTTAAGATAAACTTATAACAATGTTTTAATAATTAGCGATTTAAGAGTGTTTTTAAAATAACATTAAAACATTTGTCAGTTCAAATAAAAATAGTACTTTTGCACTCACAAAATATCGCGGAGTGGAGCAGTGGTAGCTCGTTGGGCTCATAACCCAAAGGTCGTTCGTTCGAGTCGAGCCTCCGCAACTATAAAGGAATGCTTAAACGCATTCCTTTTTTAGTTCTAAAAATTTTAATTTCACAATTTCTTACTAAAAAATTGAACTGCTAAAAAGAACATATCTCTTTTTAGACACGAAAAATTATTACTATTTTTGCACTTCCATATTTGTTTTTAAGTGATTGATTATTATAATAATGTTGAAAGAATGGATCGGATATTTTTAATAGGATATATGGGCTCAGGTAAAACTACAGTGGGTAAACTTCTGGCTGAAAAACTGGGTTATAGTTTTGTCGATATGGATACACATATCGAAGAAAAATATTTTAAATCGGTTACTGAGATTTTTTCCAAACTGGGTGAGCAGGAATTTCGAAAATTAGAAAAAGATTGTTTACACGAAGTTGCAGAATTTGAGAATATTGTTATCTCTACTGGTGGCGGTGCTCCTTGTTTTTTCAATAATATAGAATTTATGAATGAACACGGAATAACAGTCTATTTAAAATTAACACCGGAACAATTATCAAAACGACTTGAACATTCATATGAAAATAAACGGCCATTACTTTCCAATAGAAAAGGAGAAGAATTAACGCAATTTATTTCAGAAGGTTTGGCAAAACGCGAAACTTTTTATGCAAAAGCAACTATTTCAGTTTATAGCGAAAATGAAGATGTTGTAACACAAATTTTAAATTTTATTAAACACGTATAATGTCTTAATGTCAAACTAAATAGCAATTATTCACTACTTTTTCTCTAAATTGTCAATAACTTCTTATTGAAAATTTCAGCTCTTTTTAAAAAATACAGTATCTTTAGCATCACAAACTTAGTTGGCAACCGCCAACTGCAAACCAGCAATAAACCACTAACTTAAGATGGACTCCTTTGTTCACATTCATGTACATTCACATTACTCAATTCTAGATGGTATGTCAACCATACCAGGATTGGTAGATAAAGCATCTAAAACAGGAATGACTGCACTGGCATTAACCGACCACGGAAATATGTTTGGTGTAAAGGAGTTTTTCAACTATGTAAAAAAGAAAAATCACAAGATTCACGGCCAAATTGAAGTGATTAATAAAAAATTGGAAGAAACTGAAATTTCTGAAATAGAAAAAACAGAACTTTTAAAACTACTTGAAGCAGATAAACAGAAATTATTTAAACCTATTGTAGGTTGCGAAACTTACGTTGCTAAACGTGGTAGACATTCAAAAGAAAATCAAGATGATCGTAGCGGTTATCACCTTATAATACTTGCCAAAAACAAAAAAGGTTATCAGAACTTATGTAAACTGATTTCCACTTCATGGATTGATGGAATGTATTACCGTCCACGAATCGACCATGAATTACTTGAAAAATACAGTGAAGGATTGATCGTTTCATCGGCTTGTTTGGGTGGAGAAATTCATAAAAAAGTTGAAAACGGAGATTTTACTGGTGCTGAAAAAGCCATCATGTGGTATAAGCGCGTTTTTGGAGATGATTTCTATATCGAACTTCAACGACATAAAACCGATAAACCTAACGCTGACTACACAACCTATGAAAAACAGGTAATTCAAAACGAAGAACTGATAAAATTAGCAAGAAAAACAAACACAAAAATTGTAGCATCAAACGATGTTCACTTTGTCGAAGAAGAACATGGTGAAGCTCATGAACGATTGATTTGCCTCAGTACCGGTAAAGAACTTGATGATCCGAACCGAATGCGATATACAAAACAGGAATGGCTCAAAACTCCTGAACAAATGCTTCAAATCTTCGCAGATATTCCGGAAGCACTTGAAAATTCATTAGAAATTGCCAATAAAGTAGAATATTATGACATTGACTCCAGTGCCATGATGCCTATTTTCCCAATACCTTCCAATTTTGGAACTGAAGAAAAATACCGCAATTCGTTTACTAACGAAATGTTATTAGCTGAGTTTGGAGAGAAAGGAATTAAAGACGTAGGAGGTTTTGAACGGGCTGTTCGAGTAAAACTTGAGTCAGATTATTTGTGTAGACTCACACTTGAAGGAGCAAAATACCGGTACGGTGAGAATATTGAACCCGAAACCATGGAGCGTATTGAGTTCGAATTGCACGTTATGAAAACCATGGGATTTCCCGGATATTTTCTAATTGTTCAGGATTTCATTCAGGCAGCAAGAGATATGAAAGTATCGGTAGGTCCAGGTCGTGGTTCGGCAGCAGGTTCGGTGGTGGCTTATTGTCTGCGAATCACCGATATTGATCCCTTGAAATATGATTTGCTTTTCGAGCGTTTTCTCAATCCTGATCGAATTTCAATGCCTGATATTGACATTGATTTTGACGATGATGGACGCGGACAGGTATTGCGCTGGGTGACTGACAAATACGGGAAAGAAAGGGTGGCGCATATTATCACTTACGGCACCATGGCAACCAAATCGTCCATCAAAGACGTGGCTCGGGTTCAACGATTACCACTTGCCGAAGCTGATAGGCTCACAAAACTTATACCCGATAAATTCCCTGAAGGCGCTGATGGCAAAGCACCAAAAGTAAATATTGCTAATTGTTTGAAATACGTTCCAGAATTACAAACTGCTCGCAACTCATCAGACCAAAATCTATCAAGTACGCTTCGATATGCCGAAATGCTAGAAGGAACTGTTCGTCAGATCGGTGTTCACGCTTGTGGAGTAATTATTGGTGCCGACGATCTTACAAATTTAGTTCCACTCAGTACTGCTATCGACAAGGAAACCAATGAAGAAATGCTTGTCACACAATACGAAGGTTCGGTAATTGAGGAAATTGGATTGATTAAAATGGACTTTTTAGGATTAAAAACCCTATCCATAATTAAAGAAGCACTTTCGAATATTAAAAAATCAAAGGGAATTAATCTGGATATTGATACAATCCCGATAGTTGACAAAAAAACATATCAGTTATTCAGTAAAGGATTTACAGTCGGTACTTTCCAGTTTGAATCAGCTGGTATGCAAAAACATTTGATAAATCTTCAACCCACACAATTTGAAGATTTGATTGCCATGAATGCTTTGTACCGTCCAGGTCCAATGCAATATATTCCGCAATTTATCAATCGCAAACATGGTCGTGAGAAAATAGAATATGCTTTCCCTGAAATGGAAAAACGTTTGCATGATACATATGGAATAACCGTATATCAGGAACAAGTCATGCTTTTGAGTCGTGATTTAGCTGGGTTTACCCGCGGTGAATCTGACGAATTACGCAAAGCGATGGGAAAAAAACTCATCGATAAAATGGAAGCTCTGAAAGTCAAATTCATGAATGGCTGCCAGAAAAACGGGTTTGGGCCGATAGAAAAATTGGAACAAATATGGAGCGACTGGGCTGAATTTGCTAAATATGCCTTCAACAAATCGCATGCAACTTGTTATTCATGGATTGCATATCAAACAGCATATTTAAAAGCACATTATCCGGCAGAGTTTATGGCTGCCAACTTGACGCGCAACAAGGATGATATTACTGAAGTGGGTAAATTCATGGACGAATGTAAAAACCTAGGTATGCAGGTGATGGGACCGGATGTAAATGAAAGCGATTTGACTTTTACAGTAAACAAAGATGGGAATATCCGTTTTGGACTTGGCGGTGTAAAAGGTGTAGGCGAAGGTGCAGTTGAAGCAATTGTAAATGAACGAAATGAAAATGGTAAATTTAATAGCTTTTTCGAATTTGTAGAACGTGTTAACCTGACAGCATGTAACAAACGTGCAATGGAAAGTTTAGCATTATCAGGTGCCTTCGATAGTTTTAATGATATAAGGCGTGAACAACTTTTTATTGAGAACAGTAAAGGAGAGCAAGCGTTGGAAACAATTCTGAGATATGGTAATAAATTTCAGACGGATTTAGCAATGAACAAAAACTCTCTTTTTGGTGGAACGAATGCAGTTGACATTGCAAAACCTGAAATATTATATGCACCCGAATGGTCACCATTAGAACGACTAAATAAAGAGCGAGATCTTATTGGAATGTATCTTTCAGCTCATCCACTCGACGAATATGAGTTTGAATTAAGCCATATATGCAATACTACAACAAATGATTTAAAAGATCTTAACAAATTACACGGCAAGGCGTTAAAAATAGGAGGAATGGTTACAAATTTCCGAAACGGTACTTCGAAAGCTGGTAATCCATACGGCATTTTTACTCTAGAAGATTATGTTGGAGCTTATGAATTTGTGTTATTCGGTAAAAATTATGTAGAATTTGGAAAATACATGATCAAAGATTTGTATTTGTTCATTCATGCAGTAGTTCAGGAAAAGGGAAGTGATTATAAATACAGGAAATCTGAATCCGAATCAAATCAACCATCTGAATTAGAATTGAAAATCCAAAAAATTGAAGTTTTTTCAGATGTAAAAGACAAATTAGTCGATACTCTGACGATAACAATTCCAATTCAACAGCTTACAGAAGATTTTGCAATTGAATTTACAGATTCAGTTTTGAAAAATAAAGGGAAAGTCAATCTTTACATACATATTGTTGATGAACTCTCACCCAATAAAGTAGTTTTATTTGCCCGTCAACACCGAATTAGAATTAACGCAAATGTATTTCATTTTCTAAAAAATTCTCAAAAAGAAGGCATTATTGATTATCAGATTCATTAAAATATTTGTACTTATAGAATTTTCAAATACATATATTTTATGCTGATAATAAACAATTTGAATCAAATTCTGTTTTAAAACCAACTTAAGAACAACAATTTAAACACAAAATATTATGGTATTAGAATTTAATGATGGAAACATCAATGAAATTATTAACGGTGGAAAACCTGTAGTTATTGATTTTTGGGCAGAATGGTGTGGTCCTTGCCGCATGGTTGGTCCTGTGATAGAGGAACTTGCAAAAGATTACGAAGGGAAGGTTGTAATTGGGAAAATGGACGTAGATGAAAATACTGATACACCAGAAACATATGGTATTAGGAATATTCCTACTATATTGTTTTTCAAAGATGGATTATTGGTTGATAAGCAAGTCGGTGCAACTCAGAAAGCTGTTCTTGCTGCCAAAGTAGAAGCTTTACTCTAAAATTGTATATTAAAATTTGAAAGATAATTAGATCAAAAAGATATTTAAAATAAAAAGCGCACATAAATAATATGTGCGCTTTTTATTTATTTCAACTTCGTGGAAATTTAATATCCCAATATTTTTAACATCGATTTATAACTTTGTTCTTTAGCAAACAACTTCGTAAAGTATTCACCATCATCATCTTTGTCAATAATAACCAATTTTGGTGCTGGAATTAAGCAATGTTGAATACCGCCAAATCCACTCAATGATTCCTGATAAGCCCCTGTGTGGAAAAATCCAATATATTGTTCACGATCTTCGTGCATTTTAGGTAAGAAAACAGCATTAGAATGAACTTCAGCATTATAGAAATCTTCACTATCACAAGTCAAACCACCTAAATTTACCCGCTCATATTCTGAATCCCAATTATTAATAGCAAGAAATACATATCGTTGATTGATTGCCCATGTATCAGGTAAAGTAGTCATAAAAGAACTGTCAATCATATTCCAAAGTTCTCTGTCATTCTGTTTTTTTTGGTTTACAATGGAGTAGAGCATAGCACCACTTTCGCCAACTGTGTAAGATCCGAATTCTGTAAAGATGTGTGGTTCAGGTACACCATTTTGTTTGCAAATATTTTTTATTTGGGCAACAATTTCTTCTGCCATATATTCATAATCATAAACCATATCCAAGTGAGTCTGGATAGGAAATCCTCCACCAATATTTAAACTATCAAGTTGCGGGCACTTCTTTTTTAATTCACAATAAAGATTTACAGCTTTGTTTAGTTCATTCCAGTAATAAGCAGTATCTTTAACTCCAGTGTTAATAAAGAAATGAAGCATTTTAAGTTCCACTTGAGGATTATTCGCAATGTGTTTTGTATAATATGGGATAATGTCGTTATACCTAACACCAAGACGCGAAGTATAAAAATCAAATTTTGGTTCTTCTTCGGCAGCAATGCGTATACCAACATTGAACTTTATATCGAAGTCCTTTAGAAATAAGTCCAATTCAAATTTATTGTCCAAAATAGGAATTACGTTTGTAAAACCAAGTCTCATTAAATTTTGAATGTTTTCAACATATTGAGGTCGTTTAAATCCATTACATACTACAAATGTTTCAGGTTTAATCAATCCTTGTTCATATAAAGTTTCAAGAATATTAATATCGAATGCTGATGATGTTTCAATATGTACACCATGTTTAAGAACTTCTTCAAGAATAAATGAAAAGTGCGAACTCTTTGTACAATAGCAGTAATTATAGTCACCTTCGTAATCAACTTTTGCCATAGCAACATTAAACATTCTGCGTGCTCTTTGAATGTTTTCAGCTATTTTAGGGAGATACGAAATACGAAGAGGGGTTCCATATTGTTTAATAATATCCATTAAAGGAACACCACACCACTCTAATTCATTTTCAACAATATCAAACTCCTCATTAGGGAATTCAAAGCTTTGCTCAATAAGATCTAAATATTTATTTTTCATTTTACAAATGTAAGTTAGTTGGATCTATATTTTATTTCAAATGTAAGTCAGTTAGATTTGAAGTTAGATATCTGAAAAGTGCGCAAAAGTAATAAATACTTTCAATATAATACTCATATAAATCTCTATTTTTCGAGTAAATTACAAACAACGGGATGTGTTTAACAGGAAATTTCAGGTGAAATCAACAAGAAACTGTTTTGCAAATTTGCGGTTAGTAATTGAAAAACTCAAATATGAGGTAAATATAATGCATAGAAGGATAGAAATTTGCACTTAAAGTCAATGAAATTTTAAAATAAATTTCATTGATGTATACGTTGGAAGTAGAAGAACTGAACTCAAAATATTAATTATAAGTGATTGTTTTAAAGATTATCAGGGACAGAATAGATTATTTAATTTTAAATGATTAAGCTATTGCAACTCCAATCAATTTACCTAACCCAAAAGTAATGGCAGCAGCAAGCAGTCCAAAAAATACCATTCTAAATCCAGAATACCAAAGGTTTTTTCCGGTAAATAAAGTTATTGCCGCACCTATTAAAAATAATCCAATTGCACTCGTTAAAACACTAATAATTATTGCATGAAATCCGGATGTAAAAATAAACGGAAGTAACGGAATTAAACCTCCTATTGTAAATAAAAGAAATGAATAAAAAGCGGCTTCGGTTGCTGAGCCTTTCAATTCTTCAGGATTAATCCCAAGTTCTTCTTTTACAAGCACTTCATGAGCATGTTTTTTATTTTTCATGATTTTTTTAGCCATTTCTTTTGCTTGATATTCAGGGATTCCTTTAGCCATATAAATGAGCGCTAATTCACGTTGTTCACCTTCGGGATTGGTTTCCAATTCTTCCATTTCAATAGCCATTTGGTTTTCGTACAATTCCTGTGAACTTTTTACTGAAATCCATTCACCAAGAGCCATCGATAGGGCACCGGCCAACAATCCTGCTGTTCCTGCAAGTAATACAGCTTTGTTTCCATTTGTTGCTCCGGCAACGCCCATCACTAAACTGAAAACCGATACTAGACCGTCATTACCACCTAAAACAGCTGCTCTTATTGCATTTCCGCCAACTGTTCGATGGCGACTCTCAAATTTTGCATGTTGAGTTCCACTTAATTTAGAATCGTTTTCCAAAATTGACCATAGAATTTTTACATGATTGGTTTCGGTTCCGGTAATTTCCAACTTATTTTTTTCTTTGGTTTTGATAATGGCATTCGACAGGCTTTTTTCGGTATCCATTAATGCTCCAAGGACAAAATCATAGCTTAAAAATTTTCCTATCAAATTCAGAATTTTAGCACGCCACGACGGTTGTATTAAATTCTCAAGTGATATTTTTGCCTTTATGGCAAATGCTTCAGCATGTCCTTGTTCAATTTCACTCATTTGCTTGAATACGTTTGCAACTGCTTGGTCTTTTTCATTTTCTGCCAATTTGCGGTACAAATAACATGCATCGATTTCAGTTTGAAGGCTTTTGTTTTTCATTTTCATCATTTTTTTCAAAAGTAGATAAATATCGTAACATTACAAAAAAAAGAGTTCTGAAATAATATTTTCAGAACTCGTTATACCATTTTTTAACACCTGACCTCTATAAAACGCGAAAGGTAGTAACGCCTTACTACCAATCTTTGTTAACCTTAAATCTAATACTATGAAAAAATCACACTACAAAAGTACGGCATTTTTCAATACATTCCAAACATTTTCGAGAAAAGATGTTGTAAAAGTATGTTTTATAACATACTTTAGCGATTTATATATCAAAATCCAATAGATTTTAAGGATAATCCGGTTTTTTCGTCCAATCCGAACATCAAATTCATGTTTTGAACTGCTTGACCCGATGCTCCCTTCAATAAATTATCAATCATTGATACAATTAATAGTTTGTCATCATGTTTTTCGAGATAAATTATTCCTTTGTTGGTATTTACAACTTGTTTCAAATCAGGATTCTTATCCACAACAAAAGCAAATGCGGCATTTTTATAAAAATCAGCATACAATTTTTTGGCTTCGTCAAGAGTCAAAGCACAATTTGTATACGTTGTGGCATATATTCCGCGTGCAAAGTTCCCACGAACAGGAATAAAATTTACAACTTTATTAAAACCTGGTTGCAACTGACGAAGTGACTGTCCTATTTCTTCCAAATGTTGATGACCAAAAGGCTTATAAATGGAAATATTATTGTTTCGCCAACTGAAATGTGATGTTTCAGAAGGTTTTACACCTGCACCTGTAGAACCTGTAATGGCATTTACATGAATTTCATCGGTAAGCAGACCTGCTGCTGCTAATGGAAATAAAGCCAACTGAATAGCCGTGGCAAAACAACCAGGATTGGCAATATGCATCGCAGTGCGTATTTCGTCGCGGTTAAGTTCGGGTAAGCCGTAGACGAAATCATGGTTTGGGCTTTTGGCACGGAAATCAGTCGACAGATCGATTATTTTTACCGAAGTCGGAACTTCAGTGTTATCCATAAACTTTTTACTTTCACCATGCGCCGAACAAAGGAAAAGCACATCTATCTCATTCAATGCCAATTCGGAAGTAAAAACCAAATCGGTTTCACCAATCAACCCGCTGTGAACGTCGACAATAGGATTTCCGGCATTGCTGCTGCTGTTTACAAACACAATGTCCACATTCGGGTGGTTAATCAAAATGCGTAACAGTTCTCCAGCCGTATAACCCGCACCACCAATTATGCCTGCTTTAATTTTTGTCATGAGATTTTACTTTTATATTGCAGATTGTATTGATTTTCTACTTTTAATTCTTTCAAAAACAATGGTTTGTGCTGATTTTTCTTCTTCAATATCAAAATCATCTTGCAAACCCAACCAAAATTTGGCTGAATTCCCAAAATAAGAACTAAATCTCAAAGCGGTGTCGGCAGTGATTCTTCGTTTTCCTTTGATAATCTGTGAAATACGGGTTTGAGGTATTTCCAAATCTTTAGATAGTTTATAGGCAGATATTCCCAACGGGATCAAGAATTCTTCATTTAGAATTTCTCCCGGATGAATGTTATTTAATTTGTCCATTTTGTTTGAATTTTAATGATAATCAACTATTTCCACTTCTAATGCATGATTATTTTCCCATTTGAAAATAATTCTCCATTGATCGTTAATACGAATGCTGTAATATTTAGAAAGTTTTCCCGAAAACTTTTCTAAACGATTTGAAGGTGGAATTCTCAAATCAGGAATAGATTGAGAACTATTCAACATTCTCAGTTTTCTTCTTCCAACTTGCTGTATTTCAATTGGAATTCGTTTTATTTGCTCTCCTTCCCAAATTTTCTCTGTATCTTTTGAGCCAAAGGAAATAATCATACAATTGATTTAAATTACTAACGCCAAAGGTAAGTGTTTTGTTTGAATATCCAAAACAAAATATTCGAAATTTTTGAAACTGTTAGAAATGAGCAAAAGGGAAAAATTTAGATTAATAAATCGTTATATTAATGACTGGAATACTCACTTGATAATTTTTCCGGCAAAGATGAAATTGTTATTTTGAATCCTGATTATAAAAATCCCATTTTGATGAAAAGGAATTACTTTTTCAGTTGAAGTGGCTTTGCTTTGATAGAGGCACATCCCTGTTAATGAATAGATTTGAATATTCTCATCACCATTCAGCCCTGCAATTGAAACCTGATCTTTTTTTGTTCCTATGATAATGTTTGATGAGTTTACGGTTGCAACTTTTGTTTTCACCAGCGTTTTCACACCCATCGTTTGTGAAACTCCAGAAATAGCATTTCCTAACGTTGCTTTAACCCGATAAAAATACTGTGTATTTTCATTCAGACCTGAAAGAACCGAATAATTTGAAGATACTGACATCTCTTTTGCAACAAATACTGTGTCCTGATTGCCATATGTCGCCGCAATATCATCAATCGAAAAATTTCCACCAGTCATTTTGTCGAACGTAAACTTAAAAGCAGTTAACGCCTGAGTAGCATTGAAATTATAGACCGGGTAGGTTTTAGAGTTATTTTTACAAAGAATGCTGTCAATCCTCACCCAATGATCCTTGCTCAAACCATCAACAATCAACAAAGCACCTGTTACAGCCGTAACAAACCTGTACATAAAAGCCAGTTTAGAGACAGGTTGCGGATAGGTTTTAGTTTGAATCCATTCGCCGAAATTCCTCAATTGAATGGATGGAGACGCAACACCAATGCTTGTAGAAGTTGTATAAATTGCATTAGCATTTCCTGTCCAACCGGTTGGTAGTGGAGTTCCCGAAGAACCGACATTATCAAATCCTTCCACCACTGTGGTATCGGCCTGGCCGCTTAGTTTCATTACATCCAACAAATAACCGGTTGCATAAGCTGTTGCATCCCAATTAGCTGTAAACTGATTGGACTCAACGTTACTGGCATCAACAATATCAGGAATATCGAGTGGTGTGGTATGCAATTGCATGGTATTGATTGCCGGAGCAATAACGCCCGAGCGCATGGATTCCACGCTGTAGGTATACGTATTGTTCGGAACCAGATTCTGAATTGTATAAGATGTATTTAATCCGACAATAGTATTCTGAACAATATAACTGTTAGAGGAAGCCAATGTCATAGGGTGTGAACCAAGCATACTATACGAATCATTAGGCAGTGTAGTCCATTCCGTTTGATTAAAGATTGAAGCCGGATGGGTAACAGTTGGTTTTCGTTGTAATGTGAGTTGATAACCCCAAAGCACATCGGCGCCGGCATCAGCTGGTCCCACCATATCAATGGTTACACCGCTGCGAACTAACTGAACCGCATCATTCCCATTGAACTGAAGAATTGAATCGGTTACTAATTGTGCCTTTGCCTGTAAATCGGTAGCTGCCAGTTTATGCGCAATAACGTAACTTTTACCATTATCTAATGTTCCTGCAAGTCTCAATGTTGATCCGAAAGAGCCTGTGCCGTTGGATTGTTTTTGAAGCGAATAATGGGATAAATCAATCGTTTTACCGGTTCCGTTGTATAATTCAAGCGCTTTATTCCAGCTGCTTCCATCCACATAGGTGGAAATTATCAGATCGCCGGCTTTTTGATCGCCCTGATAAACATTCAACCGGTACTGTGTGGCCAGTGGATCGGAAATCCATTGCAAGGTTCCTCCAACAGGAGTTACATCGGTAGGTTCGACGGTGATAAAATCGGCAGAAGCAAGCGCTTTAACCGGAATACGAAGTACCTCAGCCAGACCGCCACCCTGAATCAGCAACGTATCGCGCACTGAACCCGCAGCGCCCGGTGTAAAAGTAATAGATAAATCCATTCCATTCATTGCTGTGGCAGCAGGTATGGATTGTAAAGCCAGCGAAAGTGACGAACTGTTTCTTGGCAACGAACATTGAAGGTTTGAAGTAAGATTGGCACCCTGAATATGCAGTGTTTGTGTACGTGCATCGTTTTGCAGAATGACTCCAAAATCAATCGTCGTTCCACGTCGCGGAGTTATCAGGAAAGGTTCCGTTTCGTCAGGGAAAGGATAAACTTTTGTGGTATCTGCTCCCCAGATATATTCGGCCAGATCGGGATAATCGATAAACGGATTGCGGTTGCCCTGAATACCATAAACCTTTTCGATACGGGCTCGCTCCTTGTCACTCACCGGATCCTGACGACTCCATTTCAGTAATAAATCAATAGACCATTTTTTAAAGAACGGATAGGTGCTGCCGGTAGTCACCATGGGCGATTGCATCAGCGGCGCCAGGTTTTCATACACCGAAGCAATATAAAAATAGGAGCGGGCAAAATCGCCTTTATACTGGTCAGCCGGTTCAAAGCAGTTATCGGTATAAGCCGTTTCGAAGCCGTTTTTTCCCACCTTAGTTACGCCATTATCAAATCCTGGCGTGCCGGTTACTTCTCCCAATGGCAGGTTATTTTTACTTTCGTTGGCCGAAGCATCTGCCGGATAAAGGTGAAACAAATCTTTATAGGCACCATTTTCGTAAGAACCCCACCAACTTTTAGGGAAAGAATGCTCAATGTGCATGCCGGACACCGCACTAAATCCGCTAAATTTCCGAATAGTGCCGGAATACATATCAATGACCGTATCGTTCCGATTATCGGCATTATAGAAGCCTTCCCAGGTGAAGCCGGCACCACCTCCAAACTCTAATTCCTTCATGGGGGCACAATAGGTGTGAATAGCCGTTTTCAATGCAGCCTGTTTTTTATTTTTCAGGAAATAATAATAGCCGGGAGGGACAATTGCAAATAATATAGAAAAAGGTATTAATAGAAATGAAATAGCAACAGTGCGTTTGAGTAGATTGTGATGCATCAAATGGTTGTTTTATCTTAGTTGATATTATTACAACAAAAATAGAAAAATTATAGAAAAATAAGCCCGATCACAATAGTTTAACCATATATTTAGATAACTGGTGAAATTAAAAACTTCACTCGAACTGTTATAAAAAAAAAGTCCTGATAATATGTAACATATTATCAGGGCTTTTTAAATTATTTTTTAACGTTGTCTTACTAAGATTCGAACTTAGACAGGCAGATCCAGAAACTGCAGTGCTACCATTACACCATAAGACAATAGGTTTATTTGTGGCTCAAAATTACAATAAATATTTTTTATAGACAAATTGAAATTTAAGGAAACGGTTGAAATTCTTAATTGAATTTCAACCGTTGAGGTTTTGTTGTCTCACCAAGACTCGAACTTGGTCAGGCAGAACCAAAAACTGCAGTGCTACCATTACACCATGAGACAATCGTTGGGCTTTATTTCTAAAGCGGTGCAAAGATACGATTTTTTTCTTTTTGTCAAAAGGTTTTTGAAAAATTATTCGAAATCAAGCAATGTTGGCTTATTCAGCTGTCAGCAAAAAGTAATTCTTTTTCCCTTTTTGAACTAATAAATATCTATCGCTCAACAATTTAGAACTATCAAGAATTTCTTCCTGATTATCCAGTTTTTCTTTATTTATGCTCACGCCACCAGCTTGAACCAGTTTACGCATTTCGCCTTTTGAAGGAAATACAGCGGCCGAATCGGTCAGCAAATCAATGGCTTTTACACCGGTAGCAAGTTCCGCTTTGGAGATGGTGAACTGAGGAACGCCATCAAACACCGCCAACAGCGTTTCTTCATCCAGTTTTTTCAACGTTTCGGAAGTGGAATTTCCAAACAAAATATTAGAAGCATCGACTGCTGCCTGGTAATCTTCTTCGGAATGAACCATCACGGTAACTTCCAGTGCAAGGCGCTTTTGAAGAATGCGTAAATGTGGTGCAGCAGCATGTTCGGCTACCAAACAGGCAATTTCTTCCTTGCCAATTGACGTAAATATTTTGATATATTTTTCGGCATCAGCATCACTTACGTTCAGCCAAAACTGGTAGAATTTATACGGTGAAGTATAACGGCGGTCGAGCCATACATTTCCACTTTCGGTTTTGCCAAATTTACCGCCATCTGCTTTGGTTATCAACGGACAAACCAATGCGAAGGCTTCTCCGCCGGTTTTACGACGAATAAGTTCCGTTCCGGTGGTGATATTTCCCCACTGGTCCGAACCACCCATTTGCAGTTTGCAGTTTTTTGTTTCATATAAATGCAAAAAGTCAAATCCTTGCAATAATTGATAGGAGAATTCGGTGAATGACATGCCCACATTCGAATCATTCGCCAAACGTTTTTTTACCGAATCTTTGGCCATCATGTAGTTTACGGTGATATGTTTGCCAATATCGCGGATAAAATTCAAGAACGAATAATCTTTCATCCAGTCGTAATTATTCACCATTTCGGCAGCATTTGGAGCTTCACTGTCAAAATCGAGGAATTTTTTCAACTGGTTTTTGATGCATTCCTGATTATGACGAAGTGCTGTTTCATCCAACAGGTTGCGTTCTGCTGATTTTCCCGACGGATCGCCAATCATGCCGGTGGCACCACCAACCAGCGCAATCGGTTTGTGACCGGCAAGTTGAAAATGTTTTAGCATCATTACGCTGACCAAATGGCCAATATGAAGCGAGTCGGCAGTCGGGTCAATGCCCACGTAAGCCGCAGTCATTTCTTTTTTAAGTTGTTCTTCGGTGCCTGGCATTTGAGTGTGAATCATGCCACGCCATTCTAGTTCTTCGATAAAGTTCATGTGAAACTATATGAGTTTTTGTTTGTTTAAATGTCTGATTAAAGCGTGCAAAGATACTATTTTTTAGGTTTACAGGCAAACCGGTTTAAATTATGACAATTAAAATATATTCTCAAATTGTTATAATTCGCTGTTGTCAATTAAAAAAAATTATTGTACTTTCGTTTCAAATTAAATTAATTACAGATGAAATCAAATAAACTAATCTTCACTGTTCTTTTTGTATTTTCGCTTTCATCTTTTGGGCAACAAACGTGGGTAATTACAAAAGCTACGTCGGTTAAAATACCAATCGACAACCAAACCGAAAAGCTAGCCGATAAAAGTTTCGAAGCTTATTTGCAACCATTAAAGCAAAAACTTGATGCTAAAATGAATGTAGTTATTGGTCAGGCTCTTGAAACCATGCGTGGTCATGCACCGGAAAGTTTGCTTTCCAACTGGAATGCAGATGTTTATCGTCAGGCAGCTACGGAATTCTTAGGTTCGCCGGTTGATATTTCAGTGGTAAATCTTGGAGGTCTACGAACAGTCATTCCGGCAGGAAACATTACTGTGGGTAAGATATTTGAATTAATGCCCTTTGAAAACGAATTGGTAATTGTGTGGTTGAGAGGTGACAAATTAGCAGAATTGATTCAGTTTTTTGCACAAATAGGTGGTGAAGGCGTTTCCGGAATTCGAATGGAAATAAACAACGGAAAAGTTGAGAATGTTACTATAAACAGCAAACAAATTGACCCCAATAAACTTTACACCATTGCCACAAGCGACTATGTAGCCGGAGGAAACGATAAAATGGTTCAAATGGCACAGTATGAAAAGCGGGTTAATACAAACCTGAAATTACGCGATGTCTTGCTTGATTTTATTAAAAAAGAAACCGCCAAAGGGTACAAAATCCAATCAAAACTGGATGGAAGAATTAAGATTGATTGACGATTTTAAATTTACAATTTACTATTGAAATATGAAGACAAAATATATTAAAACGGCTATTTTATTATTGATCATTTCAACAGTTTCTGTTTTTGCGCAGCAAAAAATGAAACTGGTGATTTTGCACACCAACGACACCCACAGCCAGATTGAACCAACCGAAAAATCATCATTAAAAACCGCTGATATGGGCGGCTATGCACGCCGAATAGGCTTAATTAATCAAATCAGGAAACAAGAAAAGAATGTACTGCTGGTAGATGCTGGTGATTTTTCTCAGGGAACACCATACTTTAATTTTTTCAATGGTCGGGATGAAATTGAAGGGATGAATCGTATGAAATATGATGCCGGAACACTTGGAAACCACGAGTTTGATAATGGAATGGATACGCTTGCGGTGATTTTGAAAAATGCCAAATTTCCTGAAATTAGTTCCAACTACGATGTTGAGAAAACACCCTTAAAAGGAATGATCAAGCCATATATTATATTAATTAAAAATGGGTTACGAATCGGTATTTTGGGACTTGGAGTCAATCCAGAAAGTTTGATTTTCAAGAAAAATTACCAGGGCATGGAATACATTGATCCGGTTTTAAAGGCGAATGAAATTTCAGCACTGCTGAAAAAGAAAGAAAAATGTGATGTGATTATTTGCCTTTCGCACCTGGGTTCAGATACTACCAAAGCGGTTGTAAACGATTTTGAAATTGCCCATAAAACGCACTTTATAGATGTGATTATCGGTGGTCATTCACACAGCATGATAACCAATACTAACGAGAAAAATGCTGATGGAAAACCTATTGTTATTGCCCAAATGGGTAAAAGCGGGCTTTATTTGGGACGTGTGGACCTTGAGTTAGAGAAAGAGTAAAAATGGTATAGTTTGCACTGACGTCAATTTAGGATCAACCAATAAATAACTTAAATTGGCAAGGTTTTTGTTGATATTTAAATCATTTGAAACTATTTCAACTATATCAAATGAAACAAATTTATCTTATATTAGTGTTTCTAAGTGCATCAATTTGTATTGTGCATAGCCAAAATACATCCGAAATTGATAGTCTATCCTTAAAAAGACAAATTAATATTATTACCAAACCAATAACTTTCGTCCAGCAATTTTCAAAATTACCTTCAGTTCTTAATATGTATGGCCTTTATCGAAAGCAAATTTCAAATTTTTCGTCAAAAGAACCTGCAATTATGACTCTCCCTGTCTATAATACAAATTATTTAGCTCTTGATTTGAATTATAATTTATTTAGCGAGTTTCCCCTAAACGATAACAGCTGGATTAATACAGCACGTACATCAACTCCTTTAATTGGGCTGGGAGGAGTTTATAAAGTAAATGCTAATTATAATTTAAAAATTGGTGATTTCGGAATTCTGACAGGTGGAATTTATGCTGCGAAATTCAATATTTACAATAATTTTTATAACAATGCCGGGGTTGATGGGAATTTCAAAGTAATTCTTAACGATAGATTGAGCCTGAATTTATTTGGACAATATACCCCAATGACCAATACAAGTATGATGCAATTTATGTCGCCCTTTTATCCTCAAAGCAATTATGGGGGCTCAATTGAGGTTAAAGTAACTGACAAATGGGGTGTTGTTACCGGTGCTGAACGTGAATTTGACATAATTTCCCGAAAGTGGCTGACCCGACCATTTATCATGCCAATATTTTACAAGCATTGAATATCTGATTTAAATTAGTTTTCAAAATAGCATGGCACTAATTGTTGGATATGTTTTATCTTTTAATTTCATTTCATTCGGTTCAAAAAATTCTCACAATCAAAAGAAAAAATGTATAACTTTTACTGAAAAATATAAATATAATATAAATATTTATTTAAACAACATACGTTATTACATTCATTTGAATTTCCATTACCCCTTGCTTTTACCGTTATTTACATAACCATTTTGTAACAAGTTCTACACAAAACCGTAACGTCAACCATCTAACTTTGTAATTCATTAAAAGTTGGCAAGTTATGGATGATTACAGAATTTTAATAGTGGACGATGATGAAGATTTATGTGAAATCGTTCGCTATAACCTTAAAGAAGATGGATATTCTGTTACGATTGCATACTCTGCAGAAGTAGCACTTACAAAAAACATAGCCAACTACAATTTAATATTACTGGATGTGATGCTTGACGGTATGTCCGGCTTTAAACTTGCGCACATTATCCGAAACGACCCAAAAACGAAATCGGTCCCTATTGTTTTTCTGACGGCTAGATCGGGCGAAAATGACCGGTTGACCGGCTTCAGCGTTGGTGCGGATGATTATATTACCAAGCCATTTTCTATGCGAGAGATGATGGCTCGCATTAAAGTAATTATTCGTCGGGCAGAATTACAAAAATCGAATCTGACACAAATTATATCTTACGATCATCTCAAATTAAATGTGACTAATAAGCAGATACTACTCGATGGTAAAGAATTGCAGTTCACCAAAAAAGAGTTTGAGATTTTAAAACTTCTCCTCGAAAATAAAAACAAGCTTTTCAGCCGCGAAGATCTGTTGAAAATGGTGTGGCCGGATGAAGCTTTTGTGTTGAGCAGAAGCATTGATGTAAATATTACGCGTATCCGAAAAAAAATAGGAATCTACGGGCGGCACATCGTCACAAAACTTGGTTTAGGATATTGTTTCGAAGGATAGGAGTATTTATGATTGTGGATTTAAGATTTATGATTGTTGATTGACTAAGACTATTAAATTATTGACGATTGACAGAAAAAAAATTCGTTTTCGGAATCATTCTTTTGGGATTTCTTTTTCAGACTTTACAAGCCCAGAAGGTCGGATTGGTGTTGAGTGGCGGAGGTGCACCCGGCATGGCGCATATTGGTGTGATTAAAGCATTGGAAGAAAACAATATTCCGATAGATTTTATAACCGGAACTTCTATTGGAGCTTTTATTGGTGGTTTGTATGCTTCGGGATTTTCACCTGACGAAATGATTAAATTTTTCAAATCATCCGATTTTAAAAAATTCAAAAGGATTGAGCTGAAATTTCTAAAAAAGTATTTCCTACCAACACATATTATTCAGTCAAAAAGAATACAGAAAGGCCTGGAGCAATTAACCGGACAAGCTACAATGCATTCGGCTGGTAATTTCGACAGCCTTTTGGTGCCTTTCAGATGTGTGGCTTCCGATGTTTACCGAAAAGAATCTTTCATTTTTTCTCATGGCGATTTGGCCACGGCAATACGTGCATCAATGACATTTCCCTTTGTTTTTGAAGCAACGAAAGTGGACAACCGATTGCTTTTTGATGGTGGTATTTATAATAATTTTCCGGTAAACATCATGCAGGAATCTTTTCATCCCGATTTTATGATAGGTAGTGTGGTAGCTTATAATCCTCCCGCAGCTGATCCGAATGATATTTTAATGCAACTTCAAAATATGATTGTAAACCCTACCAATTACAGTATTCCTGATTCATTGGGGATTGTGTTGAATTTTGATTTGAAAAAGAAGTCTATGTTTGATTTCTCTCAAATTGATAGTCTGGTAAATATCGGTTATATTGAAACTGAGAAACAAATTGAACTTATCAAAATGAAAATCAAACGTCGCGTATCAATAAACGAAATCAGTCAAAAGAGGGTTTTGTTTCGTAATTTTCTCTCACAAATGTCAATAGTGAATTAACCCCTTCAGCCAAATTTCTGAGCTTTTCAATGGCTTCAGTTATTTCTTCGGGATTATTTAGGTCATTTTTAAACTGGATAGAATGTTTACAATCGTGTATAGTCAGTTTCATAATGCCGTCTTCCATTACTTTGGTATGATAGCATGCCATGCTTCGGTGACTTTCAGGTAACAGAAAGTTCTTTTCATTGAAGATTGGTTTTTGCATATTTCAATTTTTTTCATTTATAATCAAAAAAGGGATAGTCACATACTATCCCCTAATCTCAACCTTAAAAAACTAAACAAACATATTAGAAAAGTTTCTGTCATACTGCACTATTGATTCTTTACTCCGTACCACGTTGGAAAAAAATGAACAATACAATTGGTTTCAGAAACTATATATTTTCTGTGTGCAAAATAACCATGATTTTATTGCGCTGATATTTCTAACTTATTAATGTTAGGTTACAGGCTTACATTAAAACAAAAAAATGGCTACCTTTTGAGCAGCCATTTTAGATAAAATATAACAATTGTTATTCCTTTACAAATTTCACGGCATAATTACTACCGCCGGAAACAACTTTCAACATGTAATTTCCTTTTGACAGATTGCTCAAATTAATTTGAGTTGAACCATTTATAAATTCTGTTTTCACAAGTGTTCCGTTCAACGAATAAATCTCCACTTTTGCGGCAACAGCTTCTTTGAAATTAATGTATGCATAATTCTTCACGGGATTAGGATACATACTGATAGCATCTTGTACATTAGTTGAAGTTTTGTTTAGCCCTGTAGTAAAATTATCAGTTTTCACTACTTTAAAACCATCAAAATATGAAGGTTGACCCAAATCACTCACTTCATATGTTTTAATTTCAATGGTATCAGAACTTACAGTTACATTACTGAATGTAGGTAATCCATTTTGTCCGAAACGTCCACTAAACATACCGAAGTAATTTGTCAATCCTAATCCAGACTCTACTGCAGCCATTTGAGCTTGAGAGCGTGGTTCGTATTTCTTCTTACCAGCCGAATTGTTCAGGAAGTATAAGGTTCCATTTTTTACATTGAATATACCATTCTGTTTTGCAGTAACGTTTGTTCGAGCATCGAATGTGACAGAAATCTGATTTTTAACTGAATTTGCAACCAATGTTTTATTCTTAATTGGTCCCATTACTTCGTATATATGATCATGTCCCTGAAGTGCTAAATCAATATTCAAATCATCAAAAACCGGAGTAAAGAAGTCTCGGATTGCTTTTCCATCAGAATCACTTTGGTGGCTTGCACTACCTGTGTACATAGTTTTGTGGAAAAAAGCAATTCTCCATTTTGCGGTAGGATTAGCAACAACCTGCTTTTGCATCCATACTTTAATAGAATCCATCATGCCGGTTTTAGCATAATCTTCGTGTTGAATAGCCATAAACAAAGCATCTCCATATACAAATGAGTAAACACTTCCCGGAACAGTTGACATTTTTTTGTCAAAGCTTGTTACGGCTGTATTGAAATGTTTCGTAAAGTTTTGGTTTGCCGAATTATCGTGATTACCCATAATAGGAGTAAGTGGAGTTGTATTCCAGATATCTTGTTGAGTTGCAAAAAACTGCTCGTACTCCCATTCAGCATTTGTTGAACCAGAAGTTTCTACTAAATCACCACAAGTCAATGCAAAGTTTGCATTTGGGAACATTGCTTTGGCAGCATGTGTTGTTTTTTGTGACACCGTAAACATATCATCAGTATTGGCCTGTGGATCGGTGAAATAGATAAATGAGAATGGCTCTTTTGTACTTTTTGCAGTTGTAAATGACCCTACTTCGCTCCAACCTCCATCAATTCCTACACGAAAAGAATAAGTAGTATTTGGTGTCAAACCTGTTGCAAGTGCTTTGTGACTTGAATAACTGCGGATTGTGTTATTGGCGATACCTGCAAGTGCTAAAAGATTATTCGAAGAAACATTATAATTGGTAGTAACAATTGTGGTATCGGCTGTGAAAGTAAATAAAGGTGTGCCAAACGCACCATCATCACTAGTTTTTTTACCTGCAACTATCTGCACTTTACCTTTATCAATTCCTTTGTTGGTATACCAGGCAAATCCCATTTGACTTGAAGGACTTCCATTGAAAGTCATATTCACGCTATATGGAATTTCTTTAGCTTTCAGACCATTCAATGCTTTTTGCAATAATACTGTTGAAGTAGAATCTTTCAGTGAAGTAGTTGAAGTTACAGCTCTTTTTAATAAAGACCATGATGGAATAGTGTAATTAACATCCTTCAAAGAGTTTGCCACACTTAATAATGAGTCAGCTTTACTGAGAGCAATTGTTATGCTTGCACCCCATTGAACCGGAGCTCCGGCAGTTGCAGTTGGATTCCAAAGACATTCACGAACAGTCATGTTTTTGGATATTGAATCCAACGAAATAACTTGATAAGAAAGAATTTTTTCAGTCGTTGCAGATGGTTCACCTTTCATCGGTGAATCAACACGGAAAGTTTTCAATGCAATGTTGTTATCAGGTCCGGTATAAGTATAGAACTGATTCCAGTTTGAATTTCCATGGAAATATGCTTTTACATTTGGATGTGCTTTTACCCAATTAGCAAAACCTCTTTGTTCAATAGCAGACGAAGCCGAAACAGTTAAACCGTCTTTGCAGGTTTCTTCTACCATATTCTCAAATTTGTCGGTACTATTAATAGTGTGAGTTCCGTTTGGATTGCGTAAGTGTTTTGTTTCAATATCCGGTTGGTCGTGCGTAAAAATAACTACCGGCATAGTGGCGCTTACATTTGCCAAATCAGTGTCCATCCATTTACGGTTAGTAGAATCAGGCCACAAGGTTACAAACATAAAGTGTACACCTCCAATGTTTTTTGAGTAATTTACTTTATCTGTTGTGTAATTGTAATCAGTTGTTGTTTTGGGAGTTGTAGGGTTCATCATCATATTATAGATGTTCACCATCGATGTTTTATCAATCGTTGGAGTCAATGTTTTATAGTATCCAATTGCATTTGAAACATCATGATTTCCGGGAGCCAAAAGCAAGGTGGCATTCTGGTTCTTTTTATTTTTCAATGTAATTCCATTAATGTAATCATTTTGGAACTGTGCCCACGATGCAGCAGCCGATTGTATTGGAGCTTCCTGACGATTTGCCATATCACCGGTATTGATTACATAATCGATAGCACCGACGGTTTGTCCTGCATTCAATCCATTATCTGATGGGAACATAACACTTGGCATTTGGTTCATTTTGGCAACCAAAGCCTGATTAACTACCTGAGCATTTACAGATGCAGCACCCTGGAAGTTAGCTCTAGTAATACCATAATGAGAGTCAGAAGTATAAATCATCTGAATCTGAGAATTAGTTGCTGTTTTAACAGGAACCGAATAAACAAAAATTGGATTACTGTAGAACCAAAGATCGGCGAATGCTTTTGTAGCAGTATTAGCTCCTACTTTAGTATCGGCCAATGGATTTCCAGCTGCATCAGTTTCGTTAGTTACGTTAAGCCCAAGGTTTGAACCGCGTAACCGGAAATACATGGAATCAGTTACATTGGAAACGATATAACTCATTTCCACCCATCCATTTGCGGAACTTGTCCATTTTGTACTTGTAATATTTTTCGAATCGGTAACGCCTCCATTTGCATCAAAACGAGCGATGACTGAAGTTGTTGAAACTGAATCAACATTGTATCTTGCATCTGCTGGCGATATTTTACCTGTAACTTTACCTCTGATAATATCTATATGGTTTAATACCGGATTGGTGTATGAATCGTACGTATTGAAGTTTACACCTTGAGGATCACGTGCTTTGATAGTTATTTTTACAGATTTTCCTTTTTCTGTCATCAATTTGGAACCAATTGGCATCGAAATTTTTTCTGCAGTTCCATTCGTTTCTACGTTATAGATTAAGGAGTCAATCAAATCACCTTCAACTACCCAAGTGTTGCCCGAGCGTAATCCATCGACGATATTCTGAGCAGTTTTACCAGTTGTGTAAGTAAAATTCTTTTGATATTCTCCGGGATAAAAATCACCGGCTTCGTCATGACAATCAGAATTGGCAAATAACCAGAAGTTACGACCTTCTGACAACAAAGCATCCCACAAACCACCAACTTTGGCAGAAAAATAACCGGCACCACCAAACGTACCACCACCAACTGCAGAAGTAGAATAACCACCACGAGCTGGATCTTTTTGATGTCCGGGCATGCTTTCAAATCCAAAACAAACACTCGGTGCTGCATTATTCATATCGCGAAAAGCCGCAATTGTATAACCACCAGATGTCTGTTGTTTACGTTCAGGATGTGCTGGTACCACATAACTTGTAGTAGGATAATTTGTTTGTAACCATGTCAATGCTTCCAATGTTTTTGCATGACCTGATGCTGTACTTTTTGTCCAGCCTTGTGCTACACCACCTGTAAGGTCAGTATCGCTGCCATCAAACATAAATTCAAACTGAGCAAGAGGATTACAGTTTGGAGTTGTTTGAAATTGGTTTGTAATCAAACCCATGCTGCCGTGTTCATGACCGGGAACATTCATTTCATAACTTTGAAGTAAGGTTTTGGTTGGATACTGTAATCTTGCTTTCAGGATTTGAGTAAAAGAACTATCCCGCAACATCTGCCAACGCCACATTACCTGGTGACCACCGCTCATTGCTGAAGTTCCAATAATTGGATTTGGAGTGTAGTTATCCCAATACGCGATTGTATTGTTATTGTCTTTTCCTGTAACACGGGCATTGGTTGTAAAACCGCCGCCATGTTCACTGTTTGCCCACCAATTAAGTCCATATTGGTTGTTTTTAGACATCATATATCCAATAGTATAACTACCATCGGTATACGTAGTGTGCTGGTGAAAATCACCCGTTAAATAACTCTGAGCTGAAAGCGGTAGAGCCATACATGCTATTACAAATATTAAAGTCAATGCTTTAAAGTGTTGTAATACATTTGTTTTCCGTTTCTGGAAAGCTTTCAAAAAGGAATAGTTCTTTCTCATACTTTAAATGAATTTAATTTTAGTTCATTGATTTTTAAGTTTATCCGACAAAAGTATGATACCGATATTATAATGAGGTTGCAATCAGATTGCATTTTGAGAAACATATATTTCATTTATTCTACAACATTTGTGTGAAATTGTTTCGGGTCAATTATGATTTAGAAATAATGGTTTCTATTCTTTTTCGACAATTATACCAAAGACTCAAGGGTCAATGTTTTGCAATAAAAAAGCGGTCTTTTTTCAAAGACCGCTTTACTGTTTTTCAAAGGACAAATGAATTAATGAAGACAGTAAGAGAATTTTACACTTGGTTGTTATCGATTTTTTTCTCTGCCAGTTTCATTATTTCAATCACAAAGATGGTCATACAATGATTGCTTATGGCGCATGGAATTTAAAATCGAGATATTTCTTTATTTGTGGTTCAATGACTTTTTCTTGATTTCTTTCCAAAGGTCATCGAAAGATATAGCAGCTTTTGAATTGGGAATAAAATCTGCCAGTGGTTTTCTGTGTATACCCATTTTCTCGACATCAGCAAGGAATGGGATAATTGAATGGCATAGATTAGGCATTTTTTGAGTGAGTTCTTTCATCAAGTTCTGATGAACTGATTTACTAACCTCTACCATGGAGAAAAAAGGTATTAATGAAGATGAATCCAACTCTTCTTCTTTCAGAAAAGAGATAATCTGCTCGTAAGTACGCAAACAAAGTGGTGTGGGCACTGTAGGCACAAGTATAAAATCGCAGGCATGAAAAATATTTTCGGCTAAAATTGAAATTCCCGGAGGACAATCCAGAAAAACAATATCATATTCGTTTTTGAGTTCCTTTAGAACTTCCTTGATTCTTTTTTTTGATTTCTTTACCTGATCAAGAATGGTATCCATGTGACGGTATGAGAAATCGGAAGGAATGATATGAAGTTTCCTGTAATCAGTATCTGATATTATATCTCGTAACTCAACTTTTCCAGAGATAATTTTTTTCAAGCTGGCATCATTCCCTTGTTCTTTGTCATAGTAGAACGAAGATGAGCCCTGAGGGTCCAAATCCCACAAGAGTGTTTTATATCCATCAAAGCTAGATTGATAGGAGAGATTTACGGATACAGCTGTTTTTCCTACTCCGCCTTTGATATTGTATATACCAAATACAATCATGTTGTTTCTTCGACTTTCTCAGCCTTAGGTAGTTTTTGTTTTTTTTGTTTCTTGAGTGGTTTCTGTTTTTTGCCCAATTCCTTTTTCAGAATTTTTTTGGCTGTTCTAATATAATCACGAGTCAGTACACGTTCCTGTTCAAAAACTGATTTTTTATCTTTCAGTTTTTCTTTCAAAGTTAACAACTCTTTTTCCATTTTATCCATATTCCTGACTGAACTTTCGAGTGTTTTGACAAATTCTTTGTCCTGTTCACTCTTTTGCAGGATTTCTGCATTCACCTTAAAAGTATTTACAATTTCATAAGCTTTTTCGATACTGGTTTTTGCTTCTTTCTTTTTCATAATATTTTTTTTTGAGCGTAAATAGAAAATGTAATGTTATAAAAATAGCTATATTTTGCTTTATTTCAATGAAATAAAGCAAAGATCTATTTTTGTTTTAATTTGTTTTACAATAATATTACTAATGCTTTTCAGTTTGTATTGAAAATTGAATCAATTCATAACTAAAACTATATTTCCTGTAACCTGTCCATTCTCAAGTAAACGGTTAGCATCCTCAGCTTCTGTCAGATCCATGCGTTTATAGATCAGAGGCTTAATTTTTCCGGTTTTTAGCAGATGCAAAAGCACTTCCATATCTTCGAGAACAGTTCTTTTATTCATTTTGTAATTTACAGAAATTCCGTAACTTTTAGCTTTAACTCCATTAGATATTCCGCTAAGCATATAAAGTATTGTTTTTACAAAATAGGACAATGATTTCAGGGAATATCCATATTCCACCAATAAACCGCCACGACGAATTACCTGAATTGATTTCTTTATCGTTTTACCTCCGACGCCATCAAATACGAAATCAATCCCTTCGGGAATTTTTTCTTTCATTATTTCTTGAAAATCCTGTGTTTTATAATCAATAAGTGTAGCACCAAAGTGATTTAATGATTCATGTTTTTGAACCGAAGCTGTACCATATAATTCTAGTTTAAACATTTTTCCTAAATCCAGTAAAGCTGAACCAACACCGCCGCTTGCACCGGTAATTAAAACCTTATTGCCTTTTTTTACTTTCGCAACACGTGTAAGCATCTGATAAGCTGTCGTATAATTCAATATTACTGCCGCAGCTTCGGCTGAATCAACCGATTTAGGCACTTTTACCAAATGTTCGGGTTTCAGTGTAATAAATTCGGAATAACCACCAAAGGCAGTAAGTGCGCCAACTCTATCACCAACTTTAGGTATTGAAATATTAGATCCTTTTTTGTAAACAGTACCAACAATTTCATAACCCGGTACAAATGGTTTCTTTGGAGAAGCCGGATAATTATAGTATCGCATAGCAATGTCCGTTCCACCAACTGCACAAGCCTGCACTTTGATTAAAACTTCATCCGGGCCGGGATAAACTATCATCTTTTCAATAACTTGAAGCACTTCAGGTCCACCCTTTTTGCTAATAATGATACTTTTGAAATTCATATTGATAGGAATTCAATTTATGGTTTGCATTTTATTTAATACAATGATTCATTCTCTGGGTAATTATCCTATTTCCAACGTTCCAACCGCTTCATTCCACGCGTGAAAAGCCATGCCTTAAAGCCTGAATGGCCGACTTCTTTCATTTTTAGCCTACAAAACTCCTGAAATTCTGTAACTGTACCTTTAAAGGTAAATTCTCCGTTTTGATAACAATAACTGCAATACTTTTCGCTTTTACTTCCAACTGAATTTGTACCGCCTCCGTTTGGATCATTGCTTAATGGCATTCCACAACTCTGACACATTTGTTTTGAACTCATAGCTGTAATATGTTTTGATTGTGATTCTATAATGATATTACTACATTTCCTTTTTTGTGGCCTTTGTCAACGTATCGGTGAGCTTCTACAATCTCCCTAAATGGATAAATTCTGTCAATCACCGACTGAATCCTTCCTGTTTCAACAAGCGCTATTAGATAAATCAGGTCTTTAGCTTTCGGAATTAATGTTCCACCAATAAACTTCTTTTTGGAAAACAATGATATTAGTTTCATCCGGATGGTAATGGCCGGAGTAGCAACCGCTTGTACAAGAATTCCATTTTCTTTTAATGATTTAACACATGCGTATAATGAACTTTTACCAACAGCATCAAAAATAACATCATATTTTTCATCTCTTTTGCTGAAATCTTCTTTGGTATAATCAATTACATTTTTTGCTCCAATTGATTTAACTAATTCTAAATTAGTGGTACTGCAAACTCCGGTAACTTCTGCTCCAAAGTAGTTGGCAAGCTGAACAGCATACGTTCCGACACTTCCGGAAGCTCCATAAATAAGGACTTTTTGCCCTTTTTGGACATTTGCTTCTCTCATAAAATGTAAAGCTGTTCCTCCACCAAAAGGAATAGCCACGGATTTTTCATATTCTATTGAATCCGGTTTAAGTGCTATAACTGCTGTTTCTGCTAAACAAATAAATTCAGCATATGCACCAAACCGATCATGTCCGGAATACGCAATCACTTTATCTCGGGTTTTGTAAAGAGTTACTTTTTTACCGGTTGCTTCAATTTCTCCTGATAATTCAGCTCCCAAAATATCTTTTTTAGGCTTTCTCCAACCAAGTGCTATTCGTGCCGGAAGCCAGAAAGACAGAGGTACTTTGAACCCGCGTACTCGCGAATCTGCAATGGTTACCGAAGTTGCATGTATTTTTATCAGCACTTCATTGTCCTTCGGTGTTGGTTTTTCCATTTCAACAAATCGAAGTACTTCCGGCGGACCGTATTTAGTGCATTTGATAGCTTTCATCCTTTAAGTTTTATTAGAGTCTCACTTCAAGTGATACAATTAAAATTCTTAGTTTATAATACCAATTAATTTGTCACAGTTATCACAACATTTCCTTTTTTGTGACCTTCTTCAACGTAAGCATGAGCTTCCGGTAATTCTTCCAATAAAAATTGCTTGTCGATTATTGTTTTTAAATTATCTTCTTCAATGAGTGTTCGTATAAAATTTAATGCTTCAGTTTTATTAACTGACATCCCAAATATTACCTTCTTTTTATTCCCAAATTTTGTGATGAAAGATTGAAGAACATGCTTTAAAGTCATTAAAGTTACTACATATTTGCCATTGCTTTTTAGAGCTTTACTGCAACGGGAAAATGAACTTTTGCCAACAGTATCAAATATTATATCATATTTATCATCCCTTTTTGTAAAATCTTCTTGTGTGTAATCTATCACTTTATCGGCTCCCAATGATTTTACTAAAGCAATATTTTTTGTGCTGCAAACTCCAGTAACTTCAGCACCGAAATATTTGGCCAATTGCACAGCAAATGTTCCGATACTGCCGGACGCTCCGTTTATAAGCACTTTCTGTCCCTTTTGAATATTGGCTTTTTCTTTAAGGAAAAACAGGGCAGTTGTTGCACCGTCAACTACAGATGCAGCTTCTTCAAATGACATATTACCGGGTTTTATGGCTAGTGATCCGTTTTCGTCCATACATTTATATTGGGCATAACAACCCGTTCCAAAACCTCTGAATGCATATATTTCATTACCCGGTTTAAACTTTTTCACTTTACATCCTACGGCTTCAATCGTACCTGAAAACTCTGTTCCCAAAATCTGAAACTTACTCATGGGACGTGTAAATCCAAGTAATATTCTACTCAAAAAAGTATCGCCCCGTCGCATCATACAATCGGCAGTTGTTACTGTAGTTGCATAAACACTGATTAAAACCTCGTTGTCTTTTGGAGTTGGTTTTTCTAACTCTCTTAATTGAAGGACTTCCGGCGAACCATATTTTGTATAAACAATTGCTCTCATTTTTCTTTTATTTAGGCGATAGTCTCATTTAAAGTGATGCTATTACATATTTATGTGGCTCATATTATTTGGGAATTCCTCCAAAGAACTTTTTCATATTATAGTGGAATTTGTGCATTCCTTCCGGTTGTGTAAACATAAAAATGCAATGGTTGTAAATCAGATTCACGTTATTGCTTTTGCATAAAGCAATTACTTCAGGTGTTTCGGATTTTTGCTGTATCCAGATATCTTTAATTCCACGATCAATCGCAGCCTTTACTACTGATAAAGTTTGTGCCGGATTGGTTAGCACAAGTAAGTTTTTCGCTTCTTTTGGCAGTCCCGAAACAGATTGAAATTCTTTTTGCCGTGTATTATTCTTAACAAAGTTTGGATTTATACCAAGAACAGTATATCCTTTTTTCGTTAGATGTGAAACAACCGAAGAACTGAAGGTTTTTTCTTTACGTGATGCTCCGGCAACGGCAATAACTTTACATTTCAGGAACCGGTCAATGTTTTGGATTGAAACTAGTTGCATAGGTTTTAGTGTTTAAAATGAATTATTTATTTGAAACAAAAGGTTTCTTTTCTTTCTTGCAAATCAATTGCACAGACCATTTACCGGTTTGAGCCGAAGGTGGAAGTCCGCCACCCGGAAACAGCCACTGCCCGGCCATGTAGAAATTTTGAAGCCCCGGAAGCTGCATTTTCAGTGATTTCATCATATTGTCTTTCGTGGGCATAAAACCTTCGTAAGCTCCGTCTTTTACTCCGGTATATTTCACATCCGTTTTAGGTGTTGCCACATCCACAACTTCAATAAATTCTGTAATTCCCGGATATTCTTTTTCAAGAAGATCCGTGGCATCTTTCTCAATTTGCAGTTTTTCGGCTTTATATGCTGTAGCATCCATGTTTTCCCACAATTTCCAAGGGCTGTCAAACCTCAGAATAATGGTTGTTTTACCTTCGGGCGCCATGGTGGTGTCGAACGAATAATTCATGATCGAATACCCGCTTTCTAATTTGGTTTTGCCTATCAACTTATCTTTCGAAATATTGATAACTATTGGATAATTCGAAGGAATAACTTTGTTTATACCAAACGAAACCTGAACAATGGGTGTAAATAGTTCCCAGTTTTTATATGCAAAATCAATTTCCTTTGACATGTACTTTGCATCCAACATCTTGAAAATGGTGGAATATCCATCGGCAGCACTGATTACATAATCTGCCTGAATGATTGTTCCATCGCTGAGTAAAACTCCTTTTGCAACGTCATTTTCAACAATTACTTTCTCCACTTTCTTTTTATACGATATTGTTCCGCCCAGTTTCCGGAATTTTTCCACCATTCGTTGTGCCAACGGAAAAGATCCACCTTTTATATAGCCGGCATTCTTCTGATTATACCAGCCAAGCATAAATATAAAAGCTAATGCCGAAAAATCGCGGTTGCCATACATAGCAAAGAAAATGGTTTTAATCCGTTCATTTTTAAAATTCAGTTTTTCGAAATACTCTCCACAGGTCATCCTTCCGAATTTCCGAATTATATTAAATACCGGAAGCATTTGGGGAAGAATTTTTATATAATCGAACGGACTGCGCAATTCAGGTGCTAAAGCAAATGGTTCCAGCAAGGCGCTTTTACGCATATCGTTGCACATCTGTTTTATCGAAGCTTCATCTTCGGGAGCTAATTCAATCAGGTATTTTTCCCACCGATCAATATTGGAATAGATGATAAACTCATTCCCTTCTTCATCCAAAATCCGCGAATGAATTTCGTGGTCGATAATTTCTGTTTCGTTATTGATAACATTTGTTTCTTTCCAAATTTCGTGGAAAGCGCCTTTTGAAGTTCCCACTAACCAGTGCAAACAATAGTCAAAACGATAACCCTTGCGGTCCCAGGCAGTACATTGCCCACCGGCAACAGCACTCATTTCAATAATTTCGGTTTCAAAGCCATTCATAACCGAATAAATTCCGGCAGACAAACCGGCTATTCCGCCTCCGATAATTACTACTTTTTTACTCATAACAATTTAGTTGAAAAATTAAATTCGTTGGTAATTTTACAATATTTCAAAACAAAAGTATTTCAATAAACTTTTTCTGAAATATTAAAATCGATGAAACGGTCATTTTGTCCGATAAACCTGCAATAAGTATCTATAAGGTTATCACCACATTTCCCACCTTCTCTCCGGTTTCCACATACCGGGTGGCTTCGATAAGTTGGTCGAATGGATAAATCTGATCAATAACCGCCTTGTATTTACCGGTCTCCAACAATTCTTTTATAAATTCAATATCTACTTTGGTGTCTTTCGGAATAGGGAAAAGTACTTTCATACCACCAAAAGAGGAGTCAACAATGCCAGAAAAATGTTTTGTGACCATTCACCTAATTCGGTTGAAATGTAAATACCTTTAGGTTTAAGTATTTTATGGCAACGAAAGAAAGAGCTTTTCCCCACGGCATCAATTACCACATCATACTTTTGTTTGTTTTCGGTAAAATCTTCTTTGGTATAATCAATCACTTTGTCAGCACCCAGCGATTTCAATAATTCAAAATCCTTTGTTCGGCATACAGCCGTTACAGTAGCTCCAAAATGTTTGGCAAATTGTACACTTGCCGAACCAATAGAACCGGAAGCGCCATTAATCAGAATGGTTGGATGGTTTGTGAAATCAAGTTTTTTTAAAAATGCCAACGCCAGAAACCCGCCATCGCTTACTGCGGCAGCTTCGTTGAAACTTATATTGGTTGGTTTAGTGGTGATGGATTTTTCTTCCGGAATACAGATATATTCGGCATGAGTACCAAAATTGAATGTACTTAATCCAAAAACTTCATCTCCCTTTTTAAATGTTACAACCAGTTTTCCGGCTGCTTCGACAACTCCGGACAGTTCCGAGCCTAAAATCTGTTTTTTTGGTTTAAAAAGCCCACCCACTATCCTGACCGCAAGGTATTCTGCATTCCGGAATCCGCAGTCAGTTCGGTTTACTGTGGTGGCAACAACTTTTATCAGAACTTCGTTATCTTTCGGCACAGGTTTATCTACTTCTTTGAGTTGAAGCACATCCGGCGAACCGTATCTGGTATAAATAACAGCTTTCATTCTGAGAATTTAGAAAAGTAAATCTACAGCAATTTATTTTCCGCAAATATAACTTTATTTCACATATTTACAAATGAATCAGTAATTTATTTTGTTTGTTACTTAATTTTTATTTCTCTGTATTTCAGAGTTGTTACAGTTTGTAATTCTCGAATATCAATTACAAAAAAATCCGCATATCTTTTTTACCAGACACACGGATTATATTTCGAAAAAATCAGATTATTCTGCTACAAACGTTTTGCACTAAATGAAGTTACTTCTTCCTCTGCTGCCGCACGAATTCTTCGTGTTGCATTATTAAAATAGTCATTCAAATTACAGAATTCTAACAATTTCACACGCGATAAAACCGCGCGGGGCAGTGGTATCAACAGGAACAGTTGTTTTTATCCTTCAAACTAAGAGCAGCTACAACGGCTCATAATCGGCCCAGAAACTATTTTTTAGTTGTTTTACCCTTCAAACTAAGAGCAGTTACAACATATGTCACCTGAAGGAATTGAACGATCTAGTTGTTTTTACCCTTCAAACTAAGAGCAGTTACAACAATACTTGGAGGAACATCAAAACTGGTTGTGTTGTTTTTCCCCTTCAAACTAAGAGCAGTTACAACAATGCCACAAACTACCGACGCAACACATGGGTTGTTTTTACCCATCAAACTAAGAGCAGTTACAACAAAACGGACTTTTCAAACAAAAGTGGAGTTGTTGTTTTTACCCTTCAAACTAAGAGCAGTTACAATTGCTTTAACAAATTAGTCTATGACAAGAGAGTTGTTTTTACCCTTCGAACTAAGAGCAGTTACAACAAGCCGAGATTGAAGAAAGTCATCAGGATGGTTGTTTTTACCCTTCAAACTAAGAGCAGTTACAACAATTATCAGATTCTACCGAAAGACAACGACGTTGTTTTTACCCTTCAAACTAAGAGCAGTTACAACGAACATCACGTAAAACATCGAAAACCGTGATGTTTTTTTTACCTTTTAACTAGAATCAGTTACAACTTTTCCAATTCACATTTCCTGCAAGGAAGGGTTGTTTTTACCCTTCAAACTGAGAGCAGTTACAACAATGCTTCATTATTGTTCTTGTTGAACATAGTTGTTTTTACCCTTCAAACTGAGAGCAGTTACAACAACAACGCAGTTTTAGACTTAATAAAAATAGTTGTTTTTACCCTTCAAACTGAGAGCAGTTACAACTTACGTCACCACCGCTCAATCCACCTCTCAGTTGTTTTTACCCTTCAAACTAAGAGCAGTTACAACGAAAATTCATGCAGATCGATTTGATAAAATGTTGTTTTTACCCTTCAAACTAAGAGCAGTTACAACCATCGGTTACTCCACAGGCACTGAAATAACGTTGTTTTTACCCTTCAAACTAAGAGCAGTTACAACAAATACTAACTTTTTAAAAGAAATGAAATGGTTGTTTTTACCCTTCAAACTAAGAGCAGTTACAACGTATTTGTCAGTATGGTTATATGGTATTTAGTTGTTTTTACCCTTCAAACTAAGAGCAGTTACAACTAAAGACATCGCCGCGTATTTTGATCAGTTGTTGTTTTTACCCTTCAAACTAAGAGCAGTTACAACGAATTGTTTGTAACTGTCTATTGTTGAATTGTAACCCGAAATTTTCAATGAAAACAATCGGGAGAATAAGCTAAATTCTATCTATGATGTCAGTGATTAACTGATTGTAAACCGTCACTATTTGCAACGCAAGTTTTCCTTCTTCCCACCCGAGTATCAATAATTCCATTGTTTTACGCTGTGGAAATTGGTTATGCGAGAAACAATTCCGAACCTCGTTGATAAACTGCTTTTCATTGTCGTTTATAAGTCCCTTGTTCTTCAACCATTGCAGGTAGGGTTTATGTTGAATATTCCCTGTCTGTACTTGACCATCTGGGCCGGTAAAGAGGACTTTCAATCCTACGTAGTCGGTTTCTATAATTTTCTTTTCGAGCATAAATACCGTATCAAACACCTGCTGTTTGGCAGTATTATAAGCCCTCAGTTCGTCTTGCAACCATTCCAACGGAACTTCATCTGCATCAACGTACTCAAATAGATCAGGCAGACGGCGGTCGTGGACATACTTTCGTAGTTCAGTATAGTTTTTCTGCTTCCGTTCGGCAATGATAGTTTTGTTCAGTATCTTATGTTCAATGCGGGTTGTGTCATTAAGTAGCGTTTTTATTTTACTCAATTTTAGGTTCCGGGTATTATCCATCAATTGCTCCAGCATAAGTACTGCCATGCGGTCTTCTTCCTGAAGCATACGGATTTCCTTTTCGGTCTCAGCAATGGTGTTTTTAAACACCCGTTCTACTTGCTTGGGATCTATGGGTGGTAGTCTTCTGTTAGTTTGTTGCTCTGTTTCGCGTTCTGCTTTCAACCTGTTGTAAGCTCTTTCCAATGCTTTTTTGAAATAATCGGCAAAATGTGAAGAACTATCTAAGTTAAACTTCAGCTTTTCTTTATAAATTTCATATTCACGTTCCGATTGGTAAAAATCTTGCGTGGCATCATCGCGTGTTATCCACCAAAGTTTTAGCAGTTCATTGTAATTGGAAGCCGGGTTGTAATTCACAGTTTTTGCATCCAATTGTTTTCGAAGTAAATCGCACAATGTTTCGTCGAACAGATTGGTAGGCAGATCCACCGCCTTTTTCCCATCCTTCACGTTTTTACCTACAGCCACATTGTGTAACCATGCATTCAGATTATATTTTTCCTTTTCTTCCCACATTCGGATGGTAAACGGAACATGGATTTTGTTTGCAGGCAGCTTTACAACTGTTAGTTGTTTTCCTATTTCTTCTTTCCATTCCTTACTGTAAAATAGTTGCATCATCCACGATTCGTCAATCTTACTTGTTTTATTGGTTTTCGGATTAAATTTTTGAACCTGTTTATTGCCTTTTTCTTTCAGATAGGCTTCGTAGAACTGTGATGTCTTGCGTATTTGTTGCAGGTTGAGGTTTTGAAGAAACGGATGTCCGCCATTTTCAAACAATTTCAGTTCGTTGGTCACAATATGAATAAACAAGGCTTTCTTTTCGGCATCGGCAAAGAGGGCAAGGCATTCCTGCATCTTATCGTAATAGAATGATGTGATTTTCTGTTTCTTCTCTTTGCTCACAATCATATCCACAATGTCTTTGGCCAGATAGGTGGCCATTTCTCCAACTTTGGGAGTTTTTACCGATTTATCGAGTTTGTGTTTCTCCAATACTTTCAGGCGGGTCATACAATCACGTTTCATCAGTTTTATCCGGTCCGAAACCGAACGGTTATCTTCCACTTCTTTTATATTCAACCAGTAATTCAATATCCGTGTAGGAACTTGCTTATCGTTTAAATTATATTCAATAAGAACATCATTCAATATCGTTTTACGTTGCCATAAATACTTCAGTGCTGCTTCCGAATATGCCTTTTTCTTTTTAGAATCGCTGCGTTTGGCAAACTCGTTCCAGTCGGCAGGCAATTTCGATTTCACTTCTTCGATAAAATGCATATTCATCAGTTTGCTGTCGTTTAGCAAAATAAAATCGTGTATCATTTCTTCCGCTTTTCCTTTTTGCAGGTATTCCAGTAAAATGATTTTTGGTAGTTCGTGTAAACTCAGAAAAGCTTGCGGCAAAGGTTGTTTTAGATTATTACTAACTTTTGAATCGGGTTTTGTTTTAGGTATCAGCACTGCCGTCTCCTCTTTATTGCTTAACCCTATTTTATTGTTATCGGCATTGTAATGAGGGGCAAATTGTTCAAATCCGCCTGTCCGCTGTTGATTGTCAATTTTTTTAGCTATAGTTTTCTCGTCAACATAACTGCTTAACTTGCCAAAGGCTTTGGCATTTTCAACCACTACTCGTTCAATTGGCTCGCCATTCAGTTCTTTGTTATATTTATCCACTTCATATTTCCCTAAATCAATTTGAAATCGAAGTTTATCAAACACATTTTTTTCTTCAATATAGCGCATGGCAAAGTACGGAAACCGGTTGTTATGGCGTACCCGTTTGGTCAATCCTTCTATATAATCTTCGTATTCAATTTCATCCAGTATCTTTTCACGTTCTTCATCGTTGCTACTGTTGGCAATCAAATTATCAATGCCCTGAGCATCCAGTTCGGGTCTGAATTGTTGTTTTGATTCCTCTGTTATTACTTCATACAAAGTCTTTGGGCAGCGGTTCAATTCGTTTATAATATCCAGTGTAAGTGCCTGCCTAAGGTCTTCACTCACAAATTTGTCGTGCGGTAATTTTACACAGAACGACATCAACACTTCGCGGGTAGCAATAAAACTATTAAACTGAGTACCTTTCAGTCCCTGAATTTTACCGATAAACTGAAAGGCTTGTTCGCGTTCCAGAAACATGCAGGTAAGAAATACCAGTCCTTCCGTAGTTATTGTATTATCGGGAGTAACTATATGTTTGCTCTCCACCAGTTCATAATCAATATCAGCCAGTACATCTTTCATTCGCACTTTAGTGTAAGCTATTGCACGTTTAAAATTGACTGTAAGAAAGTCCGCCAGCTCTACAGAAATAGTCAACTTCCTGCTATCGCCTTTTTCGGTGGAATAGTAGTGCGAATAATCATTACGGAAGGCTTGCAGTTCACCGAACACAACCTTTAATGTATCACTCATGCTTGCAAAATCTCTTCCTTCTTTTTCCGAATTTTCGCGTTCATCTTTGGGTAAACTTTCTACATCAAACACTTTTAATATGGAAAGGAAACGTCGCGTTTTTCCATATACATGGTTCCAGTTCAGTTTTTTAATTCCTTTATTGCATAAAAAACTAGCCGGTATTTGACCTTCTTCAGGCAAGGGTGCTTGTCCAAATTCATTGGCAATATGATTACTTATATTGTAAATGTTTAAGCGAGCCATGTTAAGATAGCCACCAAAATACTGCGGATCATTGGTTAATGTCCGTCTTCTGTTTTCGAGAATTTGTTCATTTGTTTCCATGATATATTATTGTTTTGAGTTAATATGCGAATAAAAAAACCAGTACATTTTTTGTATAGTACGTTTACGGTACCATCGTGCAATGAAGTTGGAACAGAAAAAAATAAAGATGAATGCAATTGTGGTTATAATTGTGTCGCCGCAATCAGGGGTAGAAAAACGAAATTGAGGTATCAGATTGACTAAATAGAGCATCACTAATACGAAGATGCTGATGGATGAAGCAACAAATACATTTCGGAAAAAAAGATAGAAACTTTGAAAAGATTTAGGAGTGGTGAGCTTCCCTGCATAATCGAGTTCGTAATACATGCGGTCGTAAAAATTGTCCTGAAGTTTGCATACTTCGGCTTTCTGGCTTTCAGAAAATTGGTTGTAGTCGGATTTTGAAAAGAATATATCATTCCCGTACCATTCGTTAGCTCTTTTATTAAGTTCACTTCCTATGGTTTCATGAATATCGGATGTCTGATACAAACCGCTTATGTGTTGATATATTCCGGTAATTTTGTACCACCATTTTAATCTTGAAGTGAGCAGAAAGCTGATTACATAAATAACACCTCCGGTTAAAACTGCCAAAACGATAAGTAATTCCCAGCTATCGGTAAGTTGATAGGTTGGAAATAGGCAAAATAATTCACGTATTACATTCAACATAAACAAGAAAATGATGCCAGGGAAAAGAACTGCGAGTAAATCGTAAAGTGAGAATTTTTCCATAATAATATATTTTGAGAGTTACATATTTTTTACAAAAATACTAAATTGATTTAACGTAGACTATATTAAATGAGATATTTCAACTTTATGTGTTTGAATTTATTAGAAGAGAAAAAACAAAAAGGGGCGAAACTACTTTACCCTTTCAAATTAATAGAATCGAAATTATAAAGTTGGATATCGATCTTTGCTGGTAACATATTCGTATATCACGTTTATTTTAAATTAAAACACGGTCAAAGTTAATAATTGTTTTTGATTATTAAGCTTATCTTACTAAAAAAATTAAAGGAGCTAATCTCTTAGCCCCTTTATCTAATCACATCAATTTAATGTTACAGCATTTTCTATTTTACCGGATTATCAGTTGTTGGCTCGTCTTTTGGTTTAGCTTGTGTAGCCGATTTATCAATCACAATGCGGGCATTGGTGTATTGACCATAGAGCGTAGGGTTGATATTGCTGAACGGTTTCATCAGTTTATCCAATGTTTCTTTCAATTCCGTATTCTGCAGACTGATTCTTTCGTGTAATTCTGTTGAGGCTTGTTTTGAAACTACTTTTACATTGCGGATATCGGGTGTGCGTTTCTGTAATGAAGTGGAAAGGGTGTTCAGCGATTCAATTTCTTCCAACGTAACTTTCCATTTGGCGAGTTTAGTAGCTAAAGGTAAAGCAGCCTTATAAACTTGTTGCACCTTTACATGATAATCACCTTCGCGCAATCTGTTCAGCAAAGATTTAGGCCAGTCGGCAATCATTTTTAATTCCTGGTCATTTGTTGCTGCCGCTTCTGCTGCCATCGCATCAGATACTTTAATCATTACTCCATCCAATTCCTCTTTTTCATTACCTTTCAGTCCGGTTTGCACTTTAGTATCCTGTGCCTGAATTTCTGTGAGTTCTTCGATGATTACAATCTCACCCTGTAGATGCTCGTGAGCAGCAATAATGGCCGGATACTCTGTTAGTAATTCGTGATTAGTAGTTAAGAAACCATCAACGGTTTTAAACATGTTTACCAAATTCATTTCATTTCTTGTCATGTAACTAAAATTTATAGGTTATTATTTATGTTGATTATATGAAGAAGGTTCTGCACCCGATTCAATTTCCATTTTTTGATCGTACCATTCGTTTTAACCCATTCAATTATCCTCTGCAATGTGCAAAGTATTCACAGCAACACTTCAACTATTCTCTGCAGACCCAAAAGCTGACAATGTAACAGTCCAAGGGTTCATTGCAGACCTAAAAGCTGACAATGTAACAGCCCATGGGTTCATTGCAAGACTTCGTGACTCAATTGCAGCATTAGAATATATTATTGAAAAGCCAAAAGGGTTAATCTCAGAACAAAAACATATCATTGTGTCATTTTTTATAGTAATTGAATAGAATATGTATTTTATATATTTAATATTTATTGTGTATTGTAATTCACACATACAATTATATAAGGTATATAATTATACTACATTAATCTTATAAACTGAAATATAACGCATATTGTCATTATATATTAGTATAGTGCAACATTTACGACACAAACTTAATGTATTTGAATTAAATAAATAATATGACAAAATGATTATTAATAACTTTTATAAATATTTGATTGTGAATTAACTATATTTAAAATTTCATTTTAAAAAAACTGACTCTTTCCGAAGAAATAATCAGTTCTGAAGGTTGAATATATTTTGGTATTAACAAAGAAGAAACAAAAAATCTGGTAATGAACCACGAATTTCAAAGCTAAAGGGAAGGTGGAATAAAAAAAGCCACCTTCACAGGCAGCTTTTCTTTGAAAGTAAAATCTAATAATTGAGAACCCTTAAAATTTAATTACTTATCTATATGAACGCTCTGTAACATATAAAGGGACACCGTTTGCACTCATAAACACTACACGGATACTATCGGCATGGAAGGTCACTTCGGAGAAATATTTGTGAGAATAATGAAAGTCACATCCTATTTTACTATTCTAAATTCGTCGAAAGGTTTCACAGCACCCAAAGAATTTATTTCGTATGTTTTCACTTCAATACTTTCTGTACTAACGCTGATATAACTATACATCGGGTTGCCGTCCTGTCCAAAATGACCAGTGAACAGACTAAAATAGTTGGGTAATCCGGTTGCATTTACAACCGTTGGCGAAGACATTTCGTCCTTACTGCGCGGTTCATATTTTTTCTTTCCACCCGAATTGTTTAAGAAAAAGAGTGTTCCCTTTGCAACGTTGAAAACTCCTCCTAACTTGCCCGTAAGATTAGTCTTGTCATCAACAGTTTCAGATTTCAGATTTGAAACGGCTCCTTCAACAAGTGTTCTGTTTTTGATAGGTCCCATTACTTCATAAATATGATCGTGACCCTGCAATGCCAGATCAATTTTCAAATCGTCGAATACCGGACCCATTTTTTCGCGAACAAGCCTTCCGTCATCGTCACTTTGATGACTTACGCTACCGGTAAACATTGCTTTGTGATAAAAAGCAATTCTCCATTTTGTGTCGGGATGTGCAGCCACTTGTCTTTTCATCCAACTTTCGATAGAATCAAGCTGTCCGGTTGTATTATAATCTTCGTAACTAAAACCCATAAACAAGGCATCGCCATAGACAAATGAGTAAATGCTTCCAGGAACTGTTGAATTGACATAATCAAAAGTATTGACTTCGGTATTGAAATGGTGTGTGAAGTTTCTATTGATTGAATAATCGTGGTTTCCAATAACCGGTGCAAATGGTTTATTTAGAAAGATATCTTGTTGTGTTTCGAAAAATTGTTCGTATTCCCATTCCGAATTGTTACCTCCCGACGATTGTATCAAATCACCACAGTTCAACCAAAAGTTAGCATCCGGATACATCTTGTTGGCAGCATGCGTAGTCTTCTGTGAAATATCAAACATTTCATCTGTATTTGCCTGTGGATCGGTGGAGTAAATAAAAGAGAATGCATCTTTGCCGGACTTAGCGGTAGTAAATGTTCCTGTTTCGCTCCATGCTCCCTCCTTACCTACCCTGTATGAATAAGTTGTGTTTGGTATAAGTCCTGCAGCCAGTGCTTTGTGTTGGGTGTAGCTCCTTTTTGAATTATCGGCAATATCCGCTAAAGCAAGAAGATTGTTTGATTTATTGCTGTAATTCAGTTCGGGAACCTCAGCACAAATAGCATCAAAGGATACTTTCGGAGAATTAAAAGCACTGTCACCGAGAGCAATCCCTTTTATAATTTCAACTTTTCCACCGGTTGTTCCTGCATTCGTAAACCACGCAAAACCCAATCGTGAAGTTGGATCTCCATTGATACACATGACAATGCTATAAGGCATTTCCTTGCTTTTCAGCCCATCCAATGCCTTTTGAAGCGCAATCATGGAAGTTGAATCATTTAAAGTAGTCGCATTTTTTACCGCTCTTCTCAAAAGTGTCCAGGAAGGAACCGTGTAATTCGCTTCATTCAATACATTGGCTAAGGTTAAGTTGTCCATAGCAAATGTAGATGCGGATAGAATCAGTGTAATAAAAATAATCAGTATCGATTTCAATAAATAATTCTTTTTCATGCGTTTCTTTTAAAAATAGAGCATTAATTAAACGGTTCAAAAGTAAATAAATAATTTATACTGTATATTCCAAATCTGTTTCATTTGAATGATTATTCTATTACTAAATAATGGATTTTTAAAACGTAACTTTTGAAGGACGTAACTTTACTGCATTATTTTTAAACCCGACATCTGAGGTATGCGATTTAAATTAGGAAAAGTACGGCTTGTTGATAGTTTAAAACTGTTGGTATCTTTGAGTAAAGTTTTCAACCTCTAATTTGATTTTATCCCGAATAATTCTGGTCTGTGCTAACTTTTCATCAACCGTACCTGTAAATGTCGAAGGATCTTCGAATGACCAGTTCAACCGTTTTGTAATACCCGGAAATATAGGACAACGTTCAGCTTTAGCTGCATCATAAACGGTTATTACAAAATCGAATGACCTGCCTTTTTTAAATAATTCAAATACACTTTTCGTTTCGTTTTTAGAAATATCGATGTCGATTTCTCTCATTACTTCTATAACAACCGCATTTAAAATGCCCGGTTCCATACCGGCACTTTCCACTTCAAATTCTTCTCCTCCCAATTGCTTAAGAAATGCTTCTGCCATTTGACTGCGGGCAGAATTATGCACACATACGAATAATACTTTAATTTTTGACATAATAGTTATAATTTAAATTGAACTTATTTACTTTCATTGTACACATTGGCTTTTAATTTTGTGTAGTAAACATACGACATAAAAATCTAATTAAAGAATTCCGGATATTACATTTATATGAATATTTTTTAAGCTGATTATTTTCTAATTCTTGAAACCTTTTTTGCTTCATTTCCATTTGAATTTAATATTTAGAAATGGAAATAAAATAACAAAAAAGCTGCCTTCACAAGCAGCTTTTCGCAAATTAATGAAAATTAAAACGAAGATTCTATGATGTAACTAATATATTGGAATGTAGTGGTTCTACGTTGGTAAGTTCTGATATGAAAAGTGATTCGGCTTTCTGAATCCAGTAACGGAATTCGAGTGATTTTCTGTATTCGGGAATAAATGCTAGCAACAGGTCGAGATCAAATTCACCGGCTGAAACACCCGCATCTGATTGTTGAGCATCTATCACATTACATTCCTGTTCGATATGTGTTGGCACCATTAAAACCGGTTTTTGCAAGTACATTGCCTCACAAACCGATTCGAAACCGCCTGTAGTTGCGTATGCTTTGCTACCGGCCATATAGTTCAGAAAAAGCGTATCGCTAAGTGTATGCATAGTTAGGGTTGGAGTCAATATTTCTGAATCATTTACATTCTTTTTGTCCCAAAAGAAATGAAGTTCTTGATCTGGATTTCTTTTGCTCCATTCGGTTAGCTCGTTGGAATATCCGCTATTCAACAAATACCCGTGAATGTAATCGCCTTTATGAGTGGTTGATTGAAGAACTTCTTTTCTCAAAAGCGGAGGTACAATAGCAATTTTACCATAATGAGTATTTTCTAACTGACGAAATGATAGAGCCAGGATTTTGGTTGAATTCCAAGCCGTAAATTTTGAATAACCATTCAACAACCTAAATTGTATCCGCTTATTTCCTGTATAGTTGAACTCGGGAGTCAGAAAGTAATATTGATGTGCCACATTAATCATGGGCGGATGGGGATTAAAAATGCCATACGTTACCCCACAAAGCAACTCATAAAAGTTTACCACCACATCGGGTTGTTTATCCCTGATAGTTTTGCGTATGCTGAATAAACTCTGAATATAAACCGGCAACAGAAAAAGATTATAGAGAATGCTGATTAAAAGCGGCGAACCTTTTCCTTTAGGTGTTGGTAAGAAATTCGGACTTTGAAAACGAATAATTTCAGCATTTATTTTTTGAGTGAAAAAATCCGGCAACGTCCTTTTGGCACTGCTCCCTACCATAATGGCCTCTACTGTGTGACCATTACGCTCAAGCATGGCTTTTAAACTCAATGTTTGCGTAAAATGTCCTCGTCCCTCGCCCTGAACTACAAATAAGTATTTCATTTTCAGAAAAAGGGATTAAAGAAATTATTTGTAAGAGCTACTCTCATGGCACTTCTCTCGTTTGTTTTTGGAAAACTGATAACTTCGACAGGTCTTATTTGCTCTTCAGCTTCGCTATGAAGATATATTTCCCATGTTCCATCTTCGTGCTCCAGTAATGCCGACATGGTTTCAACCCAATCGCCGGAATTCAGATAATGAATGCCGTCAATCATTTTGTCAGCCGGCTGATGAATATGTCCACATATAATTCCATCAGCGTGTTTCACCCGTGCCAGTGCCACCAGTTCGTTTTCGTAATTAGAAATATACGATACAGCTGTTTTTACTTTTTGTTTTATTCTTTGCGATAGCGAAAAATAGGGCAAGCCTTTTTTGGTGCGGTAAATATTATAAATACGATTCACCCAAAGCAGGAAAGTATATCCTACATCGCCTAACTTGGCCAGCCAAACCATTTTGGATGTTACATTATCAAATACATCGCCATGAACGATATAATACCGTTTGCCGTTGCGCTCATGAATGTAATCTTTTTCAATAGAGATATTGGCGAATGAAAATGGTGCCAAATGATCAATAAAATCATCGTGGTTGCCACGTATATAAACCACATGAGTGTTGTGGTTTTCCATCATTTTCATGATGATTTTGAAGAAATCGGTATGTTCTTTTTTCCACTTGCCTTTTCCTCCTTTTTGCAAATGCCAACCGTCAATAATGTCGCCATTCAGAATAAGGGTATTACAGTTCACTGTTTTCAGAAAATCGGCCAGTTCGCGGGTTTTGGAATGTTCTGTCCCTAAATGAACATCCGAAATAACAATGGTAGGATAAAATTTTTGGTTGTACATTGATGTAGTTTTTTGATTACAAAGAAACTGCAACAATATTGCGATATTAAAACAACTGTGTGAAGAAATTATGAAAAGGTTGATCAATCAGTTTGACAGGAAGAGAATTATTTTGAGGCAATTATAGAATAACAAAACAGGAGCTAGAAATTGTAACACGTTTGTAACATGAATTTAATTTCCGTGCAACATGCTTTGTTTTATTTTGCATACATTTATAAAGTAATATTTATTTGCAAAACTGGATGCAGTTTTGTTGGCAAAAAATCATAAATTCAAAATGTAACATAAATGTATTACTTGCTTCATTTAGCTGTAACACTGCAATTCTAATTTTGCCGTCGAAAAATAAGACAAATAATTTTAATTTATAAACAAAACAAACAAACAAATGAAGAAAATTTTAATTTGCGCTCTTTCGCTAATTTTTATGAGTCTGAGCATTTCTGCTCAAAGCACCCCGGATAGTTTTAAACCAAGCGGTAAACCTATCGTGACCATTTTTAGTGATTTCACTAATACAACGACTACTACTAATTCAGTCGGTAAAACTAATAACGCATTTGAACTATCACGTGCTTACTTTGGTTATGGATATAACTTTAGCCCTGATTTTTCTGCAAAAGTTGTATTTGATGTTGCAGGCACACCAAGCTTAAGTCCATCTGCTTTTACCGCTTTCCTGAAAAATGCTTTAGTGGAATATTCTAGTGGAATATTAAAAGCAAATATGGGTTTAATCGGAACTTCTATGTTTAGCTTACAGGAATCAATATGGGGCAAACGATATTATTACAAATCATTCCAGGATCAATATGGTTTCGGAAGTAGTGCGGACCTTGGTGCAAGTGTAAAACTTCAATTTATACCTGAAGTAAGTTTAGATATGGCCATTTTCAATGGTGAAGGATATAAACAAACTCAGATTGACAGTACATTTCAATTTGCAGTTGGACTTACAGCTCAACCGATTAAAAACCTTTATGCACGTGTTTATTACGATTATAAGGATAAACAATCGTATGCTACTGCCAAAGTTGCTCAGTCTTCTTTCAACGTATTTGTTGGTTATAAAAGCGATGCAGGAACACTTGCAGCAGAATACAACCTTCAGAATGGAAATAAAAACACTTCCGGTCACAACTGGTCAGGTTTATCAGTTTACGGAGTACTTCCTCTTAATAAACAATTCAGTGTACTTGCCCGTTTTGATGACTTAATGTCTGATAAACTAGGAACAGCTACAGCCGGTTGGAACACTTCAACTGATGGTCAGGTTTATATGGCTGGTGTTGAATTCGCGCCTGTTAAAGGAGTTCAAATCACTCCAAACTACCGTTACTCAAGTCTGACTTCAGGCACAACTGCTTCAAGCATCAATGTGAATTTAGGTATAAGTTTCTAATCATATAAATAAAAAACAATTAAAACATTTTCATTATGAAAAAGAATAGTTTATTTTTAGCTCTCGTGCTGATACTATCGGCAATTGGAACTTCGGCAAAAGCACAATTATCGGGTGCAGGTGCTACTTTCCCACTTCCTTTTTACAATATGGCATTCGAACAATACACAAAAACTACCGGTGAAAAAGTAACATACGGAGGTGTAGGTTCAGGTGCAGGTATCAAAAGTTTAACCGACAAAGTGGTTGATTTTGGAGCATCCGATGCATTTCTGAGTGATAAAGAATTAGCCGCAATGCCTGCTTCGGTTTTTCACATCCCAACTTGTAGCGGAGCAGTGGTAGTTGCTTTCAATTTACCGGGAGTTGAATCTATCAAATTAACACCAAACGTTTTGGTTGACATCCTAATGGGTAAAATCAAAAACTGGAATGATGCTTCATTGAAAAAACTTAATCCATCAGTAAAATTCCCGACTCTTGATATTACAGTTGTTTATCGTTCAGATGGTAGCGGAACTACCAATATGTTTACCGATTATCTGACAAAAGTAAGCAAAGAATGGGCTGACAAACTTGGTTCAGGTAAAACAGTAAATTGGTTAACTGGAATCGGTGCAAAAGGAAATCCGGGAGTTGCAGGTACAATCAGTCAAACAAAAGGTGCTATTGGATATGTAGGTTCTGAATATTCTTTTGCCCAAAAAATTCCAACTGCTTATTTGTTGAATAAAGCAGGGAAATTTATCAAACCATCACTTGCTTCAGTAAGTGCTGCCGGTAAAGGTGCCATTCCAGCTGATACCCGTATTATGTTGACAAACTCTGATGCGACACTTGCATATCCAATTGCAGGATTTACCTGGTTGTTGATTTACAAAGAACAAAATTACAATAACCGTACATTAGCTCAGGCTACTGCTACGCTAAAATTATTAAGCTGGATGCTTGATAAGGATGCTCAGGCTATTGCAAGTACCGTTAATTATGCTCCACTTCCTGAAGGTGTCGTTAAACAGGCAAAAGCGATTTTGAGCTCTGTAACTTATGACGGTAAGCCAGTTTTAAAATAAGTGTTATTATCCTTAATCAATTTGGGTCTTTCAGGCAACTACTACTCAAAGTTGCCTGAAAGACTTGGTTGTTTTTAATTATTTATATCAAGTGAACAGCGATAAGATTTTAAAATACATCTTGTTTGCAGCATCATTGTTGATTCTGCTTATTTCCGGAGCAATGGTTTTATCCCTTGTACAGGGCTCCATGCTTTCTTTTCACCAGTTCGGGTGGAAATTTTTAGTTTCCGACAAGTGGGATCCAACTACTGGAAGAGAACAATATGGAGCATTATTGTTCATCGTCGGTACTTTGTTCACTTCCATTCTTGCTTTGATTATTGCTATTCCTATGGCATTTTCTACCTCGCTTTTTGTAGCGGAGTATTTTCGGAATACCCGTATGGCTTCGGTGGTAAGTACACTCGTAGATTTACTCGCAGGTATTCCCTCTATCATTTATGGATTGTGGGGATTTTATGTTTTACGACCTTTCATTGTAGAGATTGGACTAAGTCCGCAAGGTTATGGGATTTTTACCTCAGGCCTGATTTTAGCTATCATGATTGTACCTTATGCTACTTCGCTGACTAACACCACCATTATGATGGTTCCGAACGAACTGAAAGAAGCAGCCTATTCGTTAGGTGCTACCCGACTTGAAGTAATATGGAATGTGATTATTCCGAATGCCCGTTCGGGAATGACGGCAAGTTATATTTTAGCTTTCGGTCGTGCATTGGGTGAAACACTGGCTGTAACTATGTTAATTGGAAATTCGAATAACATGCCTACAGGACTTTTCAGTACCGGAAATTCCATGGCGAGTGTAATTGCCAACCAGTTTGGCGAAGCTAGCGGATTACAGTTAAGCTCATTGATTGAAATCGGATTATTATTATTCGTAATTACAACCATTATTAATGCTATTGGAAAATATATTATTAAAAAATTTGCGTGATGAACCAAGTGAACGTACTATTGGAAAATAAAAAAACCAACTTTATTCCAGATTTATTCAATGGAAGGAAAGTAAAGAACGGTCTGTTTTTGGCAATCGTTATTTTATTTTCCCTCATCACCATTTCCATGGTTTTCCTGATTATCGGGACCATGATTTTAAAAGGATACCATCAAATTAACTGGGCATTTTTTACTCAAACGCCTCCCAATACCTTCGAAGCCATGATGGCTAAATCAAGTGGGAAATTAATACCTGGTGGTATAATAAATGGAATTACAGGTTCGCTATATATGGTTGCCATAGCTTCTGTTCTGGCCATTCCATTTGGTGTTTTAATCGGTATTTACCTTTATGAAAACAGTAAAAAGAGATATGCAGGAATAATACGTGATATCACGGATGTATTACAAGGGGTGCCATCTATTGTCATAGGGTTAATCGTTTACCTTTGGGTGGTGGTTAATATTACAAAAGGTTATTCGGCATTTGCGGGCAGTGTGGCATTATCAATTATGATGCTGCCATTAATAGTACGCTCAACGGAAGAATCGTTGAAAATGATTCCCGACTCGTTGAAAGAAGCGGCTATTGCGTTGGGTACTCCTTATTACAAAGTGGTGTGGCGGGTATTGATTCCAACAAGTTTTACCGGATTAATGACCGGTATTCTGCTTGCCATTTCACGAATTTTAGGTGAAACAGCTCCGCTTATGCTTACCGCTTTAGGCAATCCGGCCATAAACTGGAATATTGTAAAACCGAGTAGTGCAGTTCCATTGTTGATATGGCAATTCTATAACGACCCAAACATGGTAGATCTAATTTGGAGTTCAACACTTTTCCTAATGGGATTTGTTCTTATACTGAATCTCCTTGCTAAATGGATTGCTGCAAGACGTAAATTTTAAACATTAATCCTAGTTAGTGCATTTATATAAACAGAAACATTATCACAAAAGATGAACGCAATAAAAGAAATGGCTAAACCGTCTATAACATCGGAAACAAAAAACATGACAATATCGCCCATACAAACTGAAACAAAAGATATGACACAACCTTCTATAATTTCAATTGAAGGCCTTTCAATAGCCTACGACAAAGATAAACTTGCTGTAAAAGATGTAACGGCAACCATAAAGAAAAATGCAATTACTGCCATTATGGGTCCTTCGGGCTGTGGAAAAACAACTCTTTTGCGTGCCATAAACCGTATGCATGAACTTTATCCGAATATCACAACTACAGGAGAAATCAAGTTGTTTGATGAAAGCATCTACGATATGTCAACCATTCAACTAAGGCGAAAAATCGGAATGGTTTTCCAACGTCCAAATCCCTTTCCCACATTGAGTATTTACGATAATGTAATTGCCGGCTATAAGTTGAATGGGATTCATCTGAAACGGACTGATCGGGATGAAATAGTGGAGACTTCTTTAAAAGATGTTACGTTATGGGATGAGGTCAAAAACTCATTACACAAAAAAGGAAATTTCCTCTCCGGAGGTCAGCAACAAAGGCTTTGTATAGCCCGCGCACTTGCTTTTAAACCAGATGTGATCCTGCTCGATGAACCAACCTCAGCACTTGATCCTATTGCCACGGCTAAAATTGAAGATTTGCTGATTGATTTAAAAGAAAATTACACCATTGTGTTGGTGACACATAATATGAGCCAGGCAGCAAGGATTTCGAATAACTCAATGTATATGTATTTGGGCGAATTGATTGAATATGACACGACAACTAACATTTTTACTAATCCTAAAAATATTTCAACTCAAAATTACATTACCGGAAGGTTTGGATAAGAAGCCCCCTAAATCCCCCTTGGGGGACTTAAATGAGCAAAAAAATAACGTTTTTAAAATGAAATACCATGGAAATTAACTGGATTATTATTGCTGCCGTTTTGGTTTGCGCTATTGCGCTGATTCTTTATCTGATTAGACGGAATATGAAGGATAAAGATGATATGATGAATTCTTTAAATGAAACGGAGATTGATGACGAACTTAAACCAAAAGAAACAGAGGAAAACTAACAGCTATTATGTCTGTGTCATTCCTTTAATGAAAAACAACTCAACGAATAAACAACCCAACAATATATGAGACACTTAGATCAAGAATTAACAGCGCTTCGTCAAGACACCATTGATATGTGGAAATTAGTCATTTCACAGGTTTCGAACGCATGCGAATCCATTTTATCATTTGACGTGAAGCTGGCGCAAAAAGTATCCATGCGCGAAAAGAAAGTGGATGCCTACGAACTGAAAATTGACAGTCAATGCGAGAATACCATTGCTCTCTATCAGCCGGTTGCTGTGGATTTGCGTTTTGTATTGGCCGTGCTCAAAATTAATTCGAATTTGGAGCGTATTGCCGATTTTGCCTATGGAATCTCCAGAATGCTTATATCAAATCCAACAGTTATCATTGATGCCGAATTAATTATGGATTCAAACTTGCGGATTATGGTTGAACATGTAAATAAAATGCTGGTGTTGGGATTGGATGCTTTTGAAAATGAAAAACCGGATATTGCTTCAGGCATTTTCAGCGAAGACTATAAGGTTGATGAAATTAACGCAAATGCTGCACATCATTTTGCCGATTATATTCAAAAAAATCCTGACCGTGCATTTGAATGCCTTCAATTATTCAGTACTTTCAGACGACTTGAACGGATGGGAGACCATTGTAGTAATATTGCAGAAGAAATCTTTTTTTATATCGATGCCAAGGTTCTTAAACACGCACCAAGAGATTAAAACGTTATTCAAATCAATAAACAATCAAAAAGAGGCAAATCACTATTAGATTTCCTCTTTTTTTTATCATATAAGTTGAAAATTAAATTATTGTCATATCTTTGTAATAGTTATTACACAGCGTCGAAACAAGCTTTCATTAGTTTTGCAATGATATTATTTATGCGTTATTAATTATTAATTGTGAATTGTTTATGAATCCATATCGTATTTTGGTAGTCGACGATGAAGAAGATTTGTGTGAAATTCTTCAATTTAATCTTGAAACCGAAGGATACTTGGTTGATGTAGCTTATTCGGCCGAAGAAGCTTTGAAAAAGGACCTGACTAATTATAACCTTTTATTGCTCGACGTAATGATGGGCGAAATATCGGGGTTTAAAATGGCTCGAGTTTTAAACGAAAATCCAAAAACAGCATCTATTCCGATCATTTTCCTTACTGCTAAAGATTCTGAAACAGATCGGTTAACCGGATTCAATATCGGGGCTGATGACTATATTTCCAAACCATTTTCAATTCGCGAAGTATTGGCACGCGTCAAAGCAGTAATTCGTCGTATGGACACAAATAAACCTGACGCAACACCACCGCAACGACTTATTTACGATAATCTTGAAATGGATTTAGGCAATAAAAAAGTGCTGCTTCAAGGTTCAGAAGTGCCATTTACTAAGAAAGAATTTGAAATATTAAAACTGTTTTTGGAAAACAAAAACCGTGTATTTTCACGAGACGAAATGTTGACACGTGTTTGGAGCGACGAAGTTATTGTACTCGACAGAACAATTGATGTGAATATAACCCGACTTCGTAAAAAAATTGGTCTTTATGGAAAGAATATTGTCACTCGGTTGGGTTATGGATATTGTTTTGAAGAATAGTATCAATTTCCAATTTTTCAATTCCCAATTTCTAATTGGTAAATTGAATTTTAAATTGGAAATTAAATAATTGATAATTGGAATTTAATATCATGACTTTAAATCGGCGACTTTTCCTATATTTTTTCAGTATCTTTTTACTGGTACTGGTTATCATTTGCTTTTTTCAGTATCAACGTGAAAAAGAATTCCGAACGGACCAACTTGACCAACAACTGACAACTTATAATTCAACAATTAACCGATTTATTAAGGATCAAAATCCAAACTGGGAAACACTGGAAAGTTACGTTAAATTATTTCCAGACAGCACATTACGCATCACTGTAATTGATTCAAAAGGTACAGTCACATTCGATTCATTTGTAAAAAAAGGCACTAAACTTGAAAATCATCTGGATCGTCCAGAGATTCAAATGGCAAATTTTTCTGAAAATGGAAAAGCAATACGTCATTCTGTTTCCACCGGAAAAGATTATTATTATCTGGCACATCGTTTTCCTCAATATTACGTCAGGAGTGCTTTGCCATACAATGTCAGTTTGATACACACACTTCAGGCAAATACTTTTTTCCTGTATTTTATGCTCTTTGTGTTGATTGCAGCTGCCATTGCTTTGTATTATATTTCCCGTAATTTTAGTGAATCTATTAACCGATTACGTGTTTTCATTCAAAAGGCTGAAAAAGAAGAAATTATTGAAACTGATATCGAATTTCCAAAAGATGAATTGGGCGAAATAAGCAAAAATATTGTAAAACTATACCGACTTCAATTACAAACAAAAGATGATGTAAATAAAGAGAGAGAAAAACTCATAAAACACCTTCAAATATCACAAGAAGGATTGGGCATTTTTTCATCAGACAAAAAAGAAATTCTGGCCAATACAAATTTCATACAATATACTAACATTTTATCTGATCAACAATGTGAAAGCTCAGATCAGATTTTTTCATTGCCCGAATTTGCAGAAATTACCGAATTTATAGACAAGAGTTTATTGAATAACGAATTGAAACGTAAAAAACTCGTAGTTGAAAAAAGCGGACGCGTATTTTCGATACAATGCATTGTTTTTCAGGATAATACTTTTGAAATTTCTATTAATGATATTACCATTCAGGAACATGAAAATGAATTGAAACGGCATTTAACCCAGAATATCTCCCACGAATTGAAAACCCCTGTAAGCAGTATTTTGGGATATATGGAAAGCATTCTTGAAAACCCGGAAATGGATCAAAACCGTCAACGATTCTTTGTTGAAAGGTCATTTCAACAAGCACAACGGTTAAGTGCTTTATTGCAAGATATTTCCACGCTTAATAAAATGGACGAAGCCAAGCGGCTTTTTGAAAAAGAAGTATGTAATATTTCGGAAGTCATTCAGGATGTGCTGAATGATGTGCATTTGCAGATTGAACAAAAAGAATGTACAGTTCAACTAAATTTACCTGTAGAGTTGCAAATTCTGGGCAATCGATCGTTGATATATTCCATTTTCAGGAATTTAATGGATAACGTGTTGGCTTATGCCGGTGAAAAACTTACCATCGAAATCAATTGTTACCGTGAAGATGAACAATTCTATTATTTTTCGTTCAGCGATAATGGAATTGGCGTGCGTGAAGAACATCTGAAACGACTTTTCGAACGTTTTTACCGTGTTGACAAAGGCAGAAGTCGCAAAATGGGTGGTACCGGACTGGGACTTGCAATTGTGAAAAATGCTGTTATTTATCATCGTGGAAATATATCTGCCAAAATAGTTCCTACTGGTGGATTGAGTTTTATATTTTCGCTCCGAAAATCGTAGTAATGCCAATATTCCGAAATAAATGGACACCACTTTTTCTAAGCAATTTTCTGGGAGTTTACAACGATAACTTTCTGAAAAACTGCATAATATTTATAGCCGTCACCTGGTCGATGCCGCACTGGTTGAATCAATCACAACTAATTTCTATGGTTTCGGCAGCATTAATAGTACCTTATCTGTTTCTGTCGCCTCTTGCCGGTCGGTTGGCAGTGATTTACTCTAAAAAGAAAGTATTCTGGGTTTGTAAATTAATTGAAATTCCCGTATTGATTCTGGCATGCGCAGCTTTTTATTTTCACTGGGTCATGCTTGCAGTTTTCACAGTTCTTGTTATGGGTATTTTGAGCTGTTTGTATTCGCCTTCGAAATATAGTTTAATTCGGGATATAGGTGGTCATGAAGGGGTTTCGTATGGTAGTGGTGTTTTTGAAGCAATG
>Ga0209123_1000367_pt1 | contig 62744 bp, 51 predicted proteins | sample BarGraIncu00431A_FD_184500 | JGI IMG/M metagenome (GOLD analysis project Ga0209123, IMG submission 184500) | Arctic peat soil microbial communities from Barrow, Alaska, USA - Barrow Graham LP Incubations 004-31A (SPAdes) (version 2) | ecosystem: Environmental > Terrestrial > Soil > Wetlands >... | reverse complement strand
CTTATTCCACTACTTACGTAGTCTTGGACAACCATTAATTTAAAATCGTCCGTGAATTTATTTACGTTTGTTCTCATAATCCTGAATTGTGTTTACTTTTTTGTAAACCTATTTCAGGACTAGACATGTAAGTCCTACGGACTATTTTAATACAAAATATATAGGGAAAAGTAGGGAGAGGTCAAATTTTCAAATTCAACAGTAAATTGTTCTCACCTACATATTTACTCCTTTCATTAAATATCAAATATATAATTCAACAATTATTAACCGTTTTACGGACTGCAATTGTGAAGAAATGATGTACTTTTGTATGATTTTTCCCAAAAACTACTTTTCAGCCAACGAAGCGTATAAACATGAATAAAACTGCTCTTACCAAATTTGCTCCGCACATTGCTGCTATCCTGCTTTTTATCTGCATTTCTTTTATGTATTTCACCCCTGTTTTGGAAGGAAAACAGTTACTGGGACACGACTCTGAGAGTTGGATGTGCATGGCTAAAGAAACCATGGACTACAATACTACACACGATGAAGTAACTTTGTGGACCAACTCTATGTTTGGTGGAATGCCAACCTATCAAATCTCAATGAATCAACCTTACAATGCTATTAAATACGTTGAAGATGTGATCCATTTTTTCCCAAATACCATCTACAACCTGTTGTTATACTTAATAGGTTTCTATATCCTTCTGCTGGCTTTCCGATTTAATCCATGGCTGGCCATTGTCGGGTCCATTGCTTTCTCCTTTGCCTCCTACAATTTCATTATTATACTGGCGGGGCACACCTCCAAGGCCATAACCATTGCTTATATGGCACCGCTTATCGGTAGTGTTTACATGGCTTTCAGAGACAGACGTATAGCGGGGAGTTTGCTTACAGCCATTTTTCTAAGCCTGGCCATCCGTGCCAATCACGTTCAGATTTTATATTATACGGTTATCGTTTTATTGATTTTTGGTATCGTTGAATTCATTTACAGCATCAGAGATAAGAAGTTAGCTGAGTTTGCCAAGTCGGCAGGAATGCTTGCTGCAGGAGCCATTATTGCTGTTGGTATGAATGCCACTACGCTGCTGACTACCTACGAATATGGCAAATACACCATGCGTGGCGATTCAAACGGGTTGACAACAGATAGTCACAGCTCACAACATGGTTTAAATACAGAATATATTACCAACTGGAGTTACGGCATTGACGAAACAATGACCTTGCTTATTCCAAACTTCAAAGGTGGTGCAAGCGGTGGTACATTGACCCCCGATAGCGAAACAGGTAAAAAACTGACCAGTTTGGGTGCTGCCAACGTAGACACCATGATGAAAGATATGCAACTGCCTCTTTACTGGGGAACACAGCCCGGCACATCGGGGCCGGTGTACATTGGTGCTATTATTTGTTTCTTATTTGTGCTTGGCTTCTTCCTTGTTGACCGCCGCACCAAATGGTGGTTATTGCCAATGATTGCATTGACATTAATGTTATCGTGGGGTGAGCATTTTATGTGGCTTACCGAGCTGTTTATCAAATACGCTCCCATGTACAATAAGTTCCGCACGGTATCAATGACCCTTGTAGCCACCGGATTTGGAATTACATTGATGGCAATGCTGGCATTAAAAGAGGTTTTCAACGATAAAACGGACAAAAAAGTATTGCTACGCGCTGTGACTATCAGTGCAGGTATTGTAGGTGGTATTGCGTTGTTATTTGCTTTAATTCCTTCTTTATCGGGAAGCTTTGTGGCAGACTCCATCAAGAACCCGGCTGATGCTCAGTTTCAGGGCGACTACGCATTTCTGAAAGAAACCCTCCCACTCGACCGTGCTGCTATGTTACGCAGTGATGCACTTCGCTCACTTATGTTTGTATTAGCTGCTGCCGGATTAATTTGGTTGTACACTAAAAATATATTGAAAAAGAACCTGGGTTATGTTTGCTTTGCAGTCATCATCCTTATCGATATGGTGCCAGTTGCAAAACGTTACCTGAACGATAGCAGTTTCCAACGCAAACGCCAAATTGAAACATTGATTAAACCAACGGTTGCCGACAATGCAATATTACAAGATAAGTCACAATTCCGCGTATTGGATGCTACATCAAACATTTTCAATGATGCTACTCCATCTTATTTCCACAAGAATATAGGAGGTTACCACGCTGCCAAATTGCGTCGTTATCAGGAATTGATCAATATGCAGTTGGATAAAGAGATAGGACGATTGTTCGGAACATTCCAACGCGCCAAAACACCGGATGTTATTACAAATACCATGGATTCGTTGGGCGTACTGAACATGTTGAACATGAAGTACCTTATTTACAACAAAGAAGCTGCTCCTCTCGTTAATCCATATGCCAACGGAAACGCCTGGTTTGTAAAAAACATACGTGTAGCTGCTGATGCCAACGAAGAAATGAAATTGGTAGGTGAAATAAACACTAAAACGGAGATGGTGGTAGATAAGTCGTTTGCAGCTCAACTGCCAACTAGAATCACCTCAGACACCACAGCTCACATTGCATTGACAAGTTATAAACCAAATGATTTGATTTATAATTTCAGTTCAAAAAGCGATCAGGTAGCTGTATTCTCGGAAATATACTATGACAAAGGTTGGACAGCATATATCGGTGGAAAAGAAGTACCTTACGTGCGTGCCAACTATTTATTACGCGCCATGCCGTTGAAAGCCGGTAACTACGATATTGAATTCCGCTTCGAACCAAAATCATACAGTTATGGTAACATGGCAGCACTTATTTCATCGATAGTACTACTTGTTTGCATCCTTGCCTTTTTATTTTGGCAATGGAAAAGTGGTAAAAAAGATGAAGTAAAAGCATAAATCAACAAGAACCGAATAATTCCTTATTAAAATGAAAACTAAAAACAAAGTATCAAAACCCGGTTTCTGGAATCTACATTTGACATCCACTATTAGTACGTCACTTGTTCTGTTTCTGGTAGGACTGGTTTGTTTGCTGCTTTTTTTGGGTCGGGATATGACCACTTACGTAAAAGAGAACATCAATTTATCAATCATACTCAACGACGAAGCGACCAGAAACGATGAGGTAAGAGTGCAAACCTATTTACTTGGGGCTCCTTATGCTAAATCGGTAGAATTCATTTCGAAAGCAGATGCATTGAAAGACCATATCGCCAGTTTGGGCGAAAATCCTCAGGATTTTTTAGGTTACAACCCTTTAATGGCCTCGTTGGAAGTAAAACTGAATGAAGCTTATGCCAACAACGACAGCGTAAATATGATACAAAAGAAGCTGAAGGCCTTTGAAAGTATTAAGCGCGTTGTTTATCAAAAAGACATGGTCAGCTTGGTAAATGACAATGTCCGAAAAATAAGTCTGATTTTGATTGGAATAGCTATTATCCTACTTGTTGTTTCCATAGTTCTTATCAACAACACGGTTCGTTTGGCATTGTATTCAAATAGGTTCCTCATAAACACTATGAAACTGGTAGGTGCTACTCACTGGTTTATTCGTAAACCTTACATGGTAAGCACTATGGTAAATGGTTTGATAGCATCATTAATAGCAATTGCTATGCTGTTTGGAGTGATCAATTTCGTTCAATACGAGTTTGGAATGACAAGTACTATCATTCAACCAATGACTGCGATTATAGTATGCAGCATTGTGATTCTTTTAGGCGCAGTACTCACGGCTATTTCATCTTATTTAGCGGTAGGCAGATACCTGAGAATGAACACAAATGACATGTATTTTATTTAAGAGGAAAGACAAAAGAATAAAGATAAAAGACAACAAGAAAATAAAAAATATAAATTTATGGAAAATAACACCCGTTTTACCTTAGAGAAAATCAATATAATATTGATTGCCGTTGGTTTTGCCATTATCGTTCTGGGCTTTGTATTAATGACCGGTTCAACAACCGGTACAGAGTTTAATCCGGATATTTTCAGTACGCGTCGTATCACGGTAGGTCCGATAGTTGCTTTTACTGGATTTATCTTTATCATCTTCGCCATCTTATTTAAAAAGAAAAGTAAATAATCGGTCAATAAGAACAATGAATACACTTCAAACCATTATCATCGCCATTGTTGAGGGAATCACGGAATTTTTACCCGTTTCGTCAACCGGTCATATGATTATCGCTCAAAAACTACTGGCAGTAGAAAGTACCGAATTTGTAAAAGCGTTTACCGTGAATATCCAGTTCGGCGCCATCTTATCGGTAGTAGTATTGTATTGGAAACGTTTTTTTCAAACATTGGATTTCTACTATAAACTTATTATCGCTGTATTTCCCGCATTAGTTTTGGGTTTTTTGTTCAGCGAAAAAATTGATGCTCTACTTGAAAACGTAACTGTGGTAGCAATAATGCTGGTTATTGGTGGTGTATTGATGCTCTTTGTAGACAAATGGTTCAATGCCACTAACGAAGATCAAACTATGGATTGGAAGCGGTCATTGAAAATTGGATTCTTCCAGTGTATCGCTATGATTCCGGGAGTTTCGCGTTCTATGGCCACTATTGTTGGAGGTATGTCAACCAAACTAACACGCAAAAATGCAGCCGAATTTTCATTCTTTTTGGCTGTACCTACAATGGCAGCTGCTTCGGGATATAAATTATTGAAGTTGGTCATGAATCCTGCCGGCGTTTCCATGCTGTCGGACAACCTGACTACTTTATTGATTGGCAATGTGGTTGCATTCATTGTGGCTATGGCTGCTATCAAGTTTTTTATTGGATACCTTACAAAATACGGTTTCAAAGCATTTGGCTATTATCGCATAATTGTCGGAGTAGTCATTTTAGTATTGCTGTCAATGGGAATTGACTTAAGCGTAATGTAATTGAATACCGAAGAGACACATTTATAGTTACAAGAATTTAGTTCGGAGTTGCAAGTCTTATTCTCTGACGGCTTATCTAAATTAAAGTAACAATTGCTTGTCTCAAAATTATAAACAGAATGGATTTCGAAAAAGGAGAAGTATTGCACGTGGCGAAACCATTGAATTGGACGTCGTTCAATTTGGTGAGTAAGGTGCGGTGGAAATTGCAAAAGACCTTGAAGATAAAAAAACTGAAAGTGGGTCATGCCGGCACGCTCGATCCGTTGGCAACAGGGGTAATGATTATTTGCACTGGTAAATGTACCAAGCAGATTGAGACTTTTCAGTATCAAACAAAAGAATATATTGCCACGCTGGAGTTAGGAGCCACCACACCGTCGTTCGATTTAGAATTACCTGTTGACGGCACCTACCCTACCGAACATATTACCCGCGAAATGGTGGACGAAGTGATTCCACGTTTTCTGGGAGAAATATGGCAAGTACCACCGGTTTACTCGGCTGTAAAAGTAGATGGTAAGCGTGCCTACGACTATGCTCGTGATGGACAAGAGGTTGAACTAAAAGCAAAGTTACTGGTTATAGATGAGATTGAAGTATTAGATTTCTCGCTTCCCATACTCAAAATCCGAGTTGTTTGTAGCAAAGGCACTTACATTAGAGCTTTGGCGCGCGACATTGGTTTAGCGTTGAACAGTGGAGCACATCTAATTGGCTTGGAACGTACCCGCATAGGTGAAGTTCAGCTGCAGGATTGTTGGCAAATCGACGATTTGATACAGCACATAGAAGAAACAGGAATAAAGAATTCGATGAATACCTCAGTGACTGAGGAGTAACGACCTGCTTAAGTGATTAAGTAGGCATTAAATTAAAACAAATAAAACAAATAAGAATATGAAGTTATCTAAGTTTAAGTTCAAACTACCGGACGAGTTAATAGCTCAACACCCCGCCAATCACCGTGATGAATCACGTTTAATGGTGTTACATCGTAAAACTGGAGAAATAGAACACCGAACATTTAAAGATTTACTTGATTATTTCAACGAAGATGACTTGTTCATTTTTAATGATACAAAAGTTTTCCCTGCACGTTTATTCGGAAATAAAGAAAAAACAGGTGCACAAATTGAAGTTTTTTTGTTGCGCGAGCTTAACCACGAAATGCGTCTTTGGGATGTACTTGTAGAACCTGCTCGTAAAATTCGTATCGGGAATAAATTATATTTTGGCGAAGATGATTCCATCGTGGCTGAAGTAATTGACAATACCACTTCACGTGGACGTACGCTTCGTTTCTTGTTCGACGGAACACACGATGAATTCAAAAAAGGACTTTATGCATTGGGTGAAACCCCACTACCCCGCAACATTTTGCGTGAAGTAGAACCGGAAGATGCAGATCGTTTCCAAACGATTTTTGCAAAGAACGAAGGCGCCGTTTCGGCTCCTGCAGCGGGTATGCACTTTAGCCGTGAATTGATGAAACGCATGGAGATTAAAGGCATAGACACCGCTTTTGTTACATCACACATGAGTCTGGGTAATTTCCGCGAAATTGATGTGGAAGATCTTACCAAGCATAAAATGGACTCGGAACAAATGTTGGTAACGCTCGAAACAGCAAAACAAGTAAACAAGGCGCATGACGAAAACAGAAACATTTGCGCAGTAGGCGTAACGGTTATGCGTGCGTTGGAAACTGTGGCTGGCACCGAAGGTAAAATTAAAGCATACGATGGTTGGACAAATAAATTTATTTTCCCTCCATACGATTTTACTGTGGCCAATTCATTGATTACTAACTTCCACTTACCATACTCAACACTGATAATGCTTACAGCCGCCTTTGGTGATTATGATAGAGTTATGAGTGCTTATGAAGTGGCCATCAAAGAAGGTTACAAATTTGGTGTTTATGGAGACGCAATGCTGATATTGTAAGATTCCAATACACTAAACATTTATCTGAATGCAGAGTTACTTTACCGTAGCTCTGCATTTTTGTTGGGGTTAAAATCAAAAGGCCGAATACAATCAAATCGTATTCGGCCTTTTCAGTTTCTTAATATACATATCTTATTCATTCGTAGTTTCAACTTCTATTGGAACTTCATCGGTCGCCTCATCAGGCGAAAAAGCTGTAGAGTCCAAGGCAGTAGAATCTACTCTTAAATGCGTCACACAGCTGTAATTGCGCGAAATATCTTCTTTGGGTTTAGTTGGGAACTTGCCACGGTATCGTGTAAGGCTTTCGTCTTTCAATACTTTTTCCATAAACATAGCAAATATTGGTAAAGATGTTCGGCTTCCTTGTCCGAGTTCCCCGGTACGGAAGTGTACGCAGCGCTGTTCGCCACCAACCCACGCACCACCAACCAACTTAGGCGTTACACCTACAAACCAGGCATCCGAGTGATTGGATGAAGTTCCTGTTTTTCCACCAAAATCAGTATTGTAATGGAATAGATCCCAGCTCCAAAGCGCTTTTGAGGTTCCGCCTGGTTCGGTCATTCCACCTTTTAGCATTTCTGTCATCAACCAGGAAACTTCGTAGGAAACTACCCGTTTTTGCACTGTTTTCTTCTCATAGATAATATTACCTTCATTATCCTCTATACGACTTACCATAATCGGATCGTGGTAATTACCTTCGTTTACAATGGTGCTGTACGAATTTACCAACTCCAGCAGTGATACGTCCGACGACCCCAAACAAGTGGATGGTTTGTTTTCGAGTGGCGTTTTAATTCCCAGCAGGTACGCACATTTAATAATTTCGGGGATACCCACTATCTGTGCCACCTGCACAGCAATAGTGTTGATAGATTGTGCAAATGCATTTTTAAGCGATACTTCATAACCTAAACTATAACCGTTAGCATTTCGTGGATTCCATGACTTCTCTCCATTGCCTTCCTTATAGGTCCAGGTTACAGCTTTGTCGGTCATCTTATCACAAGGAGACATACCTTGTATCATGGCTGCAGTATAATCGAAGAGTTTAAATGTAGAACCGGGTTGACGTTTAGACTGAGCTACTTTATCATATTGCCAGAACTTAAAATCGATATCACCTACCCAAGCTTTTACATTACCGGTTTCGGGCTCCATAGCCACAAAACTACTATGCATAAAACGGTTCATATATCGAATGGAATCCATAATGCTCAGATCCATCGTTTTTTCTCCTTTTTCGTAATCGAACACTTTCACTTTGTGAGGCTTGTTCAGATAATACGTAATCGAATCGGGTTGGACCTTATATTTTGCGGCTAAAGCAGCATAGGCTTTCGTTTTACGGGCAATATCTTCCACAAAATTGGCAATTTCCTTGTGATTTTCATCTTGCCATGGATTTTGACCACGCCAGTGATTATCAAACTTATTTTGAATATTGCGCATTTGTTTATGCAGAGCTTCTTCGGCATATTTCTGCATGCGCGAGTCTATGGTAACGTAAATTTTCAACCCATCAGAATAGATATCATATCCATTTTCGTTTTCCCAATCTTGTAGGTATTTTTCCAAATACGCACGGAAATGAAGCGCATCTCCATCAATCGTTTGTTCAATACTAAAATTAAGACGAATTGGAATGTTCTTTAAAGAATCGCACTCATTGCTAGTGATTACATTGTGTTGAAACAAATTCTCAAGCACCACATTTCTACGCTCTTTCGATCGTTTAGGGTGAGCTATCGGACTGTACGAACTTGTAGCTTTCAGCAAGCCAACCAGTGTGGCCGATTGTTCGTAATTGAGTTTATCGGGAGTGGTATTAAAAAATGTCTTAGCGGCTGTATGAATACCGAATGCATTGCTACCAAAATCCACCGTATTGAAATACATAGTAAGAATCTCATTCTTATTGTAGAACATTTCAATTTTTACGGCTGTAGTCCACTCTTTGGTCTTCATTACCAGCAATTTCAAACCGGGAATATAGCCAAACAAACCCGTTGAATAAAGATTACGCGTTTTATACATATTCTTTACCAATTGCTGGGTAATGGTACTTGCTCCTCTACCCTTTCCTTTGGTCATATCTTTAATAGCAGCAAAAACACCTTGAATATCAATTCCAAAATGGTGGTAGAACCGTTCATCTTCAGTAGCTATAAGCGTCTTGATGAGCTTAGGCGAAATCTCTTCAAATTTTACGGGTGTACGATTTTCACGGAAGTATTTACCCAATATCTTTCCATCGGCAGTATAAATAATGGAAGCTTCACTCTGAGTGGGATTACTAATGCTACTCAAGCCGGGCGACTTACCAAATAACCACAAAAAGTTAATGTCTACCAAAAACAAGTATAACATGAACAACACTACGGATGTAATAAAGATATTGGCTAATTTTTTGTACCACACCAAACCTCTGTAACGGTTTAATCGAGCTTTACGCCAGGCAATGAATTTCTTCAACAAAATCTTAATAAACGTCCCTATCTTAGGTAGTTGATCAATGAACTTTTTCCACATAATGTATTCCTAATTTTGGTGCAAAGTTAAAGTAAAAGCTGGAATTTTGTATCGTTTTGCGACTAGAATAAAAATCTTTTTTCGTTTTCCGTAATTGATAACATACACGAGGTTTTTTTTCCAAAAATTTTATATCTTCTTGAAGCAATAAATCGATAAACATAGTCGCGTATAAACCTGGGGATCAAACGAAAAAGGAAAACAATTTTCCAAACGCCCCCAATATCGTGTAAAATTTCCAACACAGCCGTCGACGCGTAAAAATAACGATTTCCCCGCAGATAAATCACCGTTTCGAGGCTTTCGTGCACCAATCCATGTGCAGTTAGTGTGCGCTTGGCAACATCCGATTGTAATGCTGCAAATTTGAAACGTTCATTTTTGTCGACCCTAATCAAAAATTGAACCCAACCGCAGCATAAATTACAGACACCGTCGAAGAGTATAAGTGATGTTGAGTTCATCTCATCCATACATTTTCTATCTAAAACGGTTCATCAGACTAAAAGTTGTCTGATATAGAAATTAGGCATAAAAAAGCCCGGACATAAAAATGAACCGGGCTTTTAAAAGAAGATGTTGCTATAAAAATCTGGGGTTCTTACAAACCAAATTCAGCTTTAATATCGGATACTTTATCCGTTTTTTCCCAGGTGAACAGTTCTACCGTTTGTGTAAATTCTTTGCAATTACCATCTTTAAACGTTTTAGTAACCGTTTGTGGTTCACGTCCCATGTGACCGTACGAAGCCGATTCTTTATAAATAGGGTTACGCAATTTCAAACGTTCTTCAATGGCTTTCGGACGCATATCAAACAGTTTTTCAATCTTCGTAGCTATTTCACCATCATTCAGTTGCACCTGAGCAGTTCCGTAGGTATTCACGTACAAGTTCATTGGTTTTGCAACACCAATTGCATAAGCCACTTGCACCAATACTTCGTTAGCCAATCCGGCTGCCACCATATTTTTAGCAATATGACGGGCTGCATAAGCTGCCGAGCGATCTACCTTCGAAGGATCTTTACCCGAAAATGCACCACCACCGTGAGCACCTTTTCCACCGTAAGTATCAACAATAATTTTACGTCCTGTTAAACCGGTATCGCCGTGAGGTCCGCCAATCACAAACTTACCTGTTGGGTTTACGTGCAAAACATATTCACCATCAACAATCAGTTGTGCAAATTGAGGATCCAACGCTTTTACACGTGGAATCAAAATATCTTTTACATCCTGACGAATGATGTTCAACATTTCATCGTCGTTAGATGCTGTTGGTTCTCCATTTACAGGGTTCACCATGTCATCGTGTTGTGTTGAAACAACAATCGTATGTACTTTAACTGGGTGATTGTTATCGTCGTACTCGATAGTTACCTGCGATTTTGAATCAGGACGAAGATAGGTCATTACCTTGCCTTCTTTGCGGATGGCAGCCAATTCCTGCACCAAAGCATGCGATAAATCAAGTGCAATGGGCATCAGATTTTTCGTTTCGTTACAAGCATATCCAAACATCATTCCCTGGTCGCCGGCGCCTTGTTCCATTGGTTCTGCGCGTTCCACACCTTGATTAATGTCAGCCGATTGTTCGTGAATAGAGGAGAAAATACCACAGGCACTACCGCTAAACATATATTCGCCTTTGGTATAACCAATTTCGTTAATCACTTCGCGTGCCACCGCTTGAACATCAACATAAGCCGATGTTTTTACCTCGCCAGCCAATACTACCTGACCGGTGGTTACCAATGTTTCGCACGCAACTTTTGAATTTTTGTCCTGAGCTAAGAAATTGTCGAGCAAAGCGTCAGAAATTTGATCGGCAACTTTGTCTGGATGACCTTCCGACACCGATTCAGATGAAAATAAATATCCCATAATGATTATAATTAATAATTTACGCTTAATAATGAGCAATTAAAAACAACGACATTTGTGCCTGCTGTTTGTAACCGAGTAAACGTAAAAATGGGAAGAATGTTTGGAGGACTTTATGAGATGCAGAAAATGCGGGTTGCGATTTAGCATTTTTTTCTGTGGTTGCAAGCAGTCCAAGTCTCTCCACATTTTTTACGCCATAAAAGTACGGAATCTATTTCGAATAACAAAATATCGAAGATGCAAAATTGAATTTGCATCTTCGATATTTCCCAATTTATTTGATGATGGATTTAAAAAATGATTTCATATCATTCCACGAGTCTATATCAGCCTTCTGATTGTATTCGATAGGCATATTAAACTTTTTGCCCAGTTCAGTTGCTGCCGGGTTTGAATAAGCATGCACTGCATTGGGATAAACAATAAATTGATAGTCAGCTTTAATCGAATCAAGTTGATGCTTAAAAATGCGGATATCATCTTCTGAAACAAATTTATCACTACCACCATGACAAACAAGGATGTTGGCTTTTAATAGTTTTTTGTCGGCAGGCACTCCTTTCAATCCTCCGTGAAAACTGACAACTCCTTTCAAATCAAGTCCCAGTTTAGCTGCATTCAGCACCACCGAACCGCCAAAACAATATCCGATAGCGAAGATATTAGCTGGGTCGGTTTCTTTGAATTGTTTTAGTTTATTGAGTGCAGCTTCCAATTCTGTCTTTGCCAGTTGAGGATCTGCATAAAAAGGTCCTGTCAGCGCCTGAGCTTCTGTAGGATTCGCAGCCGTTTTACCATCACCAAACATATCCACGGCAAAGGCAATGTATCCGAGCTTTGCTAATTGTCTGGCTCTCATTTTGGGATAATCAGTTAGTCCCCACCATTCGTGCACAATCAATACTGCCGGACGTTTCCCTTTCTTGTTTTCGTCGTAGGCAACATATCCTTTAAAAACTTTTTTGTCAATAGTGTAGCTCACATTTTCTTCTTTTATTCTAGGAACTGCAGCCTTTTCAGCAAAACCGGAAATGATTGATGTCATAATCAAAACTGTTAGAAATGTAATTTTACGTATCGTTTCCATTCTTTTGGTTGTTTTAAAATAAGTATTCATCAAAATTATTATCCAAACAAAACGAATAGCTATGAAGTTCAAAAGTAGTGCTACAATTAATTTATTTTTAATGTATGATTACCGGATAACCGCGAAAAAATCAGCAATCTGCACACAATAAAAAACCTCAAAGCAAACGTTGTTACTTTGAGGCTTCTTATTATATTTATCTTAATACACAAATACTTACACAATTTCAGTTACAAATTTTTCTTTCGGGTGACGTACTTTTTTCAGGTTCACCAACCAGTCATTCACTTCATCGCGATAACCTATCGGCAATAATGTTACACTTTTCAAGCCTCTTTCAGTCAGATGAAGTAATTTATCAACCTCTTCACCTACAAATCCTTCCATAGGAGTGGCATCAACCTTCAAACTAGCGGCTTCGGCCATCGCAAATCCAAAAGCAATATAAGCCTGACGGGCTGTATGAGCGAAATTTTCCTCTGCAGGTCGGTTGAGGTACATAGCCTTCAAACGATCGGTATACGCTTGATAGCGATCTTCAGGTTGTTCCCTTCCTGTGGTTATGTGTCCGTATATATGGTCAATACGCTCGGCAGTATAATTATCCCAAGCAGCAAAAACTAACAAATGTGAGCAATCGGCCACAATTTGCTGATCAAAAGCAATAGGCACAATTTTATCTTTCAGTTCCTGATTGGTAATAACCAATAGCTCGAAAGGTTGCAATCCCGAAGAAGTAGGCGCAATCCATGCTGCTTCTACAATTTTATCGACTAATATCTGATCCACTTTTTTACTTGGGTCAAACTTTTTGGTGGCATAACGCCATTTTAACGCATCTAATAATTCCATTTTAATATATAGTTGTTATTCGTTTGTTTATGACAATCAACTTGTCACACGTTTTATATTCTTTTTGTCTTTGACTACAGACAAATTAAAAAACGGTTGAATTTCATTTACGACCTTCAACCGTTAGTTTATTTTTCACCATTTTCTAACAGGAATAGTATCATTCCGTTCATCATTTGAAATCAAAAAGCTTATCTGTGCTCTTTCTTACTTTTGCTACATCAGCCAAATGATCATGTTCCACATCACGGTAACCCAAACAAAGAATTGTTGTAGAACCTAAGTTTTGTTCATCCAATCCGAGAATTTTATCCAATGCCTGAGGATTAAATCCTTCCATTGGAGTAGCATCCACCTGTTCCAAAGCAGCAGCTACAATTCCAACTCCAAAAGCTAAATAAGCCTGACGAGCTGTCCACACAAAGTTCTGTTCAGCGTTACCTGCTACAATGCCGTCAAACATTGCTTTAAAACCATCCAGACTTCCTACAGGAATGCCTCTTGTGGTGGCAATCAATTCCATATACTCCTGAACCTGCTCGGCACTTACTTTTTTATTGGCTGCAAAAACAAGCACATGCGATGCTTCTTTTATCTGGGGTTGCTGACAAGCAGTATTAAAAATTTCTTCCCGAAGTTTTTCGTCTTCAATAACGATCACTTTAAATGGCTGCAAACCGAATGAAGTTGGCGCCAACCGAATGGCGTCTAAAATTCTGTCTACTTTTTCCTGAGGAACCTTGGCTCCGGTCATTCTCTTGGTGGCGTAACGCCAGCTTAAACTATCTTTTAAACTCATAACCGTTTTGTTTAGATAAGTGTTTGTTGATTATATGTCAGCTATAACATTAACAAGACGCTATTTGTTTTCGACCTATGTAAGTATTTCAATTTTATTAGATAAAATTTTAATTACATTTGAAACCATTCTAAACAAGGTTATTTATTTAATTGCCCTACAGACAACTACAGTTATGTGAAAGCAGGATTGCTTTCGCTCGCGAACAGCTAGAAATTTACACTCCTCTCTCATTTTCACCAACACATTGGTGAGCGCTTGCACAGTTTCGTAACGGCTTTCAATACTATCATTATCAACCCTGCAGAAGTCCTTGTATGAGATGTCAAATGTTGTACCGTACAAATGTGCCGAATGCATGGTGGCATTAGAATTTCTATGAGTCAGCTTGTTTTGGTCCTCTTCGGTTCTTAACAAAGAAGTTATTCTAAACCGGTAATTTTTATACTTCTTTTCCTTCAATTGTTCCTGAAACCGATACCCGATTTCATTGAGCAGATCAACCGCTTCGGGAATTAAATAGGGTCGTGAACTGGTTAGATTTTTAAGTTGATACAGCGGATTATCCACCACTTCGACCAAAATAGATCTGCGCACGTAATCACCAATTTCAGCATCAAAATCGGCGTTCGTAACAAATGGTTTCCTCAATCCGTTCTTTTGAGCATTAAACAGATGAATATCGTTCTTATCATTCAATTTCTTGCTGGAAGCAATTGGAATATTAGCAAAATGTACCGGATCGCAGTTTTCAATTTTCGGAGTAATCCTTTTATTTTTCAAATTATAGAAAGTTAGCGTTGCACCAAGAAGCATTGCAAAACTTAATCCAATCAGTACACGTTTTTTTGTATTCAGAATCATTCTTTTTCTAGGTTTAGTGCACAAAAGTACGACTTCTGTGCATAGGAAGCATAATAAAAATAGTGAAATCATGTATAGATTTTACAGCAAAAGTTATTAATTAATATTTTCAGGTTAAAGTTCAAATTATTGATAAAATGACGGCAAAATTATTCTTCAATCCAAAACTAATTAATTAACTTTGCACCTCAAAATCAATCAATCATATATGAAACCAACTTTATTTGTATTAGCAGCGGGAATGGGTAGTCGTTATGGCGGCTTAAAACAATTAGATGGATTAGGGCCAAACGGCGAAACCATCATGGATTATTCTATTTACGATGCCATCAAAGCTGGATTTGGAAAAATAGTTTTCGTTATTCGTCCAAGTTTTGAAAAAGATTTCAAAGAAGTAGTAGTCAACAAATTCAAAAATTTAATTGACACTGACATCGTTTTTCAAGAAATCTCAAATGTTCCTGAAGGATCTACTTATAATCCGGAACGCGAAAAACCATGGGGTACAAACCACGCCGTATTAATGGGCAAAGATGCCATCAAAGAACCATTTGCAGTTATTAATGCTGATGATTTTTATGGTCAGGAATCTTTTGCTATTTTGGCCGATTTTCTCCGTAACGTTGAAGGCAAAAAGAATGAGTATTGTATGATTGGATATCGTGTAGGTAACACATTATCGGAAAGTGGCTCGGTAAGCCGCGGAGTATGTGTTGTAGACGAAAACAATTTATTACAAACCGTTGTAGAACGAACCAGTATTGAAGAAAAAGGCGGAAAAATCAATTTCGTTGATGAAAATGGCGAAGAAGTTACAATCCACCATGACACTCCGGTATCGATGAATATGTGGGGATTCACTCCTGATTATTTCGACTATTCTGAAAAATTCTTCAGAGAATTCTTAGTTGAAAATGGTCAAAAGTTGAAATCAGAATTCTACATTCCATTAGCAGTAAATAACTTAATCGTTCAACAAAAAGTAACTTGTAAAGTACTGGATACACCATCAAAATGGTTTGGCGTAACTTATGCTGAGGATCGTTCGCAAGTTGTTCTAAAAATCAACGAATTGGTTCGTAAGGGAGTTTATCCTGAAAAACTATTCAAATAATATTTAAAAGATTATGGCAAAAATTTTAGTAACTGGCGGAACCGGCTACATTGGTTCGCATACAGTTGTAGAATTGCAGAAAGTGGGGTTTGATGTGGTGATTGTGGATAATTTATCCAATTCAAACATTGATGTATTGGCGGGTATTGAGAAAATTACCGGTATTCGTCCGGCATTCGAAAACATCGATTGTGTTGACTATGTGAGCATGGATCGCATGTTTGAGAAACACAAAGATATTGAAGCAATTATACACTTTGCTGCAAGCAAAGCGGTAGGCGAATCGGTTGAGAAACCACTGTTATATTACCGCAACAATTTAGTTTCGCTTATCAACTTATTGCAATTAATGCCAATTCACAAGGTAAAGAACTTTGTGTTCTCTTCTTCGTGCACTGTTTACGGCCAACCTGATATTTTACCGGTAACCGAAAGTGCTCCTATCAAAGCTGCTTTGTCGCCTTATGGCAACACAAAGCAAGTTGGTGAAGAAATAATTCGCGATACTATTTATGCAAACTCTTGCTATCAAAGTATTATCCTGCGCTATTTCAACCCGATTGGAGCACACGCTTCGGCTGAAATAGGTGAATTGCCTAACGGTGTTCCAAACAACCTGCTACCATTTGTTACTCAAACGGCTATCGGCCAACGTAAACAATTGCAAGTGTATGGCGACGACTATAACACGCCTGACGGATCATGTATCCGCGACTATATCCACGTAGTGGATTTGGCCAAGGCACATGTTATTGCCGTTCAACGCATGTTGAATAAACAAACTAAATCATCGGTTGAAACGTTCAATTTGGGAACAGGACGTGGATTATCTGTATTGGAGATTATTCAGACATTTGAAAAAGTGAACGGAGTGAAAATTCCTTATAAAATTGTTGCTCGTCGCGAAGGTGATATCGAAAAAGTTTGGGCCGACCCAAGTTATGCAAATAACGAACTGGGATGGACAGCTACCGAAACACTTGAAGAAACACTTCGTAGCTCATGGGTTTGGGAACAAAATCTGGCAAAAAGAGCAAAAGCGGAATAACGCAACAAATAAAAAACAAATTATTAAAAACGAACAATTAATACATCTGATTTTCAGTGCTGTTAATTGTTCGTTTTTTTTCTAAATGATAAACTGACCACTATAAACTATCTACTAAAATGCTATATCCATTAAAATTTGAGCCCATTCTAAAAAATAAAATCTGGGGTGGAACGAAATTGAAAAGCTTATTCAACAAGGCTGCTGAAACCGACAAACTTGGCGAAAGCTGGGAATTATCGGGTTATGAAAACGACGAGTCGGTGGTAACAAACGGTTTTCTTGCCGGAAATACTTTACCCGAATTGATTGAGATTTATATGGGTGAATTGATTGGCGACTCAATTTTCGATGAATATGGCCTATCCTTCCCTTTGTTGTTTAAATTAATTGATGCCAACGAAAACTTATCTATCCAGGTACATCCGGGCGATGAAGTGGCTGCAGAGCGTCACAATTCGTACGGAAAAACAGAAATGTGGTATGTGGTAGATGCAGAACCAGGTGCCGAACTAATTATCGGTTTCTCGGAAGATTGCTCACGCGACGCTTATCTCGATGCTCTTGACGAAGGACTTGTTGAGGATTTGCTTCAAAAAGTACCGGTAAAAAAAGGAGATGTATTCTTTATTCCTGCCGGATTGGTTCACGCCATTGGCAAAGGAGTGGTGGTAGCTGAGATTCAACAAAGCAGCGATATCACCTATCGTATTTACGACTACAAACGCGTAGACGATAAGGGTAACGAGCGTGAGCTGCATACCGAACAAGCATTAGACGTGATTAACTTCAATGCTTCCAAAGAGCCTAAAACAGTTTATACTCCACTTATGAACGAGGTGACTCCATTGGTTAGCTGCAATTATTTTACCACCAACATGCTTCGTTTCAACAAAAGCATTGCCCGTCAATATGCAAAAATAGATTCGTTTGTTTCGTATATGTGTCTCGACGGAAATTTCGTGATTGACTTCGGAGGTGAAAAAACAATCGTCAATAAAGGTGATACCATCCTTATTCCAGCCTCAATAGATGAATTAAGCTTAATACCGGACGCAGAAGTTACGCTATTGGAAGTATACGTAGAAAATTGACAGTTGACAACTCTAGTTCTCCTAATTTCGTTCGATTTATCACAAAAGAAAAGCAGCAATCCGAGTCTTCGAATTGCTGCTTTTTTCATTTTTAATTATCAACTTTCAATTGACTAAAGTCTCGCTTTAATTGCTTTTGTTTCGGCTTCGAAGCCCGGTTTTTCAAGCAATGCAAACATATTTTTCTTGTAAGCTTCTACACCCGGTTGATCGAATGCGTTTACGCCTAACAGGTAACCACTGATTCCACATGCTTTTTCAAAGAAGTAAATCAATTGTCCCAAGTAGTACTCGTTCAATTTAGGCAATTCTACTTTGAGGTTTGGCACCCCACCGTCGATATGCGCAATCATGGTACCCAGTTCAGCCATTTTATTTACTTCGTCTACGCGTTTTCCGGCTAAGAAATTCAAACCATCAAGATTTGCTTCTGATGTTGGGAAAATCTTAGTATAGTTACTTTCTTTGATAGAAATCACTGTTTCGAAAATAGTACGTTCACCTTCCTGAATCCATTGACCCATAGAGTGAAGATCGGTAGTAAAGTCAACCGCAGCCGGGAAAATACCTTTACCATCCTTACCTTCGCTTTCACCGTAAAGTTGTTTCCACCATTCGCCAAAGAAGTGCAATTTAGGATGGAAGTTTACTAAAATCTCAGTTTTCTTTCCGTTTTTGTACAATTCGTTACGAACAGCAGCATATTGAGCTGAAATATTATCCTCAAAAGGAATTTCAAGAGCCGTAGCAGCTTCCATAGTGGCAGCACCTGCAACTAATTGACGAATATCAAATCCGGCAACAGCAATAGGTAACAAACCTACCGGAGTAAGCACAGAGAAACGACCACCAATGCTATCTTCAATTACAAATGTTTTGTAACCTTCCTGAGTAGCAGCTGTGCGCAATGCACCGCGCGATTTGTCAGTAATGGCAACAATCAGCTTTTGAGCAGCAGCTTTTCCTTGTTGTTCTTCCAATTGAGTTTTCAACAAACGGAAAGCCAAAGCAGGTTCAGTTGTAGTTCCTGATTTTGAAATAGAGATAATACCAAATTTCTTTGTTTTCAATAACTCTTGTAATTCATACAAATAGTCTTCGCCAATGTTTTGACCCGCATAAACCATAATCGGCGATTTACGTTCGGTTTGCAACCAGTCGAAACTGTTCGAAAGACCATCGATAACTGCTTTTGCTCCGAGGTAGCTACCGCCAATACCGATGACAACCACTACTTCACAATTATCGCGAAGAATCTTAGCTGTGGCCTCAAGGTCAGCAAACTGAGCTTCGTCGATTGAAGTTGGTAAGTTCAACCAACCTAAAAAATCACTTCCTTTACATGTACCGTTGTGCAAAGCTGCACTTGCAGCAGCTACTTCTGCTTTGTACCCGGCTACACTTTGTTCGGATATAAATCCAAACGCTTTGTCGATAGATAATTTAATGTTTTGCATTATTATAAAAGTTTGATGTTTACTTATTTGTTTACTTCACTAGTGATATTTACTAACTACCTACTACTTACTGCCAACTATTTAAGGTGTTCTGACAGTTTACGAATCTCCATGGTGGGCGACGAACGGTTGTAAAGTATTTCGTAGATAGCGTCCACAATAGGCATGCTGATATGATATTTCTCGTTTATTTCGTGAATACACTTGGTGGCATAATACCCTTCGGCAATCATTTCCATTTCAATCTGAGCTGTTTTTACCGAATAGCCTTTTCCTATCATTGTTCCGAAAAGGCGGTTACGACTGAACTTGGAATAAGCGGTAACCAATAAATCGCCCAAATATGCCGATTCATTGATATCCCGATGCATCGGATTGGTAGCGTTACAAAATCGATTCATTTCCTGAATGGCATTAGAGATAAGCACCGCCTGAAAATTGTCGCCATATTTCAACCCGTGACAAATACCTGCCGCAATGGAATAGATATTTTTCATTACCGACGAGTATTCAATACCCATAATATCATCACTTATCGAAGTGCGGATAAAGCTGGTATTGAAACGTTGCGCCAACATGCGGGCATTTTCGCGTGAAGCGCACCCGAATGTAAGATACGAAAGTCGCTCCAGCGCTACCTCCTCGGCATGACATGGTCCGGCCAGTACGGCTATATTTTCTTTCGAAACGTTGTAAAATTGCTCAAAATAGTCGGTAACAATCATGTTCTCATCCGGAACAATCCCCTTGATAGCAGTTACTAAAAACTTATTGTCCAGCTTGCGTTTCAACTTTTTGAGATGTTGTTTCAAAAAAGGTGAAGGTGTTGCAAAAATCAAGATATCGGAATTTCGCACCAACTTGTTGATGTCACTGGTAAAATTGATACGGTCGGTATCAAATTTTACACCGGTAAGATACGATGGATTTTTACTCAAACGAATAAATTCATCGATCTGTTCCTGTCGGCGCATGTACCAATTGATACTATCAGCATTGGTAAGTGCTATTTTAGCAATTGCCGTGGCCCAGCTCCCGCCGCCTATTACCGCAATTTTACTTTTTTCGTTCATTTCTGTATGGTTAACGAGTGGACGAGTAAACAAGTTGACGAGTTAAAAATATATTTTGCTCGATTGCAGGTTTGCTATCCGTTTACTTGTTTACTTGTTTACTTGTTTACTTGTTTACTTGTTTACTTGTTCAATCCACTCAGCCACTTCTTCTTTCGACGGATTGGTCAGTTCAAGTTTGTTCTTTTTGTTTAATCCGCAAATATCCTGATGGAACTTGTTTGGATTCAAACCTTTCATATCGGCAACCATAGTGATACCTGCTTTTTGAACTACAGCCACCCATGCTTCGGGAATACCTAATTCCATAAACTTTTCAGGACCATCTTTTTTAGCCGCTTTTTCGGGTTTCATTTGGGGGAAGAAAAGCACTTCCTGAATGGTTTGCTGACCGGTCATCAACATTACCAAACGGTCCATACCAATACCCATTCCTGAGGTTGGAGGCATTCCGTATTCCAACGAACGTACAAAATCCATATCGATAAACATGGCTTCGTCGTCGCCCTTTTCGCTTAGCTTCAACTGTTCCTGGAAACGACCTAACTGATCGATAGGATCGTTCAGCTCCGAGTACGCATTGGCCAACTCTTTTCCGTTTACCATCAACTCGAAACGTTCGGTCAATTCGGGATTATCGCGGTGGCGTTTACAGAGCGGGCTCATTTCGCGGGGATAATCGGTAACAAATGTGGGTTGGATATAATTTCCTTCGCATTTTTCGCCAAAAATTTCGTCAATCATTTTGCCTTTACCCATGGTTTCGTCGGCTTCAATGTGCAATTGTTTACACACTTCGCGCAGTTGCACTTCGTCCATGCCGTTAATATCGATACCCGTGTATTCTTTGATGGCATCAATCATGGTGATACGTTTGAAAGGCGTTTTGAAGCTGATGAGCTTGTCGCCCACCATAATTTCATTGGTACCATTTACCTCCATACAGATTTTTTCAATCATGTTTTCGGTAAAAGTCATCATCCAGTTGTAGTCTTTGTAGGCTACATATATTTCCATGGCAGTAAATTCCGGATTGTGCGTACGATCCATCCCTTCGTTGCGGAAGTTTTTAGAAAACTCGTACACACCTTCGAAACCACCAACGATAAGACGTTTCAAATACAATTCATTGGCTACACGAAGGTAAAGTGGCATGTCCAACGCATTGTGATGCGTGATAAACGGACGCGCCGAAGCACCACCGGGAATGGATTGAAGAATTGGAGTTTCTACCTCAACGTAATCTTGCGAATTGAAATAATCGCGCATTACCTGATACACTTTGGTACGTTTCATAAAGATATCTTTAATACCTTCGTTTACCACCAAATCCACGTAACGCTGACGGAAACGTTGTTCAGGGTCTTCGAATGCATCGAAGGCCACGCCGTCTTTATATTTCACAATTGGTAGCGGACGAAGCGATTTGCTCAGCACCGTCATTTCTTGCGTGTGAATGCTTATTTCGCCTGTTTGTGTGCGAAACACAAAGCCTTTGATTCCAATAAAATCGCCAATGTCCAATAGTTTCTTGAACACGATGTTGTACATTTCGGGTTGCGCTTCGGAGTTGATATCGTCGCGACTAATATATATCTGGATACGACCTTTCGAGTCCTGAAGTTCCACAAATGCAGCTTTACCCATGATGCGACGGGTCATAATACGACCGGCTACGCATACTTGTTTTTTGCTATCATCGTCTTTAAATTCATCCTTTATAGTAGTAGAAAATGCATTGGTAGGATACTCTGCTGCTGGATATGGGTCGATACCCAATTTGCGCATTTCGTCCAGACTCTGGCGTCTGAACTGTTCTTGTTCACTTAGTTCTGTGCTCATAATGTTTTTGATATACAAATTGCTGCAAAAATACAAAAAAATGATGAATTTTAATGCATACCGGTTAAAGCATAATACAGAATTAACCCTAAAAGATAGCATTTAGGTGCATATTAAAAGCTCAGACAGCAGTGAAATTAATGTTGAAAAAATATTTGTTAACACCACTCCACCTCTAGTTGGATAACTTCCACTTTCCATTCCCCATTTCTTTCTCAATTAGCAAAGTTGAAGTATCTTTGTGGATATTTAAAAACTGCACAGCGATTATATACTTCAACCCTAGATATCATGACCGAATTAACGACCCTTTTTCAAAACTTTACCCACGAAAATATAATTAGTGATACCGAACTTTCGGCTTCGGGTTCCAACCGCCGGTATGTGCGACTGCAAGGTGAGAAAACCACGCTGATTGGTGTGGAAGGCACTTCGCTGGAAGAGAATAAGGCTTTTATCGAAATGGCTCATCATTTTACCAGTCAGGGTTTGCCTGTGCCTGCGGTATTGGCACAATCGGAAGATGGTATGTTTTACCTACAGGAAGACCTGGGCGACATCTTGCTTTTCGACGCTATTGCCGAGGGACGCAAGACGGGTGTTTTTTGTGAAGCCGAAAAAGAATTGCTCCGCAAAACCATGCAGAAACTTCCCGCCATACAGGTGTTAGGCGCGCAGGGCTTCGATTTTTCGGTGTGTTATCCGCAACCGGAATTCAACGAACGATCTATCCTTTGGGATTTGAATTACTTTAAATATTGTTTTCTGAAATCAACCGGTTTGGATTTTCAGGAAAACCTGTTGGAAGACGACTTTGCACGTCTGTCGGAAGTGCTGCTCCGCTCCCACTCCAACACTTTTATGTACCGCGATTTTCAGAGCCGGAATGTAATGATAAAGGATGATGAACCTTATTTTATCGACTTCCAGGGTGGACGAAAAGGTCCATTGTATTACGATGTGGCTTCGTTTCTGTGGCAAGCCAAAGCACAATACAGCACCGAACTAAAAGAGGAATTACTGCAAGTATATCTGGACGCATTGCAAAAACTAATGCCTGTTGACGAAGCGGATTTCCGCCTGCAGTTGAAGCATTTTGTTCTTTTCCGCACCCTTCAGGTGCTGGGTGCTTACGGATACCGCGGCTACTTTGAGAAAAAACCACATTTCCTACAAAGCATCCCTTTTGCACTCGAAAATCTGCGCGTTATTTTGCGCAGTGAATTTACCGAATATCCCTACTTGCTGGAGGTGCTGAACCAGATGACCGAATTGAAACAATTTACCGAAGTGGAAGTGCGCAAACCTTTGATAGTGCGGGTGTATAGTTTTTCGTACAAAAAAGGAATTCCGCAGGACAACTCGGGTAATGGAGGTGGATTTGTGTTCGACTGCCGCGCCGTAAACAATCCCGGCAAGTACGAACGCTACCAAAGCCTCACCGGACTGGACGAATCGGTAAAGAAATTCCTCGAAGACGATGGCGAAATCCTTAGCTTTATCGATCATGCTTTTGCGTTGGTGGATGCATCGGTGAAACGCTACAAAGACAGAGGATTTACGCATTTAATGATTAGTTTTGGCTGTACGGGTGGTCGCCATCGCTCGGTATATTCAGCTCAAAAAATGGCCGAGCATATCCACGAAAAATTTGGCGTGGAAGTACAGTTGATACACCGGGAACAAAATATTGAATTGAAGTTTGCAAGCAAATAATATTTTTTGCCACGAAGTGGCTGAATTTTAATAACCGTGGGTGGAAGCCACGGACACAAGAAAAAGAGATACAGCCACGAAGTGGTTGAACAATTATATTCGCATAAAAAAGTATTAGTGTAATGAAAGCAATGATATTCGCAGCGGGGCTTGGCACTCGTCTGAAACCAATAACAGATCATCTACCTAAAGCATTGGTACCTATTGCAGGAAAACCACTGTTGGAACATGTAATATTGAAACTAAAATCGGCAGGATTTGATGAGCTGATTGTCAATGTGCATCATTTTCCGGAACTGATAATCGATTTTCTGAAACAGAATTCAAACTTCGGCATTCGTATTGAAATATCCGACGAGCGCGATCTGTTGCTCGACACCGGTGGTGCGATACGCAAAGCCGCCTGGTTTTTCGACGATGGGAAACCATTTTTGGTGCATAATGTAGATATACTGTCCAATCTGGACTTGGGCGACTTATACCAACAACATCTGACTACAAACCCATTGGCGACTTTGGTGGTAAGTGAGCGGGACACCTTTCGATATCTATTGTTCAACGAAGACAATCGACTTTGCGGCTGGATTAACGAGAAAACGGGGGAAACAAAACCCGTGAAATTTGAAACCATTTCGGGGTTCAACAAGTTGGCATTTGCCGGCATTCAGGTACTTTCGCCAGACGTTTTTGATATAATGGAAACCCTGCAACCCAAATTCCCCATTATGGATTTTTATCTCTCGAATGCTCAAGAGCACATTATAAATGGCTACATTCCAACAGATTTCAGAATGATGGATGTGGGGAAACTCAACGTGTTGGACGAAGCGGAGAAATTCGTGGAATAAACAACCCCTTTCTGGGGAGACTATCAACACTAATTATACACGTGTCATCGCTCATTATACACGTGTCATCGCTCATTATACACCCGCCTTCGCCAATTATACATGTGTCATCACTCATTATATGCTCGCCATCGCCAATTATACATGTGTCATCGCTCATTATATGCTCGCCATCGCCAATTATATCCGTGTCAATGCCAATTATACCACAGTTTATCACCCTATAGATATCCTTAAATCCAAATAAAAAAAATAACGCCTGGGTAAATTCCCAAGCGTCATTCATCTTTATTCTTTTGTCTAAATATCAACTCTTCGTCAAATACAAATCTAACAGCGTTAGGGCAGCCATTGCTTCCACGATAGGCACTGCACGCGGCAGAACGCAAGGATCATGGCGTCCGCGGGCTTCAAGTTCGACTTCTTTGGAATGAATATCCACAGTATCCTGTTTTTTCGAAATAGTAGCAACGGGTTTAAACAATACACGGAAATAAATATCCTGTCCGTTGCTGATACCACCTTGCACACCACCCGAATTATTTGTTTTGGTCGTGATTTGGTCGCCCTCTTTTACAAACGAATCGTTCATCTCCGAACCTTTAAGACTCACTCCTTCAAAACCCCGGCCATAATCAAAACCATGGGTGGCATTAATGCTGAGCATTGACTGCGCCAGTCGGGCTTGCAGTTTATCAAAGATAGGTTCTCCCCAACCGATAGGCACCCCTTTCACCACACACGAAATAATACCGCCTATTGAATCGCCTTCGCTCTTCAACTGTTTGATATATTCAATCATTTTTTCGGCAGTAGCTGTTTCAGGGCAACGAACCACATTGCTTTCGATCAACGACAAGTCGGCAGTTTCGAATGTCTGAGTCATGGCAATGTGCCCTACCTGCGAAGTAAAAGCAGTAATCTCCACACCCAGTTTTTTCAATGCCAGCTTAGCTATGGCACCCGCCACTACCCGCGAAGCTGTTTCGCGTGCAGAACTACGGCCACCACCACGATGGTCGCGAATTCCATATTTCTGTTGGTATGTATAATCGGCATGGGATGGACGATACACCTCTTTCAGATGGTCGTAATCGGTACTGTGTTGGTTTTCGTTCCAAATTACAAAAGCAATAGGCGTTCCGGTAGTTTTACCTTCAAAAGTGCCCGAAAGAATATCTACTTTATCACCTTCTTTTCGCGGTGTGGAAATATCAGATTGTCCCGGACGACGACGATCCAATTCATGTTGAATGAATTCGATGTCCATGTCAATTCCTGAAGGGCAGCCATCGACGATTCCGCCAATTCCCCGACCATGCGACTCACCAAAAGAAGTAAAAGTAAATAATTTCCCAATTGTATTCGACATATTATTTTAGATATACGTTACTAGTTAATACCTACAATACAGTTGTAGCGAAATAACGGGTAACCAATTATAAACTGCTTTTTTAATTCACCTTAAAGTGCAAAGTTAGTAGAAAATATCTGTTTTTCAAGCCAGATGCTAAGCCCAACCTACATTTTAAGATTTAATTTCTGTTGTATATTTACAACAATGGATATTAAATGGCGCAATACCACTTAATATCCACTGTATTCTATCAAAAGTATATTAACCGTTGATTAGTTGCAACCGCAACCGCTTCCACAACCACCAACTTTCGCTTCTTCTTCAGGGCCACAACCACATCCTCCGTCGCCACAACCACCATCGCCGCAGCTGCTACCTTCGCCAGATCCGCAACCACAACCGCTTCCGCATCCACCACCGGTTAAAGCAGCTAATTCTTTTTCAGAAGGCTCACGTACTTCGAGTACAGTTCCTTTGAAATGAAGGTTTTCACCTGCTAATGGGTGATTTAAGTCCACTTTTACGTGTGCATCATTTACTTCAACAACTTGTGCATTTACACGGTTACCTTCGTTATCCATCAATGGAACAACATTGCCTTCGAAAATCATTTCTTCGTCAAGTTTGCCATCAATTTCGAAAATAGCGCGGTCTAAATCCAATACACTGTCGTCATCATATTCTCCATAAGCATCTTCTTTTTCAATAGTAAAATCAAATTTATCTCCGGCTTGCAAACCGAACAAATTTGATTCAAATTTAGGAAGCATCATGTTCACACCAAAGATGAAGCTTAATGGTTGTTCAGCTGTCGCTTTTTCCATCAATTCCAATTCACCTTCTACTTCACCGTCCACGTATAATTCGTATTCGGCAGATACCGCTTTGTCTGCTGTAATTTTCATTTTTTCTTATTATTTGTTGTTAAATTAATTTCTCTTTTTTATAAATTAGTTGGTTTAGAATAAGTATTCCCATAATAACTCAATACCAGGTAATATTGTTCGCTTGATAACCGCTTCGTTTTTCGTATTTCAGGTCGCTAAGCATACTTGCATTTACACCAATACGCACATTGTACGTTTTATAAGGACCAAATGGAACCATACTTCCGGTCATTGTCCAACAGTGTAGGTTTCTGGTAATATTTATGCTTGCATATGTCATCTTATTAGCCTCAAAATCATAACTTGCACTGGAATTAAATTTCCAATTTTTAGTCAATGACAAATTCCCAGACAAACTCAAACTATGAGTAATCTTATAATTATAGAACATCCTCCTGTCATTAAAATCGGTAAAATCAGGAGCATACCGAATAGAATAACTCGCACTTATGCTCCATGGAATAGTTACTTTTTCATAACCATCATTGTCTTTATCAACCTTCTTTTTAGGCTCATCCTTCTTTTTCGACAAGTCATTTCTTATATCTTTATTAGCACCGGCAATTTGCGGATCGGGATTTTCTGAGCTATTTGTATTCTTTGACTTATCTTTTTTCTTGAACGTTTCATTACTTAAGGTGTAGCTATACGATGTACTGGTTCCTAAAAAATGAGGAAGTTTACCCTGATTCCAAACCAACTCTTTAGTTCGCACTCCTGTACCACTTGTTATTCCTGGTCTATAAACATAAGGATCAAAGTCACCACTCAAACTAATGCTGTAACTTTTACCAAATTTCAAACGCAAACTGGTGCTGAGGTTCGACCATTTCATCGAATCGGCAGCCATGTTATACGCAGTGTTTATAGTAAAATTATCTATTAAACTTACTATTTTAAATGGATTTGTTCCTGTAGTATCTTTATCATTTCTTACTTTCATCTCCACACTATTGGCCAATGAAAAGTTTACATTTCCGGATTTTCCTTTTCCCGGCGTACCATATAAGCTGCCATCGAAATGTGAATATTGTACATTTTCATCATTATAAGTCTGAGTTGTTGGATTAAGCACCTGTTTGGTGTAATCACTATAATATCCCCATTTCGATTCACCAAAGTCAGGACGATAACTTAACCCGATACTTGGCGTTAAGACGTGGCGAATTCTATCAATTTTGTCACCAAATATGGATCGGATAGGCGTATAAAAACCGTATAATTTTGTTGATGCTGATACACCAGCACTAAAGTCGTACACTCGATTAAAACCATCTTTAACTGTAACAACCTCCTTATCATTGACTTTATCCCACGATTTATCAACAGATTGCATATACCAACGTTCGGTATAATTAGCCGTTGGTGACACGTTTATATATTTAAGCAAATTGAATGTTGCACCTACAGGTATGCTATGCTGCATACCATTTTTCCAATCGCGGGTCAATGAAGAAGTCAAAAGTAAATTCTCTTTTGTACTAATTCGATTGTCCAATGTTCCTGTATACGACATATAAAGTTTCTCGTACCAACGCTCCTTTCCTACCGCATTTTTTCGCTTCAACGGATAAATTCTACTCATTGAAATACTAACATTTGGCAAAGTCATATCAATTGTCGAATCGCTTGTTCTTTGGGCAATATTCATATTTCCCGAAATACTAAAAGGACTCTCAGGAAAACGTTGCGTAAAGCTAACACTCGAAGCTTTTGTATTTTGAGAAGAAATCTGAGCATTTGAAAATGTATTGATATTACTTTTATTATATCCACTAGTCGAAAAATCTACACTTGCGGATATCGTTCTGTAAGGATTTGCTTTAGCATCTTGAGAATGCGAAAGCTTAACACTAAAATTCTTTTGCTTGCTATAGTCAGCCATATCTTTCTCACCCATCACCGTTTCCCTGTAATTGATGCTAAAATTACCACTATACTTATACTTTTTTCTATAAGTCGTTGTACCACTAACCGACCAAGTACCTTTTGTATAAAAATCAGCTCTGGCTACCAAATCCATATAATCGCTAATTGCAAAATAATATCCCCCATTTATCAATCCAAATCCAGTATTTAAGTCATCAGCATATGTGGGCATCAAAACACCCGACGAATATTTGTCGGTGAATGGAAAAAAACCAAAAGGCAACGCAATGGGTAATGGAACATCGCAAACAACTAAGTGAGAAGGACCCGCAACAACATAACTTCCTGTTTTCACCTTACCTCTTGACAGACTCAAATAAAAGTCCGGATGATCATGGTTATCGCAAGTGGTATACTTTGCGTCAGCAATACAGAGAATGTCACTATTGGTTTTCTTTGTCTTATCACTAATTATGTAACCTTCACCTTGCTGAGTAACAGCATGTCGGATATACCCTTTTTTTGTTTTTAAATTATAGGTAAGCTCCTTTGATGCATATTCCGTCGTTCCTTCTTTAAAAACAGGTTCACCTATTTTTGTACCGGCGCTATCCACTGTACCATGAGCATAAACCGTACTGCTATCCATTTTTACACGAACATAATCAGCCTTTAAATTTATATTTTTATAGGTAATATCACTTTTACCATGAAGAAAACCAGTACCATTTCCCAAAAACACAATTGAGTCTTGAGCACTATAATCAATTTGAGCATCTATTGGGTCGGATTTTTTCTTTACAGGTATAGCCTTTTTTGTAGAATCAAGAGCACCTTTGGCCAAAGAATCAACTGCAAGGGCTTTCTTTACCACACTTTTAGGTGCAATTTTCACCTGGCTATATCCGGCAAAAGATAAAGCAAGGCACAATAAAAAGAGCAAATACAAACGTGATTTGCTGAAATATAACGATTTACAGATATGCATCTGGTTTGATTCAGGTTTTCTTGATTTGGCTGCAAAATTAGTCAAAAAATAGGAGTCTGATTTACATATAACTCTTTTTTATGATTAATTTGAAAAAATACTGCTTCTTTTCGCTTAAAAAAGAGGAATAAAGATTACTTTTGCACCAAATTACACACCAAATTCCTTTTCTATTAACGGAATTGTTATGAAAATAAATAAAAAAAATATTCTTGTTTGTTTGTTGGGAGCTATACTGTTAGGGCTTTTTATGCCAACAACACTTTACGCTCAGGACGGAAAATTCACAGTTGTACTAGATGCTGGACATGGAGGTCATGACCCAGGCGCAATGGGTTCATTTATGCGTGAAAAAGACATAAATTTAGCCATTGTTTTAGAACTTGGTGCCATAATTGAACGTAATTTTAAAGATGTCAAGGTGGTATATTCTCGTAAAACCGACAAATACCTAACATTGCAGGAACGTGCCGACGTAGTAAATAATAATCATGCCGATTTATTTCTTTGCATACACTCCAATTCAAACCCTAGCCCATCAGCTTCTGGCACAGAGTCATACACATTAGGTTTGGCCAAAACAAAAGCTAATTTAGATGTGGCGATGCGTGAGAACTCGGTTATCATGCTTGAAAAGGACTATCAATCTAAGTATAAAGGATTTGATCCAAACTCGGTGGATTCATACATAATGTTCGAGTTCATGCAAGACAAATATATTGATAAAAGTCTTGATATGGCTTCGAATATCCAGAAACAATTTGTAAGTTTTAGCAATCGCGCCGATAGAGGGGTTCGCCAGGCCGGATTTTGGGTGCTTCATCGCTCTGCTTGTCCAAGCGTATTAATTGAAGTCGGATTTGTTTCTAACCCTGCCGAAGAAAGGTATCTATCGTCCGATATTGGAAGAAATGAAATAGCAAAATCTATTTACAATGCTTTTATATACTACAAACACGATCACGACAAAAAATCAGGTCTCCAAAATGTCTTTGTTCCCAAAAGAGAGGTTAGGGAAACCAAAGAGCAAGAAGTAAAGAAAACGGAGACTCTTAAAAGAGCTCCTATTGAACGTGCCGAAACAACACAAGTGGCTGTCGAAAATATAATTCCATCTACTCAACTCCCAAAAACAACTCAACGGTCGACAACTAAAAACTCACCTGAGCAAGAACAAAACCAAAAAGTAGCTGATACAAAGACAAATTTGACTAGAAATATTATTTTCAAGGTACAGCTTTTTGCCACAAGACAGAATTTAAATTCAAATTCAGCTGAATTTAAAGGTGTGCAAAATGTAGATTTGTTTGTTGAAGGTGGATTAAAAAAATACACATTAGGAGCAGAGGAGGAATATCCAAAAATTGAAAAAGTTAGAGCATCAGTTCTTTCAAAATTTCCGGATGCCTTTGTAATTGCTTTCGAAGGCAATAGAAAGCTTTCTCCTAAAGAAGTAGTATTGTTATCAAAGTAAGTATTTAATATAGAAAATAGAATGAAAAAGAAGTTTTTTACGCGTGAAGTTAAAGTTGGAATAATGGCCATTGTAGCCATATTTGTACTCTATTTTGGATTGAATTTTCTGAAAGGAATTGATATATTTTCTTCAGTATCCAATTACTACGCAAGCTATGAAAACATAGGAGGTTTAGTACCTTCATCACCTGTTTACGTAAAAGGATTTAAAGTTGGACAAGTCGAAGAAATCAAATATGACTTTTCGAAAAAGAATTCATTTGTTGTAAAAATATCAGTCGCAAAAGATATTAAATTACCAATCGGTACAAAAATCGAATTGTACGACGATGGATTAATGGGAGGAAAAGCCATTCAATTAGTGTATGCACCTATCTCAGCGAGCCAAACCATGCATCAAATTGGCGATACAATTGAATCGCAAGTAGGGATTGGATTAATGGCTCAGCTTACCGGCAATCTATTGCCTAAAATTGAAAGCATCTCTATTCAAACCGATTCTCTGATTCGTTCGGTAAGAACATTAGTTGACAACAAAGATTTGACGAAAAGCATAGCCTCAATTGAACATAGTACAGCTGATTTGGCAGTCAGTTCTTCGCAATTAAAGAAGATGATGAACAACGATGTTCCGCATATTCTTGGCAATGTAAACGACATTACTTCTGACTTCAAACAGATTAGTGGAAAATTGAAAAAAATAGACTTCGAAGCCACTTTTGTTAGCATCGACCACACCATTGCCAACCTCAATTTGCTTACAACTAAAATGAACAGTTCTGAAGGAACAATAGGCCTATTATTAAACAATAAAGATCTGTATATCAATCTTTCTAACACTGCAGCCAGTGCTGACAAATTACTTATTGATTTGCAAAAAAGCCCCAAGCGTTATGTTCATTTTTCGCTCTTTGGACGTAAATCAGAATAGCCCCGTTATTTGTTGTAATTCTAAATAACAAAATCCAACAAAATAATCATTTTTGCTTTCCCTTACAGCCGAAACTCTTTGTTACAAGAGTTTCGGCTGTTTTATCGGCATAATTAACCAAACTGCTTACAAATAGTCAACGACTTTAATATCAGACATATTTCATTTATATTACAAATAAAATACTAAAAATCAAACGATTACATTAACATGCTGATATTAAATCGGATGCTAATAAGTTTTAATTTTGAAAAATATATGTATTTTTTTATTTGGAAAAAGTTTTCGAATTTTGTAAAACTGAAAATCGCCTCTAATAATTTTCAGTTTATGTATATTATCAGTCTATTACGTTATCATTAAAAATTGAACTAAACTAAATGTTAAACAACTACGATCAATTATGGAGTCGCTGCCTAAGCGTTATTAAGGACAATATTAGCGAAGCATCGTTTAACACATGGTTTGCCCCCATCGTTCCTCTTAAATATGAAAACAATATTATTGTATTGCAAGTACCCAGCCAATTCTTTGTTGAGTATATAGAAGAGAAATACATCGATCTACTAAGAATGACACTTTACCGCGAAGTGGGAGTTGGTACACGTTTAGAATATCGTGTACTCATTGACAAATCGAGCGGTAGAGGTACCCAAATACCAAGTGCTAGCGAACAACCAAAGCCTAAAGCTACGACTAATGGTTCGGGATATGTGAGCCCTTATCACAAGCCTCAATTACCAGAGATTGATCCTCAATTGAACCCTGCATACAACTTCAACAATTTAATTGAAGGAAACAGCAATAAATTGGCTCGAACGGCAGGTATAAGCATTGCCAACGAACCGGGAAAAACAATTTTCAACCCATTGTTTGTTTATGGACAATCCGGTGTTGGAAAAACTCACCTGGCCAATGCCATTGGAGTAATGACAAAACAATTGCATCCCGAAAAACGCGTGCTGTATTTATCGGCAAACACTTTTCAGATTCAATATACCGACGCAGTACGTAGCAACACTGTAAATGACTTTTTGAATTTCTATCAAACCATCGACGTTTTAATCGTGGACGATATTCAGGAATTTGCCGGCAAAACAGGAACACAAAATACATTTTTCCACATTTTCAACCACCTTCATCAAACCGGCAAACAATTGATTCTGACATCAGACCGTTCACCGATTGTAATGGTAGGATTAGAACAACGCTTACTTACCCGCTTCAAATGGGGATTATCTGCTGAAATCGAAAAACCTAACTTTGAATTACGGAAGTCGATTTTGGAAAGCAAAATTTATCGTGACGGTTTGGAAATACCCGAAGATGTGGTGAACTTTATTGCAGAAAATGTGGTAGATAATGTTCGAGACCTGGAAGGTGTTCTGGTTTCACTTTTGGCTCACTCTACCTTGGCTAATATGCCGATAGACGTTACACTGGCAGAAAAAATCATAAGCAGAATTGTAAACATCGCACGCAAAGTCAATACTGTAGAGAAAATACGCGATACTGTTTGTGAATATTTCTCGTTGAGTATTGATGCTATTTCAACAAAAAGTAGGAAACGCGAAGTGGTACAAGCACGTCAAATTGCAATGTACCTTTCCAAACAACTTACAAAAAGCTCACTGGCATCTATTGGAAGCACTATCGGTCAACGTGACCATGCTACCGTTCTTCATGCCTGCAAGATTGTAACCGATTTAATGGACTCTGACAAAAACTTCCGCACCAGCGTGAAAGAAATTGAAGAAAAACTGAAACGCTAATAAAGCAAGTAAATTTGAACACATACAAAAAGCCTCTATAGTAATGGAGGCTTTTTTCGTCTTTATAAGTCCCGATTTTTATATTTGAGGGTAATTTGTATCACCATCAATATTTTCATTTTCATCGAGCAATTTATCTTCATCCTCGTTTTCGTCCTCTTCCCAAATAACGGTAGGTTTCTGAGGACCTTCATTTCGATAGAATATAGATAATATCAGTCCCACTACTCCACCCGATAAATGCCCTTCCCATGAAATTGGATCGTGAACTTCCCATGGGAATATATGCCAAACCAAACTTCCGTATGAAAACGCTATAATCAAAGAAATAGCAATCAGTGGAACATGCTTTCTGATGATACCGCTAAAAAAAAGGAAAAAGGCCAACGAGTAAATTAAACCACTCACACCTATATGCCAGCTATCCCTGCCTATAACCCAAAGAATGGCGCCACTAAAAACATACGACACAAACATAACTTTAAGGGCTATTTGTCTATAAAAGAATGACAAACAACTGGACAAAAGCATAAATGACACAACATTATTAGCTAAATGACTCCAATCGCTATGAACCAACACTAATGTAAAAATACCTCCTATATTTTCAACCCTGCGAGGATATACTCCCAACGTATGAAAATCCCAATCCATACCCTTCTCCAACACAAAGCTAAGTATTATAACAACACTTATAATTGTCGGAACAAATACAGCATGTAAAAACTGTCGTTTAAAGTCTGATAAACCCGATTTGAAAAGCATCTTCATTTTTTATATTTAGAGAGCAAAGGTATTATAACTTTAGAAAGCCAACAATATTTGATAAAAAAAATACATATATTGAAGGCTATAAATCGGTTTTTAATAAACAACAAAATAATTGATTAGCTACAAAACACTACATAAAAACTATTATATAACACAAAAAATTGCCGTATAATTCTTTTTTTATTTGGAAAATATTTTATATATTGCAGTCGATAACATTTACATGTCATTCTTTTGACGATTATATTTTTTACCCATTGATTTAATCCTCACAAGTTGTTTTACACACTGAAAACGCTACCTTTTATTATTTTACAATATGAGTTACCTTAATTTTGATAAAACCTTGCTTATCAACCTCGAGAAATCGCTTACTAAAGAGATGATTCGAACCAACAGAGCAGGTGCTTACAACAGCACAACTTTAATTGATTGTAATACCCGAAAATATCACGGACAGTTAGTAATGCCTATACCTGAGATAGATGACACCAATCATGTACTTCTATCATCGCTGGATGAAACGGTAATTCAACATGGAGCTGAGTTTAACTTGGGAATTCATAAATACGAAGGCAATACGTTTAGCCCGAATGGTCATAAATACATTCGTCAATTTGACTGTGAGGTGGTTTCCCGCACTATTTATCGCGTAGGTGGAGTAATACTATCGAAAGAGCGAATGCTTGTATCCTTCGAACCGCGAGTGCTTTTTAAATATACTTTGCTAGAGGCACATTCACCTACCCTATTACGCTTCAAACCATTCCTGGCTTTTCGGAGCGTGAATGAATTAACACATCAAAATGATATGGCAGATACTTCATACAGTGAGGTTCAGGATGGAATACGAATGTGTCTGTACGAAAGCTATCCTTGTTTACACATGCAGTTTTCTAAGAAAATAGCATATGTTCACCAACCTGAATGGAATAAAAACATAGAGTACTTTAAAGAACAAGAGCGTGGGTATCAATACAAAGAGGATTTGCTTGTTCCCGGTTATTTTGAAATGCCCATCAAAAAAGGCGAATCAATTATTTTTTCAGCAGGAATAACCGAGATTTCTCCTCGTAAACTCAAAGCACTTTGGGAAGAAGAATTGACCAGAAGAAATGAGCGCGTTGACATGTTCAGTTGCTTGAAAAATTCAGCTCAACAGCTTTATAAACGTGAAGGTGGTAAAACCTACTTATTGGCTGGTTATCCTTGGTTTGGAGCCAGAGCCAGAGATCAGTTTATTGCTCTACCTGGCTGTACACTCACCATCGAACGAATGGACTATTTCAATGATATCATTGAAACTGCTATTGCCGAACTAAAAAGATTTATGGACGGTGAGAGAACAGGTTTCAAACTTCAGGGAATTGAGGATCCGGATGTTTTGCTTTGGTTTTTGTGGACCATTCAACAATACGCTGTAAGTACATCTATTGAGGAAGCTGCAGATAGGTTTTCTGAATTAGCATCTGACATAATTGCTTTTATCCGGAAACAAAATCACCCAAATTTATTCCTCCACAATAATGGGCTTTTATACACAAATGGAACCGAACGACCGGCGACATGGATGAACGCAATTGAAAACGGGCGTCCTATCACCCCACGTACCGGCTACGTCGTTGAAATTAACGCACTATGGTACAACGCATTAAAATTCACTTCACAATTATCAAGAGCGAGCGGAAACGAACACTCGGCAGATTTGTTTGATTATCAAGCTGAAATTGCCCGTGAATCATTTGTAAAAATATTTTGGAACGGAACTTATTTATATGATTATGTGGATGGTAACTATAACGACATTGAAGTGAGACCAAATATGATTCTTGCTGTTGCATTAGCATTCTCTCCGCTTGACAGGCATCAACAAAAATCGGTTTTAGACATCACAACAAAAGAATTGTTAACACCAAAAGGATTGAGAACTTTGAGCCCAAAGAGTGGCTTTTACAGACCGACCTACATTGGTGGACAGCTTGAACGTGACAGGAATTACCACAATGGTCCGGCATGGCCTTTTACATTTGGTGGATTTGCTCAGGCATATTTAAGAGTATACAAAGAAAGTGGCAAATCGTTTATTGAACGAATGCTTATTGGATTTGAAGGTGAAATGACTGAGCTATGTGTAGGTTCTTTGCCCGAATTGTTTGATGGTAATCCACCATTTAAAGGCCATGGTGGAATGTCATTTGCTATAAGTGTGGCAGAAATATTGAGAGTTTTAGATTTATTAAAGAAATACGATAACGCGTAATATACAATGAAAGCACTAATGTTTGGCTGGGAATTTCCACCACATATCTTAGGCGGATTGGGTACAGCAAGCTACGGATTAACAAAAGGAATGGCGATGCAGGAAGATTTGGAAATTACATTTGTAATTCCCAAACCTCACGGCGACGAGGACCAAAGCTTTTTGAAAATCGTCGGAGCCTGTAATGTGCCTATCGTCTGGAAAGAAAATGAGTGGAATTATGTGAATCAACGTATCGGCTCAACAATGCATCCTGATGAGTATTTTTGGTTGAGAAATGGTATTAAGTACAATTACAATCGAATATACACTAACGACTTAGGGTGCGTTGATTTTTCAGGCCGATATCCCGACAATTTAATTGAAGAAATATCAAACTATGAAGCAGTGGCAAGTGTACTAGCACATCAATTGGACTTCGACATTATTCACTCTCACGACTGGTTAACTTTCCCTGCAGGTGTATTTGCGAAACAAATCAGCGGAAAACCGCTTGTTATACACGTACATGCTACCGATTTTGATAGAAGTCGCGGACAAGTTAACCCGATTGTTTACGGGATAGAGAAACGCGGAATGGATGCCGCCGATCATATAATGACTGTTAGTGACCTGACCCGCAAAATTGTTATTGAAAAATATCATCAAGACCCAAGAAAGGTAACAACGGTTCATAACGCTGTAGATCCGCTCCCAGATGCCGACTCGTTTACCAAAACGCCCAGAAAAGATAAAGTGGTAACATTCCTTGGACGCATTACCATGCAAAAAGGACCTGAGTATTTTGTAGAGGCTGCCTATCGTGTGCTACAGAAAACGAAAGATGTTCGGTTTGTAATGGCTGGAAGTGGTGATATGATGAACGCAATGATTGACCTTGTGGCCAAACGAAATATTGCTGACAGATTTCACTTCACGGGCTTTTTGAAAGGACGCCAAGTGCACGAAATGCTGGCCGAGAGCGATGTATACATAATGCCTTCTGTTTCAGAGCCATTTGGTATTTCACCACTTGAAGCTATGCAAGTTGGGACTCCATCCATCATATCAAAACAATCGGGCTGTGCCGAAATTTTGACACATGCTATCAAAACCGACTATTGGGACATTGATGCAATGGCTGACGCAATTTACGCAATTGTAAAAAACCCGGCAATGCATAAAAGTTTGCAGGAATTGGGTAGAGACGAAGTAAATAATATCCGTTGGCAAGACGCTGGATTAAAAGTGCGTGGTATTTACGAAAGCGTAATGTAATTTACAATCTATTGATTTACAACTACAATCCTTATATTTAACTCTATAATTGTTTTAAATATTCTCGATTTGTAACTGTAACTTTAAAACTATTTTTTTATGAGGAACATTTGTTTTTATTTTCAAATCCATCTACCATATCGTTTGAAACGTTATAGATTCATCGAAATAGGTCAAGATCATTATTACTACGATGATTTTCAAATCGAGGAACGTATTAGAGCATATGTTGAGCAATCACTTTTGCCTGCTAATCGCACTATCGCAGAAATGATTCGAAGTTCGAACGGCAAATTCCGTTGCGCTTTCACCATATCGGGAGTAACACTGGATCAACTGGAACACTATGCTCCGGAAGTTATTGACAGTTTCAAAGATTTGGCTAAAACCGGCTGTATAGAATTTATGGCTGAGCCATATGCTCACTCGCTTTCATCGGTTTTTGACGCTACAGAATTTGAACGTCAGCTGAAGTTACATTCCGATAAAATTGAGACATTATTTGGTAAGCGTCCAAGCTCACTTTTTAATGCCGAATTGATTTATTCGGATGAAATTGGCGAGATAGCTTCAAAAATGGGCTTTAAAACCATGATGATTGACGAAGCTAAACATATTTTAGGTTGGAAAAGTCCTAATTATGTTTACTCTCATTCTTATCTTCCAAAGCTCAAATTATTGGTTAGAAACCATAAATTAAGCGATGATATTGCTTTACGATTTTCAAGTTTATCGTTAACCGCTGAAAACTTAATACACTGGATAGCCAGTTTACCGGAAGGTGATAACGTTATCAACCTGGGAATGGGTTATGAAGCACTTGGTATTACTCAACCTGCATACACCGGTATTTTTGAGTTCCTGAAAGCCATACCTTACCATGCAATGGAGCATCAAATGAGCTTTATGCTTCCATCGGAATTATCAAAGAAAAATGAATCGGCTGGTCCGCTATCAGTACCATTTCCAATCAGTTGGGTGGGCAACGACAAAGACCTTACACCATGGACAGGAAACGATTTGCAAAACGAAGCTATTGCAAAATTATATGCTGTTGGCGAACGGGTTAGAATGTGTATCGACAAGCCATTATTGCGCGACTGGTTAATCCTGCAATCGACCGATCATTTCAGATACATGAGCCATAAGGATGCATGGGGTACCAACTACGAATCGGCTTATGACGCTTTTATGAATTACATGAATGTACTGGCCGACTTCTTAGAAAGAGTTGACGCTCAATATCCAACAACAATTGACAACGAAGAATTGAACGAATTACTTAAGACAATAAATCATCAAGAAGCACAAATAGAATTGCTCGAAAACGAATTAAAAAAACTGAGAGCAAGAAAAGCGAAAGTGGAAGAAACAAAAAAATAGAAACTACTTTTTCGCAAAAAGAACTTACTGACCTTTCAGTAAGTTCTTTTTGTATAAACCCGCATGAAGCACTTGCACAAGCAGTTTCTTTGCTAATCCGAACTAATGACTTACCTTTGTGCTCCCAAAATTACGACAATGAATTTATGAAAGAATTTCTTCAAGATAAGATATTTAGCATTATTTCCGAAGCAGCCGACGAACAACAACAGGAATGTTATGTGATTGGTGGATACGTTCGGGATATTTTTTTGAAACGACCATCGAAAGATATTGATGTGGTGATCGTTGGAAGTGGAATTGAACTGGCCAAACGTGTGGCTGCAAAATTAGGGAAGAAAGCGAGTCTCTCTGTCTTCAAAAATTTCGGAACAGCTCAGGTAAAGTTAAACGATCTGGAGGTTGAATTTGTAGGTGCACGAAAAGAATCGTATCAACGCGACTCCCGCAACCCAATAGTAGAAAACGGAACATTGGAAGATGACCAAAACCGACGTGATTTCACCATCAATGCAATGGCCATTTGTCTGAACAAAGACCGGTTTGGCGAATTGGTTGACCCATTCGGTGGTGTAGAAGATTTAAAGAATTTTGTTATCCGCACTCCTCTGAATCCAGACATAACTTTTTCGGACGATCCCTTGCGCATGATGCGTGGTATCCGATTCTCGGCTCAGCTTGGTTTCTTTTTGGAGTCAAACACATTCGATGCCATAGCCCATAACAAAGAAAGAATTGATATAATTACCAAAGAACGAATTGCCGACGAATTGAATAAAATAATGATGTCGCGCAAACCTTCGGTAGGTTTTATTTTACTCGAAAAAACGGGTCTGCTGGAGCTTATATTTCCTGAAGTATTGGCATTGAAAGGTGCTGAGACAAAGGATGGTGTTGGCCATAAAGACAATTTTTATCATACGCTGGCAGTATTGGATGGATTGTGCGAACATACTGATAATCTTTGGTTACGATGGGCAGCATTACTCCATGACATTGGGAAACCACGTACTAAACGCTTCGATTCGCGTCTGGGGTGGACTTTCCACAACCACAACTTCGTTGGTGAGAAAATGATTCCGGAGATTTTCCGGAAAATGAAATTACCGACTAACGAAAAAATGAAGTACGTTCAAAAAATGGTTACTCTTCACATGCGTCCTATTGTGTTGACCGAAGATGAAGTAACCGATTCGGCCATCAGACGATTATTATTTGATGCCGGTGACGACATTGATGATTTGATGATGCTTTGCGAAGCGGATATTACCTCCAAAAATCAAGATAAAGTAAAGCGATACAAATCCAATTTTCTACTCGTCAGACAGAAATTGAAAGAGATTGAGGAAAAAGATAAAGTTCGTAATTTTCAACCACCCATCAGCGGACAAGAAATTATGGAGACATTTAATTTACCTGCATGTGCAACGGTTGGCGATATAAAAATGCGCATCAAAGATGCCATCCTGGACGGAATTATTCCGAATGAATATACTGCTGCTCAAGCATACATGTTACAGATAGCAAAAGAATTAGGAGTTACCAAAGATTAAATTCATCATCAAAATTTAGATACAATATCGATTTAAATTCATAAAAATGAAACATATTACATTTACATCATTACTATTGCTGCTTATGTCAACAGCCTTTTCAACTTCAAAAATTACGTATCCAACAACAGCAAAAGGAAATGTTGCTGACAGCTATTTTGGCGTTCAGGTTCAGGATCCGTATCGCTGGTTAGAAAATGACACCTCTGCAACCACAGCTGCCTGGGTAAAAGCCCAAAATGTAGTTACAAAGAATTATTTGGAGCAGATCCCTTTTCGTTCTGCATTAAAAAAACGGTTGACTGATCTGACCAACTATCCAAAATATGCTTCGCCATTTAAGAAAAATGGAAAGTATTATTTTTATAAAAACAATGGTTTGCAGAACCAAAGCGTTTTGTGCGAACAAGAAACGCTGAAGTCCGAACCTGTGGTTTTACTTGATCCAAACACACTTTCAACAGATGGAACAGTTGCGTTGACCAATATTTCATTTTCGAAAGACGGGAAGTACCTACAATACTCAATTGCACGTAGTGGCTCTGATTGGAATGAGATTTTTGTGATGGATGTAAAAACACGTCAGCTCCTGCCCGATCATATTAAATGGTCGAAGTTCAACGGCATTTCATGGCAAGGTAATGGGTTTTACTACAGTGCATTTGATGCTCCGGAGGCCGGGAAAGAATATTCTAATAAAAATGAATTTGAGAAAATTTTCTATCACAGCATTGGTCAGCCACAAAGTCAGGACAGAATTGTATTTGAGAACAAAGAATTTCCGCTTCGTGAGTGCGGTTCGAGTGTATCGGACGACGAAAAGTTTTTGTTTGTAACCGAGACCGAAACAACCACTGGCAATTCACTTAAAATGAAAGACTTATCAAATACTGATTCAAAATTTGTTGAATTAGCGCCGGGATTTAAAAACGATTATACAGTGGTTGATAATATTGATGGAAAGATTTATGTTCTCACCAACTGGAAAGCACCAAAATCGCGATTAATGCAAATTGATCCGGCACAACCATCACGTGAGAACTGGAAAGAAATACTTCCCGAAACAGAGAATGTTTTGGAAAGCGTAAATATAATAGGCGGTAAAATCATTGCTGAATACATGATCGATGCAAGTAATCATGTGTATGCTTTTGATTTGGCCGGCAAAAAACAATATGAAGTTAAACTACCTACTTTAGGCTCGGTAACTGCAATTTCGGGCGATAAAAATGACAAGGAAGCTTTTTATGTATTTACATCCTACACCTTTGCTCCTACTATCTATATTTTGGATGTAGAGAAAAACTTATCTGCAACGTTCCATACATCTGAAGTGAAAATCAACGCCGAAGATTTTATCACTGAGCAGGTTTTTTACACAAGTAAGGATGGTACCAAAGTTCCAATGTCCATTACGTACAAAAAAGGATTGAAGAAAAATGGTAAAAATCCGCTAATGCTATACGGCTACGGCGGTTTCAATATCAGTTTAAATCCCACATTTAATGTATCAAGAATCCCATTTTTGGAGAATGGCGGCGTGTATGTTGTTGCCAACCTTCGCGGAGGTGGTGAATACGGCGAAGCATGGCACTTGGCCGGAACAAAAATGCATAAACAAAATGTATTTGATGATTTTATCGCGGCTGCTGAATACCTAATTGCAACCGGATACACTTCTTCAAAAAAACTAGCCATTGATGGCGGTTCTAACGGAGGTTTATTGGTTGGGGCATGTCTGACCCAACGTCCCGATTTGTATGCTGTAGCGATTCCAGAAGTGGGCGTTTTAGACATGCTCCGCTACAACCTGTTCACCATTGGCTGGTCATGGGCCAGTGATTATGGCACCAGCCTCGAAAGCAAAGAGATGTTTGAGTACCTAAAAGGGTATTCTCCATTACACAACGTCAAGCCGGATACAAAATATCCTGCCACGATGGTTATGACAGGCGATCACGACGACCGGGTAGTTCCTGCGCATTCGTTTAAGTTTGCTGCCACTCTTCAGGCCGAAAACGGAGGTACAAAACCCACATTAATTCGTATTGACTCAAAAGCTGGGCATGGAGCGGGCAAGCCAATTGGTAAGTTATTAGAGGCACAAGCTGACATGTGGTCGTTTGTTATGTTCAATTTGGGCATGAAGCCAACTTTTTAATTGAAATTTCACAGCTCACAGTTCACAATTACTCTTTAAATATCAAACATTTAGATTTAGCAAACAATTAGTCTGACAATAAAATCCTTTTTTTTACCCGAAAAGGTTTGTCAAATGCTCAAAAAAGCCTATCTTTGCACCGCTTTAGAAAAATGGCGGGATAGCTCAGTTGGTTAGAGCGTCGGATTCATAACCCGGAGGTCACGAGTTCAACTCTCGTTCCCGCTACAAAAGTAAAAGGAAGTTCAGAAATGAGCTTCCTTTTTTTATTTATAAAAAATAGCAAAATATGAGCTTAAAGCAAAAAGTATTATTTATCAACCACTTAGAGAAATTTTAGATTCTTTGCTCACATCCATATGTGCAAATATATGCATCTAAACATTAATATAATATAATTATTGGCTTTATTTGTACAAGTTTAAACGATTAAACATATATTTGTGCCATTAAATCTGTTCAACACGAAAAAACACACCTACGTTCATGAAAAAGAATGTATCCTTAAAAGACATAGCGGAACACGTTGGAGTTTCAACTGCTCTGGTGTCGTATGTGTTGAACAATAAGTTAAAAGACAGAATCAATAAGGATGTAGCTGCCAAAATCAAAAAAGCAGCCGAAGACCTTAACTACCGTCCAAATCAAATTGCACGAAGCCTGAAAGCCCAAAAAACTTTTACCATTGGCTTAATCGTTGCAGATATTGCCAATCCCTTTTCTTCCCAAATTGCACGCATCATTGAGGATGAAGCTAAAACCTACGGATATTCGGTTATCTTTGGTAGTTCCGACGAAAGTGCAGAAAAAACAAGCGATTTAATCAAATTATTTCTCGATCGTCAGGTTGATGGTTTAATCATAGCCCTACCCGAACATACCGAAGTACAGATTCAATATTTAAAAAAAATCAATGTGCCTTTTGTACTGATTGACCGCTATTATCCATCCATTCAAGCAAACTCAGTTTCCATAAATAATTTTAGTGCTGCACAAAAAGCCATTCAACATTTAATGGATAACGGCCATAAACGCATCGGAGTGGTTGCTTATAAAACGTCTTTGTTTCATCTGAACGAACGTATCAGAGGTGCTGTGGACTTATTAGCGGATAATGCACTTGTTGGAGAAGTTGGAATTAACTCTATAAATCAGGATGTAATTGCAGCCATTGATAGGTTTCTTTCTGACTCTAATCCGGTGGATGCCATATTCTTCACTTCAAACTTACTTGCCATTTCCGGATTAAAATATATCAACAGACTTGGTATCAGAATTCCTGATCAGCTTGCTGTGGTAGGCTTTGACGAAACGGACGCATTCGACTTATTTTACGCTCCTGTGAGTTACGTAAAACAACCACTTGCTGAATTAGGAAGTGAAACTTTGAAACTGCTACTTAAAAGTATTAACAATAAAGAGCATCTTGAATCTGTGGAGCTTGAGTCTGAATTAGTGGTTCGCAGTTCTTCAATAATTCAAAAATAATTTTTTTTAAACATGTGTTTAAACGATTAAACAAACATAATTACAAAAAAATAATATCAAAAAAGTCTAAGAACATGAAAACAACAAACAATCAAAAGAAAACAGTAGTCTGTTACGGAGAAGTATTGTGGGACATCTTTCCAACAATTACCAAACCGGGTGGTGCACCAATGAATGTGGCTTATCATTTACACAAGTTTGGTATTGACAGCCGCATGATAAGTCGAGTGGGGAACGATGAGTCTGGAGAAAAATTAATTAAACTGCTAACTGAATGGAATATTCCTACTGAAAACTGTCAGATCGATCAATCATACGAAACCGGGAAAGTGATAGCCACTGTATTGCCCGGAAATGAAATGAGTTACTTAATCTATTCGCCTGTAGCATGGGATGAAATTAAACCTGAAGCCGAAAACGACAAACTGGTAAGCGAAGCCGATGCTTTTGTATTCGGGAGTTTGGTAACCCGCAACGAAACATCACGCACAACACTGTACCAATTGATCGAAAAAGCAAAGTTTAATGTGTTTGACATCAACCTACGTCAACCCCATTATTCTCCAGAAATAATTGAATATCTGCTTAGCAAATGTAATTTACTGAAACTAAATGAGTCGGAATTGGAATTAATCATCACCTGGTTTTCCAAAGAAAAATTTAACGAGGAAAGTTCAGTTCGATTTTTACAGGATAAATATAATATTGATGAAGTGATAGTTACCAAAGGGGGCGAAGGTGCAAGCTATTACACAAAATCAACTGCCTATTCATTCCCTGCATTTAAAGTAAAAGTGGCAGATACTTGTGGAAGTGGTGATTCATTTCTGGCAGCATTTTTAGCAAAGAAATTTGAGGGTGAATCACCAGAAACCTGCATGATTTACGCCACCGGACTTGGAGCATTTGTGGCTTCGCACGAAGGTGCATGTCCGGCATACAATATCGAAAAACTTGAATCATATATTTTCCAAAAACAAACTTCATAACAAACCAACAAAATCTAATTATTATGCAAACAACAAATGTAACATCAGCAAAACCGGTCGGTGTTAATTCAACGACCAACAGCAGTGCACAAAAAACGAAAAGTTACGTGCTTCCTTTAATCCTGATTGTGAGTTTATTCTTCATGTGGGGAATGGGCGGTAGTATTAATGACATCTTGATCCAACAGTTCAAAAAAACCTTTGTCCTAACTGATTTCGAATCTGGACTTGTTCAATCGGCTTTTTATTTAGGCTATTTCTCATTGGCAATCCCGGCATCTCTTATCATGCGCAGATTCAATTACAAAACAGGCATTGTTATTGGACTTTTCTTATTTGCCATAGGGGCTTTGTTATTTTATCCGGCTGCAGAAAATGCTTCCTACGGGTTCTTTTTAGTGGCACTTTTTGTAATTGCTTCGGGTCTTACATTTTTAGAAACTGCCGGCAATCCATATGTTTCTGCATTGGGTGACCCTGAAACAGCGACTATGCGTCTGAATCTGGCTCAATCGTTCAATCCTATCGGCTGTATTACAGGCATTCTTATTGGACAAAATTTCATCCTTTCGGGTATTGAACACAGTAAAGAACAATTAGCTCAAATGTCACCTGCCGCTGTAAAAGCTTATTATACAGCCGAAGTACATGCCGTACAAACTCCATATTTGATTATAGGAATCGTGATTATTGCCGCTGCACTGGTTATCTTAATTACTAAATTTCCTGTTGTAAAAGACGAAGAAGTGCATGGCACATCAACAACAAAGCAAACCTTGAAATTTATTTTTGCAAAGCGCCATTTCAAACAAGCTGTATTAGCTCAGTTCTTTTATGTGGGCGCACAAGTTTGTATCTGGAGTTTCTTAATTCGCTATATTCAGGGAACAATTCCAGGAACACCTGAAAAAACTGCAGCTAATTTCCTTACCATTTCACTCGTTGTATTCACTGCAGGTAGGTTTATTGGAACAGCATTGATGAAAAAAATAAAAGGACACAACCTACTTTGGATGTATGCCACCATCAATTTGATTTTAATCAGCATTGCATTAGTTTTCCCCGGAACCATTGGACTGTGGGCATTGGTTGGAACCAGCTTCTTTATGTCAATTATGTATCCTACAATCTTCTCATTGGGCATAAGAGATTTGGGAGAACACACTAAACTGGCAGCATCAGTGTTGGTAATGGCCATAATAGGCGGTGCACTAATAACACCTTTAATGGGCTTAGCTTCTGTACATTTTGGAATAGGTAAAGCAATTGTAGTTCCCTTCCTTTGTTTCATTTTTGTAGCTTATTATGGCTTAAAAGGTTACAAAGAAAAAACTGAAGCCATTGACTAAAAAATCGTATTTAAACAGAAATGCAGAATTAGAGACAAATATCTTTGTTTTCTTGAGAGATTATTTTTTTACCTTTCTGTTTAAACGATTAAACAATTACTACCATGAAAAACACACTTATTATTTTATTGATATGCATATTACCTGCCTGCGCTTTTTCGCAAGTGGTAATAACCAACACCAACTTCTCGTTGGGAACTACCGGACGTATTGGCGTGGGAATGTCGCCAAACGGTGAAGGAACACAATGGAAACCGTTGAATCTTTCGGGTCAGGGATCATTGGCCGGACGTATGGAACAGGTTGATTATATGGACTTGTTACCGGCCATCCACTTTACACCAAAATTGAATGGAACCGACAGCACCAATGTCACTTTTCAGGTGCGATTGGGTATGTATTCGGCTAACGGGCAATTTATGGGCAACACCAGCACCCGTACCGATAAAGGATTGACCATTATTCTACCCGAAACCTATATTGAAGCCCGGAATATTATGGGTAGCCGTTGGTCGGCATGGGCAGGAGTACGTTTTCGCCGCTACGACGATATTCATATATGTGATTATTTCTATTTCGACGATCATTCGGCACAGGGAGCCGGCGTAAGTTATAAAACCACGGAGCTTACCTTGCTGATGCCCGCTTCTACAGATTCAGCGGGAGTATTTCCATACAATTATGATGTCACTGTTGCAGGGGCTACTAATCCGGCCATTCGCCAACGAATGGTTTGGATTGGGGAACATAGTATAAAGTTCAACAACGGAAGTGTGATGAAACTTCTTGGAGAATTTCACTCCGTTCCAGCCTCTTCACAAAATGCATCGAAAGTGTATGCAGCAGATAATGGTTGGGTTGCAGGAGTAAAGTTCAACAATCCACTAAAGACTCCCCTACCCGGCTCGTTCAATCAATTTTCGGTACGCTATGGAACCGGAATAGCCAATGGTGGTGACAATGGGAATACTTACACATGGGCAACTTACGGAGTTCCTGATGAAAATGGAAAATACACTCACGCCTATTCGTTTACAACGGTAGAACATTTTCTATTAAACTTATCGAAAAATGTAAGTGTAAATGGCTATGGTGTATTTACACATAGTCATGGTGGATCCTCCAATTCAAATATGGATACCTTTTTTAATGGAAAGGAGATGTATAATCAAAAACGAGATATTGTTGTAGGTGGAAGAGTACTGTTTTACGCCACTAATTGGTTGCATTTAATTGGCGAAGCGCATTATGCTACGCGTAAAGATGGTGACAACCCTGAAGCAGGAATGTGGAAATTCTCATTTGCCCCCACTATTGCACCACTAGGTAAACGCGATCCATGGTGTAGACCGCATATTCGCCTGGTTTTCTCGGCAGCTCGGTACAACGATTATGCACGCGACAATCATTATTCTCCTTACTTGCAAATCAATCAAAGCCGTTGGGGAACTTACATCGGAGTAAAAACCGAATGGTGGCTGTTTTAGTCAGTTATCAGTTAACAGTTATCAGTTCATAATTAATCATTTACAATTAACATTATGCCAATATTTGGAACAACAATTTTATCCTTTATCCCCGGTTGGAGCACCGAGGGTGGACGTTTTGCCATAGAGAAAACAGCTGAATACGGGTTCGACATGCTGGAAGTGTGTTTGCCATCATCGCTGAATTTTGATGCAAAAAACGTAAAAAAACAACTTGACAATCACGGAATTGCAGGACGACTCACACTAAATATACCTGCCGATTGTCATATGCCGGTTTATCCCGAAAAAGCAACAGCACTTTTAAAAGCTGCGCTTGATAAGGTCGCTGAAATGGAAGGCGATTTTCTAGGTGGTGTGCTCCACTCGGCTATTGCTCAATTTTCGGGACAACCTTGCACAGCAGATGAACGGTTGATCGTTCAACAGGTATTTACCGAAGTAGCTGCTTATGCCCATGAGCGAAATATCACTATTGCTCCAGAGCCTATTAACCGCTACGAAAGCTATGTGTTTACGGCTGCTGAAGAAGTATTAGAAATGATAGATACAATCGGAGTCGACAATATCGGACTACACTTGGACACCTTCCATATGAATATTGAAGAACAAAACTTCTATGATCCGATCATTAATGCCGGTAACCGATTGAAACACCTCCACATCACCGAGAGTGACCGTGGAATGCTAGGCGAAGGAAATGTGCATTGGGACGATTTATTCCGCGGATTAGCCGAAATTAATTACCAGGGACCATTGGTGCTGGAAAATTTTTCTTCCGAAATAAAAGAACTGATTGGTCCAACCTCATTGTGGCGACCATCAAAGTATAATTCTGAAGATTTGGCCAAAGGTAGTTTAGCCTTTATGCAGAAAATGGTAAAGAAATGGTACAATAAATAGATTTTCAAATAGTTCTATTGGAAGGAGGAAGTTCAAAGATGAACTTCCTTTTTGTACTCATCTCACATTTTTACAGAAAAAAACCATAATTAAAGAAATTTTTATGTAATTATACATTATATTTGTAGCCAGAAATAAGTTCATTAGATGTCATATAAATGATTTACTTGTGTTACTTCCTCTTTTCAGAATTTGTTTGGATATAAATAACTAATTTCAAAAATATAGTTATGGAAACGCTTACCAATTCTATCGTCCCAGAAATTATTCTCGATGAAATAGTTGAGAAATATAAAGGTAAACCCGGCATGCTACTTTCCACCCTGGAAGAAGTGCAGGAAAAAAATCCTTTAAAATACCTTTCCGGTGAAACCTTAACGGTTGTATCACAAAAACTGAATATCCCTTACACACAAGTGTACGGCGTAGCCACTTTCTATTCGTTTTTCAATCTTAAACCGCAAGGCAAACATTCCATCATAGTTTGCCGCGGAACAGCTTGTCATACCAAAGGCTCCAAAGCTTTGCTCAATGAAGTTGCACCCATTTTAGGATTTAAACGAATGGAAGACGGATTGGAGTCATCATTCACAACACCCGACAATGAATTTACCATCAAAACAGTTGCCTGTTTTGGTCAATGTGCGCAATCGCCTGTTGTGGCAGTGGATGGTGTCATTTTCAGTAATGTCAATTCGCAGAGATTGATGAAGATATTGAAGAAGGTAAAGAAGTAATTCATACAAACCCCTAATCCGTCAACTGACGGAGGATTTAGTTAGTACATTCGTATTTAAACATTTGCTAACATGACAAATTCAAATAATATACAAGAAAAAAGTAGCTTCAACCTCCCTATTGAAATTGGTAGTCTTTTTGGTGCTACTCCCACCATATTGGTTGGCATGGGAACTTGTGGCATCGGGAATGGAGCTGATTTGGTTTTTGCGCGACTTCGCAACTATAAAACAGCCACAAATGCAAATTTCGATCTAAAACAAACCGGTTGCTTCGGTTTCTGTGCTGAAGAACCGTTAGTTATGATGTATCAACCCGGAAAACCAATGTTGGTTTACAGCAAAGTAGATGAGAAAGATGCTGTACACATTGCCGAGGGGCTATTGAAAGGAAAAATATATCGCAAGAAAATCCTTTGCAGAATAGATGAATGGGATTTCCAGACTTCGAAAATTAATTTTGGCAAAGGCTACGAAGACATACCGCATTGGAACGAGATTCCTTTTTTCAAAGGTCAAAAGAAAATCGTGTTGCGCGATACAGGATTGATTGATCCTGAATCAATTCTAGATTACTTTGCTGTAGGCGGTTATAAAGCCCTTGCAAAAGCCCTCAAAATGCAACCCGTGGATGTAGTTAATGAAGTAATAGCAGCAAAACTTCGCGGTCGTGGGGGTGCAGGTTTTCCTACCGGAATTAAATGGGACATCATGCGAAAAGCCGAAGCCGAACTGAAATACATTATTTGCAATGCTGACGAAGGGGATCCGGGCGCTTATATGAACCGCAACGAAATAGAAAGCGATCCGCACATGTTGCTTGAAGGGATGCTGATAGGCGCTTATTCCATGGGTGCATCCGAAGGAATTGCCTACGTGCGGGCAGAATATCCATTGGCCGTAAAACGACTTCAGATAGCCATCGAACAAGCCACCGAATATGGCATAATGGGTGAAAATATAATGGGCTCCGGTTTTAGTTTTAAACTCGAACTGGTGGAAGGCGCGGGTGCTTTTGTTTGTGGTGAGGAAACGGCCTTGATTGCCTCTATCGAAGGCAAAGCCGGTAGACCAATGCCGCGTCCTCCCTACCCTGCCGGGAAAGGATTATATGGAAAACCAACCAATATCAATAATGTAGAAACATGGTGCAATATTCCCGTCATACTTGAAAAAGGAAGCGATTGGTTCAAGGAAACCGGAACTGAGAAAAGCCCGGGAACAAAAGTATTTTCGTTGGTTGGAAAAGTAAAAAATACCGGATTAGTAGAACTGCCGCTTGGGTCGACACTGGAACAGTTTGTTTATGGTATTGGCGAGGGAACTGGAACTTCAAAGAAAGTAAAAGCTGTACAAACCGGAGGACCTTCGGGCGGTTGCATTCCGTTGGACTATTTCTCCACACCGGTCGACTATGAATCACTGGCCAGCCTGGGTGCCATTATGGGTTCGGGTGGTATGGTGGTGATGGATCAGGACAATTGCATGGTAGATGTAGCCCGTTACTTTCTGGAATTCAATTCGGCTGAGTCGTGTGGAAAATGTACTCCTTGTCGTGAAGGGTTGGCACAAGCACTTGCCATTCTCACCCGAATTACTAAAGGGCAAGGCACCTACGAGGATCTGACCACGCTAGAATTATTGAGCAGAACAATAAAAGACACAGCCATTTGCGGACTGGGGCAGACTGCTCCAAATCCAATTCTTACGACTTTGAGATATTTCCGTCACGAATACGAAGAACACATTCGGGAAAAACGGTGTAATGCAGGAGTTTGTGAATCGTTGTACATGTCCTTATGCGAAAACAGCTGTCCGCTGCACATGAATATTCCGGGGTACATCGAACTGATAAAGGAAGACCGCATAGAAGAAGCGTTTGAATTGACCTTGCGCGACAATCCAATTCCGGGAACGATCGGACGTATTTGTCACTTTCACTGCCAGATGCGATGCCGTCGGGAACAGTTGGACGAGCCTGTTTCGCAGGGAGAAATTCACCGTTATTTGGCCGACACCATGTACAAGCTGGGCAAAGAAAATGATATTTACAATAAACTGATAAAAGAAAAATCACCAACTACCGGCAAACAAATTGCCATTGTTGGTGCCGGACCTGCCGGACTTACGGCGGCCTATTACCTTATCAGACTAGGACATACAGTTACCATTTACGACGCATTGCCCGAAGCCGGTGGCGTTGTTCGGTTTGGCATTCCGCAATACCGCTTACCAAAATCGGTGTTACAAAAAGAAGTTCAGTTCATCAAAAAACTGGGTGTACAGTTCAAATTCAACCAAAGACTGGGCGATAATCTATCGTTAGAAACCTTGAAAAATGAATGTGATGCTGTTTATCTGGCCATTGGTGCATGGAAAGATATTGATTTGAACATTCCCGGCGAAAAGGCAAAAGGCGTTTTTGCAGGCACTGAAATTTTGAAAGAAATGGCCTTGGGAAAAGCACCAAAACTTGGTCAGCAAGTAGTGATTATTGGTGCCGGAAACGTGGCCATCGACGCTGCCCGCAGCATTTGGCGTTTAGGCAAAGAAGTTACGGTGGTATATCGTCGCGAAAAAGGAGATATGCCGGCGAATGCAACCGAGATATTTGAATCGGAAGCCGAAAAAATAAACTATCATTTTCTGGCTGCACCGCACGAAATCATTGTGGACGAAAAGGGCAAAGTAAAAGCGTTGAAAGTAGAAATAATGAGTGGTGGCAGCATTGATGTTTCGGGAAGAAGACGACCTGTTTCCACAGGAAAATTTCAGGAAATCCCTTGTGATTCCATTATTATGGCTGTGGGTGAACGTGTTGATTCGGAGCAACTCGCTACTGCCGGATGGGCTACCACAAAAGATGGACGATTGATTGTCGATCCGTTTACGTTCCAAACATTCGACCCTAAAATATATGCAGGAGGCGATGCTGTAACCGGTCCTTCGACGGCTGCCGAGGCTATGGGAATGGCTAAAAAGGCGGCAGCATCCATTGACTTAGCATTGATGAAAGAAAAACGATTCCATCTATTGTTCCGCGAATTTCAATACAAGAATCAGATACCATTAAATCAGAAAGTAAGTCATAAGAATAAATCCGGCAAGCTTTCGGTGAAAGAACGTGTTGGCAATTTCCAGGAAGTGGAAGTAGGCTACACCGGCGAACAAGCACGCAACGAAGTAGAAAGATGTTTGAGGTGCGATGTGAGATGCTAATCAAGACCCCCTGCCCCCAAATGGGGGTTCAAAGAGCGAGACGTTGAAGTAAAAACGAAATACAAATAGATAACAAATATTTTTTCAGAGAACAAGTCTTAAAGTCCCCATTAGGGGGTTTAGGGGTCTAGAAGTTGAAACAATTATTATTAAAAACATGGATGAACCGAAAAACACTTATATTCCAAAATGGAATACAGCGAATCCTTATACTTACAGTATATTAAAAGACAAACGCAAAGAGATGCGAGATAATATGACTGAAGCAGAATCAGCTCTCTGGGAACACATTAGAAGCAAAAAGTTAGGTATAAAATTTAGAAGGCAACACGTTATCTGTAATTACATTCCTGATTTTGTTGCACTCTCATGCAAACTTATTATTGAAGTTGATGGTGAGATTCACAAATATCAAAAAGAACTGGATGAACAAAGAACTTTTGAGCTTAATGAAAAAGGGTATAAAGTAATTCGGTTTACAAATGAAGAAGTATTGCATGATATTAATTCTGTACTAGATAAGATTAAGAAAGAGGTGAGCCCTCCAACACTTTAGACCGCCTGCCCCCAAATGGGGGTTCTAAGAACGGAACATTGAAGAAAAAACGAAATACTAATTGATAAGAAATATATTTCAGAGAACAAGTCTTAAGCCCCCATTAGGGGGTTTGGGGGTCATTAAAGAACCTGTCTTAAGCCTCCGTCGGGACGGATTGGATGTCAAAAGAAAGTATTATAATGAATAAACAAAACGGACCCCCTGCCCCCTAATAGGGGTTCTAAGAACGGAACGTTGAAGTAAAAACGAAATACTAATTGATAAGATTTTTTTTCAGAGAACACGTCTTAAGCCCCCATTAGGGGGTTGGGGGTCATTAAATGAAACTTTCAAAGAACCTGTCTGGAACCCCCATTAGGGGGTTTGGGGGTCACAAAACAAAAATATTAAGTATGAAAATCACAATAAACAATCAGCCCATACAGGTCCCGGAAGGGATAACCATTATGGAAGCCTGTAATTCTGTTGGTATCAATGTACCATCACTGTGCTACCTGAAAGATGTTTCGCACAACGCGTCCTGCGGAGTTTGTGTGGTAGAAGTGCAGGGTGCCAAATCCTTGTTGCGTTCGTGTATCACGCTGGTAACGGAGAACATGGAAATCACCACCAACAGTCAACGCGTGATGGAAGCCCGGCGGGTCAATGTGGAACTGCTGTTGGCCAATCATCCGCAGGATTGTTTGTCGTGCGACCGGAATCAGAATTGCGAATTGCAACAGATTACGTTCGACCTTGGCGTTACCTGCAAACGGTTTAGCAGAACGCAACGGGAAATCAGACCCAAAGATGAAACGTCGCTATCGCTGGTGCGCGACCCTGAGAAATGCATCTTGTGCGGTCGCTGCGTGGCCGTGTGCAGTGAGGTGCAGGGAGTAAAAGCCATTGACTTTTCCGGTCGTGGACTGAAAAGCAAGATATCCACTTTCCTCGACTTAGGCATGGGCATAGTGGCCTGTACCAACTGCGGACAGTGCGCGTTGGTTTGTCCTACCGGTGCCATTATCGAAAAAAGTGCCGTGAGCGAAGTTTGGGACGCCTTGCACCATCCTGATAAAGTGGTTTTGGTGCAAACTGCTCCCGCTGTAAGGGTAGCTATTGGCGAAGCCATGGGCATGCCCGATGGTAGTCTGGTAACCGGACAAATGGTAGCCGGTCTGCGCCGGTTAGGCTTCTCCAAAGTCTTCGATACCAACTTTGCAGCCGACCTTACCATTATTGAAGAAGGAAACGAACTGATAGATAGAATTAAAACCGGTGGCGTTTTACCCATGATTACTTCCTGCTCGCCGGGTTGGATCAAGTATATCGAACATTTCTATCCGAAATCACTGACGCACTTGTCCAGTTGCAAATCGCCACAACAAATGTTTGGCGCCATTGCCAAGACCTATTATGCCGAAAAAGCAGGTATCGACCCCCGAAATATTGTTGTAGTATCCGTGATGCCATGCACCGCCAAGAAATTCGAAGCCCGTCGATCCGAAATGGATGGCGCTTTTCAGTATTGGAAAGAAAAAGTAACAATGCCCGACGAAGAACACTTTTACGATGTAGACGCCGTACTTACCACCCGCGAACTGGCACGCATGTTCAAAGAAACAGGCATTGATTTCGCGCATTTGCCCGAAGAACAGTTCGACAATCCGCTGGGTGAATCAACCGGTGCTGCCGTTATCTTTGGGGCTACAGGTGGCGTTATGGAGGCTGCTTTACGTACCGCCTACGAAGTATTTACCGGAAAAACGCTGGCAAATATAAACTTTACGTCTGTGCGCGGACTCATCGGCATCAAGGAAGCAGAAGTCGATTTGGATGGAACCAAAATTAAAGTGGCAGTGGCTCATACGCTGAAAAATGCCGCTATCCTACTGGAGCAGATTGAAAATGGAACGTCGCCCTTCACCTTTATCGAAGTAATGACCTGCTCCGGTGGTTGCCTGGGTGGTGGCGGACAACCCATACCTACCAATTACGAGATACGTAAAAAACGTGCAGAATCTATTTACTACGAAGATGCTCACAAAGGCATCCGCAAATCGCATGAAAACCCCGAAATACTCACGCTCTATAACGATTTCCTGATAGAACCCCTGGGCGAAAAGTCGCACCACCTACTCCATACCAACTATATTGAGAGAGAAAAATAACTCAGCAGATATGAAGTATTCTGATCTATTGCTTATTGATACGATGACCCGGAATCATCGTATCAATATATCAATAACCCGTAGTGCATTTTATAGATATTTTCAATAGAAATACAATAGATATTAAACTGCACACAGTTTGGTAGCGACTGACCTCGTCCGATAAACCGAAAAACAAGTGAAGTTGGCGTTTGAAACCGTCCTGTTTGAGCGACTAAGGAGCGAGTTTGGACGGTTTTAGCCAACTGAACGCAAGTTTTTCGAGTGAAGCGGGCGTAGTCAAACACTTTCTTCCTTTTTCCCTCTCCCATTGGAGAGGGTGTCCGCCAACTGGCGGACGGGTGAGGTGTTTTTTGCTTACTTTTTGTGTTAAGACAAAAAGTAAGTCAGGGTTTGGGGCGGAAGCCCCGATAAAACAAAATAACTTTCTTTTAATGCACTACGGGTTATATTGAAATGAAACATATTGCCCCTTCAGGGCATATTTTGTATTTGTTGCATAAAACCCAATGCGCCACTTCGTTTTGCATTGGGCTAGTATATACTGGGCTTGCAGCCCAAAGATACTTTCAATTTGAAATACAAAAGAAAAAGGAATGAACTTTTGGGACACCTTCATCAATAATTAGAACATTGCCTATTTTGTCTTATTCTGATACCGCTCCCATTCATCCACCAAAAACTGATGATAACACACTCCCGGAAATTCCTGCAAGTTTTTCTTTATAAGATAATGCTTCAGTTCCTTGCAATCGTCAAAATAATCCGAATAAGCCATTCCCACAATTAAATTGTAATGTATCCTCTGATCGGGCGAAAGTGCATGATATTCCTCTTCATAGAAATTCAACACCGGACTTAACACCGCCTCCTCATACTCCTCTTTCAACTTGTTGAGCTCTGCAAAACCTATCAAATCTTCTTGATACGATTCTTCATAAACAGCATCAATTATCTCCAACTGTTCAGGCAATAATGCCGATCTGTCACCGTTGAAAAATCTTCTTTTCGCCACGTAAGGATAAACGAATAACTCGATAGAGCGATAGTAGTCTTTGAATCCCTCTTTATAATTTTCGTCCTTCTCCACCTGTTCAAAAAAACGAATCAAACGATTTGCCAATTGTGAAGCTTCTAATTCAATTGCTTCTTTTACCCAATTGATATGCCATATCTGCCTGTAGGGCTTGATACCCGGATACTGACGTTCGAACAAGGCCTGATGCACCTCTTCCAACTCACGTGTAAGTGGCTTTGTATAATGCTCCCACTTATACGAGAGTTCTGAAAACACTCTTACCGACTCTAACAATTTATCCCAATCCACTTCCTCATTCGCATTGCTCTTACTCTCCGTTCCTGAGTCTGTGTCTGACTTCAATTTTTCTTCTTCCTCGTTTTCCATACAATTATGTTGTGTTTAAAATAAACTTAGTTCCAGCACAATAGCCGGCTTACTCTTTAAATTCACAATTATTCCTAATTACCCATATTGAATTAACAATAAAAGTTAATCAATAAGATTATCTATTGTTTAAGTAAATTATTCATTTAACCTTACAACATTATCGTTACTTATTGTAAACAAATGCGGTACAAAACTAGCATTAATTATGACTTTACACAACTAAAGCGTAAATTATCACTATAAATGGTTACACTTGCCACTTTATTCTCATAATATATACTAATACAAAAAAGCGTGATTCCCATTCAAAAGAGCATAAAAATTAGCGGATTTACGAGACATCTCCCCGACGACACACAAAGCTTCCTCGACAATGCACAAAGCCTGCTCGAAGATACACAAAACTCGCTCAACGATAGACAAAGCCCGCTCGACAATATACAAAACCCTCTCAACGATACACAAAGCTCGCTCAATAATATACAAAGCTCGCTCGACGATATACAACGCTCACTCAACGATGTACAAAGCCTGCTGAATAGTGAACAATGCCCGCTCAATGATACACCTTCCCAAAACAAGTTACACTAGCCCTGTCAACACATTACCCACCTCACAAAACAAGGCCGCAAAATAAGTTTAACGAGTTCACCCTGACAATAATAATTGATTTTGTAAAAAAAAGTATAGTAATTACTTGCGTAACTAAAATCTTATTTTTACATTTGCTCCGCTTTTTAAGTAAAGCATATATATAAACCTATAATTTATTTCATTATGAATTCTTATCAAAAATCGAAATTTAAATCGTACGAACTTATTGTAATTGAAAAAAACAACAATCCAGAAATTGTGGCAACCATTCCTTACTTTGCACAAGGTGTTGATCAACTGGCTGCCCTCCTTCCCGAAATAGAGTTGCTGAGTGTAACTCAAGACAAGGATCTGACGGGTATTACCGAAGACAAAAATGAAGTAGCAGACCAGGTTATCGACCACTTGATTGAAGTATCGGGGGCTGTTCATTCGTATGCAGAACAAAATGGCAACAAAGCCCTGCAGTCGTTGGTGAATTACAAATCGGCAAAAGTAGTACGGCTCGATCAGCACGATTTAATTGCTGCAGCCACTATTGTATTGGATGAAGCACAAAAAATTCCGGAGCTAAGCAACGCAGGCATAAGCCCCGAAGAGTTGGGTGAGTTTAACGAGGCGCTGACCCGCTTAAAAAACAGTACCAGCAATCGCCGCGAAGCAGGCATAGAGCAATCGGGAAGCACCAAACGCATAGCCGAACTATTTAGCAGGGCAGAAGACATTAAGAAAAACACCCTCGACCGCCTGGCTCCACAATTCCAACGCAAAGCACCGGAGTTTTTCAACAAATACAAATCAGCAGCCACTGTTATCTACAAACACGCTGCCAAGAAAACCGACACGACTACCCCAGAGGCAAAAGCGTAAAAAACTGAACTTTCCCAATCCGTCGGTACGGCTGATTGGGAAAGTTTTTTAAAACATCCCCAAAACACATACACTTATAGTGGATATATTAGAACTAGTAGTTCGCACATCCTCCTAAATTGAGGAATATGTCAACATTAAGTTCGCATATATTGATGTTATGTGGCATTTAAAAAAAATAAAAAATCTGACATTTATGAAAAGACTGACACTTATATTGACATTCATATCTTTGATTGCTTATTCGCAAAGCAAACAAGCAAATCAGATTGTTTCGCACAGACTTCCAAAAGAAATTATTTACGTTTCAAAACCAAACCCCAATGATAGACATTGCATATCAGAAATTAAACGAGCAAAAAAAGATATTGCAAATGGTAAAATTGTCTTTACTCAAAAAGTTGGATTTTTATTTGGGAATATCAGATATGAAAGAGAATTACGAGAACTTTGCAAATCAAATGGACTTGTATTCGACTTTGATTTAATCAGTGACGTAGTATTTGTGGGTCAAACTCAAGGGTGCTATGGTAATTATATGGACAAAACAATCATTGAAAAGTACGGAGTTGGATTTAAAGAAAACTTACATAAAAAAGCTGACAGTTTATTTTTAGTTCGAACGAATTTGGAGAATAAATCTGTCCAATATTGGGAGTGTGATGAACGACCAAGACTGCCAACTGAAATAAAAAGAACAACTGACGAACTACCAAGTATAAATGTTACAGAACTCAATATAAAAGCGAGTAAGGAAAATTATGGTGGCTGGCCGTTCATTGACTTGGGTTTTATAGTTGAAAAGGATAGTACAATTTCTAAATTTTATGTGAGAAATTTCGTCTCTGAACTTGAAGAAAACAAGAAGTTTAAAGAGGATTTATTTACAATAGCTGTTAACTCCTTAAAAACAAATTACCCAATTTGGATACCAGGAAAAATAAAAGGGATTCCAGTTCGGACAGACAATAATGTTAGAATATTCTTTATAAAGAACAAGAAATAAATGCCACATAACACACGCCTCGTATGTTCATTGGCTGGCTGACGTGCATTTAGCGGTCTTTGCTCCCGCAAACCGCCATTGCCCATAGTCTCGGTCGTTATGCAGCAAGTGTAAAAAAACGGAAGGGAAACTGGTCAATTGAAGACACATAAAATTATTTGACAACATATGAAAAGAATAATCATTTTAATATTTACATTAGTCATAGCTTTAACCGGCTTTTCAAAGGACTATAAAGTTGAGAATTTAAAGAAAATAACGAAAGGTAATTTCAAAATAACACGTTTACTGATTCTTACTGATTCTTTGGTTGAACCTGAAATAAATAAATTTATTGAAGATTTCACTTTGACTCTTAAAACTGAATTTGAGAATAATAATCTCATGTTTTTATGTATTCGTAAAGGTATGTCTCCAATAAAAGATTTTCATACAAATTTTGAAAATTTAAATCCAGATGGTATTATGGAGTTTAGTCCGTCTTATCACTTTATTTGGTACAAAGGCTTTTATCAAAAAACATGTTTATCTTTCAAAGTAAATCTTTCATACAGAACATTAGGTGTAGAAAAATTCACCCATTTATTCACCACTCGCATTGGTGTAACGATAGATAGCTTTGAAAAATCAGGTATACCTGCTGCACACGAACTATTTAAAAAAATGGTCGAAGATGGTTATCTTTCAATAAATGAGAAGTCGAATTAACTGCTTATTTGATAAAATCAAACACCTAGCCCATAACACACGCCTCGTATGTGTTTTGGCTGGCCGAAGTGTATTTTGCGGGTTTTGCTCCCGCTTTCACTTTGTCGCTTGGGCGATAGTGAAGCTCCCGCAAACCGCCAATACCCATAACCTCAGTCGTCAGACTGCGCAAAAACTAAAATGGAATTGCTGAGAACTTGTCCTCGCGGATATATAACCATTACTTACTTGCACAAAAGTGCGGGCTGGTTGGTGGGATTTATTTCTAATCCCACCTCTTTGTATTCTTAGGATTTGTAATCCGTTTTTCCAGATTGCAAAACAAGACAAGCGTCTTCGCTTGGTCGTAGTTAGAACTTGTCCGTCCATTGACGGAAGGATGTCTAGTCCTGAAATAGGTTTACAAAAAAGTAAACACAATTCAGGATTATGAGAACAAACGTAAATAAATTCACGGACGATTTTAAATTAATGGTTGTCCAAGACTACGTAAGTAGTGGAATAAGCAAGGAGGAGTTAAAAAGGAAGTATGATTTTACAGGTTGTAATAATATTTACAGATGGATGCGTAAATTTGGGCTTTCAAAACCAAGTGAAGACCAAATAGAACTGCACCGATTTATGGCAAATGAACAACAAAAATCAACATCAGAGCAGGAACTTGAATTAAGGGTTAAAAAGTTAGAAGAGGATTTAAAGCTTGAGCAGTTTCGTACAAAGGCATTGAATACTATGATTGACATTGCCGAACGTGAGCTAAAGGTTGATATAAGAAAAAAATCTGGAGCCAAACGGTAACAGAGCTGCGCACAAGTCATTATAGTTCAGATATTGATAGTTTGTGCGACCTGTTTGGTAGAAGTAGGCAAGCCTACTACCAGCGAAGTAAATACAATTACAAAGAAGAAGTAAAAGAAGAGATTTTGCTTCAATTAGTTGAAAAACAGCGAACATTGATGCCTAAACTTGGCGGAAGAAAGTTGTTGGAGCTAATCCAGCCTCGTTTGCCAACAGAATTAAGCATTGGTAGAGATAGTTTCTTTGATTTTCTGAGAAAACATGGATTGTTGGTTGGAAAGCGACGAAGGCGAGTTAAAACTACTTATAGTAACCATTGGTTGCGCAAGTATCCAAACTTGATTAAAGAGTTTGTTGCAACAAGAGCCAATCAATTATGGGTGAGTGACATTACCTATGTTGAAACAGTGATAGGATTCGTTTATTTGAATCTAATAACTGATGCTTATTCCCGGAAAATAGTCGGTTGGGCAATAGGAGAAACGTTAGAAGCTAAATACACGATTGAAGCCTTAAGAATGGCTCTTAAACAATTGCCCAAAGGAACTGAAGGTTTGATACATCATTCGGACAGAGGAGTTCAATACTGTTGTGGTGATTATGTCAAGATGCTGAATAAGAATCATGTTCAAATCAGTATGACCGAAAATGGAGATCCTCGTGAAAATGCAATAGCAGAGCGTGTCAATGGTATTTTAAAGGACGAATGGCTAAATCAAATTAAACTCAAATCAATTGAAGATGCAATCAAAGAACTGAAACGAATAGTTC
>Ga0209123_1000366_pt1 | contig 62920 bp, 66 predicted proteins | sample BarGraIncu00431A_FD_184500 | JGI IMG/M metagenome (GOLD analysis project Ga0209123, IMG submission 184500) | Arctic peat soil microbial communities from Barrow, Alaska, USA - Barrow Graham LP Incubations 004-31A (SPAdes) (version 2) | ecosystem: Environmental > Terrestrial > Soil > Wetlands >... | reverse complement strand
TGTAAGAGTATCAATGCTTCCATCAAATCAGTTTTATAAAACGCTTTGTAACCCAGTCATTTCAAGGGATACAATAATTTCAAATAGCTTTACATAATTAGTATTAATCAATAGAATATTAGACTCAAAATCCAGAGGTAGCAATATCGTGCGGGTTCGATTCCCGCCTTCGGCACCATAAGGCTTTCAAGGTTTTCTTGAAAGTCTTTTTTTATGTCCAAAATTGCAAAAGGTGACTAAAAGGTGACTAAAACTTCTTGAACTTTTTTATTTGAATTACAAATAATGATTTAATAAACAAAAACACTCCTAAAATTAATTAAGAGTGTTTTTGTTTTAATTATACATGGCAAGTTGATAAGCTAAAGATTTTCATTGTTTAGATAGCCCATCATCATCATCAATACACCTGCAATGATAGAAACTACTGACGTAGTAAAAAATCTATTTGGGATCAGATAACACAATCCACTCAACAACAAAATTGTAACTACTGAAATGCTTTTGAGTTTCTTTCTTCGTTCCTTACTTTTTATTTTCTTATTTATATTATCTACAGGAGAAAAAATATATACAAATAAAACAGAAACAGCCAATACTGATATTGAGAAAATGTTATTTATTAATATATATTTACCAATAATAATTATTACCCAAAAAGTTATAAAACTAATAAAAAAACATCCCCAGTAAGTTTTTGAGTGGAACCCTCCCGAAAGTAATCTTATTGGACAGTAAAACAAAAATGCAACTACATAATATTTTTGAAGTGAAAATAAACAGAATATAATATAATATGGGATAACCTTTGTAATTTCATCAAAAAAACATAACAATCCATATTGCATTTTTTTCAATTCCATATCTGTAAATTGAGGATTTGTTTCAGAAATCTTTTTTATTAAGAAACTAATTAATTTACTCATTCATATATCCTTTATATTATAAATTCTACTAAGAACTTAGTTTTTTGTGAGTCGCTTTCTACAAATATGCTCCCATTGTTATTCTCAACTAATTGTTTTGTAATATATAACCCATACCCATGTTCGCCTTTTTCTTTAGTTTTTGTAGAAAAACCCTTTTTAAAAATTTTGTTTTTTATTTCTTCAGGAATGATTTCTCCATTATCTACTATCTCTATGCAAAATTTCTTATCTTTTGAAAAGGTTGTAATAGATATTTCCTTATTTTCAATAGACAAATTGAATTTAATTGCTTCAAATGCATTATCTATAATATTACTAATAATACTTATTAGTTCATCTTCCCTAATTTTTAACAAGCAAAAAGATTCATTGATTATTACTTTAAAATCTATGCTATTTTTTATTGCGTAGCTATTCTTTATTGACAACAAACCGTCTATATAATCATTTCCTGTATCTAAATATACAAAGGATGAATGAATTATGCCAGAAAGTTTTAATACATATTCATTTATCCGTTCAACAGTATTAGGCTTGTTAAGGCAACACAATGCTTGTATAACATTAATATGATTGGCATAATCATGTTTCTCTTGTCGAATAATATTAATTATTTCTTCCATGTTTGTGATTTGATGTTCTTGAACTTTGTAATTGTTTTTTATAATCATCATTTTTTCTCTTTCTTTTAAGTGTAAAACTGCGAATATTAAAAAAACAAAGAATATACTGAAAATCAATATATTGTACATTTTATTATTTTTAACATCTATTACGCTAAAGATTAAAATATATAAAAACAAACTGAAAATTCCAATTTCTATAAAGAATTGCGAAAAAATAGATTCCTTTTTATTACGTAAGTTCATTTCATTTAACCACAATCTATTATATTTTAATAGTATTATCACAATAAATACTTGTAGTAATTTACACCCTAAAATAAAAATAATTAAGTATTTCGGAACCTTCAAGATTTGAGTTAAATCCACTCCAAATATGAACATTTCAATAAATTGGACTAAAATTTCTGTAGAAAATAATATTGTTAAAAATAAAGAAAATATAATAATCGAAAAGTAAAGATTTATTTCTGTAATAAATCTTAATAGTAAAATAGATATTACTATAATAAATAATGTATGATACACCTTATTAACATAAAAGGTACTAAAATAAGTTGCAATGACATACATCATACAAAATAATCCTGTTCTTACTTTATTGTTTATAATAAACTTTTTTTGGTTAGTTAAGGAGCTAAAAACTCCTAATAATATAAATGCCTCTAATATATCTAGTATTATTTCTTTGATCATAACATATTTTCTCCTCAATATAGTACTCTTTGGGAATTCTATAGTTGATAAGATTAACAAGTCCTTTCCCAAAAGAGTCACCATTTTTACTTTAAAAATTCATCAGGACATTTAGGCTGATGTGAACTAAGTAGTGATGTTGGAACAATAGCCAATGCTCCAACAAACAATGCTACACATCCTATTATATTCATAGTTTTGCTAATTAATTTTTTCAATATTAACCCTCCCTTTCCTCATATAATTAATAATTCAGAATAAGATAAATAAGTTAGTTCCTTATTTAATCTATATATTCAACAAAACTTTCCATAATCCTTTATAATTTTATTTATATATACATAAATAAATAATTTTTCCATAATAGTTATTCCAACTCGCATAAATAATATCGTAAAATAAGCTTGTCCAATTCTTGACTTAAAGAAATTACTTCACTATCAATAAGGCTTTCAGTAACTTCTATTAATTTTTCTAATTTATTTCTTAGTAATTCTATTTGCTTACTAATCAAAGGGGTAATAATGCCCGTGGTATTCATTACAGATATAACCTCAATTGGTTTTACTACAATTTTCATATTATCGCCCCTCCCAAAACATACGTTCGTATATATTATACAACATTTTACTGAAATGGGAAGGGGTAATGTTTTCTTTTAATATATTTAATACCACCCTTGTTTCATTAAATTTTTTTCCCGTTCGTTGTTCTGATAACTTTCTTTATTTGTTTATTTTTGATTTTATTTCTTATTTCAGGATTGCTATAAATTTCAGCTCCTGCTTCTATATTATTATTCCCAAGAGCGCCCATTTTCAATTTAGTTGCAGTTAACTTACTACTCATTTAAAACTCCCCTTTCTATATTATAGTTTTCAATAATAGCTATTTTATACATGGGAAAATACCCCTTTCAAAATTGAACTTCATGCACTTGTTAATGATGATTCATCTGACAAACTCAAGATACTATAGTAAAATGAATGTGGAGCGGAAAATTTCAAGTAATTTATAAGCAAAGGAAGTATACGATGGTGAAAAATATAAAAATGAGATATCCAGGATATCTTAAAGAATTTAAATGTATAGGCGGCACGTGTAAAGATAGCTGTTGCGAGGGATGGGATATCGATATTGATAAGATTACCTTCCGGCAGTATTATAAAGTTCAAGACAAAGAAATGAAGCGTATGTTTCAAAAAAATGTTCATAATAATGATGATTACATAAATGCTGATGTAGATTATGGAAAAGTAAAATTAAAGCGTGGGACAAGAAGGTGTCCTTTTTTAGATGAAGAAAATTATTGTATAATTTATACAAAGCTTGGCGAACAATATCTATCAAATGTTTGCACATCTTTTCCTAGAATAACAAATAAAATAGATGGATGGTATGAAATATCCCTTGACGTTGCTTGCCCTGAGGCTGCACGAATTCTTTTACTAAAAGAAAAAGGGATTGAATTTAAAGAAAGTAAAGAAACTTTAGGCAAACACATAATATCAAGTGATATTGATACTAACTCTAAAATATATAGTAGTTCACCTGTAAAACATTTCAAAGAAATTAGAGATTTAAGTATTAAAATAATAAAAAACAGAAAGTTCGATTTAAGTCAAAGACTTTATATATTAGGTGATTTTATAAAAACATTAGAAAAAGAACTTAAAAATAAGAATAGTAATATCCCTAAATTTATTAAAGAATATAATATGAATTCATTTAGTGATTCTTATGAAAAAAATAAATTGAATTATATTCGTCAAATGAATTTTTTCAAAATAATGATGGGTTTATTAAATGTATCTAAAGAAGTGGACAGTCCCTCTTTTAAGGAATATACTAATCAAATTACAACTGGATTCAAGTTTGATGAAGGAGAGGACCTTAATAAACATTCAGAATTATACATAAAGGCATTTGAAGATTATAATGAAAACTTCATGAATAAGTATAGCTATATTTTCGAAAATTATCTGGTTAATTTTATCTATAACAATATGTTCCCATTTTCTGAAACAGAGGCAATATTTGATGGATATATTATGCTTTTAACAAGATATTCATTTATTAGATTTTATTTAACTGGGAAGTATCTGTATAATAAGCAGGATAACAAAGAAAATATAGTTGAATTTATTCAAGTCTTTTCAAAGACCATAGAACATCACAAAACTTATTTAGTTAATTCTCTAGATTATATTAAAAAAAATAAATTTGATAATATGGAATTTGCTAAAACACTTATATAAAGTACAAAATCCTTAATAGATTGTAGTTAATCTACTAAGGATTTTTAATTTTATTGAACTATATAAATATAAGTCTCATTTAACTTGTTAGCAGTTAGTGTAACAGTAAAACCTGACTCATTAATTGTAATATTGGGTGCTACTTTGAAATCACCTATATACTTTATCCCTATAAAATCATTAGAAAATACTTGAACAATACTTGGCATATATTTAACAGTAATTTGTCTGTTAGTGGTACCATCGCCTGAATACATACCATTAACTACTCTTCTAGTACTTGCTACACAAGAGTCCAGATTGTCATAAGATAAAAATTCTCCGGTAATATCTAAATTTATATTATGATTTTTAACAATATTACCGTTTCGTTTTACCGCAATAAAATTTGATGATGGGCTGTTAATCGTACCCCTGACATTAACCCCCTCATATACGGATGCTTTATTATCTAGTTTAACTAAGCTATAGCAACTTGCATCAGCTATGCATATATTATTTGCATTCACTTGTATATCTAAATTTTGACCGCCCGCATTAAAGTAAAACACATCTCTGTACACATCTTGTATATTAGCTTTAATAGTAAGATTGTTGTATTTGCCAGTACACTGCATAATTTTGTTAGAATAGCTATCTATGCCCTCATTTGATACTCTCTTACCGGATACATTTAGCTCAATATTAACATTATCGCAACCATGTAATATTATTAATGCTTCTCGGACATTTCCTATGTGATAATGGATATTACTAGATATTTCACAATTTCTTACGTACCCGTCAATATAAGTTGTTGATCCCTCTAATTGATTCCCAGTTATAAGGACGCCGCTAAGATTCATTTTATTTGTTCCAACGTTGTTTAATATCTCACAAGGAGAATAATGTACACGATTATTTCTAAATATAAAACCCCTAAATCCACTATTATAAGTTTGTGTATCTTCAGTCCCCGCTACAAATTCTGCAAGCGACGGAAAATCTGCTTTTATAATTTGATGACGGATACGATAAAAAAAACTTGATTCAATAGTAACACCTCTACCTCTTGTTTGAACAACAGTTTCACATTCACTAACAGAGCAACTTTCTATTGAAAAATCAAAATCTGCTATATTAACTGGTCGTTCATCCTTAAACATGCAAGACCCCGAGGTCGTAAGCCCTGCACCTGATAACCTAAGTGAATTAAAATTAATACCCTCTGTCATAATTGATACAGCAATCTTAGAACTAAATTTAATGTAAGAATGATTTTTGCCAGAACCCATTAGTTTTAAATTGCTTTTATTAACTGGAATAGTAAGGTTTGTAACATTATAAAAGAAGCCAGTTGATGGAAAATATATAACACCAGTACTTGGCGCTTGGTTAATGCAACTCTGAATAGCTGCAGTATCATTTGTAATTCCATCACCCTTTGCTCCAAAATCTAATACACTAACAAATATATTACCTTTATCCAATTTAGTGCTTATATTTGCCTCAGTGCCCCTAGTAGTTTTAATAACTTGATTAATGTTATTAACAAGAAAATTAAAAGCAATTGATGTTAAAATTGTTCTATTATTTTTATAAATTATTATTCGTGTTGACACAATTCCTGCGCAATTAACTACTTGGCTTTCTAATGAATAGTTTATCCTTCCACTTAAAACATCATCGACTATGCAATCCCTAAATATTTGAGAAGAATCCGGTTTTTGAAAATATATGCTAGCAATTGCACCTGTCAAATCACACGGCAATGAATTGCAGTATACATTTATTACAAATTTATTACTGTTAGCATCATTTTTTCTTATATTAATATGCCTGTTCATATTTATTCCCAATACTAAATCTATGTTAATTATATGTTCAATAGTTTTTAACATTTCTATTCTCTTTCTCATTTACAAAACTTCCCGTTAATCCACATACAATAGCATTTGCTATGTCTCCAGCATTAAATCTCTCCATATCTTCTTTAGAATCTAAAAAACCACCTTCTACAAGAATTGCAGGCATTTTTGTGTTTTTGAGCACATATAAAAAGCTACCATTCTTTACTCCTCTATTAACATATCCTAGTTTTGCTATCTCGAAAGCAACCCTTTTAGCTATTTCTTTGCTCTCTTGCGATATTGCAAATACTTCGGTTCCCTGGCCTTTCCCTCCATTGAAATGGATAGATACGTATACATCTACTTTTTCTTCATTTGCATTGTTTACTCTCCTATAAAGTGAGTTAGTTAAACTAGAATCTCCTCTAGGCGTGCAAACTACTACCTCATGCTTAAGTAGTTTGAGTTTTTCCATAACAAGCGCTCCAACTTCTTTATTTAACTCATCCTCTTTTTTTATGCCAACATAACCCATGTCTGCTGGTGGACAGTTATGGCCGATATCAATTCCATATTTCAAAATAATCCCCCTCTACTCTACCATTAATTGTAAGCAGATTTTTAGCTCTTAATTTAAAATATGCAAATGTGGTGATTTTGTGTACTAAAAATTAATTATTCAACATATTTTATTTACAAGAGCGTTGAATCATATGTGGTGTTATTTATTGTTTGCGGCGCTACAGATTACCTGCAAGCTGCAATGTTGTTAAAGGATGTGTTTGTTTGAATATTAATAAAAATAAATTTATTTTGCTTATAATGTGTGTACTTTTTTCTATAAGTCTATTCGGTTGTAACTACAATTTCAATAAAAATACTTTGAATAAAACCATATTTAATAAGAGCAAACCAACGAATTATTATTACACCCAATTATTAATGAAAGATTTGTCTCTTGAAGCACCTACGCAGCCTTATGCCTTATATATGAATTTTTATAGAAAAAAAGATTTTACAAAAGATGATTTAACTACTGTATCACAATTTTTCAATTCATTAACTAATGAAAGTTTCATAACTAAACCTGAGGGAATACCTGCTAAACCAATATATAAAATATTTCTAACCTTTAGTGAAAACAAATATGTGATAAATATCTATGATGAAAAATATGTTTCCATATCCCCTTGGGATGGTGACTTCATCATGGATTACATTGACACAAGTAAAATGTATAAAGCCTATAATCTTTATGGCCTATGTAAATATCTTATGCCTCAATAAATTATAAGTCACCTTGTTTAGAATTTAAAAAGGAGATAAAAGCATGATACGCTTTTATCTCCTTTTATTCATCTATAAAACTAGCTGAAAGATACTATTATTTTAATAAAGATTCCTTCAATTGAATTATTGTTTTATTTAAAATTGGATGAATAACATATGGTGCTATATCGCTTAGTGGCTGTAACACAAACATCCTCTCATGCATTCTTGGATGAGGCAATATTATTTCTTCTATTGAACTAATAACATTATCATATAATAGCACATCCAAATCTACTGTTCTAGGGCCCCATCTTATAACCCGTTCACGTTTTAAATCTTTTTCTATTGATAACAAAAAATTTACAAACTCTAGTGGACTTAAAAGTGTTTTCACCTGCGCAGCGCAATTTAAAAAATCATCTTGCTCTAAATATCCTACTGGTCTCGTTTCATAAAGTTTTGATGTTTTTGTTATTTTGCTATGATAGGAATTGCTTATAAGTTCTAAGGCCATTTTAACATTCTTCTCCTTGTCACCCATATTTCCACCTACACCAATGTATGCAACGTGCCAACCTCTATCAATTTCTACCGCAGCGTATTGTAGCGGCCTACCAATAGGAGCCCAAGGTTTTTTTATTTTAACTTTTACTCTTTGAACTAAATCATAATTTAAAAGTATAAATTCGGCTACTTTTTCTGTAGCTTTTTCTATTAAATCATAGTTTTCCTTCTTAAATTCTTCCTCTACTTTGTGGCAAAGTTCACCATAATGAACAGTTTTCGTTATGTCATCAGTGATTCCGGCTTCTCTTAAACTTACGAAAAGTTCCAGCGAAATTAAGAAACGTTGTCCTAAGGTTTTTTCCTCTTGAAAAACACCATGGTTAGCGTAAACTTCTAAATCTTTTATGTACATTTTGTCCATAGTATTCTCTCCTTTTTACAAAACTCACACGACTAAAGTCGCATGGTTCTTATCTTATAAATTCTTATCTAATAAATAAGATATTTTCTTAACTTCTAACTATAGCGTCTGTTAAGACGCAAACTCTTTTATTCTCTTTAATATCATGCACCCTTATAAATTGGCATCCCTTCATTACTCCAACAGTCGTAGTTGCTAGTGTTCCCTCAAGCCTTTCGCTTGCATCTAGTCCCTGCGCAACTCCTAACATTGTTTTTCTTGAGGTTCCAAGTAGTACCGGGTATCCTAAACTATGTAGCTTTTCTAGGTTATTCATAGTTTTTAAATTATCATCATAGCTTTTTGCAAACCCAATACCTGGGTCTATCATTATATTTTCTCTTTTAACTCCTGCATTTAATGCAATTGCTATGCTCTCCTCTAAATCCTTTAACACATCTTCTATTAGGTTATTATAATTTTTATTATCTCTATTGTGCATTAAACAGCAAGGTACATTGTACTTAGCTGTAACTTCCGCAATATATGAGTCATTCTTAAATCCCCAGATATCGTTAATCATGTCTGCCCCTGCCTCCAAGGCAAGCTCTGCAACTCTACCTTTATATGTATCAACAGAAATTGGAACGCTTATTTCCCTCTTTAAGGCCTCTATAACCGGGATCACTCTTCTGATTTCTTCTTCCTCGCTAACACTTGCATGTCCTGGTCTTGTAGATTCCCCACCAATATCAATAATGTCTGCGCCCTCTGCAACCATTAACTTTGCATGATTTACCGCTAAGTTAATATCATTAAATTTCCCACCATCTGAAAAAGAATCAGGTGTAACATTTAGGATTCCCATTATGTAAGTTCTTTTACCTATCTCAAATTCTTTGCTGCCTATTCTCATATATTTCGTCCCCTCTATGTAATCTCTTTTTTTATATAATTTTTTATTTTATATCATTCTTTTTTTATAACTTCAAATCTTCAGTATGTTATCTTCGAATTTCTCTTATCTAGCGGCCATTTACACTTCTGAGTGGCCCCGCAGTGAATACAATTTCTTGAAAGTTTATCACACTTATACAATATGTCACTTAAAGTATTAACCCCTCCATTATCATTTCTATGGTCACCTATAGCCTTCAAAATTTCATCTATTTCTTTATCATCATATTCGCACTCCTGCAATATCTTTTTAGCAATGTGTACACTCGCTATATTGTGAGCAATCCCATTTTCGTACTCTTCTCCCCTACCTATATCATGCAAAAGAGCCGTAGTATAAATTATGTATTTAGGCAAACCTAAATTATTTTCTAAATTCATTATGTACATAAGCCTTGCCACATCTAAAAAATGCTGCATATCATGTTTACAAAATTCTCTGCTAATTTCTAAGGTTTCTATTTTCCTTAAATTATACTGAAAGCTATGGTTTTCTATAATAAAATCTATTTTATTATTCATCAGATTTTTGTTTCCACCCCTTTAGAGTAATCTCTATTCGTATTCTTTATAATTTTCTACATATCTATCATAATACCTTTTTATTTGTGATATAATCTGACTTTCGCCGAAAATTTTATCTTCTATTTTAGAAACCTTCATTATACCCATAACACTATTAGTTATAAAAACACTCTCAGATTGCATTAATTCACCTAATGTAAACTCGCCCTCTTGCACTATAATTCCCATTTGCGATGAATTTCTAATAACAAAATCTCGCACTATACCTGGCAACAAGCCACATTTTATTTTTGGTGTAAATACAATTCCATTTTTAATAAAGAATATATTACATGCAGTGCCCTCACTTATGAATCCCTCTGTGTTTAGAAATATGGCTTCATTATAACCTTTATTTATAATTTTATCCCGTTCAATTATATTTTCAACGTAATTAAAAGATTTCACATAAGTCAAATTCGAAAAAGCATTTCGTCTAACTTCACTTAATCCCAATGAAAACCCTCGCTCATAATCACTACTATTATATGGAATTTCTCTAGTAGTAATTATAGTGTTTTTCTCAGATACCATCACCTTAAGCACGTAATTTTTACAATTAAATTTTTGCGTTGCAGTATAAACCTCTTGTGAGGTAATTTTTTTATTTACCCCAATTTTTGCAAGACCGCTATTTAGCCTTCGTATATGTTCCGCCAGAAGTATGGGCTTTTCTTTAACTAATATAGTCTCAAATACGCCTCTTCCAAAGAAGAAACCACTATCTAAAGATATCTTTCCCTGACTTAAGTTACCATTCATCAATATCATAATACCCTCCTAGATGCAACCTCATTGCGATTTCCAAGTCTTGCGATGAATTATATAGATTTATTTACTAGCTTATAGCACTCGCATTAGTGCCCTTGCTTTATCTAAGGTTTCATCATATTCAAAGTCTTCTTTTGAATCCCAAGTTATTCCACCACCTACACCAAAATAAGCTTTATCACCTTTTATTAAAATTGTCCTAATGATTATATTCAAATCCACATTTCCGTCAAACCCCAAATATCCCAAAGCTCCCGTATATATATTTCTGCGCACAGGCTCTAACTGTTCAATAATCTCCATGGAGCGTATTTTAGGTGTTCCAGTTATTGACCCTCCTGGAAAACAAGCCTTGATGCATTCCAGTGAACTTACAGGTTCTTTTAGCTTGCCCACTACCGTAGATACCAAATGAAAAACAGAACTATACTCCTCTAATTTAAAAAGCTCCGTTACTTTAACAGAACCAGGATTACAGACTTTACTTAAATCATTTCGCTCTAAATCCACCACCATGAGAAGTTCTGCTTTGTCCTTTTCGCTATTAATTAGTATATTCTTGTTTTTCAAGTCCTCTACCTTATCTATTCCTCTTGGCATAGTACCTTTTATAGGTCTGGTTTCTACCATTCTATTTTTAATTTTTAAAAATCTTTCTGGTGAAGAACATATTATATTAAAATCCTCAAAATTCATAAATGCAGCAAAAGGAGCAGGATTTATATGTCTTAAATCCTTATATATTTCATATGCGCTTTTGCAAATGTCACAACTAAATCTTTGGGATAAATTAGTAATATAGATATCACCGCTTTTTATATAAGATCTTACCTTGGATACAGTATCTATATAATTACTTTTTTCAAAACATGAAGTGAATTTATTCGTTATGTTTCCTACCTTTTTATATATAACTTTATTTCCCTTTTGTATACGACTGCTAATATCTTCAAGACTTTCTTTATGAGATTTTATTATTCCCAGTGCAGATATATATACAATTCCTTTTAAATTATCTAAGATAATGATGTTATCATAAAAATTATAATAACAATGGGGAACGTCTATATCTTCCTTAGATATTATTGGTAGCTCCTCAACTTCCCTAGCTAAGTCATAAGAAAAGTATCCTATACCACCAGATACAAATGGCAAATCGGTAGTATTTTCTACATCGTATTCTTTTAGTATTTTATTTAACTCTTCAAATGTATCTCCAGCGTATTCTTCTTCTCCCTTAAAGCACATACCGTTTTTACTTTTAAATGTTAAAAATGAATTAACTCCTATAAAAGAGTATCTCCCCAAAGTTTCTTCATCCCTACCACTATCAAGTAATATAGTATTCAAATCTTCTTTAAATATAGAATATATATCAAAACCGTCAAGCTTTGTATTAACTTTCTCAATTTGCAGTTTCATTTTTTCTCCTTAGTATTTACTATTTTTGTTTTGAATCTTAACTTCATTAATAAAATTCTTAAGAAGCTCATGTCCATGTTCCGTAAGCTCTGCTTCAGGATGGAATTGTACCCCTTCAATTAGAAATTGTTTATGTCTTATTCCCATTATAACTTTATCCTCAGTTTCACTAGTTATCTCTAATACTTGTGGCAAAGATACTCTCTCTATTATTAAGGAATGGTACCTTGTAACCTTTATTGGGCTAACAATATTCTTAAACATATATTTTCCAACATGATTTACCTTAAATACTTTCCCATGCACTGGTTCGCGTCCCGGTATAATTTTACTGCCAAATACTTTACCAATAATCTGATGGCCTAAACATATACCTAAAATAGGTATAATTCCTTTAAATTTTTCTACTATTTCCATGCATTTCCCTGCACATTCTGGAGATTTTGGACCAGGTGAGAGAATTATTGCTTCTGGCTTAATGGTCTTTATATCTGCAATGGTAATTTTATCATTCCTATACACTACTACTTCCTCACCTAACTCTTCAAAGTATCTAACTAAGTTGTATACAAATGAATCATAATTGTCTATCATCAAAAACATAAACGCTCTCCTACTTTCTTATAATTACTTATTATAGCAAATAACTTAAACAAAATCATTTGATTTAATATATTGAAAGTGACTACAATCATCTATCGCAACTTTCTTTATTATTTATTAATTAGCAATTAATAATAATTATTTATTGAAAAGCCTTTATATATTCGCCATTATTGGGTAAAATGGTATTAGATACATAAACGTAAACTAGCATATTGGCATGATAAATGCTTATATATTCCAGTTAAACATTAAATTTGAGGTGATTATATGTACAACAGAGGTGATTTCCATCTTCATACAAATGCATCTGATGGAAAATTAAGTCCTAAAGAACTAATTCATGAGGCTTCTCTAAGTGGTTTGGATATTATTGCAATAACAGACCATGATACTACAATAAACGTTGAAGAAGGCATTAGAGAAGGATTAATCAAAAATATAAGGGTAATCCCTGGTATAGAACTATCTACTATTCACAATAATGAAAGCATCCACATTTTAGGTTATTTTAAAGATGATAAATATAAGGATGTTGAATTTCAGAAATTTTTAAAGGATATAGATGATTTTAGAGTACTTAGAGCTAAAAAAATTGTTGAAAATTTAGATATATTTTTCAAAATAAAAATAGACTATCAAAAGGTTTTAGATGTGGCTCAAGGAGTAATAGCAAGGCCCCATATAGCTAAAGCAATAATTGATGCTGGTTATAAATATGACTGGAAATACATATTTGATAATTTCCTCTCAAATGATAGTCCTGCATATGTACACATTAAGAGAATTTCAACAGCTGATGGCATAAGCATACTAAAAAGAGTTAATGCATTAGTTGTACTTGCACACCCTGTACTCATCAAGAAATCTTCCATAGATGAAATGTTAAGTCTTGATTTTGACGGTGTTGAAGCAGTTTATCCAATAAACACAAAAAAGCAAAAATCTCTGTTAAAATCAAAAGCTAAAGAATACGATAAGTTTATTACTGCCGGCTCTGATTTTCATGGCATTTCTACATCAGATACAGGTCATGGCCAGGTTGGCTGCGTTTTCCTAAGTACTGATGATTTAGAAAAGTTTGTAAAAGAATTAGATTCATAAAAAGAGGATGTTTTCACATCCCCTTTTTTCCTTTTGTACAGTAAAAAAATATATATTACTTTATTTCTCTAAATCTCTAATAAGAATGCTTGATAAGCTCTAAGTGCTTCGTATATATCTGCCTTACTTGCAATTTCTAGTGGCGCATGCATGTTATGAAGAGCAACTCCTGAATCAATTACCTGCATACCATATTCAGCTAATATATAAGCTATAGTACCGCCGCCGCCTTGATCCACTTTTCCAAGCTCAGATGTTTGCCAAGAAACATTATGTTTATCCATTATTGTTCTAAGTTGTGCAATAAATTCTGGATTTGCATCGTTACATCCACTTTTTCCACGAGCTCCAGTATACTTATTTAAAACTATTCCTTTTCCAAAATATGCTGCATTGCGTTTTTCCATAACTGATGGGAAGTTTGGATCATATGCTGCACTTACGTCTGATGATAACATTTTTGAATTTGCTAATGCTCTTCTTACTTTTAAATCACTATACTCTCCCATTAAATCAACAATTTCAGCTACTGTGTTTTCAAAGAATTTTGATTGCATTCCTGTTGCTCCAATACTTCCAACTTCTTCTTTATCCACAAGTATAACAATACAAGTTTTGTCTGTTTCCTTAATGTTCATTAATGCTTGATAAGATGTATATGCACATACTCTATCATCATGTCCATAAGCCATAATCATACTGCTATCTAAGCCATAACTTCTAGCTCTTCCTGCAGGCACTACTTCAAGCTCTGATGATACAAAATCTTCTTCATCTATACCGTATTTATCATTTAAAAGTCTTAATATATTTAACTTAACTCTATTTTTAGCTTCCTTGTCTGCTACTGGAATACTTCCCATAAACACGTTTAAATCTTCGCCTTCAATGCCTTTGTCCATAGTCTTTTTCATTTGATCTGCTGATAAATGAATTAGAAGATCTGAAATTCCAACTACTGGTTCTTTTTCATCTTCTCCAATTACTATATTTACCACAGTGCCATCTTTTTTAACTACAACGCCATGGATAGCTAAAGGAATTGTAACCCATTGATACTTTTTAACTCCACCATAGTAATGTGTTTTAACTAATGCTAAATCTGAATCCTCATATAATGGATTTTGTTTCAAATCAAGTCTAGGAGAATCAATATGTGCCCCTAAAATTTTAAATCCCTTCTCGATAGGTTCAGAGCCAATTAAAAATAACGCTAAAGTTTTTCCCATGCTGTTTACATAAACTTTGTCACCAGCTTTGAGCTTTGTTCCTCCATCTATATAAGTATCAATATTTTTGTAACCATTTTTTTTAGCAAGTGAAATAAACTCTGTCACACATTCTCTTTCAGTTTTACATTTTGACATAAAATCTATATAATCATCAGATAATGAAAATACCTTTTTTAAATCACTTTTAGAATATTTATCCCAAGCTAATTCATATTTTTTTTCTAAACTTTTAACATCAGACATTTTTATAACCTCCCTAATACAAATATTTTCTGCATTTACTATCCTACTAAATATTGCCTTAAATTACAAATACATAAGTTTTCGCAAAATAGACAATAAAAGCGCACCGGTCTATTTTTTATCTATTCATTTTTACGTGCTGCATTTACTTCCTCTATTCTCATGTTAATAGTTTCAACAGGAGTTATCTTAGAATTCAGACTATACCTATAGTTAGCTGCAGCTGCTTCAATAATGACTGCTATGTTTCTACCTGGTCTAACAGGGATTGTTATTTTTCTTAAATGTACATTTAGAATATCCATATATTGATTATCTATACCAAGTCTATCGTATTCTTCACTCTCATTCCATTGAGTAAGGGAAAGGTACAAACTAATAGTTTTAGTATTTAAAACGGAGCTCATTCCATAAATTGCTGGAATATCTATTATTCCCATACCTCTGACTTCGAGCATCCCTGAGGTTATGTATGGACAATGTCCTAGTAACACGCCGTCAATTTCTTTGATATCTACTGCATCGTCCGCAATCAACCTATGACCCCTTTTTATGAGTTCTAACGCACATTCACTCTTGCCTATACCACTTTCTCCTGTTAATAATATCCCTATACCATAAACGTCTACTAAAACGCCATGAAGCCTAGTTTCTGGCGCTAGCTTTGTATCTAAGAAATTTGTAAGTTTACTAATAAATCTTGTAGAGATTAATTTTGTTCGCAAAAGCCATCGTCCATTTTCTTGTGCAGCATCAAGAATTTCTTTATGAAGCTCCAAATCCCTAGTGATAATAACACAAGGTGTATCTAATTTAAAATATTTATTTACTCTCTTCTTCCTAAGGTCTGCCTCCATACAATCTAAAAAACTCCACTCTGCCATACCTATTAATTGAACTCGTTTATTGCCAAAATACTCATAAAACCCCGCAATTTGAAGTCCTGGTCTGTTAATATCACTAACATCAATTTGTTTACCCTTTTCTCCTCTTACTAAAACCTCTAACTTAAAATGTTCTATTAAATCCTCTATAGTAACAGCCATTAGAATCCCTCATTTCTACTAATTAGTAAATTTATTGTTTACCGTTATTCATTATTATTTATTATTAAAAACAGGTTATACTTTTTTAATTGTATTTAATTGCCCTCTGAAATTTTTTTTAACATTATCAATATATTTTTGTCTTAATTCTTGTTGCTCTAATTTCTCTTCCTGGGTAAGTCCTTCTTCTTTACTTTTCTTATAAAGGGAATTTATCCTGCTTGTCAATTCTTCTACACTCATAATAACACTCCTATATTTATTTAACTTTTTATATCCTTTATCTAGCTTTTTTATATTCAACATTTTAATTATACCAAAGTATTCTATTCATAAATAGTAAAAACCAAACATATGCAACTTAATATAAATATAGTACAAGAGAATTAAGACTTTTTTCGTCATTTACATATTGTACCAAATAGCTTTTTTCAACATCTGCATGGGATTTAATGTAATATTTTACCATGTGTTCCCTATATATTTATAAAGATTATGGTTTATTTTGTATTTTTTTATGTTTTAATGACTACTTAAAAATTTAACATTCCTAGAATAATATGGTATCATATGTTTACTCCACAAAAACAAAAATAAGGAGATGAGGGATGAATAATATGAACCTAAAATTGAACATTATAGAGAAAGAATTAGAATCATTGAGAATGGTATTACATTTTCTTTTAAATTTCAAAAAACCTACAGATAAAATGGTTATAACTTGTAGCCAGCAATTGGATGAGGTTATAGTTAAATATCAGAAAGTCAAAGCCACTTCCAAAAAAGTGGCTTAATATATCCATTTATTAATATAAATATAAATTCAAATATAAATTTATATATCTAATTCAATTAAGATATCATATATCTAATTCAATCAAGATATCATCTGTATCAATATTTGAATCTTTATCATAAAACACTACAGCGAATTCATTAAATTCATATGCATCTTGTGAAATGTCACAGCCAATGAATTCATATTCAATTTCCATTTTTTCAGCACATTCCTCCATGATATCTTCAACATTATCTGCAGCAATATCGCTAAGATAAGGTAGGAAAAATTCTTCGTACCAATCTTCTTTGTTTTGTTTAAAATCGCCTTCTTCATTAGCATATGATGATGCAGCTTCCATTTCTACATCATCATAAATATATTTAAATTTTAATGCTATAGTTTCTTTTTTATATTCAATTTCAACTATATCTTTTAAATAGTTTTGATTTAAAAAATCTATTATATATTGTTTATTCAAAAAAAACACCTCCATACGTCATTAGTAAGTCATCATTTGCTTACTCTATTTAAACTTTCTTTACTTTCTATAAAAAAAAAGAAAAATTTCACCTTAAGTGATATTTCCTTTTTTATTATTTAAATTGTGTAAACTAATGTTTTCTTTAAAACATTTAATTTAAAAGTTTTAAATAGTCTTCCACAAATTTATCAGCCAATTCATATTCTTTGATATCAGGAACAAATTTGAATCTAAGTCCTTCCTCAATTACTTTAAATTTTAAAGACTTTAATCTTTGTGTAAGCATTGGAACTCCTTCTCCACTCCATCCAAATGAACCAAATGCTGCTGCTGATTTACCTCTATTAGTAATTGGACATACAAGTGACAAAACATCCCAAGCAGGTTTTACAGCGTCTTGATTTATGGTTGGTGAACCAATCATTATTCCAGAAGCCTTTTCAATTAATTCCACAATATCACCTAAATCCATAGATGTTATTTCATGAGCCTCTGCCTTTACACCGCTCTCATTAATTTTTTTAGCTATGTATTCTCCCATAGTTTCAGTGTTATGATATGCTGAAACATAAAATATTTGTATGTTTTTTTCTTTTATTTCATAAATCTTAGCCCATTCTCTATATAGATCTATATACATTCTGATGTCCTTCATGTGTATAGGGCCATGGCTTGGTGCTACCATATCTAACTCTAAATCTTTAATTTTATCTAGGCCCATATTTACAAACTTCTTAAAAGGTCCCATTATAACTTCAAAATAATACTTCATTTCATCAAGATAATCACCAGAGCACTCATCAGTTATGCAATCTTTTGGTGAATAATGGCAACCCATTACATCACAAGTAAATAATATTTTTTCTTCTTTAACATATGTAAACATAGTATCAGGCCAATGTAAATTTGGTGCAGAAATAAATTGCAATGTATTTTTACCAAGGCATAACTCTCCTACTGCTGGCCTGCTATTAAAATCTTTGTTAATAATTTCTTTTAAATATGTTATAGCAGGTTTTGTAGCAAGAATAACAGCTTCTGGATAAACTTCTAATAGTTTTCCTATAGAACCACTATGATCGAGTTCTGTATGCTGTACAATTATGTAATCAACTTTTTTCTCTCCTATAACGCCTTTTATTTTACCTATAAATTCATCAAAAAAACCATCTTTAACACAATCTATTATAGCAATTTTTTCATCATCTATTAAATATGAATTATAAGTGGTTCCTTTCTTTGTTTCCATTATAATATCAAATACCCTTAGCTTTGCATCATTTACCCCAACCCAATATATATTATCTTTAAGCTTTGTTGTTTTCATTATAAAATCCTCCTCGTAGTTTCCTTAGTAAATACCATTATTATTACCATCTACTATAAACCTATACGATATTGTTGTTTTTCCATATAATACATTTTACCACATTTAAGAAATGTGTTCAACTACTGAATAAGTGCTGAATAAGTGGGGACGGTTAACTCTTTTGGTCCTTTGTTTTTATATAAACTTTCACGGAAACTTTTATCTTTTAATCTTTAATTTCACATAATAACCTCTCATTTTTATTGTATTTATATTAGGCATCAAAATAAACTTATATTTCCATATGCTTGTCCAATATATTAAATTAAAAATATTTTTTATCCTTTAAGAAGTTTTTTTTAATATTACATACATATTTTTCATATATTAGAGAAAATAATTTAAATAGATCTAATTACAATGCTTATACTGGATACTAGGCGTAACATTTAATAAATTCCTCAATAATATTTTTATGTTTTTCTTTTGTATCAATAAATTCAATACCTATACTACTCAATTTAGATACTCTCGCCTGTGTAATATTCCCAAGTACTTTGCATATATCTCTTGATCTAAAATTACAGAGACTTCTCATTAAAACAACTATTAATGCCTTAGCTTCAACAATATTTCTACTGTATTTCATAGAAATTTTAGTCTTTGATATATCCATCTTTGAAGCTACGAATTCTACTACGTCTTCCGGTTTGAAGCTTCTTATAATAATCGTCCTTTCACTTCTATATTCTGTTTTTTCATGTTCAAATTCAAATTCTTCTTTAAATTCTTCTATAAACTCTTCTTTAAATTCGTATTCTTCATTTGATTTTTCTGTATTGTACCCAAAAATAAGATCATGATAGTTTTTTCTTGCACTTTTGATGTCACTACCGAAAAGACTCATAACAAACCCAAAATCCACTAGATTAAATGGGTCTCGTCTTTTTCCTAAAAATATTGACAGGCTAGAAAACCCGTACTTATCAGGACATTTTTTGTATTCACCAATGTCAGTAGGATTATTATGTATGTATAAAGATAATGTCTTTAAATATTTATCATTATCAACTATTTTGCTCTTAAATCTATCTTTAAAAAGATGTCCTTCCCTCTCATATTTTCTATTGAAATACATGGCATAAGAAAAATTTATTCCATGCATCACCTTTGAAATATCTGAACCGTTAGCATCAATTACCAAGTGGGAGTGATTATCCATAATGCAATACCCGTAAATTTTAAATTTATACAATTGTTTATATTTCTTTACAAGGGATATGTACTTTTTCTTATCATCCCCATCCCTAAACAGCTGTACCTCACTAATGCTTTTGCACATAATATGAAATATAGCCTCTTCTGTTTTTACTCTTGCCATTCTTGGCATAAAAATCACCTCTCCTCTCAGACTTTTTTATATTCTTGCCTTTTAAACGGGATGATATTCATAAATCTTCATATTTGTAAGGAATAGTCTAATAATTGTTAACTGTCCCCATTATTCAGCTGTTTTCAACTTAATCAATTAATTGTTAACTGTCCCTACACACACATTATCTTACCCACCTCACAAAATTTAAAATTTCTTTAATAATAAACTTTCTGAATCATATACTCTAATAACATGAACTTTAGGAGGTATCTATGAATATTTTAATAACTGGTGCAAAAGGTAATGTAGGAACTTATTTTTCCAGCGAATTGTCAAAATCACATACTGTATATGGGTTAGATAAATCGGAGCTTGACGTAACGGATAAAATATCTACTGAGAAAACTCTAAATTTATTAAAGCCTGACGTTGTTATTCATACCGCAGCTATAACAAATAAATATATTTGCGAGTACAATGAGACATTAGCTTATGACGTAAACACTGTCGGAACTTTAAACATAGCCAATTGTTGTAACATGCTTAACATACCCCTAGTTTACCTGTCTAGCACAGATGTATACGGTGATAAGAGTTCATCACCCTATAGCGAAATTGATGAATGTACCCCTGTAAATGCATACAGCAAGAGTAAACTAGGTGGCGAAGAATTAATCCAAACAATTTGCAAAAAATATTTTATTATTCGGACTTCAACTATATTTGGTGGTAATGATTGTTTTGTTAGAAAACTCATAAAAGGCAACCACACAGCAATCTATCTATTTTCAAATCCTACCCTTTGTGTGACTTATATTGAGGATTTGACCCTAATAATTGAGAAACTCTTAGCAACCCACAAGTATGGGACATATAACTATACCAATGAAGGTTATTTATCAAAGTCAACGCTCATTAATAGTATAATTGAACTTAGTAATCTAAAAGTTCCTCTGATTGTAAGTTCAGATAAACTTTTATCAAACATAATAAAAGAACCTAAGTACACCTGCACTAATAATTCTCATATTAAAGAATCTTTAGATATTGAAATTCCTTCTTGGAATGATAGGTTAAAAGATTACATCGATAAATATCGGATTGACAATTAAAGAGGTTCTACTTAGAATGTTAATATAGATATACCTGCTAGGGGTAAGGAGGTGTTTTTGTGTTAACTATCGGTAATAAAGCAATTAACGCTTTAAGAAAACAAAATTCGGTTTTGATAATTAAATCTTTTGTCAGTTCTTATTGTTGCGGAGGTCCCTCTACAAGAAATCTCTGGATTGAGACTCAGAAAAGCTGTTCTCATTTGGAACAATTTGTTTTATTGGAATATGAAGGAGTGAAGGTATACCTTCATAAAAGCCTTCTCCTAAATAAAGATATACATGTATATCAAAAGTTCAAAATACCATTTTTACGCCCGACATTTGGAGTCAAGGGTGTTAAATTTAAAAAATAAGTTTTTTTCTAATATTATTATATTTATGGAGACACTTGAAATAACTACAATGATTATTAGCATCAAAAAAAGACTAGCCACATAGCTAGTCTTTTTTGATGCTTATTTAATTATTAACTAAATTTTTCATACTCAAATCTAATACCTTAAAAGAATGAGTCAATGCTCCTACTGATATATAATCAACTCCACAGCTGGCTACTTCGAAAATATTATCCAGTGTTATATTTCCAGATGCCTCTACTAATGCTTTTTTATTAATTAATTCTACGGCTTTTTTCATAAGCTTAGTGTCCATATTATCAAGCATTATAATATCAACTCCTACTTCCAATGCCTCTTTAATTTGATCTAGTGATTCAACCTCAACTTCAATCTTTTTAACAAACGAAACATTTTGATGAATAATTTCAACTGCCTCTTTTATTCCTCCAGCGGCGCTTATATGGTTTTCCTTTATTAATACACCATCTGAGAGATTATATCTATGGTTACAACCTCCTCCGATTTTCACAGCATATTTTTCAAAAATCCTCATGTTAGGTGTGGTTTTTCTTGTATCTAAAATCTTTACGCCACTGCCTTCTAATTTGTCTACATAATCTTTAGTTAATGTAGCTATGCCACTCATTCTTTGAAGATAATTTAAGGCAGTTCTCTCCCCGGTCAATATGTGTTTTGTATTTCCTCTGAGTTTTGCAATGCACTCCCCCTGGGTAACTTCATCTCCATCATGCCTAAAAAACTCTATTTTAACCTCTCCAAGCATTTTAAAGACCCGTTCGAATACAAGAAGTCCCGCTATTACTCCATTCTCTTTAGCTATTAAATCAATGCTACTGATGCAATTGTCTCCTATAATAAATTCCGTTGTAATATCTGTTTGTGGTACATCTTCTTTTATTGCATCTATAATAAGATTATCAATAATTAACCAATTCATTCCTTATCCCCTCTCCCATTCTCTTAAATTTGTCTATAATTATAGTTTTATTAATTTCACTATAATTTCTAAGAGTCTTTATATCGTGTGCGTTTTCATAACTTAAATTAGTAATCTCACTTATAGCCTTATTTATAAACCGGGCAGCTCTTCTAGAAAATACCAAGGCCTCTAGAAGCGAGTTACTTGCTAGCCTATTCGCTCCATGTACACCCGTGCAACTTACCTCACCACAGGCAAATAGATGTTCCATAGAGGTTCTTGAAAATAGGTCAACAGCAATTCCTCCCATATGGTAATGTTCTACTGGAGTTACCGGTATTTTATCTTTGGTAATATCTATACCACTTTCCAAACACCTTTTATAAATACCTGGAAATCTATTTACAATATACTCCTTATCTTTAAATGAAATATCTAAAAACACATAAGGTTTGCTAGACTTTTCCTCTTCATCGTAAACCGCTCTTGCAACCACATCTCTTGGTAAAAGCTCATCAACAAATCTTTTCCCCTGTTGATTTAAAAGTTTCGCACCTTCACCTCTGAGAGACTCTGTTATAAGGAATTTTTCTGAGTTCTCGTTTTCGTCGTACAAAGCAGTTGGGTGAAATTGAACATATTCTAAATTAGATGTTTTAATATTATGCCTTAATGCAATAGCAATTCCATCCCCCGTTAGGCCTCTTCTATTAGTTGAATTTTTAAATAGACCTCCAATTCCACCTGTCGCTAAAATTGTCTCCTTAGAATATACATTTATTCTTAACTGTCCCGATGTTAATTCCGCTGTTATTAATTCCTTTGTTGTTAACTGTCCTCCAGTTAATTGCCCTAATTCTCCTGTTGTTAACTGACCCCTTGTGATAATTGCGCCAACACATTTATCATTATCAGTAATTATATCAAGCAAAGTAGTGTTTTCAAATATTTTTACATTTTTCTTAGTTTTAACTTCTTTTAATAAAACTTCAAAAAGCTCTTTGCCCGTTTCATCGTTATGATGCACAATTCTATTAACACTATGTGCACCTTCCTTTGTATACTGGAATTCACCATTTTCTAGGTCAAAGCTGACTCCATAACCTTTTACTTTATCAATATTATCAATGGATTCATGTACTAAAGTTTTTACTGCTTGCCTAGAATTTTTAAATTTTCCTGCCTTTAATGTATCTTGGATAAATAGATCATAATCCTTTTCACCTCTAGCTACTGATATCCCACCCTGAGCCAAAGAAGTATTACATTTATCTACAGTATCTTTAGTAATTAAAAGTACATTTAAGTTGTCATCTAAATTCAATGCGCAGTACAGACCAGCTGCCCCAGTTCCAACTATTAATACGTCTACAAAAGTATCCATAATATCACCTCGCTAGTTCATGCATCGCACTTAGACACTTGTGCGCAGCACGCCTTATTTTTTCATCTAATGTTATTTCATGTTGTTTATAAAGAAGACTATTGTATACATCCTCTAGGGTATTTCTCTTCATGCTACAGCAAGTCATAGGGGACTTAGGTGTAATAAACATTTTGTTAGGGTTTTTATTCTTTAAATCATAAAGCACACCTTCTTCTGTTACAATCATGTACTTTTCCCCTGGGTCATTTGTTACAAAACTAATTATTTCTCCAGTGCTTCCTATAAAATCAGCTAATTTTCTAACTTCTCTATTACACTCAGGGTGAACTAGCACTTTTACAAGTTCATCTGCATTTTTAACATCCATTATTTCTTGTGGATTTACAAATTCATGAACACGGCAAAATCCATTCCAAAATATCATTTTCTTTACATTTGCTTTTTCATTTACGTATTCACCTAAATTTTTATCTGGTATAAATATTATTTCATCCGCATTTAATTTATTAATTATTTTTAAAGCATTTGAAGAAGTACAACATATATCACTTTCGGCTTTAACCTCAGCTGTTGAATTTATATAACATACAACTTTTGCTTTGGGATGTTCTTTTTTAAGTTGCCTTACATCTTCTCCATTAATCATATCTGCCATAGTGCATCCGGACTCTATATTGGGTAGTAACACTGTTTTTTCTGGTGATAGTATTTTTGCACTCTGGGCCATAAATTCTACTCCACAAAAAACTATAGTCTGCTGGGTACATTCTTTTGCCATTTTACTAAGATAATAAGAATCTCCTACAAAATCAGCTATCTCTTGTATATCGTCGTTTTGATAATAATGGGCTAAAATCAAAGCGTTTTTCTCTACCTTCAATAACTTAATCTTTTCTTTCAAATCCTGCATTTACTTATACACCTCTCTACACTATGTATATACTACTGTATATACACCATCTTTTTATATTATACTACCATTTATATGGTAACAAATCAATATATTCAAAAAAATAAAAAAGAACATGACCCATGATATTAAAAATCAAGGGACATGTTCTTTATAAAAAATTATTCTTCGGTTAATTCGTACATTTCCTCAGCTCTAGACATATATAATACTCCATCTAAATGATCTATTTCATGACAGAAAGCTCTTGCTAGTAATCCATCAGCCTCGTATTTTACTGGTTTACCTTTAATATTAATTCCTTCAACTGTAACATTTGTTGGTCTAAATACTTCACCCTCATATCCCAAATAACTTAGACAGCCCTCATAATCCTTTTCATTTCCAGATTGAGCTATTATTTTAGGGTTTATAATTATTATTGGATCTTCTTCTTCAGCTCCTAAGTCAATTAATACAACTCTCTTTAAAACACCTATTTGAGGAGCAGCAAGACCTATCCCAGTGCCTTCATAAAGTGTATCCATCATATCATCAACTAAGTTTAATATTTTTCTGTCTATTTTCTCAACCTTTGCGCAAATCGTATTAAGACGTTCATCCCCATATTGCAAAATTTCTCTAACTGCCATAAACATTCTCCTCTTTTTCTATATGTTAACGAGATTTCCTAGTGAAAATTCTCATCTATACTTTAATATCTTTTTACATATCCATTCTATATTCTAGTCTAAATATATGTATACATCAACTAAAATTTAAACAAAAAAAATTAAGGTATCATAAAAGACACCTTAATTCCGTATTAATTTATCTGCTAATTCTTTTTGCATCTGATATTTCTTGGGCTTTCTCCATCATACTTTTAACCTTCATAAGTCTAGTTAAAGCTCCACGTTCATTTTCCTCAAGCTTCATTCTTATATACTTTATGGTTTCATTAAGCTGAGGAATAGTCATGTATTCAAGTGCATTAACAGTTCTTCTAGTTTTTTCAATCTCATCTGCCATTAGCTGACAAGATTTTTCTACCTCTGCAAGTTCTAGAAGATTTGGTAGTGCTAAATATAACTTTTCTATAGCTCCATCAAGATCTGCCGAAGTGCTGGCAAACCCATATGGATAAATACTTCCTGGATCATCTTCTAATTCTCTTTTAAACTTCATAATTGGAACATTAACACTCATAAGATTTTTTGTCTCAACTTCTACAGAAATTTTTTCTTTTGGGTATGAAATTGCTTCCTCTAGAAATTCTGAAGACATTAAGGCACTTGCCATAAGAAAGTCCTTAAAAGAGTTCTGTAATTCATCTTCAACACTCGCTCGAAGTTCATTGTTATGCTTTATAAGATCGATGAATCTTCTCATAAGTTCATCTTGCTTATCTTTTAACAATTTATGTCCACGAGTAGCTGTACCTAATCTTTTTTTAAGTTTAGTAAGCTCCATTCTAGTTGGGCTTACATTTAGCCTTGCCATGTTTACTCACCCTCTTTTACTGGTAAGTATTTTTCTACATATTCATCTCTAATTCTCTTAAGTTCATTTCTTGGAAGAATAGATAGAAGCTCCCATCCTAAATTTAATGTTTCCTCAATAGATCTGTTAACTTCAAATCCTTGGGCAACATATCGTTTTTCAAAGGCATCTGCAAATATTGCGTATTTTTTATCTGCTTCAGATAATGCTGATTCTCCCAATATAACTGCAAGCTCTTTTGCTTGTTTACCCTGAGCATATGCAGCAAATAGTTGATTCATTGTATCAGCATGATCTTCTCTTGTTTTTCCTTTGCCTATACCTTTGTCTTTAAGTCTTGATAATGAAGGCAGAACATCTATTGGTGGCATAATACCTTTTTTATAAAGTTCTCGACTTAATATAATCTGACCTTCTGTTATATATCCTGTTAAATCTGGAATTGGATGTGTTATATCATCTTCTGGCATAGTAAGTATAGGAATTTGAGTTATCGAACCCTCAAGTCCTTTAATCCTACCAGCTCTTTCATATAACGTTGATAAATCAGTATAAAGATATCCTGGATATCCACGTCTACCTGGTACTTCTTTTCTTGCAGCTGAAACTTCACGCAAGGCTTCACAGTAATTTGTAATATCTGTCATAATTACTAGAACATGATATCCTTTTTCATAAGCAAGAAATTCGGCTGTAGTTAATGCCATTCTAGGTGTTGCTATTCTCTCTACAGCTGGGTCATTTGCAAGATTCATAAATAATACAGTTCTATCTATTGCACCAGTTTTAGTAAAATCATCTACGAAAAACTGTGCTTCTTGAAAAGTTATTCCTATTGCGGCAAATACAACAACAAATTTTGTATCTGAATTTAATACCTTTGCTTGCCTTGCTATTTGAGCTGCAAGTTCCGCATGTGGAAGACCAGAACCTGAAAATACTGGTAATTTCTGTCCACGAACTAGAGTATTAAGTCCATCAATAGCTGAAATCCCTGTTTGAATAAACTCAGATGGATAATCTCTTGCAACTGGGTTTAATGCTTCTCCATTTATATCTAATCTCTTATCAGGAATAATCTTGGGTCCACCATCTTTTGGTCTACCTAGTCCATCAAAAACTCTTCCCAGCATATCTTCTGAAACTCCAAGTTCTAGTGGTCTTCCTAAAAATTTAGCTTTACTACCTTTTAAGTTAATTCCTGCAGAACTTTCAAATAACTGAACCATTGCTTTATCTTCATTTATTTCAAGTACTTTTCCGCTACGAATTTCACCAGTCTGTAATTCTATTTCTACAAGTTCATCATACCGAACGCCTTCTACTTTTTCTACAACCATAAGTGGTCCTACAACTTCCGTTATAGTCTTATACTCCTTAATCATTCACAACTCCTCCTTCCGCTATTAATTTTTCTACATCGTCAGATAGAATCGTAAATATATCATCAATTTTTGCCATATCAGTTTCTGCAATATATTTAGCTCTTGCTATTTTATCTCTTGCTGGCATTTCCAATATCTTTTTCAAATAAACGCCTGCGCTTAATGCTTTTTCACCTTCATTATAGAATGCTAAAACTAATTTTAACATTTTATATTGTTTTGCAAGTGATGTAAAAGTATCAACTTCATGGAATGCATTTTGTTGAAGATAATCTTCTCTAATTGATTTTGCAACCTCAAGTTTCAATCTATCTTTTTCAGAAAGAGCCTCAACACCTACAAGTCTAACTATTTCATCAAGTTTTGCTTCATCTTGCAATATAGACATAGCTTTAATTCTAACATCAGTCCAATCTTGCGCAACATTCTCATTCATCCACTTAGCTAATTGATCTACATAGAGTGAATAAGATCCCAACCAATCTATTGAAGGAAAATGTCTTTTATGAGCAAGTTCTGCATCGAGTCCCCAAAATACTTTTACTATTCTAAGCGTTGATTGAGTAACTGGCTCTGATAAATCTCCACCTGGAGGTGAAACTGCACCGATAACTGTAATTGCACCTATTCTTTTATCGTCTCCCATGCAAACTACTTTTCCAGATCTCTCATAAAAATCAGCTACACGTGAGCCTAGATATGCTGGATATCCTTCATCACCTGGCATTTCCTCAAGTCTACCTGACATTTCACGTAATGCCTCTGCCCAACGAGATGTAGAATCTGCCATCAATGCAACAGCAAAACCCATGTCTCTAAAGTACTCTGCAATAGTTATTCCTGTATATACAGAAGCTTCTCTAGCTGCAACTGGCATATTAGATGTATTAGCAATTAGTACAGTTCTTTTCATTAAAGATTCACCTGTTTTGGGATCTTTAAGTTCTGGAAACTCATTCAAAACATCTGTCATTTCGTTTCCACGTTCGCCGCATCCTATGTAAACAACTATTTCTGCATCTGCCCATTTCGCGAATTGATGTTGAACTACAGTTTTTCCGCTACCGAAAGGGCCCGGAACACAAGCTGTACCACCTTTAGTTACTGGAAAGAAAGTATCTATTACTCTTTGACCTGTAACTAGTGGTTCTACTGGATTTAATTTATCAGCATAAGGTCTTCCACGTCTTACTGGCCACTTTTGCATTAACGTAATTTGTTTAACGCCACTAGCCGTTTGCACCTGCGCTACCGCATCTTCTACAGTATACTCTCCTGCAGTAATAGAAGTTATAGTTCCCTCTATTCCTTTAGGCACCATTATTGTTTGGGTGACAACAGTAGTTTCCTGAACTGTTCCAATAGCTACGCCGTATGAAACTTCATCTCCAACTTTAGCTGTAGGAACAAATTCCCATTTTCTTTCTCTGTCTAGTGGTGAAACATTTACACCTTTTGTTAAGTAGTTCCCAGCTATAGCTCTTATTTTATCAAGTGGTCTTTGAATACCATCAAACATTGATTCAATAAGACCAGGTCCAAGTTCAACACTTAATGGTTCACCAGTAGTAACTACTGGATCTCCAGGTCCTAAGCCTGATGTTTCTTCATATACTTGAATAGAGGCTCTATCTCCTCTCATTTCAATGATCTCGCCAATAAGACCCTTTTCTCCAACCCTAACTACATCATATATATTAGCTTCATCCATGTCTTTTGCTACAACTAATGGTCCTGAAACTTTTACAATTTTACCGATTTTCAAGTTATCTCCCTACCTTCCTATAAAATATTTACGCCCACTGCTTTTTCTACATTATCTCTAATTCTTTGCATTCCTATATTTAGTGAGCCTTGATTACTTGGAATTAGTATAATGGCAGGAATCATCTGTTTACTGTACCTTGCTATAGTTTCATCTAAGTGTTGAGCTATCTGCTCTGTAACAAATATAACAGCATAATTACTCGATGCCATTTTGTCAATTGCTTTTTTAGCTTCCTCAACTTCGATAACAGGATATACGTCAATTCCAAGAGCTTTAAAAGCAAGTATTGAATCTTTATCTCCAACTACTCCTACTTTATGCATAAACTTCACGCACCCTTTCTCTTATGACAGCCGTATCAACATTATTTAATTTCCCAACCATAATTATTCTTATTATTTTTATCTCTGTTTCTTTTGCCGCTATATACGCAAATATTGGCTCAGGTCCAAAAGTAACATACTTAGCAGCTTTTAGTTTATTCATAATATAGTTATCTGACAATTTTTCCAAACTAGAAAGTTTACCATTCTTAATATATTCTTCTAGTCCAATTCGTACAATTTCTCCATACTTAGATGAAGTAAATTTAGTTGCCATATTCTCAATAGGATCACTAAATGCTCTTAATAAAACATCACCCGATATATCTCCACCACTAAGAATAACTTCATTAAAAAAGTTTACATCCTTTTGTTGTTTTTTTAATCTGACTATTGATTTTATATTTGAAAAATCTATGTTGGTCTTAACATAATCTATTATAAAATCAACTTTTGTTTCTTTTGCCCGTGCTAACATATCTGCATACATATATCTATCTAATATAATATCTATCTTTTGAGGGTCATTAAGTTCTTGATATACTTTTTCTGCCTGAATTATAGCTTCCCTCATTGTAGGGTTTAATTCCTTGTATTCCGCAGCTTTCATGTAAATTTTCAAATCTTCTATATTTACTGTACCTACAGGAATTAGCATATGAGAAAAGTCCTTATCTAAAGCTCTTCCTTTTAACATTACTTTGATATTATGGTAATCATATTTTAAACTCATAATATCTATTACAGAAGGTTCTGGAGAAACTTCATACATAAGGGAGTATACTCTATTTAGCTCATCCTTAAGTAATATATTGTAGTCCGCGGCTCTTTTTACGTTTCCCATCAAACTTGCATATTCTGTTTCCTGCAAGATTTTAAGTACATCATCCACCGAGTCACTATCAATCATTCCCTCAATCTTCACTTTACTTAGGAGTCTTTTTTCTAATACTCTTAGCCTAGCCACAGCTTGTGTAAAATTCATATTATCCATATATGGCTATCCTCCTTGTTTTGATCCAGAGTAGATAAGAATTATAAAATAGTATCTACTCCTTAAATTTATTTAAATAATGTGTTAACAATCTCAGGTTCTAACTCATCCCTTAAGGAATTAACTAGACTTTCAAAAGTGTTATTTACCTCTATACCATTATTAAGTACTACAAATCCACTTTTTATATCCCGTTCGTCAGAACTTAATTTTAATTCACCCATTTTTCCGCTGGTTTTTAGCGCTTCGTTTATATCAGATAAATAATTGTCACTTATAGTACTTTTATATTTCCCAGGAAGTATTATTTCTTCATTTCCTACTATTGGCATTGATAAAAGGTATTTTTTTATAAGTTCCCAATACTGCTGATCACTTATTTGTAAAAGGTTTTGCAGTGCAGTAGCAAATACCTTATCAATCATTTTTTGCTTAGCAACTAATTTTTCATTCCTTACTGTTAACTGAGAATTTGATATAATTCTCTTGCTTACCATACTAGCTTCAATTTTAGTTTTTTCTAGCATTTGAAGTTTTACTATATCTGCTTCTTTTGTTTTATTTTCTATCATTAAAGTTTCATTATCTTTAGCTTCTTTTAATATAGCTTCTGCTTTAATCTTAGCATCTTCGATTATCTTAGCTACTAAGTTCTCTAAATTTGACATATATCCACTTCCTCTAGCTTGTTACTTTTTTAATTAGAGTGTTTTAATTAAAGTGTCTTACTTACAAGTATTATTGAAACAACAAATGCTAAAATTGCATATGTTTCAACCATTGCTGCAAGTATGATAGCTTTTGTACTATGGTCTGGTTGTTTTGCTACTATTGCAATACCAGCAGCCGCTGCTCTAGCTTGATATAATGCTGAATAATATCCTACGAAAGCTATTGGAAGACATGCCATTAAATAATATAACCCAACATCTAATGTCATACCTGCTGTTAATTTAAGTAATACTATAAGTCCTATAACGAACCCATAAAGTCCTTGCGTACCTGGTAATAATTGAAGAATAAGAACCTTACCAAACTTTTCTGGCTCCTCTGTTGTAAGGCCTGCAGCTGCTTCACCAACCATACCTACTCCTCTTGCTGATCCTATTCCTGGTAATATTACTGCTAAAGCCATTCCTAATGCAGCGAAAATAGTTCCGCCATTTTTAACCATAAACTCCATAAATGTCATAATTAATTCCTCCTTAAATTTGCTTTCCTTTTGTTACGTTAATATATTGATTTTTTGATTTAAACACCCTGAATGCTTTTCCTCCGCCTTCATAAAACTTGCTAAAATACTCTACATATTGAAGCCTAGCACTATGAACAAAAGCTGATAATGCACTTAACAATAAATTAAATGTTTGTGCAAATACGAATATAAATATCCCAAAAATAATATTAAATGGCGTTGGAATCATTTTAATAAGCATATTAAAAGCAGATGCTATAAATCCACCCGCAAGTCCAAGTGCCATAATTCTTGAGTATGAAACCAAGTCGCCTATATAGCTAGATATACCATATAAACCATATAACCCTCCACCAAGTTTTGCACCTATACTCTTATTTTGTCTTCCTTGCGTTAATACTAATGAAACCATGCCTAGTATCATAACCCACTTACCTATATTTATTACAGAAGGACTTAGTCCTATTTGTGATCCACCTAATAATAAAAATGCTCCAGTTAATGCGGCGTACCATGTCAATACATCATAAACAGCATCCATTGGTTTACCCTCTCGAATTAACATATATCCCTTAACTCCAAGACCAAAATAAATTTGGATTGTACCGAGCACTATAGCTATAATCAATAATAACAATATATCTTCTCCAGGATTTATTATACTGTGAGTAGATATATATGGAATTATGTCCCCAAAGAAACTGCCGTAAGCAATACCTGCGAGTGCTGTTGGTATACTTAGTAATAAGAAGAACCTAGCAAATTTTTTCTGACCTTCATCTAAATTAAACTTTTTAAGTGCGAGCATGCAAGCTGTAAACATTACTAACCCGTACCCTAGATCAGCGAGCATCATTCCAAAGAATACCATGTAAAATGGTGCCATTACAGGTGTTGGATCTATCTCTGAGTATTTTGGCAAACTATACATGGATACTATTATTTCAAAAGGTTCTATGACAGCATTATTCTTTAAAAGAATAGGTACCTTATCATCTTCCTTAGAAGCTCCTTCAATTTCTAAATAGAACTCTTCCTTAGCTGTAGACTTTATTAATTCTTCTAGATCTTTTGATGATTCTGTTGGTACCCATCCCTCTATAGCAATAATATTTTGTGTTTTTAAGAAATTTTTGCAAGCAGAAGCTTTTATATGTTTATTTGATAAATATTCATATACTATTTTAAAATCCTCTAAATACTTACAATCATTTTTTATATCAATATTTATTTTTTCTTCTTCTTTTAAAATCTCACCTAATCTTTTCTTGAAGTCACCTACAATTCCCACTGAAATTCCATCGTATTTTAAATTAATAGCATTGAAGCTATAATTTTTAAGTACTTCTCTAGCTTTGTCTTCATACTCCTTGTATACCACTGTTATTATATTTATTGCCTTTGCTGATTCACTAATAACTTCTAGGTAGGAACACGGAATTTCACCTTCGAAATTTTCTCTGAAAGCATCTTTAAAAGCTTTTGGCAATGATCCCATTATAAATATTGAAGAATTTAATTCTCTTAAATCCTTAAAAGAGACATCTAAAGGTATCCAAGGAGTCAATAATTCTATTTCAGAATTAACTTTAGATTTTTCACTCTTCATTTGAATCAAATCATTATCTCTTTGTTTTAACTTTTGATAGTTTTCTTTATAGTTTGATTTTTTAGCTAAAGTTTCTAATTGTTCATAATTCATAGAACTTTTGCCCTTGACTAAAGATTTTATAGCGCCTTCCTTTTCTGAATGTTTCATTAATAGATCTAGTGCAAATTTTACTTTTGCTTGCTCACCTTCTAAATAAGAAACCTTTTCATTTTCAGAGTCTTTTTGAAGAGATAATAAATCTTCCTCTTCACTTTCTTGTAAGTTTACAAACTGAATATTTTCAAATTTGTGGAAGTTATCTAGCAAAGCTTCTTTTTGTGATTCAAAGGCAAACAATGTGAATTTGCTTATTTTAACTATTGCCACTATTTTTTCACTATCCTCTCAACCACCATGTTAACAGCTCTATCAAATCTTTCTTTTTCTAAATTCAGTATACTTTCAATCTCTAATTTACCTGTTTCATTTATTGGTTCAGCTTTTATTCTACCTTCTTCTTTAGCATCTTCAATAATTTTTTTGGCTTCTTCCCTTGCATCGTCCAGAACCTTTTTATACTTATCTTCAGCGAAAGTCTCAGATTTTTTTAATATTTCCTTACTATCTACAGTTGCCTGACTTATAATATCTACTGCTTGATTTTCTGCTTCCTTAATGCTTTTTATTGCTTCTAATGCCAAAATATCACCACCCTTTTTTAATAAAACAAAGTATAATAATTAATACCATTAGATAATAATAAATACCAAGTGTGGTATTTATTATTACGTTTTATGTAGTATTTAATACATCTTGATTATACTAACTTTTCCTACAAATTTCAACATTTTTTTAATATTAGCAATGTTAAGAATATTAACACTATTATGTTGGTAACATGTGTTACTGGATTAAGTTCTCACTAATAGACAACAATTATATTCTATTATTACAATTACACCCCTAAAATATAAGTTATATCTTTTATGTTCTCCTCATCATTAATATCATATACTAAATAATGAGATTCTCTATCAATAATATTATTATCTATAAACCCCAAAATGTTAATCATAAATTTTTCAATATGGATATTAGATGCATTATCTATAATATTGTTTTTAAATAATTTTTCTTTAATTGTTCTTTCTAATTCCTTATCTACATCCCTAGTTAAAAAGCTTGGAAGCCACTTTTTTTTGTTATATTTAAGGTAGTCATATTTAACAATCTCTCTTAAATCAAAATTATCGCAATTCAACTTTTCATCATTAAATTCAATAAATATTTTGTAATAATCTACTGAGGAAATAGTTCTTCCTAAATATCCCTTTTCATAAAAAAACAACCCGAGCTCATAATAAAAGTCAAAAGGCGAATCAAACTTCTCAACTAGATATTTTAAAATATTGTCAAATTTTTGCGAATTATGATATTTATCTACCATTTTCTCTACTCTTTTTAATTTTACAAGCTCTTCATAACTTATATCCTTTGTCTTTAAAATTTCATATGGTGGATAAGGTGCATAAACCATACCCCACATTGAAGCCTCATTTATCATATTTGAACCTTTAAGTAGTTTTAAAAATCCTAGCTGTATTACTTCAATATGAATGTTATAAACATCATTAAAAGATTTTCTAAATGAATCATAATTTTCTCCTGGAAGACCTGCTATTAAATCTAAATGTTGATTAATAGTCTTTATATTATTCACCTGTATTACCTTTTCTTTTATCTCATCAAATTTCACAAATCTACTTATATTATTAAGAACTACTGGATTAGTTGTTTGTACTCCAACTTCAAATTGAAATCTACCCTTTGGAGCCTTAGACAACACTTCTAGCTCCTCATCATTTAATAAATCTGCCGATATCTCAAAATGAAACATTGTTTCACACTCTAAATTTATTAAGAATTTCCAAATTTGCATTGAAAATTCGGGATTACAATTAAATGTTCTATCAACAAATTTTACTAATCTTACTTTTTTATCTGCAAGAAATTTAAGTTCCATTTGAACCCTTTCGGCATTTAAAAATCTAACTCCATGAGTTGTGGACGAAAGACAATATTTACAACTAAAAGGGCATCCTCTTGAGGCTTCGTAATAAACTATTTTGTTTGTAAATTCCTCTTCGCCATATGGAAATATAACCTCATTTATATCCATTAATTCTCTCTTACCACAATATTCAATTTTTCCTTTATTATTATAATAAAGTCCTAATATGTTTGGGATATTGGACTTGTCCACATTGCCTTCTATAGCTTTATTTGAATTAATTTTAGAATTTTCCTCGCAAATAATCTTCCAATTAATAAATTCTTTGTATGTTACTTCGCCTTCCCCTTCTATAACATAATCCCCTATGTTTTCCTTAAGAAAAACTTCACAGTCATAACTAACCTCTGGTCCGCCATAAAGAATTTCAATTCTACTATCTACAAGCTTTATTAAAGATGTTATAGCCTTAACATAGTCAATATTCCATATGTAGCAAGAAAATGCTACAAGATCTGGTTTTCCTCTTAAAATTTCTTCTAATATTCTCTCTATTTGATCATTTATAGAAAACTCCATGATTACGCTATCATAATTTAAATCTTTTGTATATGATTTTAAATATCTCACTGCCAAGTTGCTGTGAATAAATTTTGCATTAATACCTACTAGTGTTACTTTCATCTTCTGATTTTCCTTTCTTTTTACATATCATGTAATAGACATTGTCTGAATTTTTAAGCGTTGTTATTTCAAAATACGGTTGTAAAATTTTCATTGTATTTTCTTTAGAACTATTTTTGAATATATTTAGATCTCTTTGATAAATTTGTTTTGTATTTTTATCTGGCAATACAATCTTTATTTTAGAATTAAAAATTTTGGCAAACCCCTTATCTACATCCCATATATATAGAAGTCCCCCAACTTTTAAATACCTATCTATCTCTTGTATTAATTTCTTTTTGCCTTGCGAGAATTTTATATCACCCAATGTAAAAAATAGTGCACAGATATCATACACGCCTTCTTCAATAGCTGCCTTCTCATCTTTTCCCTCAACATAATCTATGCTACTACTATCGTCAATATATTGTTTATAGATGTTATATATAATTCCATGGTTAGAAAACCCTATATCTAATATATTTCCTTTGAAAATTTCTTTTTCAAGATTTATAAAAACCTCCTTTTTCAATTGTTCCCCCCCTTTGAAGATAACTTCATATATTTTTACCTGTTTTTATTTATTCTTCAAAAACAAAATAATTCCTCTAAAATAAAGGAATTATTTCTTAATTTCATCATAAAAATTTAACATTAACCCCGCGGTAGTCTTTTGAGCTCTTTGAATTATAATAGAAGATACTTTATTGTACCTATCTTCCTTTTCTTTTATGTTTACGTTAGCATTGTAAGTTTTACTAGCAAATAATGCATTATTTTTTACATAGTCTTGTATATTGTCCTCTTTTATTATCTCATTAGTAACAGGAAATGAATAATCACTCATTAATTTGCCTATAATCCAAAGCTCAAAATTTCTATGATTTTTAAGTAGCTTATTGTTTACATGCTGAGGAACTGTAGCATCCTGAATCAAATGGCATGCTGCCCCAAAATAAAATATTGCTTGTCTTGTATCTCCAGCTTCTATAAATCTTAATGCACATTTATAATATTTTTCAAATTCAGCTAATGCATTTGAAAACCCATAAAGTCCAGTGCCCTTAATATGATGATAAAAATGATTAGAACTTTTAAAATCTTGATCTGCCCAAGTAACTCCTTTGTTTAGTTCTTTTATATATTTTTTATAAAAATTGTGGGCTTCAGTATATTCTTTGTTTTTTAATATTTCAATTGCTTGAATATTTATAAATTTATGAACAATACAATGAGTTTTCATTATTCTTTTTTTAACTGGGTTTACTGTTATCATTAGACCTTTTAAAGTTTTCCCATAAGTAAATTCAATTTTACTTTTCAAAATGTTCACCTCTCAATTAAGTATACGTCAAATATGATTGTAAAACATATTTAGATTCGTTTTAAATAACATTTATTTATTATATTCTAGTTTTTTTTCTTAAAGCAACGAGTATGGTAATAATTAAAGTTACAACTATGGTTAATAAGTAGTAACTAAGCCTTTCCTTTCCGCTAATTAAATCATTACTAACATTTTTTTTAATGCTAAGTAAAAATCCACTTTTACTGTCTAGTACCTCTAAATTATCAAAAAATTTCATACTAGAGATATCCGATCCGCCTTCAAATAACACCTTTTTTTTAAGTGCACCAATTTTGCTTAAACTATATATACTATTATCATTCTTTTCATAGAAATATATACAGTCTATATCCCCAATCATTCCTTTTTTATCAATTGTTAGACTTTCAAGGCTATCTACTGCATTATGCTGATAAATAGGTGCTGGTGGGTTAGTTGTATGGTGGTTAGCCAAAATAAACGGTATAACCTTGCTTGCCGTATCTTTGAATTTAGGAGAAGTTATTGGATCTCCACCAGTATAATCTGGAAAACCGTACCATGTGTTTTTTTTAATTTGATATATATAGTCACTATCTCCATTCACAGGTCTTAATCCTCTCTCCTCCATACCCCCAACTGTAACTAATATTTTACCCTCACTATTAAAATCTATACCTTTCATATTTCTTATACCCCAAGCAAAGTTTCCTTGTGCCCCAGTCTTTAAATTATATATTATGATGGATGAATTTCCAATCACGTGCCCGGCTATAATTTCACCTTTTTTGTTCTCAGTTTGATATGTAGAAAATGATCCTGTCTTAATATCTCCAAAAACAGTTCCTTTTACAGTTATACTCTTAGGCGAAATATCATGGTTTTGAGGATAATTACCCAGCCACAAATTATCGGGGCCAACTACTCCCGAATTGGTTGCGGAGCCTATCGTTACAAATAAATAATCTTCATTAATTTTGATTAAGCTCTTATTATAATCTCCATAATTAGGTATACCCTTAATTATTTCTTTATTTTCCTTTGTTACTAAATTATATGAATAGACAAATGTTCCTGATGCATAATACAATACTTCATTATTACAATCTAAACTAGTTATGCTTAGCCCTTTTTTGGTAAATATATTGTGTGCTTTACCGGCTTTATCTATGTATTGTATTCTATCTTTAAACGCTACATAGTAATTCCCATCATTGTCTTTAGTAAAATCCACTGCATTACTTAGTCCTTTAAATAAGATTTGCGATTTTAAAACTTCATCTTTCACATCAACCTTATATTCTTTAAATGAACCTTTCAATGAAAACAGTGCAAAAGCCATTGCAGCTAAAATGACTATAAATCCAATGGTTTTTTTCATACTTGCCCCCTAAATTATAAATACTCTAACTTATATATATTTATATAGATTAGAGTATATGTGTTAATAATTTACTAGCAATTTGTATATGGTCTCTTTCAACCACCGCTAAAGCAATAAGTACCTCTTTAACTACCAAATTATTTATTTCTTTTGATTTTTTCTCATAAAACGCAGTTGCATGAATTTCCCTGTTTTGCGCAAGCTCCATTAAACTTTTGTCATTTTTATGTTTACTATAATCTATGTTCACAAGTTTAGGTAATTCTTTAAAACCTCCTAACTTCTGATGCACTATAGCATGTACTCTTTCTATCTTTGAAAGTGCCTCAAAAGCTTCTCGAGCATTGGCTCCCTTTGCTAGCTTTGCAGCTGCCATGTAAAACTCTGAATTAAATATTTCAAGCTTCATAGCGTGATCTAAAGTAAGTAAAGTATTTTTGTCTAAAGTCTGTGGACAAACACTATAGACCTCACCGCCTGTTTTTAAATACTTATAATCCACGCCACAAAATGGACAATACTTAATATGTTCTATATCATTTTCCCCGAGTAACCCTTTATTATTTACGCCATAATTGTTTGTATTTATCTCCATCCCACATACTAGACATTTCATATAGCTCTATTCCCCCATGCTCTTAATTTTAATAATAAAGGTATTTTAACATAAAAACCCTCCGATAGGAGAGTTTTCTACATAATATACTTATTCACAAAATCATCAACTACATTTGAGGTATCAAAACTGTTAATATTCTTAAGATTTATTTCAACTTTTTCATTAGTGAAAATTAAAGTTTTATCCCTACCAGATCTTACTTCTTCTTTAAGCAAATAACCCGTAATATGTTTAATATCCTTAAGATAACTATGTAAGTATATGCTTTTTTCATATAAATCTACAATAATAATATCGTGCTTAATTTCATCGTTTTTTTCTACTATTTCTCCATTTGTAATAGTATATTTTTTTGTAGAATTTATTCCTTCATCACTGTTACGTCCCTTACATAGCAAATAACTATTTTCAACTTCATTGCTAAATCCATCAGAAATTATTAAGTTTAAACTTCTATCATAGTTACTTAAATAATCCTTGCTAAGTAAATACTTTTTAATTTTATTACACTCTTTAATCGCTCTATTAACCTTAAACCCAAAAAATTGCTCTTTAAAAAAAGAAGCCCTTACATCCTTTTGACTAACCTGCTCGTTCACTTTAGTCCCCCTATTACTTGTATGTTGCAAAATCATAACTTAATTTACGTTATAAAGTCGCATAAGCACTTTTGTATATTTAATTATTTATATATATATTGTTTAATTAAATTTCCAGTTAAACATGTATCTTCATACTAAGATTATATAATTTTCACAATCTTATGTCAAATAATTTTATGATTCCAATAGAATATAATCCTTAAAGTTCACATATTAATTACTAATAACTGTTCCTAAGCTACAAGAACAAGGAGGGTCCTTTTATGATTAAAGACAGTTTTTACAAAGACTCAATAATACTGACAATCTCAAATTTAACTGCTGGAATATTAAGATTTATGTTTTCAATTTTACTTTCAAAAAAATTAGGTGCGGAAGGTATGGGGTTATATAGCCTTGTAATGCCTATCTATGATTTATTTACTTGCCTTATTTGTGGTGGAATGGTCACTGCTATTTCAAAAGAAGCCTCATCCTATTACGGAATAAATGATTATGGTAATTTAAACAAATCTATACATACTGCCTTAGTTTTTGATTTTGCATTGTCAATATTCATAACAATCTGTGTATTTATTTTTTCACCATATATCAGTACATATATAATAAAAGACCAGCGAACACTATATTCCCTTTGGGTTATCTGCCCCGCTTTAATATTTGTTGCTCTTTCCTCTATATATAAGGGTTATTTTTATGGTATTTCCAATGTTAAAGTTCCTGCAATTATAGACATAGTTGAAAAAACCGTAAGAATGGCTATAATACTCGCAATTATAAATTTCTTTGCATTAAAAAATGTAACTTCTACAGTAACTGCTACCTATATATCCTTATCTATTGGGGAACTTATAAGTTTTATACTACTATATGCCTTTTATAAAAAAAGTAAAAACAAATTTAAGGGCTCAATAAAAAAAACAGAAGGAAGAGCTCAACTCCTATTTAATATTCTTATTGTATCTTTTCCATTATGTTTAAATGGTTTTCTAAACACTGCAATTTCAGCAATATCTACATTAATTGTTCCAGGGCGACTAGTTTCCGCTGGCATAGAATATACACAGAGTTTAGCCTTGATTGGTAAATTTTCAGGTATGGCTATGAGCATTGTATTCTTCCCTTTTATTGTTGTAATGTCCATGGCAACAATATTAACTCCAGATATTTCTAAAAGTATTAGTAAAAACGATTATAACAGCTTAGAGAATAGAGTGCGTGAAGTTATAAAAATCTCATTTTTGCTTGGAATTTCAACAATGATAATCTGTTTATGTGCCGGAGATTCCCTTGGAAAATTATTTTTCGATAGGTATGACCTTGGAATATACATACGACTTGCTGCTTTAAGCGCTCCATTCATGTACATGTCTGGTTCCACTTTTGGAATCTTAAACGGACTTGGAAAACAGAAAGATCTTTTGATAAATTCAATAGTAACCTCGGTTCTCGAACTTGCACTGCTATACGTACTGCTTGGAATTCCAAGCATAAATATTTTAGGTTACGGCATAGCTCTCCTTTTATCATCTATATTAAGCTTTATACTTAATATTATCGCAATCAAGAAGGCCTGCTATATGGAGTTTTCAGTAGGTGATTTTATAATTGATATTTGCCTTAGTGTATTATTATATTTCACATTAAAAATCTTAAACAATCTATTACCGGATTCTATTTTTATCACTAAAAACATAATTATTATTATTGTTGGTTTTTCCCTATTGTTATTTTCTCTTATTCTTACAAAAAAAAGAAACAAGGCTAAAGCATAATTATCACCTTCGGTGATACTAGTTATTTGCCTTAACCTTGGCTCAACTTCTATCTAATTCTATTTATAATAGATTTAGGTATAAGTTTCGTAATTTTACGTGGAAATACATCTAAGTCGTCTTTAGTTATCCCACCTATAAAGACTAGTATTAAGAAATAAGTTACTATAGCCAAACACATAGTCATAAATATGGCAATAACACTCACTATATACTCGCCATTTATAAAACTAAGTATAAACCTAAAGTTACTATACATGAATTTTGCGACGATTGCCATGACAACTGATGCTATTATCGGCTTAATGGCATGACTAAATAGTTTGATTTTAACTCTTAGGACTTTATTAATAGAAATATAGTTCAATACCAAAAGTATTGTAAAACTAACTGCATTCCCCATAATCGCACCCAAAACATTAATGCTTGGAATTGCAACAAAAATATAATTAGTAATTATTTTTCCTATTATACCAAATACCGCATAAATGGTAACTAAGTAAACTTTTCCAATCCCTTGAAGAATTGAAGTTTGAATACTAACCACAGCCATAAGAATTATTACCACAGACCCATAAGTAAGCAATCTTCCAACACTAGAGCCATAATGAATTATATATACTAATGGACTCGCTAAAACTGCAAGTCCAACAGCGCAAGGGACTGCTACTAAAAAACATAACCTAAAAGCATAATTAACCTTATTTCTTACAGCTTTTCTATCCTTTAGTGCCACTAAACTAGAAATTGATGGCATAATTGTTATTGCAAGTGATGAAATAATAGCAATTGGAACATTTATAAGTGTTGTATATTTAAATAATACACCCCATAATACATCCGCTTGCACCTTAGCCATTCCAAAAGATATTAATCTTGATTTAACTAACCACAAATCAATAAATAATCCTGATTGTTGTATTCCTAAACATATTGTCATTGGAACTGCAACACCCAATAGCTTTTTTATTATTTTTTTAGTTGTATATCTCTTTATGCTTAATTTACTATATCCTTTAGGGACTCTAAAAACTTTATTTTTCTCGTAGTATTTAATCATAAATAATACTGCTACTAGTGCTCCTACAGATGTACCAATTGTACCTCCTGCTGCACCCTGCGCTACCCCATATTTTATAAAACAAGCTGCAAAAACTAAACTAAATATAGTATTTGCAATTTGTTCTAATACTTGTGATACAGCAGTAGGGATCATATTTCCCCTTCCTTGAAAGTAACCTCTATAAGCTGATAATACAGAAGATAATAACACAGTTGGAGCAAGTGCCACAATTGCTAATTTTGCAGTTGCACTGTTTGACGCATTAGCAATAGGCCCTACAAAAATAAGCATTAGAATTGACATAATCATTCCTAATATCAAAAGCAAAAATCTAGCTATTTTAAAAGTCCTTACGGCATCTTTATAATTTCCTATAGCTATAAGCTCTGACACCATCTTAGAAATCGCCACAGGAATACCTGCATTAGTTAATATATATACATATGTAAATATACTGTATGCAGAAGCATATACGCCAATACCTACATCTCCTAGTATCTTCGCTAAAAAAGGTACATATAATAGTGATAAAAACTTACACATAAAACCTGCAGCAGTTAATATAGCAAAGCCTTTTGTTGTAGATTGATCTCTTGAATTTGCTCCTTCACTCATAAAATTCACCCTCTAAAATTCAAATTAATACTTTAAAACTTAAATACATCCCTTTTTATCTTCTTTAATACTGGTGGTAAACTTTCTGCAATAGTTTTATTCTCCATATACTCAAGGCCCTCAGGACAATTCTTAAACATTGCCTTATAAGCATATAAATATTGATAGTCTAAACCATATTTGTTATTGAAAAAACTGTTCATCTTTTTATCTCCATATTTTGGATCACCAACAATAGCATTCCCCAAATGGCTTAAATGTGCTCTAAGCTGATGACTTCTGCCAGTTAAAAGATTAATATCTATTAAAGAAAATGTGCCACAACTCTGAATAGTTTTAACTTCCATTGCTATTCTTTTTGTATCTGGCATCTCAATATCATAAACCTTAGATATATTTGCGTCCTCATTTTTATATATCCAGCCTTCATAAACACCATCTTTAATCCGATTTCTTACTAAAGCCATATAATATTTCTCAATATTTCTTTCTCTTATCATCTCATTTAAAAGTTTAAGTGATTTGAAGTTTTTACCAAACATAACTATACCCGAAGTATTTCTGTCTAATCTATTACATGGTGCTGGCGTAAATGTTATTTCATTTTCCGGTTGATAATCTCCTTTATCAAACAAATGAGAAAGCACATAATCTGTTAGCGTAGCTTCCCCATCTTTTTCATCTGCATGAACTAAAACCCCTGGCCATTTTTCAACCATTAATATATTAGCATCTTCAAATGTAACCTTTAGATTGTTATCAATTCTATGAAACTCCTCTTTTTTAAACTCACTAGTAATATATTTTGTTTCAACAATATCACCTTCCACTAAAGAGTGTTTTTCCTTTATTTTGCTTCCGTTAACCCTAATATCGCCTTTTCTAAAAGCTTTATATATTTTGCTAAGGGGCACATCACCAAGTACCTTCCTCATAAATTTATCTGTTCTCTGTCCCGCTTCATTTGCTCCAATTTCGATCCTCATACATATCCTCCTAGTTCTCTCTTTTATCATACTTACGAATTTCGCACATACTCTAATTTATTTTATAATAGATAACTTTTCATTTAAAAAAGCCCATTTTTATTTTATAATAAATATTTCTATCTTATAATAAACATTTTATTCTATAATAAACCGTCATATATTTTAAAAATTCACATCGAATATCTATTATATACTAAATTGTGCTATGAATTCAATAAAAATTCGTAAGCTAATTTGCATTGCATAGCTACACCTACTGCAATGCAACTCTCGTCTACATCAAATAAACTTCCGTGAGCCGGATTTATTATACCTTTTTCCTTGTTTCTGCTTCCTAAAAAATAAAATAATGACGGTCTCTCCATAGAAAAATAAGCAAAACTTTCCACCCCCATTGTAGGTTGATCTAGTTTTTGAACATTAATCTCGCCGATGAGTTCACTTGCCTTATTTTCAAACAAATCTGCAAGTTTATCATTGTTATATAGACAAGGATAACTTTCCTCAATTTCAATTTCACATGTCCCTCTCATAGAGTGAACTATGCCTTCCACTACCTGAACTAATCTAGTTTTTATATATTCCCTATGTTCGCTTTTCATAGTCCTAATTATTCCCGCTATTGTCACTTCTTCCGGTATAATATTTTGAGCTGTTCCTCCATGAATTGATCCTATTGTAATTACAGCAGGATCTGTAGGCGGAATTTCTCGGCTCACAATACTTTGAAGTGTTGTAATAACATTACTCGCGATTACTATAGGATCAATAGTCATATGTGGACTTGCACCATGTCCTCCTTTACCTATTATTTTTATAGTAAATGGATTTGATGCCGCATAAGCTACGCCTCTTTTTAAACCAACAGTACCAACATCTAGAAACTCTTCAACATGAAGACCAATAACAGCATCTACATTAGGATTTTCAAGTACCCCAGCTTTAATCATAAGTGGTGATCCCCCAGTAGTTTCCTCTGCTGGTTCAAAAAATAATTTAACATTTCCTGGTAATTCGTCCCTCATACTATTTAATATTTTTGCTGCGCCTAAAAGTATAGTAGTATGAGCATCATGTCCACAAGCATGCATTCTACCACTAATTTTAGAGGAGTAACTACATGTCTTCTTATCTTGCAGTGGAAGTGCATCCATATCAGCTCTTAAAGCAATTGTTCTATTGCTATTTCCTCTAATAATAGCGCAAATTCCCGTTTGAGCTACCTCGTAATACTCAATCTTCTCTTTTTGCAGAAATTCTTTCACCTTTTGAGAAGTTCTAAATAAATCAAACCCCAATTCTGGATTTTCATGTAGATCACGCCTTATACAAATTAACTCTCTCTCAATGTTTTTTGCCTGAGTTATAAAATTCAATATATACACCTCTTCGCTTATTGTTTTTCCCAATATATTTCAATTATGTCTCCATCGTTTAGAGGCTTATAATAACTAGCTTTGCTCCCATTAAGCGTTAGTATTAGGTTCCCTTTTGAAACAGACAAATCAAATTCCACATAATTAAATATATCCACAAATACATACTTTTCTTTGTTTTCAAGATTTATAATCTTTTTATTAACTTCAACTTTGATGTTAGTTCCAGCTTTAATGTTAGTGCTAGCCTCAACGTGGGCTTTAGCCTCATCTTTAAATTCAGGCTCCTTCACATACTTGCCATCTATTGCAATTTCGTCTAATTTAGTATCCACATCTTTTACATTCCTATATTCATCATTAATTAACTCCATCTTTTTTTTCCAGTCGTTGTATTCTTCTTTTTCATCAATAACATCGTTAGCTTTTACTTCTTCTATATATATTCTGTCACCTTCTTTTATAACATAATCCGCCATAAGCTTCTTATTATTCATTATAAAAGTTGAACTCGATAACTTATCATCAAAATACTTAACATAATCACAAATTGTAGTAGGATATTTTATTACAACATCATCATTTTCTTTTATTATAGCGTTTATGAGAACTCTTTGCTCGTTGATGAATAACACCGGCTCAATATTACTAATAACATTTTCAAAATAAAAACTTACAACTTGAATGTTTTTTACATAATCAATAATCGTAGGCTCAGCATTATTCCCATCTTTACTGAAAATAACCTCAATAACGTCGCCTTCTACTACCTCCGAATCAATATTACAAACTAAGTCATTAATCTTAATTTGTGCACCTTTAGCTAGAGTACCAAATGCTACCCGCTTTATTCCATCAAAAGTGAATCTAATATTACGTCCATTTTTACCAATCAATATCTTTGGATTTATACCTTCTTGCACCATTACATCCATAACCGTATGTTTATGTGCATTAAATAGACTTATAATCTTATCATTTATAGTTACATCAACAAAATCATGTCCTAGCCTCTTAATTGATATTAATGCTATACCCAAAACTGTAACCCCAGTACTTCCAAGCCCTGCATCACAAATGCACTCAACAACAGATTCACGACCTTTAATAGCAACCCTCTGTGCTTGCAAGTTTAGAATTTTAGCAATATTTTCTCTAATGAAAGGTGTATGTGCTCCCCCTCCTACTAAAAATACTGCATTAGGAGCTTTTCCTCCATTTAATTCAATAATTCTATTTCCTATCTCTTCTGAAATTTTCATAATTATAGGGCTAATTGTTTTTAAAATTTCTTGTGGTTCTATATCATTTTCAAAACCTAAAACATCTATGTATTTAATTTTGTCTTCTCCGCTGCATTCCTTTTTTATTTTTTCAGCGGTGTTGAAATCAACTAAATATTCTTGTGCTATCATTTCAGTTACCTCATCACCTGCAATAGGCACCATACCATATGCACTAATACTATCCTTACTACTAATAGCAATATCAGAAGTACCTGCACCAATATCAACTAAAGCTAAATTTAGAAGTCTGAGTTTTTGTGGCACTGCAGCTTCCATTGCAGCTATCGGCTCAAGTGTTAAACTTACTACCTCAAGTCCAGCTTTATTCATAACAGCATAGAGACTATCAACTACCGAGCGTGGGAGGAATGTAGCAATTATTTCTACTGCAATTTTCTCTCCTTTGTGGGAATTTAGATTTGTTATTATGTATCCATTTAAATAGTAATTTTTCACGCTATAACCCACGCAATAAAGCTTTCCTTTTGCGGATAGCGCAACTTCGTCCTCTGCCATTTTAACTGCAGTGAGTTCTAAACTTCTAATAACTTCCCTATCGATTTCTTTGTCCTCATCTACTTCTAATTCAGACTTAATCGAGGTTGTTTTTAAAAACCTTCCAGCAGCCGCAATAGCTACCTTAGTTAATGAAACATTTAAACTTGTCTCTAATTCTTTTTTCACCTTTATTACTCCACTAGCCACCAATTTAATGTCATGAATTTGGCCATCAATCATAGCTCTTTCTTCATGTTCCATATAACTTTCAGCAAGAACTTGGAATTTTTTTTCAAAAATCACTCCAACCGTTCCTATTATAGATCTTGTTCCTATATCTAAAGCAAATATCATTTCCTCCAAATGTACATTTGTGATTTCCATTTTTTTATACCTCTTCCTCACAAAATTCTATGAATAAATTTATAAATATATTTTACATTAATATGAATTAAGCTCATATTCATAGAATATGAGCTTAATAAAATTATATAACATTATATAACAACATTCAATAAATCCACCATAATAAATCTACTGCAATAACTTAATTACCCCAGAGTTTTCTGAAATATACGGTAATTTTTTTATAATAGTGTAAATATATTTTAGTTTTGATTTATCTTCTTCTAAAACTTGCTCTAATGATAATTCATTATAATACAATAGTTTGCACCAAAAATCAACAAAATCATCTCTTGTAATAAAAATTATATTCTCTCTCTCTTTAACTGTAAAACCACAATTAAATTTCTCTAAAATTTCTATATCCGCATATTGTTCATTTGACAACATTAACCGCACATCATCCCACATTTTCTTAAATGCTACCATTAAATCCTCTCCTCAAGTAAACGATTCACTAAAAAATAGTCTATTTTTATAATACATCATATTCAAGTACCTTGTCAATAATTGCTTTCCATTACAATATATGTTTTATATTATACTTTTGATATTAAAGAGTTGTTATATAGTATATTTGTGTCAAATTTTCGTGTAATGTCACCCTCAAACTTAAGCTCCAAATCTTTAGTTGTAATTGAAACTACGACTCCTGTGCCAAAGCTTTTGTGCACTACCCTATCCCCTTCTTTAAAAGGTAAATCCAAACCATCAACGCCTAGTATCAAACATTCCTTAATAAACCTAGAGGTTTCTTTTGCTTTTCCTTTTACGTTTTTAGAGATGCATAACCAAACATTATCTATGGCTCTTGTGATTCCTACATAAAATAGTCTTCTTTCTTCCTCTAGGTTAGTATCTATACTATTAACATGAGGGATATTTTCCTCATTACAATTAATTAGATATACATTTTTAAATTCCATTCCCTTAACCCCATGAATTGTACTAAGTATTACAGCATCCTCATCAAGACTTTTCTTATGTTTGCTGATTTCCTCTTTAACCTCTTCTACATGAGCTAAAAACGCTATTATAGACCTATATTCCTCTGCTGATTGTCTAAATTCGTCAATAACATCCTCCATTTCACTTAAATCAATTTTAAACTTTGTGCAATATTCTCTAATGTAATCATGATAACCAACACTTAAAACTAGATTATCTATTGCACTCGCAAGTGAAGTCTTATTTAAAAAAATTATATCCTTTCTTAACTTATCCAGCATCTTCATTTGAAACACGGGCACACCCTCGATATCCTTTACCATTTCAAAGCAGTCTTCGCGTACACGATTTCTTTTTAATTTTTCTAAATTTAATTTACTTATATATCTAAATGGCTTATTGATTATTCTAAGAAAACTCTCTTTGTCACTATTATCAATACTTAATCTAAAATACGCAATTATATCTTTACAAATGAAATGTTGGAAAAAGTCATATTCCTTATCTAAAAGCTTAAAAGGGATTCTTTTTTTAATAAAAACATCTATTAAACTTCTACACTCTACATTTGTTCTGTACAATATGGCATTATCCCTATAACTACTATCAGGATTTTCCTTATGTTTTTGAATAATATTACTAATTTCATCCGCTTGCGCATTTTCATTTACATTATTAAGTACTGCAATGATACCATCTTGCTCCTTAAACGCCGTGATATATTTATCATTTCTCATGCTATTATTTTTTATAATATTCATGGATATCTCAACTATATTCTTTGGGCATCTGTAATTAGTAGAAAGGGGCAACTTGCCTCCACCTTCAAAATGGTTTGAAAACCCAACCATACACTCAGGGTTTGATCCTCTAAACCCATAAATACATTGGTCTTCATCTCCCACTGCAAAAATGGAATTCTCCTCATTTAAAAGTTTTAGTATTTCTACTTGCATAGGATCGCAATCTTGAAATTCATCAACTAAAATATGTTTGAATAGTTTTTTATACCCTTGAAGTATTGTGTAATTTTTTATAAATAAATCTTTACATCCTATTTGGAGATCATCAAAATCAAATAAGTTTTTTTCTTTCCTATACTGCTCATAAATATTATATGCTGCCGTAAATATTCCCTTATCAATGCTTGGAGAAAAGTTTTCCACTACATCTCCACTTATTTTGAATAAAGAAATGTTATTTATGACTTCCTTTACTTTGTCATCCCCTACTTCATCCAAATATGACATTAGTACGTTTTTAATGAGTTTATATACCTCTAGTGTATCAATTATGTTTATCTGTCCATAAAAATTCTTAAGAATTTTATAAAATAAGCCATGAAAAGTTCCAAAGAATGGTACTTTATCTTTTCCATTAATGGCTATATATCTATTTTTCATATTAATAGATGCAGCTCTTGTAAAAGTAATTACTATAATATTTTTAGGATTAATGTTTTGTTCATTTATTAAATGAACAATCCGATTAACAATAACTACTGTTTTGCCACTTCCTGGGCCTGCTGTAACTAACAAATTTCTCCTACTAGAAAAAACAGCCTCCCTTTGCTCCTGGCTTAGCCTTGCATTTACTCTGCTACGCCCTACTTCATTGTTAGTATTATGTTTAGTATTCATTTTCATCCACCTACTCTAACCCAATCGTATATTATTTTTATACTGTTAATTTATACCCAGTTTACTATTGTAATAATCCTTCTATTACATTAAAATGTAAATGTGCAATAACTCTATTATATACTTTTATTAAATTTCAAAGGGGAAAAAATTATGATATACTCAAAAGATTTTAATGTGAGGAATGAAAGAAACCTAACAATGCTAGTAGACTTTTATGAATTAACTATGGCAAACGGTTACCTTGACAATAATGTTCAAGATAAAATTGCCTATTTTGATATGTTTTTTAGACGAATACCTGACGCCGGTGGATATTGTATTATGGGTGGGGTACAACAATTAATTGAATATTTATCAAATCTAAAATTTACAAATGATGATATATCCTACCTGAAAAGCAAAAATATTTTTTCAGAAAAATTCATAAATTACCTAGAGGATTTTAAATTTTCTTGTGATGTATGGGCGGTACCTGAAGGTTATCCTGTTTTCCCAGGTGAACCCTTAGTTATTGTTAGGGGACCTGTTATTCAAGCTCAGTTTGTTGAAACAATGACACTACTTACAATAAATCATCAAACTCTAATTGCAACTAAAGCAAGTAGAATATGTAGAGCTGCAAAAGGTAGACCAGTTATGGAATTTGGTTCAAGACGTGCCCAAGGTTATGATGGCGCTATATATGGAGCTCGAGCTGCTGTTATTGGTGGATGTGTTGGTACTGCCTGTACAATGGCTGAAGAAATGTTTGATATTCCAGCACTTGGAACTATGGCACATAGTTGGGTACAATTATTCGATACCGAATATGATGCTTTTAAATCCTGGACTAAGACCTACCCAGATAACTGCGTACTCCTTATAGACACTTATAATGTATTGCGTTCTGGTGTTCCAAACGCCATAAAAGTATTTAATGAAGTACTTAAACCTATGGGGAAAAGGCCTGTGGGAATTCGAATTGATAGCGGAGATATCACATATTTGACCAAAAAAGTTAGAATAATGCTAGATGAAGCTGGATATGAAGATGTTAAAATTACTGTTTCTAACTCCCTTGATGAATATATTATTAGAGGTGTTTTAGAAAGTGGGGCACAAATTGATAACTTTGGCGTTGGTGAAAGGCTTATTACTGCAAGATCAGAGCCAGTATTCGGAGGCGTTTATAAACTTGTCGCTGTTGAAAATGATGGACAAATAATACCAAAAATTAAAATTAGTGAGAATGCTGAAAAAATTATAAATCCTGCATTTAAAAAACTATATAGGATTTTTGATAAAACAACTCATAAAGCAATTGCAGATTTAATTACTTTGAATGATGAGGTAATTGATGAAAGTAAACCCCTTGAAATATTTAATCCCACTTATACTTGGAAAAAGAAAAACCTTAAACATTACTATATAAAAGAACTTTTGGTTAAACTATTTGAAAATGGAGAACAAATTTATAAATCACCAACTGTTATGGAAATAAAAACATTTTCAGAAAACGAAGTATCTAAATTATGGGCCGAAGTTTTGAGGCTCGACAATCCACATGCGTATTCAGTGGATCTTTCATGGGATTTATGGAACCTAAAGCAAGGTTTATTAAATCATTATTCTGAAATCCTTGAGGATTAACAAGAATCTAATCATTAAACACGCGAGCAGTACTAGGAGGACTTATGATACAACCTTTAAAAATCAAGCTTTCAAAAGTTGCTTTATCTGAGCTTATGGAAATGATTAAACTTGACCAGGAGTGCGATAGTGCAAGATTTGTGTACGTCAGTGGATGTTGCAAAACTGCTAAAGTTGACATTTCCCTCGACAATTTTAAAACAGGAGACATCAAAAATAATATTGGTGATTTAAACATATTATATGATGAAACTCTAATGGACAATATTTCAGAACTCACAATTGCCTATAAAGATTCTAGGTTTTGGATTAAAACAATACCAACTAAAAATGCTAAGAAAGATTGCAAAAGTGGTGAGAGCAAATCCTGTAGTGGATGCTCTGGGCATTGCGATTCTCATTAATCCATAAAAGTGAACCTCCCATGACTTTAGTCATGGGAGGTTCACTTTGTATATTTTTATGTTATTTATACATTTATTAATGGTCCTTCAGTTTTAGCAAACAAATCCTTCGATATCTTAAGAGGATCTTCTTCGTTTAGCTCTGGAAACCAAATTGCAATTTCACGTTCTGCACTTGCAACACTATCTGATGCATGAACTAAATTTTGTGTTTCGTCTATTGCAAATTTACCTCTTATACTTCCGAGTTCTGCTTTTACGGGATTTTTATTTCCGTTTATTTTTCGTACTATCTCAACTGCATTGTCTCCTACTAAAATCATTGCACATATTTTACCATCGGTAATGTAGTTTATTAACTCGTCAAAAAAGTCTTTCCCACTATGCTCACTGTAATGCTTTTTAGCGTCATTAACTGAAGCCGTAATCATTTTAAGTTCCACAATTTCTAATGATTTTTCTTCGTATTGATTAATAATCTTTCCAATTAATTCACGTTTAACTCCATCAGGTTTAATTAATACCAAGGTTCTTTCCATTTAAATTCCTCCCTGCTTTTATTAATTATTATCTCGATTTTCAAATTAGATTGTCCTCTAATCGAAAAGGATAAATACACATATATTCACAACATTGTAAATCTTCTTTTATTATATAATATTATAAAACATTTCCACCATAAATCAAAGCATTTTATTTTCACATATATCATATAATGAAGAGTATATATTATGTAGTATACACATTTCATATATATATAATCAAAACCCAAAATTCTCACTGATATGTGGTATTGACTAAGCAAAAATTGATAACTTAACCACTCACACTAGTTACTTCAGTGGTGAGTTAGTGGTTCTTTGCGATAGTAAAACATTTCTACAATTTACAAATAGAATATATGTTCGTATTTTTGTTATAATAAATGCATATATAGGACATAATAATACTAGAAAACAAGGAATTTGGCGTTCCAAAAATATTAATGTAAAGGATAGATCTGTACTAGAAGCTATGATTTAAATTTCAACTATTTTATAGCCACGATAAGTGAAAATACACAAGAAGATATAAATAAATATATAAATGGTCAGAAGGAAAAGTAGAAAGTGGGGTGAATATTTATTGGCAAGAAAAACAACTCCTAATTATGTTTTAACTCTTAAATTAGATACAAATAATAAAGATGGTATAATATTAACTAAACGATTTGAAATATGCAGAAAACTTTACAATGCTATTTTAGGACTAGGTTTAAAGAAATTTAATGCTTTAAGTGAATTAAAAGTATATAAAAAACTAAGAAGAGAATTAGCAGAAATTAATAAATTATATTTTAAAGATGAAGAGAGTAAGAAATCAAAATTAAATGATGAACTAAGAAAAGAAAAATACAAACAGTTAACTCATTTATTAGAAGAATACGGCGTTAATGAATATTCACTTATAAATAAAATGACTCCAATGTACAAACCATTTAATAAAAATATAGACAATAAAACTGCTCAAGCATTAGCAAGTAGAGCTTTTAAAGCTTTAGAAAAATTAATATTTAAAGATGCGAAAAAGGTTAATTTTATTAGATATGATGAACTAAAAAGTGTGGAAGGTAAATGGAATAAAAGTGGGATAACTTATAGAGATGGAATTATTAAATGGAATGGATTAAAGATTCCAATAATTATAAAATCTAATGATATTTATGCTCAAAAAGCTATTCAAGATAGAATTAAATATTGTAGAATAGTAAGGAAATTCATTCGTGGTAAATATAGGTATTATGTGCAATTAATAATGGAAGGTATACCACCGGCAAAATGTAATAAAGAAACTTGTGATATAAAAAGGAGTCTTGGTCTTGGTAATGTTGGAATAGATATAGGAACTCAAACAATTGCTATATCGAGTAAGTATGATGTTAAATTATTAGAATTATGTCCTGAGATTAATAATATTCAAGATATAAAAACTAAATTATCAAGGAAATTAGATAGGCAAAGACGTGCTAATAATCCTAATAATTATAATAATGATGGAACTATCAAATTTGGTATTATGATTAATGGAAAGAGAAACAAATTAACATGGGTTAAGTCTAATAGATATATTAAAACTCAAATGGAATTAAGGGATATTCAAAGGAAACAAACTGATATTAGAAAGCAATCTCATGAGAAGTTGGCAAATTATGTAATTTCATTAGGTGATAGAATCCTAGTTGAAACCATGAATTATAAAGGATTACAAAAAAGAAGTAAGAAAACCACAATCAATGCTAAGACAGGTAAGTTTAATAAGAAGAAAAGATTTGGGAAGTCTTTAGGAAATAAAGCACCTTCTAAATTAATAGAAATAATTAATAGAAAACTTAAATATGATGAACTAGAAATATTAAAAATAAATACACATAAAGCAAAAGCTAGTCAATTTAATCATTTTACTGGCGAATACACTAAAAAGGAATTAAAGGATAGATGGGATGTTTCTACTGCAATTCAAAGAGATTGTTACTCTGCATTTTTAATAATGAATGTTGGCAATGATTTAGAAACTATTAATAGAGAATTATGTTTTCAAACTTATGATAATTTTAAGCAATTACATGATGTTGAAATAAATAGGCTTAAAATATTAAAAGAAAATGGGGTTAAATTAATATCCAGTATGGGAATTTAAATATAAACAAATATGGTTTTGAACCGAGCCATTATGCTATCGTTAATAGGCTAGATGTAGTCTTTGGTAGTAAAAGTCTTATTATAATTAGATGAGCATAATATGTTGTAAGATATAGAGGAAATATAATTCCTATAAATGAGAGTATTATAGAAGTTTAAGAAGATAAGAACCATGTGACTTCAGTCATTTGAGATTCAGTACATACATAGAATTATTGTATAAAAATTATATCAATGATATAATTATATAAATTAAGTATTTTTTAATTAAGTACTTACTTATTAGTAACTAAGTATCTAAGTTGCTATAAGGTTCTGATAAATAGGAGGTAATTATGAGCGATAAAATTATGAAAATAAATAATAAAGAATATAGTTGTGCAATAGAGTTAACACTGGATATTATAGGTGGTAAATGGAAGCCAATTATCCTTTGGAAATTAGCACAAAATGATGTATTAAGATTTAGCGAACTTAAGCGATCTATGGGTGCAATAACACAAAAAATGTTAACACAGCAGCTTAGAGAATTAGAAGCATATGAGATGGTTCATAGAAAAGTATATGCAGAAGTTCCTCCTAAAGTAGAATACTCTTTAACAAAACAAGGCAAAAGTGTAATGCCAATACTTGATGTTATGTGTAAATGGGGAACAGATTATTATGAAGGCGTTATTGCTAGTAAAAAAGAATAGTGTTATTTCTTAACTTTTAGGGCATATTAATTCCTAAAAGGAGTGATTTTTTTGAATATAACCAGTTTCTCTTTATCCTACATGTTTCTTTTTGTTTCTATAGTAGAATTTATATTCTTTTTATATTACAAATTTGTAGTAATTAATACTGGATTTAAAAGTAAAAAACGCGATAAAATTATTGGCACTATGAAAGACCCTGAGCATTGGAGAACCAGAAATAATATAATAGCATTTATTTCTCTATTTTGGTCATTTGTATCTATAATTGCTTTTATTTATTTAAAATTTTTCTATACTACGGGATTACTCTCAATTGTGTATATTTTTATCTATGCGGCACTTATCGTAATAAGTGTTTCATTATTTATGAGGAAAAACAAAGTTGTACCTAGTAAATAGAATACCCTAATAAAGGTCGTAATAATTTAAATATTATTACGGCCTTTTTTAACGTTATTTACTAAAAAGTCATTTATTTTTTCAATTCATTATTTTCTAAAATGTCGATAAAGCTTTTAATAATCTGAGCTGTGAATCCCCATATTACATGATTATTATATTCATAAAAATATTGACTTAAATTCCCTTTCCTAAACTTGTAGTCTTTACCTCCATTAATTAAATGAAAAGGAAACCCTTCTTGGTTTAATGGCCCTATATTCATATTATAAAGTAGTGGTTTTGTCTCCAAAAGAAATTTTAATGGAACTTTAAATATATGATCAACTTCATCTTTGCTAGGAAGTATTTCTCCATATTTTAGAATACCTACAAAAGCATACAACATATTTCCGTATGGGCTTATATAATAATCCATATCTCCAACTATTTTAATTTGATCCCTTTTTAAATTTAATTCTTCCATTGTTTCGCGTGTAGCTGTTTCTTTTGGGTTTTCACCGGGTTCCACTCTTCCACCCGGCAAGCAAACATCCCCTGGCTGGCTTCTTAATTTAAAGGCACGTACTTCAAATACAATAGACACTTCCTCTTCGCCTTCTACTAATAATATCATAACCGCACTTTCATCTAATTCTCCTATTACTTTTGGAATTCTATTCTTAAATGTTTGTTCTATCTTATCTATCACGTCAATCACAACCTTTCTAGCGCCAGAATCCTTCCACGAGGCAACTTTTAATAATCCGACTTTTAACTTCGCTGTAATATTTTACATTTTATTTAACATACCCTATTCTATCATAAAAAAGCTTTTCTGGTGCCACCAAAGTAGGCGTGGTGACTTTAAAAAGAATTAATTGTAATCTAAAGAATTTATTGACAACTAACTGTGTCTATTATATAATAACAGTAGACAAGGAGGTGATGTGCACGAATATTCTTATATCAGCACTTTCACAAACACCCATATATGAGCAAATACAAAATCAAATAAAAGAAATGGTACTGAGTGGAAATATAAAGTCTAAGGAGCAATTACCTTCAATAAGACTTATGGCAAAAGATTTAAAGGTAGGCATCATAACGGTAAAACGAGCTTATGAGGAACTGGAAAAAGAAGGTATTGTGGTCAATTTACAAGGACGAGGATGTTTTGTAGCAGAGATTGACCGGAATAAAATTAAAGCAATACACATTGGCATGCTTGCCGAAAGACTACTAGAAATCAAACAATTTGCAGACTCTTCTGGGATATCCCCCGAGGAAATGTTTAAAGTTATAAATGAAATATATGGAGGTAATAAATATGGAAAATAAATCTTTGGAAATTAATAATTTGACTGCAAGAGTAGGAGATTTTTCTTTAAGAGACGTAAATTTCTCAATAGAAAAAGGAACTATAATGGGCTTTATAGGAAAAAACGGTTCAGGCAAAACAACCCTTATTAAAACAATACTTGATATGATACCAAAACAATCTGGAGAAATATTATTCGATGATATCCCAATGCTAGGAAACGAAGAAATAGTTAAATCAAAAATTGGTATTGTGTTTGACAGCCTAATTTATCCACTTAATCTTAAACCTATTAAAATCAAAAAGATGGTATCACCTTTTTATAAAACCTTTGATGACGAAAAGTTTTACGAGCTTATGAAACGCTTTGACCTTGACATAAACAAAAAGCTCTCGGCATATTCAAAAGGAATGCAAATGAAATTTGGAGTTGTAATGGCCCTAAGTCATAATCCTGAATTAATAATACTTGATGAGCCTACCGCAGGGCTTGATCCCATTGCAAGGGCAGAAGTAATTGATTTGCTTTTAGAACTTATGCAAAATGAGAAAAGGTCCATACTATTTTCAACACATATTACAAGTGATCTTGAAAAAATCGCTGATTATATAACTATGATTGATAATGGCAAAATTGTTTTTTCTAAGGGCAAAGATGAACTGCTTGATAGCTATATGTTGGCACAAATTGAGAAAGACTCCATAACAAATGAAATTAAGTCAAACCTTATAGGATTAAAAGAAACCACTTTCGGATATCAGGGATTGTGTCCTAGTGACTTTAAAACAAAAAATATAGTAGGAGTTAAAACTGCAAGACCTACAATCGAAGACATAATGATTTATATGGGTTCAAATTACGGAAAATTTTACAAGGAGGTTAAGCAATGATAACGAGGTTCTGGAATTATCAACGACTTCTGAATCATTCAATTAAATCCTCCAATAATAAAGAACGTTCAAGAGCACCTTTTTTTAACCACATGTTATTTTTTATTTTTATGTATAGTTTTATTTTTACACTTGATGGTGGTGGAATAGTATTTTTCCCTATAATTTGTACTTTATCTATAGTTTACCAAATTATAAATTCACGAAACAAATTGTTTGAAATTGTACCTGTTTCAAAATTATACTCTTGCTTAAATATTTATTTGTTTGTTTTGGGCGTTATTCTTGTTTTTATTTCTACATTTGTACTTCTGGGAGTATTCTCATTATTATTTAACAATATTATGCATATGCATTTTGTTTTAAATTTTAATTTAGATGGATCCAATGTGATTTTATCCTTAAGAGATTGGAAATCTACATTAATTCCAGGATGTATATCTATTATAATCACGAGCATCTTATTACCTATGTTTTTTATTAAAAATAATATTCTTAGAAAATGCCTAACACTATTATCAGTTGCGCTTGCCACAATATCGCTAATATCATTTAGAAACACATTACCTGTGTTACCTGTACTTGGTGAAATAAATTTTCTTAAAAGCATTAAACTATTGCCTCAATACAATGAAATTTTATTAATACTAAGCTGTATCTGTGTGGTAATATTCCCCATTTCAATGTTCATATCCTACAAACTTTATAAAGGAAAGAGGTGTTTAGTATCTTAAAAAGGATTATTAAATTTCAGAGAATATTATTAAATTCAACACCTCCATTTACTATGACTCCCCAAAACCCTTTAATAGCATTTCTCTACTTTGTTGTTATTTTTGTTATGATTTCTATGAATATTTTTATATTTACGGGAACTATAGTTTATGCGAATACTACTTTAGTAATTATTTTACCTGTGGTAAGTATATGGATGATTAATAGAATACTATACGGTGACCACAGGCTGTTTGAAACTATGCCCGTAAGTAGAAAATACACACTACTAAATGTGTACCTGCTGTCAATAGTGATTTCAGCTATAGGTTATTTAATGTTTTGTATTTCTATCATAGGCTTAGTATGGCTTCTAGTTGGACTTTTTACTATTTTCAGCCCCCAAAATATTACATCACCACCACCATCTACTACGTTAATAATAGATACAACTAAAGGCGATATTTTAATACTATGCATATTTTTAATACTCATATTTGGGGGAGTCGCAATCACTTTTATTAAACGTAAAAAGTTAAGACTTCTAAGCTTTTTAGGCATTACCCCCATAGTTTACGGATTTTTATTTTTGCTAAAAATCAATTTACCAATATCACCCACCACTGGCCAGGTCGAATTTCTTGAGAGTTTCTCTATCATGCCCTCTGGAAATATAATTTTGCTATGCGTTGCTATTTCAGCAGTTATAATAAGCATAGGTTCAGTTTTCATAGGCTATAACCTTTATGTCACTAATTCAACAAGGAGTTAATGCATATAAATCATCTTTATTTTAATATTTATTTCTTATTATCTCTATAAAGGAAAGAGGTGCTTACTATGTTAAAAAAACTGATTGCTTACCAAAAGCTATTATTAAATTCAACGCCTTCAATTGTTCCCACCACTTTGCCCCTATTAACCATATTTCTTTATATTTTCGCTTTTGTAATGGTGGTCTTTATGAATATATCTTTATTTTTCGGAAATACAATGAGTTCAAATACTTTTATACCATTTACTTTACCTATAATAACTTTATGGATGATTAACTGGATATTTCACGGTGATCGCAAACTCTTTAAAGTTGTTCCTGTAAGTAGAAAATACACATTGATAAATATATTCTTGCTACCAATAGTAATAATATTAATACTGTATATTCTAGTCTGTATTTCTGGTACAGTATTAATAGGTATTATAATGGGGGTTGCATATCTTATAGCCCCCCAAGAATTTAATCAATCACCTTCTGAATACGCTTTGCAACAAATAACAGACACAACAAGAGGAAATCTATTAATGTTATGTGTATTAGTAATAATTGTTTTTGTTGGAACTGCAATTACGTTAATAAAAAGAAAAAACCTTAGGCTTCTAAGTTTTTCATTATTTGCTACTATTGGTTATAGCCTCCTAATTTTTCTAAAACACACTATGCCAATATCACCAGCCACAGGTCAAGTTGAATTTCTTGAAAGTTTTTCCATCATGCCTCAGGCAAATACAATTTTGATTTGCGTGGCTATCGCAACAGTTATACTAATCATAACTTCGATTTTTATGGGGTTTAAACTTTATGTTGGCAAATCCACTTCTGGAAAATCATGTTAATTAAATGTTAGCATTATATTAACTTCTCCCTAAAAACATCTTCATTAATCAATTCACCTTGTTCTTAATAAATTAAGATGATATACTTGGTCTGTATTTGTCACAAGGTGAACACAAAATTTAATTAAGATGGAGAGATGAAAATTGAAGAGAAGAAACCGACTTTTATTATTTACACTAATATTTACTTTAGTCTTTTCTACAACCGTTTTTGCAGCTAGCACCCCACCAGAACTAATTGGTAAAGCTGCTATTTCTGTAGATATGGATACAAATGAAATTATTTACACTAAAAATATTGATAATAAAATGTACCCAGCAAGCATTACAAAGCTTATTACTGCCTTGTTACTTGCTGAAAATAAAAAAGCAACAGACAATTTAACCTATACAGAATCTGCAAAAAAACAACCAATTTTTTCATATAACCTAAATCTACATCCTGTAGCAATTGGTGATACTATGTCAGCCGACAACGTAATGGACGCTCTTCTTCTTTACTCTGGAAATGATATTGCCTCCATGGTTGCTGATAACGTTGCTGGTGATACAGAGAAATTCGCTAAAATGATGAATGACAAAGCAGTCTCACTAGGAATGAAAGGCTCACATTTTGTCACTCCAAATGGTTTGGATGATGCAACTGATGACCATTACACAACAGCTTATGACTTAACCCTTTTAGGTAGAGCTGCTTTTAAAAACGATTGGATAAAAAAAACTATAGGTAAGAAAACAAGCGTAATTAAATTTTCCAACGGTCCAGAGGCAACTGTTGAAAACAGGAACAAACTTCTTGGCATCGATGGTAACTTAGGTGGTAAAACTGGCGTTACAGACAAGTCCGGGAGATGTTTAGTTTCTATATATGAACGTAATGGTCGTAAAATTATAGGTGTTGTTATGAATTCTGTTTATAATCTCCCAGAAGATACAAAAGTCTTTGAGGATATGACAGCACTAATTAACTATAGTTATGCTGCTAAGAAAGAAGTACTTAACAAAAAAAGCACTGCCATCAAAACAATTTCTGTACCTTATAAGGTTATACCTTTCATAGGACCAAAAAGAACAATTAGTGTTCCACTAGAATCAAAAGAAGACATTTCTTTTTATAACAATGATATAAAACCAAAAAACACCATTGATGTTTCTAGTATAAATCCATGGAAGCTTGATAAAAATACTTCTGTCGGGACTATATCTATTACTCAAAAGGATTCAAATAAAAGCTATAAATTGTATCCAATGATTTCAAAATCTACTCTTATTAAAGATAATATAATTATCTACGTTGCAATTGCAGTTGTATTAATTATAATTATTGCATTAATTTTATTTTTAATTGCTTCTATTAACAGGCGTAAAAATCGTCATGGTAGACGATTTAAATTCTAAATAATTATTTGCAATAGATTCGTAAATTAAGGGACTGTATTAACTTTTTAGTTAATACAGTCCCTTTTCATGTCTTTTATTATCAATGTAAGATAATATATTGACATTCATATTGCAATATACTAATATAATAATATTCAGTGGTATATTACATTTTT
>Ga0209123_1000365_pt1 | contig 62967 bp, 54 predicted proteins | sample BarGraIncu00431A_FD_184500 | JGI IMG/M metagenome (GOLD analysis project Ga0209123, IMG submission 184500) | Arctic peat soil microbial communities from Barrow, Alaska, USA - Barrow Graham LP Incubations 004-31A (SPAdes) (version 2) | ecosystem: Environmental > Terrestrial > Soil > Wetlands >... | reverse complement strand
GGTCTTGCCCAGATACCCATCGATTTGGACGAGGTGATCTACTTCCAACCCTAGAAACAGAAGGAGGCCTCCCCGTAAATGGGGAGGCCTCCTGTCATCATTTTCAACACGTTAAGTGAACCCCTTGGGTCTTCCTGAGAGGCTTTTCTGTGCTTTCTGTCAACACTTTAAGAGAGGGGCTTGCCCTCGAGGGCCGCCTTTTCTTATGTGTCGCTCCTGACGGATCAGATCCGTAACACGGGCTGGAGTTGCCAGGTCTCCCGCGCCGACCAACGACCTCAGGGAAGTTCCAGCGGTGGCTCTTCCAGCACCGCCAATTGTTCACGCAGCTGCAGGATGTGCTCGCCCCAGTAGTTTACCGTGTTAAACCAGGGAAAGGTGCGTGGAAAGGTCGGGTCTTCCCAGCGGCTGGCGAGCCAGGCGCTGTAATGCAGCATGCGCAGGGCGCGCAGCGCCTCGACCAGCCAGAGTTCCCTGGGATGAAAGTCGCAGAATTCCCGGTATCCCTTGATAAGCTCGGCTAGCTGCTCCAGCTGGCGCGGCCTCTCGCCGGAGAGCATCATCCAGAGGTCCTGCACCGCGGGAGCCATGCGCGCATCATCGAAATCCACGAAGTGGGGGGCACCCTCGCGCCAGAGAATATTGCCGGCGTGGCAGTCGCCATGGGAGCGGATGTAGCGCACTTGTGGCGTCGCGGCTATGATCTCATCAATTGCCTGCAGCAGCTGGCCGGTCACCGCCAGGTAACTGGCCCGGTACTCGTCGGGGATGAAGCGCTCGTTGATAATCTCCACGCTTTGGTGACCGAAACTGACGCTGTCGAGGGTGGGGCGGTGCTCAAAAGGACGGATCGCGCCGATGGCGTGAATGCGCCCCAGCATGCGCCCGAGGATCAGCAGGTTCCCGTCGTTGTCAAATTCCGGGGCGTGCCCCCCCTGGCGCGGGTAAAGGGCAAAACGGAAGCCCTGGAAATGGAACAGGCTTTCGCCCGCCTGGTTGCGGCAGGGCGCCACGACCGACAGCTCGTGCTCGGCAAGCTCGAAGCAGAACTGGTGCTCCTCGTCGATCTGCTCGTCGCTCCAACGCCCGGGACGGTAAAATTTCGCTATCAGCGGCTGCCCCTCGTCGATACCGACCTGGTAGACGCGGTTTTCATAGCTATTCAGCGCAGAGGTACGGCAGTCGCAACGATACCCCTGGCTCTCGACGGCGTCCATGATGAAGCTCGGGGTAAGGGTCTGAAAAGGGTGCGGGCTTTCGGGCATAACTGTCGTTCTCCGTAACGGCCAGGGATGTGCGGCCTTCCCTACCATAGCACCATTTCCGGCCGGAACCAAGGAGAAGCAGAAGTGCCTTTCCGGAGTGCTGCACAAGATTAATCGGTTTAAATCCGGTAATGTTTCCCTAGCGCACCAGAACAGTGTATAAAGATACCTATGAAGATTCCCAAGAGTTTCGAAATGCTGGTCCAAAATGGTCTTGTCGATGAGGTGGTCTGCCAGCTCATGAGTGGTAAGGAAGCCGAGGTCTATGTGGTCCTCTCCGCCGGGGAGATCCGCTGTGCCAAGGTCTACAAGGATGCCGGCCGGCGTAGCTTCAGCCAGCAGGCCCAATATCAGGAAGGTCGCAAGGTGCGCAACAGCCGCCGCGCCCGTGCCATGGACAAGCACTCGAGCTTTGGTCGCAAGGAGCAGGAGAACGCCTGGCAAAACGCCGAGGTGGACGCCCTGCAACGGCTGGCCAGCGCTGGCGTGCGGGTCCCGAAGCTGCACTGCTACCTCGGAGGAGTGCTTCTGATGGAGCTCGTGACCGACGAGGAGGGGAACGCTGCCCCGCGGCTCAACGACATTGAGCTTACGCCGTCGCTAGCCCGCGAGTACCACCGCAGGCTGATCGACCAGATCGTCCTGATGCTCTGCGCCGGATTGGTCCACGGCGACCTTTCCGAGTACAACGTACTGGTCGGCACCGACGGCCCGGTCATCATCGATCTGCCGCAAGCCGTCGACGCGGCCGGAAACAACAATGCAAGCCGCATGCTGGAGCGCGACGTCGACAATATGGCCGCCTATTTCGGGCGCTTTGCCCCGGAACTCCTCACCTCCCAGTTCGGCAAGGAGATCTGGAAACTCTACGCGAGCGGCAAGCTTCGGCCGGGCATGGAACTGACCGGGCACTTCGAGAGAAGCACCAAGATAGCCGACGTGGGCGGCGTCCTGCGCGAAGTCGACGCGGCGCGGCGCTGGCACGAGATGCAGGAACTGCGGCGTTCATAACCCTTTCGAGACCCGACACCGTCCCAAAAAGAGGGCACCCGCAAGGGTGCCCTCTTTTCATTAGCTTCACGGCGTCATCCACCCCGAGTCTCAAAGCCCTTCATCCCCCCTTAGCAGAGCCCAAACCGGGCAGCGCGGAATCAGAACACTCCCAGTTGGCGCAGTAGCGGCAGGTGGAAGTTGCGAAACGCTTCCATCACCCGCACCAGTTCCGCCATGTTTTCCTCCTTCGTCTGCAGGGCCTTCCCGTCTTTGGCCAGCATATGGTTAGTGGCCTCCATACGCTCCCACACAAACGCCAGCGGCTCCTCATTTCCTCTAATTTCGCATAACAGCAGCAGGCGCTCGAGCCAGCCGACCTTTATCCCGTTTTGCACCACCGGTGAGGCCAGGGACTTCTTTTCCAGATTGTCAATCTGCCGCTCGATGATGGCGTTATTCAGTCTCCGGGTGGTCATCAGCGCGTAAAGCACCGGTTCGACGGCCGGCATGACATACTCGGCGGCGAGCAGAACCATAAGCGCCTCAATCACTCGGGCCTTGCCGAGCGCGCCCACGTCGCGCCGCGCCAGCAGGTCATCCAGTGACTGCGGTTTTTCCTCCAGGGCAAACAGCACGGGATCATAGAGCTTCCGATCCAGGAGCACCTCGCCAACCGGGAATCGAGCCTTGCGCTCTATCCTCGCCTGAGGCACCACTAAGGCGAAGCGGGTCCCGCCGACGTGCGCCAGTTGCGCTACTGAGCTGATTTTACGACGCCCCCGGGTGAAGACGTCCCGGCGCAGCAGGGGAGCCACCGCAAAGTCCTTGACCGTCTCCCGCATCACCCGGTCGGCGACTCCATCCAGTACCTGCTGTAGCGGGGCTGAGAACCTGAGCATGTCCTGATTTTCTGAAATGTTCGCGGAACCGGCGAAGTTCAGTTTCGCCGCCGCCAGATTGCGCACGACCTCGGCGTGGTAGAACAAGGTCCAGTCGCGATTGAAGAACTCATGGACTACATAGTTTCTCGGCAGGGTGCAGATGTACTCGAAAAAATCCTTTGCCGAGGGATTGGCTTCGAAGAATGACGCCCCCGAGGACTTCATCTGCTCGACGAACTCGATGGCGCGGTCGACGCGCTCCTCCAGATTCCCGGACTGGGTATCGGCGTAGGAGGAGAGCAGCTGCCTGAGGGGCGCATGGGTGCTCCACCCCGGCAGGCTGTTGTAGCTGATGTAGACGACTCCGCCGGGATTTAGTTTATCCCGCAGGAAATCCACGATGCGCTGACGGTTCTCCGGGCCGACCCAGGAGTAAACCCCGTGCAGGGTTATGAAGTCAAACTGCGGCAGGTCGAGTGTGCCGAGATCGGCGAAACTCGCTTCCCAGAAGGTGGCGTTCTCGATGCTGGCCTGGCGGGCCAGGTTGCGGGCACCGGAGATGTGGGCGTAGTTGAAATCGATGGCGTGGAATTGCCCTTCCGGGTGACAGGCGGCAAAGAGGTTGACGGAGTCGCCCTGACCGCAACCCAAATCGCAATAGGTAAATCTTTCCTTCAGGGGTACCGGTTCCATGCTCTGCAGTAGGAGTATGAAATTCAGGACAGATGGTCCCAGCTCACGGTATACGCCGTGAACGTATTCTACCTCAGTGATATAGCCGTCCTTCCAGTCCATGTCTCCCCTCGTCTATTCCGGGTGATCCCTTGAGGGAAATTCTTTTGGGATTGCGACGCGACTCCCTGCGTCCGCAGAGGTTCCGCCTTAATAAGGCCGCAGCTGCGCGCCCGCACCGATATGCCAATGCAGATGCTTCGCAGACTGATAGCTTCCCAGGTTGGTGTAGACGCGGGCAGCCCCGAAACTCTCCATGAACTCGGCAGCGATCTTTTTAGCCACCGAAACCAGTTCCAGGAGCAGATCGTTGTCCGCCTCCTCCAGTGTCAGCAGCGACTCTATATGCTTTTTGGGGAGCAGCACGATATGTTGTTCCCAAAGCGGATTGGTATGGTGGAAGGCGAAAACCCGCTCGTTTTCCCAGTGTACCTGAACTTCCCCGAGCCCTTTCAGGATTCTGCCGCAGTAAAAATCACATCCCGTATTCGTCATCCGTCATAACCTCCCGTGCAGACTTCCGCGTGCCACTGGCTCGCGTTGTCTGTGACCAAGATGAGCCGCTAGCAACCGACACGTGCGACTCCCCGAATTGCATCGTTGTTCGAACGACCTCAGCATAGCACCTTACAAAGGTTTACAAAAGATTGCAAAATACGGTGAATTGTGGGCGATGTCAATCGTGGGCGCGTCTGGAGTGCACACGGGGGGGCATTAGAAGGAGATGACGCCGAATAAGTGGGTGGGAAGCACGAACCAATACAAGATTCGCCCCTACGGTAAAGTCCGTAGGGGCGAATCTTGTGTTCGCCCTTGCTCTGCCATCAATCAACGGCAGGGCTCGGTAAGGGGGAAATCCGTCGCAGTCGAACCTAGCTTCATCCAGGACCACTTAGCCGCTTCTTGCGCGCCTTCAGCCCGCAGTAGGGACAGCGCTTTTCCGGGACCGAACGCTCACAAGAGTCGCACCAGAAGGAAAAGATCTCCTCGCTGTGGCACGCCGCGCAACTACCTTGCTGGTGTTCCTTGCTGCAGGCGCATTTATTTTGTTCCATAGCGGGGATCTCCAGTCCAGAATTCGCTAGAGTAACTTTTTCAGGTACTGCCCGGTGTAGGAGCGCTCTACCCGCGCCACCTGCTCCGGGGTGCCGGTCGCAATCACCTCGCCGCCCCGATCGCCCCCCTCGGGACCCAGGTCGATGATCCAGTCTGCGGTCTTGATGACGTCAAGGTTGTGCTCGATGACGACGATGCTGTTCCCGGTGTCGACCAGCTTCTGCAACACCTCCAACAGCTTCGCGATGTCGGCGAAATGGAGCCCCGTAGTCGGCTCGTCCAGGATGTAGATGGTCCGCCCGGTCGCCCGCTTGGAAAGCTCCTTGGCGAGCTTCACCCGCTGCGCCTCGCCCCCCGAAAGGGTCGTAGCGGACTGCCCCAGCTTGATGTAACCGAGACCAACTTCCTCCAGGGTCCTTAGCTTCCCTTTGATGCGCGGGATGTGCTCCAGGAAGACGTGGGCCTGGGAAACCGTCATGTCCAGGAGCTCGGCAATGGAGCGTCCCTTGTAGCGTACCTCGAGAGTTTCCCGGTTGTAGCGCGCCCCCTTGCAGACCTCGCACTGCACGTAGACGTCGGGCAGGAAGTGCATCTCGATCTTGATGATCCCGTCGCCGGAGCAGGCCTCGCATCTCCCCCCCTTCACGTTGAAGGAGTAGCGTCCCGGCTTGTAGCCACGCATCTTGGACTCCGGCAACTGGGCATAAATCTCCCTGATCTCGGTGAAGAGCCCGGTGTAGGTGGCCGGGTTGGAGCGCGGCGTGCGCCCGATGGGGGATTGGTCGATATTGATCACCTTGTCCAGCACCTCAAGGCCGAGGATGGCGCGCACCGCGCCGGCCTTCTCCCGGCTCTTGTAGAGCGCCTGGTTCAGCGTCTTGTAGAGGGTGTCGATCACCAGGGTCGACTTCCCTGAGCCGGAAACCCCGGTGATGCAGGTCATGACTCCGAGCGGCAGGTCGACGGAAACGTCCTTCAGGTTATTCTCGGTGGCCCCCTGAATGGTCAGGAAACGCTCCGCCTTCCTGCGCTTTTTCGGAATTGGAATGGAAAGCGCCCCGGAGAGGTAGCGGCCGGTGAGCGAGTGCGGGTTGGCCATGATCTCCGCGGGGGTCCCCTGCGCCACCACCTCGCCGCCGTGCACGCCGGCGCCCGGTCCCATGTCGATGACCCAGTCCGCCTCCATGATGGTCTCCTCGTCGTGCTCCACCACGAGGACGGTGTTGCCGATGTCGCGCAGGTGCCGCAGCGTCTGCAAGAGCCGCCCGTTGTCGCGCTGGTGCAGGCCGATGGACGGCTCGTCAAGGATGTAGAGCACGCCGACCAGTGAGGAGCCAATCTGGGTTGCGAGCCTGATGCGCTGCCCCTCCCCGCCGGAGAGGGTCCCGGAGGCGCGGTCCAGCGATAGGTAGTCGAGCCCGACGTTGACCAGGAAGTTCAGTCGCTCACGGATCTCCTTCAGGATGCGGCGCGCGATGTCCTCCTCCTTCTCGGAAAGCGCCAGCGTGTTGAAGAAGGTGAGGGAATCCTTGATCGAAAGCGCGGTCACCTGCTGGACGTTCTGGCCGCCGACCCGGACAAAGAGCGCCTCCTTCTTAAGCCGTGCCCCCTGGCATGTGGGACAGGGCATGATGTTCATGTACTTCTCCAGCTCCTCGCGCACCGTCTCCGATTCGCTTTCCCGGTGACGACGCTCCAGGTTGTTCAGCACCCCCTCGAACGCTTTCTGGTAGTTATGCCTCTTTCCGGCGTCGTCCTCCCACCAGAAGTCGACCATTTCACCCGCCGAGCCGTTCAGGACGACGTCCTGCGCCTTTTTGGGGAGGTTCTTGAACGGCAGGGTGATATCGAACTTGTATGCCTTGGCAAGCGCCTCCAGGGTCTGGTGGTACCAGCCGGAGAAGCGCTTTTCCCAGGGCGCGATCGCGCCGTCCCTGATGGAGATCTCGGGATCGGGCACCACCAGCTCGGCGTCGAGATACATCCTGGTTCCAAGGCCGGTGCAGTCCGGGCAGGCGCCGTAAGGATTGTTGAAGGAGAACATGCGCGGCGTCATCTCGGGGTACGAGATGCCGCACTCGATGCAGGCGGAGGATTCGGAGAAAAGGAGCGTTTCCGCCTTGCGGTCGTGCTCGGCGTCCGCGGAGACCGCGACCTTCACGATCCCCTCGGCATGCGAGAGTGCAGTTTCCAGGGAATCGGCGAGCCGTTTCTCTATGCCCGGTTTCACCACGAGGCGGTCCACGACGATATCGATATCGTGCTTTTTCTTCTTATCGAGGACGATCTCTTCGGAGAGGTCAATAGTCGTGCCGTCCACCACCACCCTGACGAAGCCGTCCTTCCTGAGTTGCGCCAGTTCCTTGCGGTATTCGCCCTTCCTGCCGCGGATGATCGGGGAGAGCAGCGTCAGCTTGGCCCCCTGCGGCATCAACATGACCTGGTCCACCATCTGGGTGACGGTCTGCGAGGAGATGATCTTGCCGCAACTGTAGCAATGCGGCTTCCCGATGCGTGCGAAGAGGAGCCTCAGGTAGTCGTAAATCTCGGTGACGGTACCCACCGTGGAGCGCGGGTTCTTGCTGGTGGTTTTCTGCTCGATGGAAATGGCCGGTGAGAGCCCCTCGATCGACTCGACGTCCGGCTTCTCCATCTGCTCCAGGAACTGCCGCGCGTAGGCGGAAAGCGACTCGACATAGCGTCTTTGTCCTTCCGCGTAAATGGTGTCGAAGGCGAGGGTCGACTTACCCGACCCCGAGATGCCGGTGATGACGACCAGTTTGTCCCTCGGTATCTCAAGATCAATGCATTTCAAGTTGTGCTCGCAGGCACCTTTTATGACGATTTTATCCGTTGCCATGTCGCTCCCAGATCCGGTTTTTCTTCCCCCGCGGCCTTTAGCCGCTTGCAACGCTCAAATATAGCATAACACGACCGCGCTTTGCACGCTTCAGGGCGCGGCGGACCGAAATTGGCCTGGCAACTGAAACCGTTTCAGTTTTTCTCACCGCGACCGATAAGGTATATGCAGTTTGCACCGGCTCTGCACCACCCGCGCGTGTCGCGGCAGGTCAGGCAGGTTTAACACTCCCCGGAGGCGCCCCATGAACCGCCGTTTCTCCCTGATAGTCACCGCCCTTCTGCTAACCACCGCTCCCGGCGCCTTCGCCGCGCCCGCCCCCTCAGCCAAAGCTCCCCAGGAAAAGCCCGAAGCGAGCAATGAGTTCGAGGCACAGATGCTGAGGACCGCTGAAACAAAGCTGGCCGCCCTTGCCAATGAGGCAAAGGAGGCCAACGCACCAACAAAGGTAGTGAAGTCGACGCCGACCAAGAAGAAAAAGGCGCATTCGACCAGCAAAAAGCACACGGCGAAGATCCGCCTCAATGCTCACCCGAAGGGGACCCTGGTGGCGGAGAAAGTCCTCAACAGGCGCCTTACCGAGGGCGAGGTAAAAGGGATCCTGACCACAACCCGCGATTTCACCGGTTCGGACTTGAGCGGGATGAATCTGGTGGGAGTCGACCTGACGGGAGTGAAGTTCAACCGGGCCAACTTGCATATGGCAAATCTGGAGCGGGCCAACCTGGCCGAAACTGATCTGGAACTTGCCGACCTGAGTGGAGCTAACCTGCGCGGAGCCTCGCTGAACCAGGCGCGCCTGCGTGGCACTCGCATGGAGGGGACCCGAATGGACGGAGCGCTCTGGACCGACAAGACGGTCTGCAAAAGCGGCTCGGTGGGAAGTTGCATCGAGTAACGCCGCTGGTTACCTTTTAAGGCATGATCTGACGGATCGGCAGGGTCGGTCGGATGCCCCCATAGCAGCGCCATTGGCTAAAAAAAAAGCCCCGGAATCAATCCGGGGCTTTTTTTCGTTTTAAGCGGGTTTTACACCCTGGTCACGTTGGCTGCCTGCAGGCCTTTCGGCCCCTTCTCCACGTCAAAGGTGACGGCGTCGCCTTCTGCCAGAGACTTGAACCCGTCGCCCTGGATCGCGGAAAAGTGCACAAAGACGTCCTCGCCGTTATCCTGTTCGATGAAGCCGAATCCCTTACTGTCGTTGAACCATTTTACGACACCTTTTGCCATTACCGCATTCTCCTGTTACTGCCTTTTGCTGTGATCTGTTCAGTTAACAGCGGCCGGGACCTTCCCCGGCCACTGTTAGAATTTTAAACAACACGCCACGAATCAGTCAAGCACTTATTTGCTGTAATCCATCTCCGCCATCTTCTTGTAAAGATCGAAGCGGCGGGTGGTCAGTTCCGTCGAGCGCGCCATCAGCGCTGCGGCGGCCTCCGGGTTGCTCTTCTTCAACACGCGGTAGCGGTTTTCGCCGTAGGCGTATTCTTCCAGGGAGATGCTCGGGTCCTTGGAGTCGAGCTGGAACGGGTTCTTACCCTGCTCGGCCAGTTCCGGGTTGTAGCGCACCAGCGGCCAGTGACCGCAGGCCACTGCGCGACGGTTCTCGTCGACGGCTGTCGTCATGTCGATGCCGTGGGCGATGCAGTGGCTGTAAGCGATGATCAGGGACGGACCATCATAGGCTTCCGCTTCGATGAACGCCTTCACCACTTGAGCCGGGTTAGAAAGTGCTACCTTCGCCACGTAGACGTTGCCGTAGGCCATGGCGACCATCGCCAGGTCCTTCTTGGCCTGGGGCTTGCCGCCGGCCGCGAACTGGGCAACTGCGCCCATCGGGGTCGACTTGGAGGCCTGGCCGCCGGTGTTGGAGTAGACCTCGGTATCGAGCACCAGCAGATTCACGTTCTTGCCGGAGGCGATGACGTGGTCCAGTCCGCCGTAGCCGATGTCGTAGGCCCAGCCGTCGCCGCCGATGCACCAGACCGACTTCTTGACAAGATAATCGGCCAGCGAGAGGAGCTGCTTGGCGGCGGGCTCATCGCAGCCGGCCAGCGCCTTCTTCAGCTCGGCGACGCGTCCGCGCTGCAGCTCGATACCGGCCTGGGTGGACTGGTCAGCGCTTCTCAGTTCCTGCATGACACCCTTGATCGGGTCGCAGGAGCTGCAAGAGCAGTTGGAGAGTTCGGCCAGAAGCTCCAGTGCCGCCTCATTGAACTTGTCGATCGCGAGCCTCATGCCGAAGCCGAACTCGGCATTGTCCTCGAAGAGCGAGTTGGACCAGGCCGGACCGCGCCCGTCCTTATTCTGGGACCACGGGGTGGTGGGGAGGTTGCCGCCGTAGATGGAGGTGCAGCCGGTGGCGTTGGCGATCATAGCCCGGTCGCCGAAGAGCTGGGACATCAGCTTCAGGTACGGGGTCTCGCCGCAGCCGGCGCAGGCTCCGGAGTACTCGAAGAGCGGCGTGATCAGCTGGCTACCCTTCAGGGTGTCGCGCTTGACGAGCGCCGGATCGGTGTCCGGGATCCCCAGGAAGAAGTCGTAGTTGACGGCCTCAGCAGCCCGCAGCGGCGCCTGGAACTTCATGTTGATCGCCTTGTGCTTCGGATCTTCCTTGGACTTGGCCGGGCAGTTGTAGACGCAGGCGCCGCAGCCGGTGCAGTCTTCCGGAGCCACCTGGACGGTGCACTTCATCCCCTTGAACTCGGCCCCGCGGGCGTCCACACTCTTGAAGGTTTCCGGTGCGCCGGAAAGTTTGTCGGTGTCGTAGACCTTCATCCTGATGGTGGTGTGCGGGCAGACGAAGGAGCAGATGCCGCACTGGATGCAGATCGCCTGGTCCCAGACCGGGATGTCGACCGCGATGTTGCGCTTCTCGTACTGCGAGGTTCCCGTCGGGAAGGTGCCGTCGGCTGGCATCTTGGAGACCGGCAGCGAGTCGCCGTAGCCGGCGATGATCGGGGCGGTGACCTCCTGGACAAACTGCGGGGCGTGGGCTCCGACGACCGGCGGCATCTTCAGCTTGCTGGACGCGGTCGCGGGTATCTTGACCTCGAAGATGTTCTCCAGGGCGGCATCCACCGCCTTATTGTTCATCTCCACGACCTTCTCGCCGGACTTGCCGTAGCTCTTCTTGATGGCGTCTTTGATGGCGTCCAGCGCCATGCCAAGCTCCATGATGCCGGAGATCTTGAAGAACGCGGTCTGCATGATGACGTTGATCCTGGCGCCAAGGCCAAGCTCTTCGCCCAGGGCGATCGCGTTGATAACGTAGAACTTCATCTTCTTGGCAAGGATCTGCTTTTGCACCTCGACCGGCATGGAGTCCCAGACGGTCTCCTTGTCAAACGGCGAGCACAGGAGGAAGGTGCCGCCCTCTTTGGCCCGGCTCAGCATGTCGTACTTCTCCAGGAAGGAGAAGTTGTGGCAGGCGATGAAGTCGGCGCGGTCGATCAGGTACGGCGAACGGATGACATGCTTACCAAAGCGCAGGTGCGAGGTGGTGACGGAGCCCGCCTTCTTCGAGTCGTACACGAAGTAAGCCTGGACGTTGTTGTCGGAGTGCTCGCCGATGATCTTGATGGAGTTCTTGTTGGCGCCGACGGTGCCGTCTGAGCCCAGGCCGTAGAACATGGCGGCGTAGCTGTCCGACGAGGGGTTGTGGAAGTTTTCGTCGTAGGTGAGCGAGCAGTCGGTGACGTCCTCATTGATCCCGATGACGAAATGGTTTTTCGGCTTGTCCAGCTTCAGGTTGTCGAAAACGCCCTTGGCCATGCCGGGGGTGAGTTCCTTGGAGCCCAGGCCGTAACGGCCGCCGACGATTGCCGGGTACCCCTGGAAGGTGCACTTGCCGTCGGCCATAGCCTCACCGATCGCGGTCCTGATGTCGAGGTAGAGCGGCTCGCCCAGGCTTCCGGGCTCCTTGGTGCGGTCCAGCACGGCGATCTTTCTGACCGAGGCGGGAATCGCCGCGGCGAGCGCATCGACCGGGAAAGGACGGAACAAGCGGACCTTCAGCAGGCCGACCTTCTCGCCTGAGGCGGTGAGCGTTTCGATGGTCTCTTCAAAGGTGTCGGCGGCGCTTCCCATGACGATGACGACACGCTCCGCATCCGGCGCGCCGACGTATTCCACGAGTTTGTACTGACGCCCTACGATGCCGGCAAACTTGTCCATCTCTTCCTGCACGATGGTGAGCGCAGCCGGGTAGTAGCTGTTGACCGTCTCGCGACCCTGGAAGTAGACGTCCGGGTTCTGGGCGGTACCGCGCATGACGGGACGGTCCGGGGTGAGCGCACGGGAGCGGTGTGCCTGCACCAGGTCAGTGGAAATCATGGCGCGCATGTCGTCGAAGGTCAGTTCCTCAACCTTCTGCACCTCGTGCGAGGTCCGGAAGCCGTCGAAGTAGTGCATGAAGGGGACCCGGGCGCGCAGGGTCGCCGCCTGGGCGATCAGGGCGAAGTCCATGACTTCCTGAACGTTGTTGGAGCAGAGCATGGCCCAGCCGGTGGTACGGGCCGCCATGACGTCGGAGTGGTCGCCGAAGATGTTCAGCGCCGCAGCCGAGATGGCGCGGGCGGAGATGTGAAACACGGTCGAGGTGAGCTCGCCGGCAATCTTGAACATATTCGGGATCATCAGCAAAAGGCCCTGGCTGGCGGTGAAGGTCGTGGTCAGAGCGCCCGCCTGCAGCGCGCCGTGCACGGCACCCGAGGCGCCACCTTCGGACTGCAGTTCGGAGACCGACGGTACCGTCCCCCAGATGTTCTTCTCGCCTCTGGCGCTTTTCTCGTCAGAAATCTCCCCCATGACGGAGGAAGGGGTGATCGGATAAATGGCGATCACTTCATTGGTGGCGTGGGCGACATGTGCTGCGGCGGTGTTACCGTCAATCGTTACCATTCTGCGCGACATGGGTTTCCTCCTGTGGTTGAAAAAATGCTAATGACTAATGAACTCAAGTTTGAGACACCGGGAATGAGGGGCCCCGCTGACGGGATCGATGCGTCACAACTCCGAGCGTCCTTCCACGGCCCGCTGCACCGTTGCTGCATCTACGTATTCCAGGTCGCTGCCGATCGGTATGCCGTGGGCAAGCCTGGTCACTCTAATGGATAAAGGTTTTATCAGTTTTGTCAAGTAGAGCGCCGTCGCTTCCCCCTCGACGCTGAAGTTGGTGGCGATCAGCACCTCGCGCACCTCGCCACTTTCCAAGCGCGCCATCAACTCGGCAATCTTCAGCTCGCTCGGCGTGACGCCGTTTAACGGGGAGAGCGCCCCCTGCAGTACATGGTAGCGCCCTTTGAAGGCACGGCTCCTCTCCATGGCGAGGATGTCCTGGGGCTCCTCCACCACGCAAAGGCTCGCTCCGTCCCTCTCGCCGGAGCAGATCCAGCACGGGTCGTCCTCCGTGATGGCGAAGCAGACGGAGCAGAAGTGAACCCGCTCCCGCACCTGCAAAAGGCTCTCGGCTAGGGCCTCGATGTTGCCGGGGTTTTTCAGCAAATGAAAAGCGAGCCGTAACGCGCTTTTCTCGCCGACTCCCGGCAGTTTCTTCAGCTCGCCCAGCAATCTGGTCAGCGAATTTGAAAAATGTAGCATATTCCCACCGCGGATAAAACATTTTTTTACTGGTTATTTTAACCAAAAAAATTTTTGACGTAATAATGGTTAATTAATGGGCCTGAACCGGCCTAAGGGGCGCTGCGGGGAGTGCGGAGCGGTACCCCTGCTGCGGGATACCGCCCGTTGAGCCGCCCTCGGGTCCGAAGACCCGCTTGTACTCTAGAAGAGTCCCGGAATGTTCAGCCCGCCGGTAATCTTGCTCATCTCTTCGCTCATGGCTGCATGCACCGTTTTCAGCGCCTCGTTGACCGCGGTGAGGACCAGGTCCTGCAGCATTTCGACGTCCTCCGGATCAACGGCCTCCTTCTTTATGACGAGCGACAGGACCTGATTCTTCCCGTTGACAACCACTGTTACTGCTCCGCCGCCGGTGGTCACCTCGGCGGTGCGCTCGGCTGCTTCTTCCTGCAGCTTCCCCATTTTCTGCTGCATCATCTGAGCCTGCTTCATGATCTGCGCTAAACCTTTCGACATCGTATCCTCCGCTTACAGTTTGGTTTTATTGAGCTTTATCTCTTCGTCCGGCGCAGCGTGCACGCCGTTTAAAGTTTCTTCAGTTCCTTCACTTCGGCGATCTCGCCGTCAAAAATCTCCACCGCGCAGGTCACCAGTGGATGCACCTCGGCCGCATGCCTCAGGTCGGCCGCTCGTTCGGCGTCAGCAAGGCTTTTTTTTTCCGACAGGGTCGGGGGTGCGTCCGACGGGATCGAATCCAGCACGGCGACCCGCACGACGGTCGGCACGCCGAAGTGGGCCTGCGCCAGCGCCTTCAGCTCGGCGATCTTGTCCGGGTCCGACATCCGGCGCAGCTCGTAGGAGCCGGCCAGGCAGCCGATCTCTATCAGTTCGCGGGAGACCTTCACCGGGTAAACCTGCTCCAGTTCGCTTCCGATCATCGGCCGCTTCCCTTTGACAAAACGGACCAGGCTCCCCCAGAGATCCCCCGCGTCGACAGGCAGGGTCGCAGCCGCAGGGGCGTGGACCGCGGCGGGTCCCTGAGGAGCCGGGGCTGCTGCGCGTGCCGGAGCCGGGGCTGCAGCGTGGGGTGCGGCAGGTGGCGCCGGCCGGGAAGCGGGTCGCGCTTCCTGACGCTCGGCAGCGGCTCCCTGCTGGGGGGGACGCGCGCCAGCCGGCGCGGATCCCTCCAGGGCGGCCAGCCGGCGCAAAAGCTCCTGCACCGGGACCGCTGGGCGCAGCGTCGCCATCTTCATGAGCGCCATTTCCAGTACCAGGCGCGGGAAGCTGGCGTGGGCCATCTCGCCCTCCGCCTTTAAAAGAAGAGTTAGATGGCGTTGCAGCTCGCCGGGGGTCTGCTGCTTGGCGAGCGCGGCAAGCTCGGAGAGCTCGGCCTCGGAGAGCTCCAAAAGTCCGGTCGCGTCCCCCACCGCCTGGATGATGGCGACCCCGCGGAACTGGTCGATCATCTCCTGGCAAAACTGTCGCATGCTGTACCCGAAGCTGTCCACCCGGGCCACGATCTCCAGCACGCCACGCAATTCGCCCGCGAACACGGCGCGCGAGGCCTCCATGATGAGGCGCCGGTCCACGACGCCGAGCAGCGCCGCAACATCGGCATCGGCAACGCTCTCCCCGCAAAAGGCGAGCACCTGATCCAGGGTGGAGAGCGCGTCGCGCATGCTCCCGTCACCTTTGCGCGCCACGACGGCGAGCGCCTCGTCGGAGACGGTCACCCCCTCCTGGTCCACGATATAGCGCAGGCGTGCGACAATGCGCGGCAGCGCGATCCTTTTAAAGTCGAAGCGCTGGCAGCGGGAGAGGATGGTAATCGGTACCTTGTGCGGCTCGGTGGTGGCGAAGATGAACTTAACGTGGGAGGGGGGCTCCTCCAGCGTCTTCAAAAGGGCGTTGAAGGCGTTGGTGGTGAGCATGTGCACTTCGTCGATGATGAATATTTTGTAGCGCGAGCGAGACGGGAGGTACTTGATGTTGTCCCTGAGCTCCCTGATGTCGTCGACCCCGGTGTTGGAGGCGCCGTCGATCTCGAAGACGTCGACCGAGTTCCCCTCGGTGATCTCCAGACAGGTCGAGCAGACGTTGCACGGCTCCACGGAGAGGCCGCTTTCACAGTTGAGCGCCTTGGCGAGGATGCGGGCGGAGCTTGTCTTGCCGACCCCGCGCGCTCCGGTGAACAGGAAGGCGTGCGCCACCCTGCCGCCGTCGATGGCGTTTTTCAGGGTCTGGCTAACGTGCTCCTGGCCGACCAGGTCGCTGAAGGTCTGGGGGCGCCATTTTCTAGCAAGTACAAGATAGGACAAGGGGGCATACCTCACGGCATCGGTCAGTTATATCGGATCAGTCAAAAATAAGCAAGGGGAGGGGAAGGCGCTTCGGGGGATTGGGGAAAGAGCTGATAGCTGGGCTACCCCGCGGCACACGGTGGCGGTTACCGCCGCTGCTTCCTTCCGGACCTGACGGGGTTAGTAACCTTCCGTTGCGCGGGACCCAGCTATCAGGTCTATCCGCAAGGAATTAAAAAATTATGGCGGAGAGAGAGGGATTCGAACCCTCGGTACGTTTTCACGTACACACGCTTTCCAGGCGAGCTCCTTCAACCACTCGGACATCTCTCCACAAGGTGGACATGTATAATATAGCGGCGGGGAATTGTAAAGCTAATTCTGCAGCGAGGCGAAAAACATTCGGTCCGCCTTCCAGCCGGCGCCGCTCCAGGCGGCCCGGCATTCGGTCAGTGGGTCCCCTCCACGGGGGGAGCCAATCTCTTGTGGCTGATGATCGCCTGCAGAAGCGACTGCTGTTCCTTTTGCTGCAGCAGTTGCTTCACGATCATGTCGCGCACCGACAGCAGGTTCTTCTTAAGAGCCTCGGCGTTACGTACCAGATGGCGGGCACGGGGGTCACTCCGCACATAGGGAGAAAGCAGATTTACCGCCTCCCCGATCTTCTGGCTCACCAGAACCCGCTCGCGGTAATCGTCCAGCCCCCCTGACTTAAGCCGCTCTTCGAGGGCACCGAACTCGGAGGCGAAGTAGTTCAGGACGTCTGAGTGTATGATATCGTCATCTTTCATCGATTCCCCTTTAATTTGGGCGGCGCTCGGGCCGTAATTTCCTGTATAAGGCTCCTATTCGGCTTGCCGTTATTTTTCTTTATGATTATTTAAGGTACCCCCCAAGTTTATCGCTTCGTATGCTCTGGATAATCGGCCCTCTTTTTGCTATGCTTCACCCCGAGATTGCCAGCTACCCCCACGACACCCAGAAAGGGCCTCTTTGCACCAGCATATGACCAAGCCAACCTCGGATTACCTGAAGGACGTTACCTCCTTGCTCCAGGCGGAAAGCGCCGTAGTCAGCGTCGCAGGGCTCAAAGGCTCTGCGCCCGCGTTCCTTATCTCCCGGCTCCTGGAGGTGAGCGCCGGCCCCCTGCTGATCGTCACCGCGGACCAGGAGAGTGCCGACGAGCTCTGTCGCGAGCTGCGCTACTTCGCAGCGCGTCCCGAGGAGGTGCTCCCCTTCCCCAGCTGGGACGTGACCCCCTTCGAGGCGGCCTCCCCGCACCCCGACATCGTCGGAGAGCGTCTGAACGCGCTACTGCGCCTTTTGGACGGCCGGGCCCGCGCGCTCGTCGTGCCGCTTGCCAGTGCCCTGCAGCGCGTCCTGCCGCGCGCCACCCTGGGCGAGGTCTGCCAGTACCTGGTGACCGGCGAGGAGCTGGAGCGCGAGATCCTGGTCGAGAAGCTGGTGAAGCTCGGCTATGCCCACGTGCCGATTGTCGAGGACCGGGGAAGCTTCTCGGTGCGCGGCGGCATCCTGGACATCTTTCCCCCTGACCTCCCTAAGCCGGTCCGCATCGAGTTCTTCGGCGACCTGGTCGAGACCATGCGCTATTTCGACCCCGTCACCCAGCGCTCCTTGGAGCCGATCGAAGAGTTGGTGCTGCTCCCTTCCCGCGAGGTGATCCTTTCCGAGACCGTACTGAAGGACTTCGCGCCGCGCCTCAAAAGGCGCTGCGACCACCAGGGGATCGGGGCGGACCGGCGCCGTGAGCTCCTGGAGCAGTTGCAGCACGCCATCTACCCGCCGGGGATCGACTTCCTGCAGCCTCTTTTCCACCCGGATCTGGAGACCATCTTCGATTACGCCGGGCCGCAAGCGATCCGAGTGATCCTTGATCCGGTCGCCCTGGAGGGGGAAATCGAGGGGTTCGCCTCCGACCTGTCCGACGCGGTCACCCGCGCCGAACTGCGCGACGCCGTAACCTGCGAGCCGGAAGAGCTCTTTTTGAGCGCGGAGCAATTTAATGCCCGACTCTGCGCCGGGCGCCGCCTGCTGCTGCCCCAGCTGGAGATCGAGGGGGAAGGCGGGACGCGGCTTAGCCTGCCGACCCAGGAAAACGCGGACCTGAAGCTGGAGCTGGGAAGCGAGGGGGAGCGCGTGCTGGCCCCCCTGGCCGAGCGGATCGTGTCCTGGATTGCCGGAGGATTCCGGGTGCTGGTCCCCTGCCACCAGGCCGGGCAGGCGCGCAGGCTCTACGAGCTGCTTTCCCACTACCGCCTCCCGATCGAGCTCTCCGAGGAGCGCTTCCCCGCGGCCGCGTTGAAGCCTGCCGGCCGGGTGGAGATCCTGGTCGGGGAGATCTCCCGGGGCTTTCGCCTGGAAGCCGAGCGCCTGATCGTGGTCGCCGAGGAGGAGATCTTCGGCAAGCGCATTAAAAGGCGCGGGCTCTCCGAGGCGCGCAAGAAACAGCTCCTTACCTCGCTTGCCGAGCTGAAGCCGGGCGACCACATGGTGCACATCGACTTCGGCGTAGCACTCTACCGCGGTCTGGAGCACCTGAGCCTTACCGGCCTTGAGGGGGACTTCCTCCTTCTGGAATACGCCGGCGGCGACAAACTCTACCTGCCGATGGATCGCATCAACCTGGTACAGCGCTACGTGGGAGCCGAGGGGATCGAACCGAAGCTAGACCGCTTGGGGGCCGCTGGCTGGGAGAAGGCCAAGGCGAAGGCGCGCAGCGAGGTCCAGGAGATGGCCGCCGAACTCCTGAAGATCCACGCCGCCCGCGCGGTGCAGGAAGGGTTCCGATTTTCGCCCGCGGACGAGATGTATCGGGAATTCGAGGCGGCTTTCGCCTTCGAGGAGACCCCCGACCAGGCGGCGGCCATCGACCAGGTGATCGCCGATATGGAGAGCGCGCGCCCCATGGACCGGCTGGTCTGCGGCGACGTCGGGTACGGCAAGACCGAGGTCGCCATGCGCGCCGCCTTCAAGGCTGCTCTCGACGGTAAGCAGGTCGCCATCCTGGTCCCGACGACGGTGCTCGCCCAGCAGCACGCCGAGAGCTTCGCGGCAAGGCTCAAGGAGTATCCGGTACGGGTGGAGATGCTTTCCCGCTTCCGCACCGCTCAGGAGCAGAAGAAGATCCTCGAGGGTGTGAAAAAGGGCGAGGTGGACATCGTCATCGGCACCCACCGCCTGCTGCAAAAAGACGTGGTCTTCAAGGACCTGGGGCTACTCATCGTCGACGAGGAGCAGCGCTTCGGGGTGACCCACAAGGAGCGTCTCAAGCAGTTCCGGGCTGTCGTCGACATCCTCACCCTGACCGCAACCCCGATCCCGCGCACCCTCTACATGTCGCTCATGGGAATACGCGACCTCTCCATCATCGACACCCCGCCGGTGGACCGGCTCGCCATCAAGACCTTCGTTTCCCGCTCCTCCGACGAGCTGATCCGGGAGGCGGTGCTCCGGGAGCTCCGGCGCGGCGGTCAGGTCTTCTTCGTCCACAACCGGGTGCAGACCATCGGCGCCATGGCAGAGGAGTTAAAGCGCATCGTGCCGGAGGCGCGCATCGCCGTCGGCCACGGCCAGCTGCCGGAGAAGGAGCTGGAAAAGGTCATGCTCTCCTTTATGCACGGCGAGTCGAACCTGCTCCTTTGCACGACCATCATCGAAAGCGGGCTGGACATCCCGAGCGCCAATACGCTAATCGTGAACCGTGCCGACACCTTCGGTCTCTCCCAGCTCTACCAGCTCAGGGGCCGGGTCGGCCGCTCCAAGAGCCGCGCCTACGCCTACCTGCTGATTCCCGGGGAGGGCTCCATCTCGCCCGACGCCCGGGAGCGGCTGAAGATCATTCAGGAACTGACCGAACTGGGGGCCGGTTTCCGGATCGCCACCCACGACCTGGAGATCCGGGGCGCCGGCGACCTCTTGGGTGCGCGCCAGTCCGGGGACATCGTCGCCGTCGGCTACGAGCTCTACGCGGAACTCCTGGACGAGGCGGTGCGTACCCTGAAGGGAGAGGCGCTGCCGGATCGCGTGGAGCCGGAGATCAAGCTGAAGGTACCCGCCTTCATCCCCGAGGATTATGTCAGGGACCCGAACCAGCGACTCCTCATCTACAAGAAGCTGACCCAGCCCGCCGACGAGGCCGAGATCGACGACATCCGCGCCGAGCTCATCGACCGCTTCGGCGCGCTCCCGATGGCGGCGGTCTACCTGCTGGAGGTCATGCGCCTCAGGGTGCTCCTGAAGGGGCTCCTGGTGAAGGAGATCGAGCTGGCCGGAAGCGACCTGGTGCTCTCTTTCCACGAACGGACCCCGGTCTCGCCCGACGCCATCACCGCGCTCCTCAGAAAGGAAAAGGGGAGATACCGCTTCTCGCCGGAGTTCCGCCTCTATGCCAGGGTCGCGGACAGCTCCTTTGACGGCGTGCTGCGCGAAGCCAGAAATCTCTTGAAATGCCTAAGCTGATATGCTAGCGTTCATAGGATTGGAAATAACTTACTGAATTAAAAAGGAGTCACCGTGCATTTTAGAAAAACGGCCACATTACTCGCGCTGGCGCTCTGCGTAGCCGGGACCGGTTGCAAGCAGCAGGCGGGAAGCGAAGCCAAGAAAGACAAGGGCGGCGTGGTACTTGCGGAAGTCAACGGAGCCACCATCACCGATGCCGATTTCTACAAAGAGCAGGAAAATCTCCCTCCCTACCTGAAGCCGATGACCGAGACCGCTGACGGGAAGAAAGAGATGCTCGACACCATGGTGGTACGTGAACTCATCATGCAGCAGGCGCAAAAAGACGGCATCGACAAGAGCCCGGCTGTTGCAGCGAAGCTGGAAGATCTCAGGAAGCGCGTCATCGTCGAAGCGTTCCTGAAGAAGAAGGTGGAAGAATCGGCCAACGTGAGCGACGCCGACCTGCAGGCCTTCTACAAGAAGAACGAAGACAAGTTCAAGACCGGCGATCAGATCAGGGCGAGCCACATCCTGGTGAAGACCGAGCCGGAGGCCAAGGAAATCGAGAAGCAGCTTAAGGGCGGCGCCAAATTCGAAGACCTCGCCAAGAAGAACTCCATCGACGGCGCAGCCGCCAAGGGCGGGGATCTCGGCTGGTTCGGCAAGGGCTCCATGCTTCCGGATTTCGAAAAGGTCGCCTTCTCCTTGAAGGAAGGGACCACTTCCGGAATAGTTCAGACCAAGTTCGGCTACCACATCATCAAGGCTACCGGCAAGCGTCCGGCCGGCACCCGCTCCTTCGAAGAAGTGAAGGACCAGATCAAGGCGGCCATCGCTCCCGAGAAGCAGCAGGAAACTTTCAAGAAGCTCAAAGAAGACCTGAAGAAGGGCGCCAAGCTGACCATCAAGGAAGACGCCGTGAAGGGTCTGAAGAATAAGGGACCGGAAGAGGCCAAGGTGGAACCTGCCGGGGCGAAAACCGAGCCTGCCGGCGAAAAGAAGCCGTAACTGGCCCGCGCATAGCATAAAAAACACTCGCGGCCGGGCCTTTTACGCCCGGCCGCTTTTGCTCACCTGAAGACCGTTAACCGATATTTTGAGAGAAAATCATGGCAAAGTTCCTCACCAGCATCACCATCCTCGCCCTCCTGGCACTGCACCCGAGCCTCTCGCCCGCCCAGGTGATCGACGGCATCGCGGCGGTCGTGAACGAAGAGGTGATCACCACCTTCGAACTCGACAAAGAGTATCAACTGATGCAAAAGGAGCAGGAGAAGCTTCCCGCAGGTGAGAAGATGGGGCTCAGGAACGCCGCGCTGAACCGCCTGGTGGACAAGAAGTTGATCGACCAGAAGATCCGCGAGCTCGACATCAAGGTGATGGACGATGAGATAAAACTCGCCATTGACGACGTGAAGAAGCAGAACCATATGGACCAGGAGGCCCTGGTACAGGCGCTTGCCGGGCAGGGACTCAGCTTCGAGCAATACCGTGCCCAACTCAAGGAACAGCTGGAGCGGCTGCGGCTCATGAGCCAAGAGGTCCGTTCCAAGATCCAGGTAGGGGATGCGGAGGTGCGTGAATACTACGACGCGAACCGCGCCAAGTACGGTGCGGTCGAGCAGTTTCGGGCCCGCCACATCTTCTTCAAAATTGATCGCAAGGGTGGTGCTGCCGAACTGGCGCGGGTCGAGGCGCTTGCCGCGGGTGTGCTGAAGCAGGCGCGCGCCGGGAAAGATTTCGCCGAACTGGCCAAGACCTACTCCAACGACCCGGCGGCGGCCAAGGACGGCGGCGACCTCGGCACCTTCAAAAAGGCTGACATGCTCCCGGAGATTGGCGACAGCGTGGCTGCCATGAAGCAGGGTGAGATCAGCGAACTGGTGCTGAGCCAGGCCGGTTTGCACATCATCAAGCTGGAGGAGATCTCGCTTAGCAGCGGGAAGCCGTTTAGCGAAGTGAAGGTCGATATCGAGGAGCTGCTTTACAAGAAAAAAGCCGACGAGCGCTTTGCCCAGTGGGTGAAGGATCTACGGGCCAGCGTGGCGATCGATATCAAGTAGGGACCGGTGCGGGAAGGCTTCCCCCCTCCCTAACCCTCCCCCTCCGGGAGAGGGGACTTTACAACAAATCCCCCTCGGCTTACTGGCTGAGGGGGATTTCGTTTTTCCGTAGGGGCGCATCATCATTCGCCCGCCTTTGACTTTGCCCTACAACTCACTCTTACTTTGCCATACAACCCGCTGACCTTACCTACAGCCCCTCTGTGGCGAGCTGCTCCAGCAGTTCCTGCTGGCGGGGGGTCAGCTTCTCCGGCACATGCACTCCGATTCGCACGTACATGTCACCGCGCTCCTTCTTTCCCGCTTGATTGAAACCGAGACCTTTCAGCCGTACCTTGGTCCCGCTTTGAATCCCCGCTGGTATCCTGATCCTCTTGGTCCCCTCCATGGTCGGCACGTCGATGGTGCCACCCAGCACAGCCTGGGTGAAAAGGATGTCCAGGGGGAGCACGATGTCCGCCCCCTCGCGCAGGAAAAGGGGGTCGGCGCCGATGTTCACCGTCAGGAAGATGTCGCCTGACGGCCCGCCTCCGCGGCCGCTGCCGCCGCGGCCGGCCACCCTCAGCTTGGCTCCCTGCTCTATCCCCGCCGGGATCTTCACCGAGAGCTCCTCGCGGGCTCCGTCGCGCAGGTAGGCGATCCGCTTGTCGGCGCCATCATAAGCGTCACGGAAGGTGACCAGGACCTCCATGTTGTAGTCCTCGCCCTTGGCCGCCGGCATGCCGCGTCCTCCCCCGCCGCGCTGGCGCCGCATGGCGTCGCCGAAGAGTCGCGAGAAGATGTCCTCGGTGCCGTACCCCTGGTCCTTGAACATGTCGCCGACGTCGAAGCCCTTGAAGATGTCCTCCTGCGAGTAGCGCTGGTGGAAGTTGTTGGAACCGTACTGGTCGAACTGCTCCTTCTTTTTCGGATCCGACAGGACCGCGTAAGCCTCGTTGATCTCCTTGAAACGATCCTCGGACTGTTTGTCGCCGGGGTTCTTGTCAGGGTGATACTTGACCGCAAGCTTACGGTACGCCTTCTTCAATTCTTCGATCGAGGCGCCCTTCTTGACACCAAGCACCTCGTAGTAATCTCTCTGAGCCATGGTAAAAGTCCTTTTGTCTTCCGTTAGATCCGCTTCCCAGAATGTAAACGGTGCTTGGGTGCTTGTCAACCATTGTAAACTTGACAATCGGCGCTAGGCGGGCTTATATATCCTCTGTTAATCCAGACTTAACCTACCAGGAGCTGCCAGATGAAGCAATTCGACGCAATTGTCATAGGTGCAGGAATCAGCGGCTTGAGCTTTGCCAGTTACGCTGCTGCGGCGGGACTCAGTACGCTCGTCATTGAGAGAGCAGAGCGGGTCGGCGGTTGCTTCCACTCGCACCGCTTCGAGGGGAAAGCGGCAGACTTCTGGCTGGAACTGGGAGCTCACACCTGCTACAACTCCTACGGCGGGTTGATCGGCCTCATGGAGCAGTATGGACTGATGGAAAAGATCCTTCCCAGAGAGAAGGTCTCCTTCAAGATGCTGGTCGGTAACGAGGTCTGCTCCATCCCCTCACAGCTCTCCTTCCTGGAACTGATCGCCTCCGGTTGGCACCTCTTCACCTCCAAAAAGGAAGGCGAAAGCGTCGAGTCCTACTACGGCGGGATCGTGGGTCGCAAGAACTACCAGCGCGTCTTCGCCCCGGCCTTCAATGCGGTACTCTCCCAGCGGGCCAATGACTTCCCGGCCGACATGCTCTTCAACAAGCGCCCCAGAAGAAAGGATGTAGTCAAGAGCTTTACCTTTCAGGGCGGGCTTGCCAGCGTCACCGACCGGATCGCCGCCATTCCCGGATTGACCTTAATAACCGAGGCCGAGGTGAGCAGCATCTCGAAAAACGAGGGGCGCTTTGTCGTGGAACTCGCGGACGGTCGCGGTTTCGAGAGCGACCGACTGGCGCTCGCCATCCCGCCTGGGGAGGCCTCGCGGCTGACCGCCGGGATTGCACCCGAACTCTCCGATGTACTCTCCCGGATCAAGTCCGAGACCATCGAGACGGTCGGCGTCGCGGTTGCCAAAGAAAAGCTCACCCTTCCCTTGGTGGCTGGCCTCATCCCGATTGATGACGACTTCTACTCGACCGTGTCCCGGGACACCGTGCTGCACCCGAGCCTGCGCGGCTTCAGCTTCCACTTCAAGTCCGGACGCCTATCGCTCCAGGCCAAGCTGCAGCGCATCGCCCAGGTGCTTCGCGTCAAGCCTGAGGACCTGGAGCAGGCGGTCGAGCGAGAGAGTTGCCTCCCCTCCCCGGTCCTGGGCCACGGCAGGCTGACCGATGAGATCGACAGCAGCATCGCGGTGCAAAAGCTGTTCGTAACCGGCAACTATTTCGCGGGGATGGCCATTGAGGACTGCATCGTGCGCTCCAAGAAAGAATTTGCCAGGCTTTCCAGCCACCTCTAAGGTTTCCTGACAAACTGTATTAATTTGTTTCCGCATTAAATTGTTTCGAGCAGACAATGGAGCTGCCACCTGACCGGTGGCGGCTCCATTTGCGTTTTTCTGTTTAACGGGCTTGCTGGCGGGAAGGCGTTTCCCCCTCCCAAGCCCCACTGCAGTTAAGTTAAGGCGTAGGGTGGGCACCCCGTGCCCACGCGGAATTACCGCCAATGCCGGTGGGCAGGGGCTGCCCACCCTACGAACTCCAACGGGCCTTAACTTAACGGCAGTGCTCCCCGGCCCTCCCCCTCCGGGAGAGGGGACTTTTGAGCATCCCCTTCAATTTGATTTTCCACAGAGCATCCCTCTTCATGTATGATGGCTCGGATAACCCGCAGGTGCTGCTCCCACATCTCCGTGACGGTATTGCCGGGCGAGTCTGTGTAGATTCACAATCCGAAAGTCCCCTCTCCCGAAGGGGGAGGGATAGGGAGTTTCCGGAGGGGGAGGGTTAGCCCGTAGTGTAGAGACGCATTGCATGCGTCTCAGCGCTGCCGCGCTCTGGTTTGTCTGAGAGTGATCAGGTCAGCGAGACGCATTCAATGCGTCTCTACCCGAGCGGGGACCAGTCCTTATCTATAATGGGAATGGGGCCAGGGAGGGGGATATAAGCTTTCCCCCGGCTAAATTCCTCCGGCTGGAGTCTGGCATTAATAAGGATACCTTTTTCACCGCTACATCAGCGTCACCCCAGGAGCAGTCTTTGGAAGGGTCCACCCCCCAGCGTAAAATATCCATCCCGGAAGCCATCGAACGAGCCAGCAGCCGCATCCAGGGATTGACTCTCTCCCAGGTGGACATCGCTTTCATCGCGGCCTTCTACGCCTACCGCGAGGAGCACACCGCCAACACCATCGACGAGGCGACCATCAACGACCTCTGCTGGCAGGTCTGCGACACACTCGGCCTCGATTACGACTCCATCAACGCCTCCGCCATGGTGAACCGCCTGCGCAAGGGGCAGATACTTTCCTGCATGGACAGCTTCGACATGTCGCGCTCCGACGCGGCCCTCTACGCCCTGACCCCGATGGCGCAGGCCATCGCCAAGTCGGCGATCGGTGCCGACGTGCTGACCAGTAACACGCTGGACCTGATCCTCGCCCGCATCACCTCCGAGATCCTGACCATACTCTCGCGCCTCAAGTCGGGCCTGAGCGACGAGCAGTGGCAAAACGAGATAGCGGAACCGCTGAACACCTTCGTCATGGAGCTACTGGGTGCCATCGAGAACCGCCAGTTCGCCATGGAGCGCGACCAGGAGGACCTGCGCCGCAAGACCTCGGACGCTCTGGACAAGCGCTGGATCGATGCCATGGACGAGTGCACCGAGAAGATCCAGATGATCATGAACAATCTCAACGAGATCATGGCTGTCTACCTGCGCCATAACGACCGCGTTTCCGTGGCGCTGAACGAGATCAGCCAGTTGGCCCTTTATGCCGACCAGCCGCTGGTGCGGATAAAGGCCGACGAGATCCACGCGACCTTGAACCGTATCGTCAAGTGGAGCGATGACAAACTGACCGGCTGGACCCGGTACTACAAGCAGGTGCTCTATTTCATGAACGACCTGATGCGCACCGACCCCAACCGCCAGCAATCGAAGCGGATCGAGCAGATGGTCCACGCCATGCTGCAGCGCCCCTGCGCCTTTAACCTGGCTGTCACCCGGCGCACCATTGTCTTTCGGGATCTGGAGCCGCCCGGCAAGCGGGTCAGCGTGGTGCGCAACCTGGTTAAGACCGAAGCGCCGCTGGAGTCGGAAAGGGTCATGGTCAACAGGTGTATCGACCAGGCCATCGAGCGCAGCAAAAAGCAGGGGAAAGTGCGCCTGGTGGATGTCGGCCGGCTGCTGACCGATTCTCTGCCGCAGGACAAACTTTGGAGGGGGCTCGGCCTCATTTCGGCCCGGCTCAAGCACTACGGAACCGTCACGACGCGTCGGCAGACCGGTTGGCACCGGATCGACAACTACGACACGGAGGATCTGGTAGTGACCCTGACCGAACCAAAAGACAAGGAAGAAAGATGAGCGAAGCAGAACTCTCCAAAGAGGAACAGGAAACCCTCGGCCATAAACTGTTTCCCTCCGTCGACCTGCTGCTGCGCGCCGGGGGCCACATCTCCCCAAACGGCACCGAGGAGGAATACTACTTCCTGGCGGGGCACCGCTCCGGGCTCTCCAACTGGTACCGCCGCTACGGCTACTCGCTCATTTTCAATGAGAACGCCTACGCCTACCTGGCACCGCAGGGAGGGCTGTCGAGCGGCTCGCCGCTCAGCATCTCCGACATGGTGGCCGGACAGTCGCTGCTGGTCATGGTGCTCGACCCCAAGTGCCTGCAGATCGACGGCACCTACCTTTTGAACGACTTTTACCTCAAGGTGGAGCAGATCCTCGGCGAGGACGGCATGTACCGGCTGGTCGACAAGCGCCGCTCGGCCGTCAAGGAGAAACTGCTGCGCCAGGTGAAGGAGCGCATGGACCAGTCGCTGCGCCGCCTGGCCCGGCTGCACTTCATTAGCCTCGACCGCAAAGGGGAGCGCATAATCATCTACCGCGCCATCCAGCGCTTCGGCGAGCAGGTCGCCGCCCTCACCTTCGACCCCGAAGAGGCGATCCGCCAGATGATCGAATTCGGGAAGCTGGTCTGGCTCGGAGAGGAACCGGACGAAGAGCCGGACGAACTCGACGAAGATGACGCGGAGCGCGCAGGCGCAGCCGACGAAGGGGGCTTGTAGTGGCAGTGACACGGACCCGTCCGGAAAAATTGGTGATGGTCAACTGGAAGCACATCCAGACCCTGGATATCGAGTTCGACCGCCTGCTCACCCTCATGGAGGGCGACAACGGGGTCGGCAAGAGCGCCACCCTGGTCGCCTCGTACGTCTGCCACATGCCGGACCGGCGCCAGTTCCACGGCTTCAAGAACTCGCAGGGCGAAAAGGTCGGCACCGCCGAGCTGCTGGGCCGGCTCCCCGACAAGGGCTCTGCCTGGGTAGGCTTACAGGCGATAAACGGAGCCAAGGAGCGCCTGCTCTACTGCGTCCTTTTGACCAAGAAAGGTACCAGCAAGCTCGACATCGCCTGCCTTACCGCGCATGGTCTGAAGGGAACCGAGAACCTGCTCGACATTTTCCTCGATCCGGGGGATGTGGTGCGCAGCGCCAGCGAGGTGAAGGAATATCTCACCGTCGCGGGATACTCCTGCGAGCTGCACGACAAGATCGCCTCCTACCTGGCTGTGCTTACCAACTTCGGGGTGCATTCCGGCGACCTCTCCAATGAAGGCCGGCGCGGCGATTATGCCGATGTCATCCTTTCCTGCATGTACGGCGGGATATCGCAAGATATCGGCTCTCGGCTCAGGGATTACCTACTCCCGGTGCACGACGCCGCGGCGCGCAGGATCAACGAATTCGGCAGCGCCCTCAAGGAATGCCGCCGGACCCGCTCCTACCTGCAGGAGCTGGAGGCGGCGCATCTGCTGGTGGTCGAATTCACCTGCGCCGCCGATCGGATGCTGGAACTGGCCGCCGCCGGCACCCAGCGCGCCATGAAGATCAACGCCTGGGGCAGCGAGGCCGGAGCGATCATCAAGAACCGCAAGAAGAACGCCGCCAAGAAGCAGCTGACGGCGGTAACGGCAAGGCTCGCCGACCTGATGGACCTCAGGGACCAGCAGGTGAAGGGAGCCGCGGCTGCGGAGCAGGCGGTTAATGAAGCGAGGGAGAAACTGCATCTCACCGAGGCCGCAGAAGAGCTCGGCAGGAAACTGGTTCAGGCAGGTGAGTCCTGCGCGGTCAAGGAGGAACTCTCCACCCAGGCCGACCAGTGCGAACGTGTCGCCCGGTTGGCACTAGCGGCAGCCATAAAGGAGAAGGACGACTCGGTAGCCGCGCTTTTGGAAACGTCAAAGGCACTGGCGGACGCCGGCGCAGGGCTTAGAAGCGTGCTGGACCGGAAATCGAGGCATGAAGAGGCAGTCCGCCTGCAGGGAAGTCTCGCCCGGTTTGCTGCCGTCCCCGATTCAGCCGACGCCCTGGCGGCCTATGGTGCAACCACCTTGCAACAGATAGAAGTAAAGCTCGGGAAATCCCGCTCTCTGGGACGCGAAATTCAAGAGGCGGATGCCGTCAACGCCGCCCACGGCAAGGCCGCCGAGATCTTTGCCCTGGCATTTCGACGCGACTGGCACAAAGGCGCCAAGTCGGCGGGGACGGAAACAAGCCGTCCTGCTGCCGCGCTTGCTGTTGTCGAGAAGGCGCTACTGCAGCGCCAGGGTTCGGCGCAGCGCTACGCCCGTTACAACGGCGACATCGCTATCCTGGAAGCTGACCTGGCGGAGCGCGGGCACATTATGGAGGAACTCGCCAAACTCGGCCTTGACATGCCAGGGAGCAGCGCCCTCTACGCCTGGCTTGATAACCAGCAACTTTTGATCGACGACCTTGCCGCCCGTCTGCAACAGGCACGGCTGGATAAACAGTCCTTGGAGCACGCCGGCGCCGGCTTAAAGCAGGACAGGGAGCGGACCGGGGCAAACCTTGCCACGTTCCACCGCTGGCAAGAGGAGCACTCCCGGCTCCAAGCCGCCGCCGGCGGCAAAGGCCCGCTGAACCTTGACGGGATGAGCCGAGTTGAGGACGCCATCGCTCTGCTTTCCTCGCAAAACGAACTGGGACGCGAAACGATTGCGGGTCTGAAAAACGAGGCTCAGGCGCTCAACAAGCGGCTCAAGGAGCTGCAGTCCTCTGGCGTTGCCCCCTGGATTTCGGAAGCATGCGCGGGGATTCCCGGCGCGCGCCTGGTGGCCGACCTGCTTGACGACGTGCCTGTTGCCGATTCGGCGCGTTACGAGGCGGCCCTGGGACCGTTGGCTAACGGCATCGTTGTGGACGCGCCCCGAGAGGTCGCTGACGAACTTGCGGCGGGACCCTTGTCGGGAACCGTGTGGCTCGCCGACCGCCAGACAATATCGGCGCTCGTCGAGGCGCCAGCCTCCACCCCTGGTGCCGTCATTGCCTCCAGTGGCGCCATCGTGCGCGTCACGCCGTACCCTGAGTCACCGGTCATCGGTCGGCTCGCACGCGAGAGCGAACTTCAAAAGGTCTACCTCCGGCGCAATCAGATTGATCTGGAAGTTTCCGATCTGGAACAGGCCATCAAAGGGACCGCCCAGCTCATCAGCGATCTCGACGCGCTCAAAAACCACCCACTGGCCTTTAACAGCACCCTTCACGGTGAGCTGGAAAAATTAAACCTCGCACTTGAAGAGTGCAGTGCTCAGCTGCGTTCCAAAATCGGTTCATTGGAGACCCTCCAGGCCCACCAGAACTCGGCTCAGAACGTTCTGAGGCAGGTGAACCTGCTGCGCAGCAAGGCCGGCCTGCTGGATAAGACGGATCTGGACGTGACCTTGACCACACTGCAGGGCAAGCGGTCCATTGCCGCCAGGCATGCCGTCTGGCACAGCAAGGTGGCGCCACGCTTCGCCGAACTGGTCGACAACACGATACGCGACCTGCTGCGCTCGACGCCGCGTTCCGAGGCGGAACTGGAACAGGCGTGCCGTGAGCTATCCGAAATTAATGACAGCATCGACACGCTGCAGAAGTGCGAGCGGTTCGCGCGTGAGCTTATGGCGTTACTGGGGTCTCTGCACGACACAGAATCCCTGCAGGCCGCCGCAAGCGCCGAGGAGAATCTGAAGGCGCTGAGACTTGCCAATGAAGAGGCTGGAAGGCGCAACGAAGCGGCGGTTGAGGCCCATGAGCCCTTAGTCCAACCGGCTCAGGACGCTCTTAAAGCCAAGAACGACGCGGCCAGCGCCCTCGCTGTCGCCATTGCATCCCGGGATGACTTGCATGAGCGCCACGACGCCAACCCTGAAAGCCCTGCGACGCTGGACGATGTCCGGCAATCGCGCAGTAGCCTTTCCGGCGCCGTGGCTGAGAAAAAGAAGGCTGACGATACGCAGATCGCGACCAACAGCCTGGTGGTGCTGGCCGAGCGCGAGGTCGGCGCAACCAGCAGCAAGCTAGCCGGCGCCAGTGCCGAGGCGTCCGCCGCAGCTAATGAGCTCAGGAAGTTCTTCAAGGATCACTACGAACCGCTGCAAAAGGCCTTTCAATCCCATGGCAAAGGGAATCTCTGGATCAGTTCCAGAAACACCACCTTCGAGGGAAGCCCCGATCCGGACGTACTGCTCCCGGAGGCCTCGCGCGTGGCGGGCGAAGTTGCGGTAAAGATCGGCATGAGTGACTCGCCGACCCTTGCTGCAGATTTGCTGCAGTCGCTGCAGGCGCTCAACCAGCATCCGCTGGCCAGGTCCAAAGGGCGCCTCTGGATCGACTCCTACCTGATGATTCTGCAATGGTTGACCTCCTTTTATCCGGAAGGAATTCTCGACTCCGCCAACCCGGTCGAGGCGATGGAAAGGATGAACAGCCTGATCCCCAAGATCAGCGCCCGCTTGACGAGCGACGAGACCGGCTTTCGCAACAGCGCGCAGAGCATCGTCAGCGACATCCGGAAATCAATGCGCAACGAGCGCGACCGCATCAGCAAGATGAGCCATCGACTTGAGAGGATGGCCTTCGGCTCGATTTCCGGGGTCACCATTCAGGTCAGCAACAACAGCAAGCTGGCGCTCTTCCTCGATGCGATCGAAAACCAGATGAACCTGTTCATGAACTACGAGGACCTGCCGATCGAGGAGATCTTGGAAGACGTCTACCTGAAAATCTCGACCAGCAAGCTCGACTATCGCCAGCTGCTCGATTACCGCAACTACCTGGAACTCAATGTGAAGATCCGGCGCACCAGCAGCACAGCCTGGGTCGACATAAACGCCTCCACCGGCGAGTCGATTGCCGTCGGGACCGCCGTGTTCATCACGATCTTCAGCTCCTGGGAAGAAGAGTCGCTGATCCGCCGCAAGAACTGGTCCCCCATGAGGTTCCTGCTGATCGACGAAGCGTCCCGGCTTTCCGAGGACACCCTTTCCTCCATCATGCAGCTGGCCGAGGAGCTGCAGGTCAACATTCTGGCCGCCTGTCCGGAAGCGCCCGAAACCGGCAACACCGTCGCGTACCACATGGAAAAGCACAAAATGGAAAGCGGTGAAGAAGTCGTTGTCATCACGCCGCGCCGGACGCGGGTGGCGACCAATGACTAGGTTCAACCTGCATGACGCCAGGTGGCGGTTGCCGTTGTTGGAGCTTCTCACCAACGGAGTCTTACCCAAACGCCACTCGATCCGTGCATTGATAGAGGAGCTGTCGAAACTTCGCTGGGTAACGCTGAGCCGGAGAGAGGCGAGCCTGGTTCCTGCCAAGGAATGTTCATTGTTGGCCATGCTGGATAACGATTGGCCGCAGTGGCGGGAGCACAGCTTCAAACTTGACGGCGTATTCAGCGAGGAGCGGCTTCGGCAAGTGAGCCGGCAGGGTGAAGGTTCGCTGGACCTTTTAAGTCGGCTTGTCGCTGGACGGGTTTATAACACCAAAACGATCAGCGCCCTCATCGGCAGCCACTCCAAAAGCCGCAGTCTGCTGCCGGAAGTTACCGTCGTCAGCGACTTTGCCGCCAGGATCCGCCCCAACAAAGGTCTCTTAATCAGCAATGAAAAGGGCATCAGCTATTCGGCTTGCGAGCTGGCCAAGTTGCAGGGAGAGCTGCTTATTTGCGAGCGGGCGATCGGGAGAGGCTTAACTTTTTGCGGGATGCTGCCTCGAGTCGTCCTGGCCATCGAGAACCCGGCAGTTTTTGCCGATATCCAGCTGCCTGAGGATTTCATGGCGCTACTGACCTCGGGCAACAACCCGGTTCAGATCTGCGAAATCGTTTCACTCTTGCCGGAAAGCACGCCGACGTACTGGTTCGGGGATCTCGACTTCGAAGGCATTTCAATTCGGCGCAGCTTTATCCGGATGTGCAACGGTAGGGCCGCAGCTGCCATTCCGCCTTTTTGGGACGAGTACCTGAAAGAATACGGCTGTCAGGCCGAGGGTAGTTGGGCCGGTTTCGACGCCAGCGGAGAGCCGGAGCTGGTGGCGACCCTCATCAGGCAGAAGCTCTGGCTGGAGCAGGAGCCGCTGGTGCTCGATCCTCGACTGCTTAGATGGCTGGAATCGCTCGAGTAATAGTCTCTGATTTCTCAAACCAGTCGTGCTCAGTTTATTCGTTTACTACTTCCTTTAAAAGTTCCGGATGCTTATCGAGAAGATGGAGCAGTTTCTTGGTGGAAGTATTGGGTTCGATTTCACCCTTTTCATAACGAGAGAACGCGTTGACACCGCCGCCGAAAACGGCTGCCGCCTCTTTCTGGGTCAGACCCAGTTTTTTACGGATGCGGCGCAGTTCTTTACTTTCCCGTTCGCGAGCGCGGGAAATTAGTTCATCCCCCGCCTTGGCATAACGGACCTGATCAACGTCGTCAAACCAACCATCATGACATGAGGGGCAAAACCAACCGGAAAGACCGGTGAGAGTGACCGACTCCCCGCCATACGTGACGACTTCGGTGCGGTCAACACTCCGCACCATTTCATCGTATCCGCAACTCACACACTGAATTCTTTCGCTCATAATACTCTGTCCTTACTTTTCCTTGAACTGGATTACGGGGCTTCTCCCCTGCGGATTTGACACCTTTATGTAGACAACGTTATCGACATAAGTGATGGCATGGTAGACGTCCTGCTAAACTGTATGATCGTGGTAGGTTGTCATCGACTTGTAGAAGTTGGCAATAGTCATGGAGCAAACGATCTCTACCATCTCTTGAATACTCAGCCCCATAGCGTGCCCATTGTCTAAGGCCAAACGGGTGAACGCTAAGTTCCCGCGCGCCGCAACAACAGCCTGTACCTCGGTCAACTTGTGGTAGGGCGTTCGTTTCTCCATATTCCCGACCTTCATATTAACCATTTTGGTTATTTTGTCAATTCACTTTTCACTCCGCAGCCAACCACCTCATCTCTGGGCACGCCTTGCCCGCACCTCCGCTGGACTTGGGGCGGGAAAGACGGCGCCCCGCTCCTCCATCAATTTTTTGAGATGCAGCACCTTGTTGTAGGTTGGGGTGCCTGGCTTGAACTTTTGCAGGTGAAACTGAACCAAATACGCCGGGCTCATGTCGCCTCCAGCCATGACGTGGACCGAGGCACCTTGCAGCAGGAGCCACTCAGCCAGGTCATAATCTTGCGCGTCCATGGCTGCCATCATGATGGTGTACCCTGAATCGTCCGGGAAATCGACGGGAGCGCCTCGTTTGAGCAGTAACTCCAGACAACGTGGCCGGGGCATAACTACAGATTCAAACAGCAGCGATTTTAGCGTGTCCCGAGACACATAAGCCACAGGCCTTAAGTCCAGCATCAAGGCAAGCATGTCCACCCTGTCGAGTGTCATGGCAAATTTTAGAGCCCTGCCAAAGCCCTCAGTTTTCAACTCCGGATCAGCTCCCACTTCTATCAATGTCTTAATGGCCTGTGGATTGTTGGCTGCTACCGCGTAATGCAGCAGTCGCAACCGATTGTAGGGGGTGTCGCGTGGTCCCTCATCATTTGGGTTCGCGCCTTCAACCACCAGTTGCTTTGCCTTTGTGAGATCCCCTGCCAAAGCTGAGGTAAGCAAAGCCTGTGTCTTAGCGTCGGTGAAGTAGTATTGAGGGGGTCTCAGCTTGAATACGGTTGCACCGCTTGCGTTTGTAGTAGTCATAATTATCAGTCCTATAAATGCGCTTATTTTACTCCATATGGTCTTTCCGTAAAACCCGCTCATCGTAAAAATTCGCATCACTTTTATTTCTCCTTACCACTGATACAAGCCCTTAGTGCAGCTTCATCTGCAATTTTCCCCTTCTCAGTGGAGTCAATTACCTCGTCCATTCCATGCAAATAGGTATCATATGAATCCTTGCCACTGGTCTTTCCGTCTTTTTTGAGTTGTGTGAAATAATCCGCGTCATGGGAGGGGATGATGTCACGCTTATTTCCAACTGCACTATTGGCAAGCAACGATAATCCTGTTGACCCAAACAGACTTTCCTGAGTCTTCGTCAGCACTTCGCCTTTAATTCTGACTGCAGTAATCTTTTCCGCTTCGGCTGACATGTGTTGAGCGTCTTGGGAATAACGAGCGACCGTACCAGGATTAAGCCCTGCGGCATTGTACGTTGATGCAGTCAGTCCGCTACCGCCTTGAGCAGCGCTCGCAAGACCGCCGCCCAGTGAATGGCCGACTATATGAAGATTTGCTCCACATGACGAAAGGCGGTTGCCGATCTGTACTGCCCTTCTGTAATACTCAGCCTCATTGTTAGCATCCTGATCAAAGTTGTTGTTCCAATCCTCGTCTGCGGGCGTCGATCCGCGAAAGGCCACGACGGCTTCTGGCTTCGGATCAGGCCCCCAAACAGTTGGGTCCTTCATATACACCGCTGCTTTGAAACTGGTGCCATCCGGAGTAAGCATTTCACCATTAAGGTGCATGATATTAAGTTGCCCCGGTGTCGGTTTCAAGAACCCAGGCGGCGGGTTGTCGCGAAGGTCAGCCGGTGCGTTCGGGTCATTGGAGATAGACATGCTTCGCGCAGCGCATGTTCTCGACTTCATCCATGTCCTGACGCAGGCGGGCGGCCTCCGGTCCATGCCTGGGGCAAGCGACTACTACCCTGCTTACCAGCTCTAGACGCGCTTTGCGTCGTGCGGCCTTGCCAGGCACCACACAACTCTGAAAGTCTGTTGGCGGATACGAAGAGAGATCGCCAAGAATCGACTTGCGAGCCACCGCGTACTCGTGCTGCCTCATCGCATCGGTCTTACGCGCTTCCGCTTCCTGGAGTTCCGCCGATTTGATCTTGGCCAGGCAGTGAGCAAGCGGCCCTTTAATCGCGTCTGTTATGCCCATTCCACCCCCCAGGTCCAGATTAGTTGGGTGGACCCCAAGGCTCAGCCAGCCTCAATCCCTGCTTCAAAGCTTTATCTGCGGCGGACACACTTTCCGGGTTACCGATCATCGCATTGACCCACTCATTCATCGCCTGGAGCTTGCGCACCTCGGGGTAGGTGCTTTGCATGAGGGATTGGAGAGCTTGGCTCTTCTCCTCAAAATCCGCCCCCAGCCACCACACGGCAAGCGCATAGGAAGCCAGACCCTGCTCTGTCTTGAAGCCTTTGCTCTCCGCTAACAAGACCGCTTCAGACATGAAAGATTTGCGATCTTGCCACTCACATGCCGCGAAACTCGGAATGTCACGAGAGAAGGCGGCAACAAGCCTCTGAAGGAATATATCGCGAGCCGTCTGATCAGACTGTTTTTTGCTTATTGTACCCTCTACCAAGGTAGAGGTTAGCAAAGCAAGCGTTTTAAAATCGGCAAAGTTATCTTGAACAGGTTTCAGTTTTAATACCGGGGCACCGCTTACGTTTGTAACGAGCGTAATTGTGAGTCCTAGTATGGTCAGGATTCCGCACCGGATACCCATCAGTTTGCCCTCCAATCACGCTCAATTCTTATCGTTGGCCGCGCTTTGCTCGTACCTCAGCGGGGCTCAAGGCTGGGGAAACGGCTCCACGCTCTTCCATCAACATCTTGAAATGCAGCACTTTATTGTAGGTCGGGCTGCCGCAAATCCGTAGGATGTTAGATCCGGTTCAGCCTGCAATCCTTTGCTTACCGTCAGCAAGAGCGCTTCAGACAGGAAAAATGTACGTTCATCCCAATCCCATGCTGTGAAGCTCAGAAATCTCCACGGCCTCAACTCCGGGCACGCCTCGCCCGCACCTCCGCCGGGCTTAGGGCAGGGAAGACCGCCCCCCTCTCCTCCATCATTTTTTTGAGATGCAGCACCTTGGTGTAGGTTGGGCTGCCCTGCTTGAATTTTTGCAAGTGAAACTGCACTAAGTAGGCAGGACTCATATCGCCACCGGCCATAATATGAACAGAGGCACCGCGTAAAAGAAGCCACTCTGCCAAATCGTAGTCCTGAGCATCCATTGCAGACATCATGATTGTGTTTCCTGCATCATCGGGATAATCAATAGGTGCCCCACGATTGAGTAGTAGTTCCAGACAAACCTGACAAGGTTGGGTGACGGATTCAAAAAGCATCGCCTTAAGGGTTCTCCTTGACAAGTTAGCAACCGGTCGTAAATCAAGCAATAATGACAGCATGTCTCGTTTTCCAAGAGTCATTACAAACAAAAAAGCCTCCCCAAATCCTTGCGCATTCAACTCAGGATCGGCACCTACCGCGATCAGAGTTTTAACAGCTGTGGCACTATTAGCCGCAATTGCATAATGCAAAAGCCGTATTCGATTGTATGGATTATCGCGAGGACCCTCGTCATTGGGGTTTGCACCTTCGGCAATGAGTTGATTTGCCTTAGGAAGATCCCCTGCCAAAGCTGAGTTTAGCAAAGCGAGCGTTTTACGGTCTGTGAAGTAATATTGGGCAGGTTTCAGTTTGAACACCGGGGCACCGCTTGCCTTTGTAGCGATCATAATCGTAAGTCCTATTGTCGTGATTGTTTTGAGCAAAATGCTCTTTGCTTGGCACCAGATTGCCGACATGTTTACGGTCACCTTTATTTCTCCTTGCCGTTGATACAGTTTTTAAGAGCCGCCTCATCTGTACTCTTTTCTTTCTCGGTGGAGTCGATTACTTCATCCATACCGTGCAAATAGGTCTCATACGAAGTGCATAGGAAGCTAACCCCTGTTCCGTCTTGAAGCCTTTGCTCTCCGCTAACAAGACCGCTTCGGTCAGGAAAAATTTGCGATCTTCCCAGTCACAGGCCGCGAAGCTCGGGATGTCACGCGAGAAGGCGGCCACAAGTTTATTAAGGAACATGTCGCGAGTCATCTGTTCACACTGCTCTTTGCTTATTGTTAGCATTTCGATTTCCCAGGTCCCAGCGCGAAAGGTCGCACGAAAAAGCGCAACAGGATTCAGGCTTAACGGGCCCTCCAGTCGAAGCCAGTCGAAGCCAGTCAAAGACATTGGCAAAGATTAACCATAATGGCGTTTGTTATCAATTCAACCCGGTGGCTAGATTAATTTCCCCGGAACTCGCCCCAAAAAAGGACAATGCTGCAAACACGTCCCTCCCCCTTAAGGGGGAGGACCGGCGGGGGATGGGGGAATCCGCGCCTGACAATTCCCCATCCCCATCCCCATCCCTACCCCGACCCCGACCCTCCCCGAAGGGTAGGGAGAGTTTCAGCATATTGTTGAATGTGAAGATGAAAAACCAGCACATTCCCCAAACAGCGCACTTTGCCAATGGAGGTATTGACGTAACCTTCGCTTGAGGGATAGTTCCGATTTCAGGGGGAGATCCGCCAAAACTTGGCAGGTGGTTTTCAAAACACCTGTCATAATTTTATTGAAGGAGCATCATGGCGAGGAAATGTGGCGAGTACCAGGGATAATGCGGGGATCTTGTGTTGCGGAGCGGATCCTTTCCGCTCTTTTCAAAGTCCCGTGGAGGGTGAAACTAAAAACAGTCTCTGGTCAACCGCCCATTCGCGAACGGTCACACTCATCTTCCCGAGCAGTTCCCGATGCAAGGGGTTGAGCAACAGATTCCATCCTTCCCCATAGGGAGTCATTACCGAAGGTACCTTTAGCACCGAGGCTTTAGCGTCCTGCAGCCATTTCTTGCCGAAAAGAACTGCCGACATTTTTTTCGGCCTCGCTGCCCAGTCTTCCGGCAAGTCGGCTAAAGAAGGAGTAAATATGTCTACGTCGTCAGGAATAGTTATGGTCGCAAGTAGCAGTCCCTTCGGGGCACAGGATCTGTCGAGGTGCGCCATCATTTCCAGCATCGCTAAGGCAGAATGCTCGGCAGTGTAAATGACCGCCATCCCTTTGGGATTCCATCGGCCGCCGGCAATTCTGGCACCTTCACCGGTCAAATCCATGGCGAACTTGCCCGGGGCCACCCGGTACACTTGCATTAAGCAAACACCCCGTATTCTATCCGGGTAAGGGTATCTGCTACTAACTCAATTCCCTCTGAAGTATCCAATAGGCTCAATGGCGTTTGCTCACCAAGTGCAAAATTTGCAGTCTTGAGCCAGCGCATCGCTTTCTCGCTGTCCTCAAAAACCGTCATGCACCTGGTGTGGATCTTCATCAACTGAACAAGATGATCCGATTTGTCAACGTCCAGTCTCTCACTGCGAATGATGCGCTGAGCAGTTCGCGGAGTGATGTGCAGCAGAGAATACATCTCCCCTTTGGATACCTGCAAAAGGTCGGATACGGCGTTTACTGAGCTCCCGGGTAAACCCGTCCTGATGGCGTTGATGAAGTCCATTGGCTCGTGGAGCTCTTTTTTGTCAAAAATCCTCGGGTACTCTCCCTCGCTTCCAGCGAGTTGAAGTGCGCCTGAAGCGTCGACTCTCTTTCGGCTAGATATTGAGGTTGCCTTGGTAACCATGAGTTTCCTCCTTGCGCTGCTACGTCATATTGTCGCACACAAAGCGACAAATCGCAAGGACCTCCAGGCAACCTACCTTCCCACCAATCGCCATCCAGAATATAGCGTGCCTGATGCCTGCGGGACGGGATTTATATAGCTAACTCCAGGGGCAGCATTCTTTATATCCGAGAAGAGAGGACCCCGTCCGGGGTCCCTTAGTGCATCAGAGCCCAGGCGCCTCCGCCCAGTGCAGTGTAGAATAGCAGCCCAACGGGGCTTGAGAGGGCTACTCGGACGTCCTGTCCGGAGGGGATCGAACTGTAGCTGAAGAGGTAGACCGCGGCGTACATCGCGAGGGTGTGCGGGAGGTCCAGCGGGAACCAGCGCCCCCAGCCCCGGTAGAGGTAGTAGGCCACCACGTTCAGGGCGAGCGGAGCCAGCGCCGAGGGGAGCGCCGAAACCGGCCCGGGGCGGCTGATGGTCACTGAGCCGAGGACCCAACCGCCGCGGGAACCGTCCCGATGCGGGATGATACTGAAACCGACGGGCCTGCCACCGGTGACGGCCGCGACGACGAGGTGGGCGAGTTCGTGGAGCACCGTTCCGGGGAGCGCCCAGCAGATCTGCCAAAAGGTACCAATCCTGCCGACTCTACCCTGCACGACCGCCAGCAAAATCACCAGCAGCAGTCCTGCGAAATGGTACCAAGGTTCGCTGCTTGAGACGGCCAGCGCCTGCATGGTTGAACTACTCATGAATCCTCCGGGGACCTGCGTGGGCGCAGCATAGCGCGATTTCGCCGGGGAGGCAACTACCGAGCCCGCGCTTGCCGTTTCGGCCCTGCTCTGCTATGGTACGGCTTGACTCAAAAGGTACGGAATCAGGCAGGAAAGGATTCCCCCTCCCGAACCCTCCCCTTCCGGGAGAGGGAACCAACATCACCGGATCAAAGCATAGGAGGATGACATGTTTTTGGAAGGACAAGCTGCACCGGATTTCAAGCTGCAGGGAAGCGACGGGAAGCTGCATTCGCTCAAGGATTATGCCGGAAGGATCCTGGTGCTCTACTTTTACCCAAGGGATAATACTCCGGGGTGCACTGCCGAGGCGATTGGCTTTCGCGAACTGCAGCCGCTCTTCGAGCAACTGGGCGGAGTGATCGTCGGCGTCAGCAAGGATTCCCTGAAATCCCACGACAAGTTCGTCTGCGATTTCAAGCTCCCCTTCACGCTTCTCTCCGACCCTGACGCGGCGGTTATGAAGGCGTACGGCGCCTACGGCGAGAAAATCGCCTACGGCAAGGCGACCGTGGGAAGCATCCGCTCCACCGTCGTCATCGCTCCGGACGGCACCGTCATAAAGCAGTGGGCCAAGATCCCCAAAGCCTCCGAGCACCCGGACAAGGTGCTTGATTTCTTCAAGATGCTTGCCAAGGGAAAATGAAGTAGGCGAGGAACATCTGGAGCAAATTCTGGCAGTGATGAAAACGGGCGGCGCGAGAATATCGCGCCGCCCGTTTTTCTTGCTAAACTCTCCCGCGCTGGGACTCTGGGCCAATCACTAGTCGCCCAATGGGCGTTTCGCCCGCTCAATCCACGAAGTTGTCGCCGGTCTCAGCGTCCAGAATTCTCAGCAGCGTTTCCGGGCTATAGTCGCATTCGGTGCAGGTTAACTCGGTTTCCGCCCCTTTCGGGGGACTCCACAACACGACCCAGCGACCGTCACGCTGCACCTTGGTTACTTTTCCGTTGGAACGACTTTGCACGACCTTCCACATGGCGTCCTGATCGATCAACTCAAAGCCGGATATGTCGCTCGAATAGTTAAGATTCTCCAGGAACCTCGTCACCATGTCGAAATCGATATAGTCTTCCTCTTTGCGCCACCATTTGATAAAAACGCGCTCGGCGTGTGCGCCTCTCTCTTTCTCTATTTCCTTTACCAGTTCGTATCCCTGCATGGTCAACCTCCCTTGGGTGCTGTTCCAACCGGACCCGTTTCAACTTCAGGAATTAGTGCCCCTGAAGGCCGATGCCGCAAACTGAGCGGCCTGAGATGCCACCTTCGCTCTTGCAAGTTCTCTTTAATTATAAAGGATACAATCCGTTAATTCAACTTTGGAAAAGGAGCTAAATAGCGTTAACAGTTGGGAATCTGACACCGAGCGCTGCCCTTTTAGGGGATCAACACGATTTTCCCTAAGGTGCTGGCCTCCATCACCTCGTGGTGCGCACGGACCGCTTCAGCCAGCGGAATTTCCCGGCTTACCACAGGGCGCAGTGTGCCATTTTCCAGCCCGGCGACTAAGGCCGCGTGAATGCTGGCCAGCTCGCGCTCATTGGCCTTAAAAAGGGTCATTCCCATGATGACGGCCTCGCGTGACATGGCGTCGCGCGGGTCGATCTCCACGCTGCCCCGGCTTCCGACTACCACGACCCGGCCGCCGCTCGCGAGCACCCCGAGATCGGCGCCGAGATTCACGTTGGCGAGCATCTCCAGGATGACGTCAAGGCCGGCCCCGCAGGTAAGTTCAGCCGTTTTGGCCAAATGGTTCTCAGCATGGTGGTCCAGAACCGCGTGCGCTCCAGCCTCCAGCACAAGCTTGCGCCCTTCGTCACTTCCCACGGTTCCGATTACCCTCAACCCAGCGGCACGAGCCAGTTGCACTGCTGCCAATCCGACGCCGCCGCTTGCGCCATGCACGAGCAGATTCTCGCCTGCGACCACATGCGCTTTCTGGAACAGAGCACGGTAGGCTGCGCCGTACGGCACGCCGAGAGCCGCCCCCTGGCCAAAGGTGATCCCTTCGGGCAGGGGGTGGGTCTGAGACTCAGTGCAAAGGACCATTTCCGCGTAGGTTCCCGACAACGACCAGGCGACGTAGACCCGATCCCCGGTTTTGCGGTGCTTGACTCCCGGTCCTACTGCCTCGATGACACCCGCCCCGTCCGTGCCGGGAGTATAGGGTGGCGGAGACGGGCGCGAGTAGAGTCCGGAACGGATATAGCTATCCACCGGGTTGACGCCGGCGGCGTGAAGGCGAACCAGCACCTGCCCCTCGGATGGGACGGGATCCGGCACCTCCGCCAGCCGCATCACCTCGGGCTCTCCATATTTATCAACGATTATTGCTTTCATGACAGTTCTCCCTCAAATATTGAATGCTGTAGGTGTCACCCAGGTAAAAATCCCCTCATGCAGAAAAAGGAATTATACCACCGATGCGAGACCGCTCAATTTAATGCCGAAAGCACCCTTGCGCCGGAATTCCTATAACTTCAACTTAGTCATAGCAAATTCCCTTCACTTTTCCATTTTCGATAATTCACCCATAATCAACGACTTTACCTAATGGCTAAAGTCGTCGTTCTCACTTCTCGCCCTCCCGGAGGACGAGGGACAGCTAGTCTGAGGCGTGCTTATAGGTTATCGTTGAACGGTTCACCTTGAAACGCTGCGTTCTCCCCAAGTGGAGGCATTGCCGTCGAGGGGGGAGAGAAGCGTTTAAGGTAGACGGAATCCGGGTATCCCTACTGGCTAATTACGACCTGACACAGCATCCTGGTAGTAATCGACTACAATCGAGTGTAAAATTAGTTCCTCATTATTTACGGATGACAGATGCACCGGGAAGATATAGTATCGCAACCGACTTGACCGGATCTTGCCAATAATAAACCGTCGATTAACACCACGCTTTTGCAGACTGGGCGCGGACCACCTGCCCGCAGGAGAAAGTTCATGAAAAAAATTGCTATACTCTGTACAACTATGCTCGCACTCAATGCCCTGACCATGACGGCACTTGCCGCTCCCTCCGGCTCATCGGCCGGTGCCGCAGCCTTCGAAGCAAACTGCGCCGAATGCCATCCCGGCGGCCGGAATATCGTCACTCCCGCTAAGGATCTCCGAGGCTCGACACTGAAGGCAAACGGCATTGTCAAACCTCAGGATATCGTTGCCAAGATGCGTCAACCCGGTCCCGGCATGACCAAATTCGACTCCAGCGAGTTACCCGACAAGGAAGCGCTCGAGATTGCCGAGTACATCCTTTCCACCTTTAAATAACCGGAGTAATCTCTTCCTCCCCTTCAAGAGGAGGGATGAGAGAAAAAAAGACCAACAACCAAACAGGAAGGTGCATCCCATCAGAACTAGCAAAAAGAAACGTATCCACAAGCTCATCATCGAACGATTGGCGACAGATCTCTCGGTTTTCTCCACCGCCGCAAAAACCGCGCACGAAGCATCAATTCATGAGGAGAACATCCCGGACAACAAATACGACACGCTAAGCCTGGAAGCCTCTTACGTGGCACAGGGTCAAGCCAATCGCGCTCAGGAGATCAAGCGCGCGCTGCACGCCTACCGCACCCTAGCGCTGCAAAATTTCGAGGAGGACGACGCAATACGCCTTACCGCTCTGGTCACCCTGGAGGCGGAGGACGGCGAAACCAGGACGGTTTTCATCGGACCGGAAGAGGGGGGCTTGAAGCTCAACCTCGACGGAGAGGAAATCCTCGTCATCACGCCGGGCTCGCCGCTGGGAAATGATCTGATCGGAAAATGCGTCGGCGACGTGGTGAATCTGGGAATAAACCGGCTAAAAAGAGATTTTGAGATCGTCCGCGTCTGCTGAAATCGGACGTCCATACCAGGAGGAAGAGCTGATGCCTGACAAATTCGTTGCCATGGTTGTCGAAGAGAGCGCACCCGGTACCTTCACCCGCCAGATCAAAAGCAGGTCGATCGACGAGTTGCCGCAGGGGGAGCTCCTGGTCCGGGTGCACTACTCCTCACTCAACTACAAAGACGCCCTGTCCGCCCTGGGGCGCCCCGGGGTGACCCGGAAGTACCCGCACACCCCGGGAATCGACGCCGCAGGCGAGGTGGTAACCTGCTCCGACGGCGCCTTCTCCCCCGGTGAAAATGTCATTGTGACCGGCTACGATCTCGGTATGAACCACGCCGGCGGTTACGGCCAGTTCATCCGCGTCCCTTCGTCCTGGGCGGTCCGGCTTCCCGAGGGGCTCACCCTGAAAGAGAGCATGATCATCGGTACCGCAGGTCTTACCGCCGCGCTCTCCCTGCACCAGCTTTCCCAGACCGGGGTGCGCCCCGAGTCCGGCGAGGTCCTAGTGACCGGCGCGACCGGCGGGGTCGGCAGCATTGCTGTCGCGCTCCTTTCGGCGGCAGGGTACTCCGTGGTGGCCGTTACCGGGAAAGCGGCCGAGTCTGATTTCCTGCACGGCCTGGGCGCCCGGCAGGTGCTGAGCCGGGAGGAACTGCTGCGCGGCGCGGACCGCCCGCTACTGAAGGAGCGCTGGGCTGGAGTGCTCGACGTGGTCGGCGGCGAGATGCTCGCTGCGGCCATCAAGTCGACCAGTTACGGCGGCGTGGTCACCTGCTGCGGGCTCGCCGGATCGGCCGAGCTGCAGCTGAACGTGTTCCCTTTCATCCTGAGAGCGGTTACCCTGATCGGCATCGATTCGGCCCAGTGCCCCTCCTCGCTACGCCAGCAGGTCTGGCAGCGCCTGGCCGGAGAACTCAAGCCGACGCGGCTTTTGGAAAGCGCCGTGGAATGCCCGCTGGCCGACCTGGAGGGTAAGTTCGCCGCCATGCTGAAGGGAGAGTTGCGGGGCCGCACCGTGGTTAACCTTATCGACGCCTAGCCCTTGCGCTCGTTTAGAGCCCACCGCTTCAGTCAGGGCTTTGTTTGCTGTTGACAACCGGCTCCGGTAATCCTACATTAGCGCAGCACCATTGTAATTTAATGTGGACGGTACCCAGCACCCGGTACGTTCAGGTACTGCCGGAGGCTTTTTGGTACCCATGAGAATTGGTGAAATGCTGGTCAGCGAAGGGATGATTACACCGGAGGAACTTGAGGACACCCTGAAAGGACAGGCAATCTTCGGCGGGAGGTTTGGGACCAACCTGATCGAGATGGGAATTCTGGACGAACCCGAGCTCACCCGTTTCCTGAGTAAGAAGGCGGGGTTCCCGCACGCGTCTCCCGAGCAGCTCATGAATATCGCCCCACAGGTGATCAGGCTCCTTCCCGAGGAGGCGGTCAGAAAGTACCGGGTGGTGCCAATCGCCCTCAACAACCGGAAACTCTCCCTGGCGATGGCCGACCCTGCGGACTTTGCCACCATCGACGAGATTTCCTTCGTGACCGGTTACACCGTGGTGCCGCTTATCACGCCGGAGATCCGGCTCGTCTGCGCCCTGGAAAAATACTACAACATCAAGCGCGCGCTGCGCTACATTCCGGTAGCCGGAGGCGGGAGAGGCCGGGCGCGCGTCAGCCCGCCTCCCGCTTCCTTTCCAGCCCCTCCACCCGTGCTCCATTTGGCACCGAGGGCGACTGCGGCAAGCCGGCAGAACGATGACGACATCTTCGATCTTCCGCCGCTTGACGACCTGGACTGCTTCGGCCTCATGGAAGAGGTGCCGGCACCGGTCCCGCCCCCCCTGGCCGGTGGCGGCCTGCAGCGGGAGCTGAAGCAGGACTTCAGCCTGGACGCGGTGCTGCAGGGATTGGCGCAGGCGCACGACAGGCACCAGATCGCCGAACTGATCGTCGGTTACAGCGCGCGGCAATTCAGCAGGGCGGCCCTTTTTGTGGTCAAGGGGAACCAGGCGACGGGATGGATCGCGCAGACCGGAGCCAAGCCGCGGCCGGGTTTCGCTGCGCTGGAGATTTCGCTCAAAGAACCATCAGTGCTGAAGACCGTCACCGAAAGCAAGACCTACTACCTCGGGGCGCTGCCGATTTCTCCCTGCAACAGCAGGATGTGCGCGGCGCTCGGCGGGGACCCGCCGCCCAACCAGTTGCTCGCCCCGCTCATCATGATGGGGCGCGTGGTCGCCATCCTTTATGTAGATGGCGGCAACCGGCACCTGGACGAGAGTATTCCCGAGGTACAGAAGCTGCTTGCAAAAGCGTCCATGGCATTTGAAATTCTCATTCTCAAGAGCAAGATACTTTTGACATAGCCCCTGTTGCTGTCACTCTAACAGCGCTACCAGGCCCACTGCATTGCCGACTCGATTTGGAAGCCTATACCAGATTCAAAATGCGCCATGCTGATCAAGCAAAGCCAAACAGTAAAATCCGGCAGCCGATGGCTTAATTTCGTCAGGCGCAGACCTAGCATTGACATTCAGCGTCTCTACGCTAGATTATAGGATACCGAAACGACCACTTTCTTGTAGTAAAAAGGGTCACCATGCCAGTCACCGCACAGCAGGTCGAGCTGATCCCACTCGCCATCTACACGCTCATTGCGGTCGTCCTCATACTCATTCTTCTGGTGGCAGCCTATTATCTTGGTTCCGGGAAGGATGCGCCGGACAAGGGAATCCCCTACGAATCTGGAGTCCTGCCGACCGGGAGCGCCCGCCACGCCTCACAAGTCCCCTTCTACCTGATAGCAATCTTCTTTATAGTGTTCGACGTCGAGGGAGCCTTCATCTTCACCTGGGCCACGGCCTGGGACCTGCTGGGGCTTTCCGGAATGGTCCACATCACTGTGTTCATAACCGTCCTTTTGCTGGGGCTCGTCTGGCTCTGGATCAAAGGAGGTTTGGACTGGGGGCCTTCGGCGAGGAAACAGGTCAAGGTTAAGGTTGAGATTTAGCAGATAGCGTGAACAGATTTAAGGCTGAGGTTAAAGTCTAGCAGACACAGTAAACAGGTTGAGGTTAAGGTCTAGTAGAAACTGAGAACAGGTTAAGGTTAGGTTACCTTACAGATGACATTGGCTTGGTAGAGAACTCTCTTAACCTCAACCTGGTTTAAACTCCCGGAGCGGCATTGAGCCTAACAGAAGACGAAAAAATACCCGATAATGTTATCCTCACCTCCCTCGACGACGTCATCAATTGGGGGAGGGCGAACTCCCTTTGGCCGATGTTCTTCGGCCTCTCCTGCTGTTTCGTCGAAATGATGACCTCTTTTACCTCCCGCTACGACGTGTCGCGCTTCGGCGCCGAGGTGCTGCGCGGGACCCCGCGCGAGGCCGACCTGATGGTCATTGCCGGCACCGTCTTCAAGAAGATGGCCCCGAGCATCCTGAGGCTCTACGAGCAGATGGCGGAGCCCAAATGGGTCATCTCCATGGGGAGCTGCGCCAACTCGGGCGGCATGTACGATATCTACTCCGTGGTACAGGGGGTGAACCAGATCCTGCCGGTCGACGTCTACATCCCCGGCTGTCCGCCGCGGCCGGAAGCGTTCCTGGAAGGGCTCATGCTGCTGCAGCAAAAGATCGCCTCCGACGAGCGGCCGGCCCGTCCGGTGCTGCACATGCGGGGCGGGACCCAGGGGACGACTGCACCGGTGCTGATCGACGAGCTCACCAAGTCCCGCGACCCGAGGGGGCCCGGCATGGAGGGGTGCGCGGTGCGCGGCAGCGCCATGCAGCACCCGAAGTTCGCCGCGCCGCGCTCGGACGAGCTTTGGCGTCCCCGGCAGCCCAGGTTGGACTATCCCGACTTCGGTCTCGCAGCCGAACTGGAGGGAGCCTTCGGTGGCGAGGTGCGGCTCGACGAAAAGGCCTGCGACATGCAGACCTACCGCGTCTCGCCCGCCCTGCTGCCGGCGCTCCTCAAGCACCTGAAGGAGCGGCCGGGCGCGTCCTTCCGCCGCCTGGAGGACATCGCCTGCGTGGACGAGTCCTGCCGGCGCGACCGCGAGAACTTCAAAGACTTCACCCTAAACTACCACCTCACCTGTTTCGACACCCCCGGACGCATCAGAATCAAGACCGAACTTGAGGGAAGCCACCCCGAGCTTCCCACGGTCACCTCCGTGTTTCCGGCCGCCAACTGGTACGAGCGTGAGGTCTTCGACATGTTCGGGGTCCGCTTCGCCGGGCATCCGAACCTGAAGCGCATCCTGATGCCTCACGACTGGAACGGGTATCCGCTGAGAAAGGAGCACCCCTCCCGGGCCACCGAGCTTGCCCCCTATACGACCGAGGATGCCCTCCGGCACGAGGCGCTTCCCGCGGTGGATTTTTTCAACCGGGTGGACGATGAAACCCTGATCCTGAACCTCGGCCCGCAGCACCCGGGCACTCACGGCGTCATCCGCTTCATCCTGAAGCTGTCGGGAGAGGAGATTGTCGACATTCAGTCCGATATCGGCTATCACCACCGGGGAGCCGAGAAGATCGGCGAGCGGCAGAACTGGCACAAATTCCTCCCCTACACGGACCGGATCGACTACCTGGCCGGGGTTCAGAACAACCTCGCCTACGTGAACTCTGTGGAGAAGCTCTGCGGCATCGAGATTCCGGAGCGCGCCATTCACATCCGGGTCATGCTCTGCGAGCTGTTCCGGCTGGCGAGCCACCTGGTCTGGCTCGGCACTTTCGCCGCCGACCTGGGCGCCATGACCCCGGTTTTCTACACCTTCACCGATCGGGAACGGATTTTCGACGTCGTGGAGAGCATAACCGGCGGCCGCATGCACCCGGCCTGGTTCAGGATCGGCGGGGTCGGCGAAGACCTCCCCGAGGGGTGGCTTGCGCAGGTAACCGAGTTGGTGGACTGGCTTCCCGCCAGGATCAGCGAGTACGAGAAGCTCCTCACCGGGAACCCGATTTTCAAGGCGAGGCTGCAGGGAGTTTCCGCGATCACTCTGGACCAGGCGATCGAGTGGGGGCTCTCCGGCCCCAATCTGCGCGCCTGCGGCTTTGACTGGGACCTGCGCAAGAAGATCCCCTACGGAGGGTACGAGCGCTTCAACTTCGAGGTGGCGACCGCGCAGGGAGGGGATTGCTACGCCAGGTACCAGGTTCGCATGGAAGAGATGCGGCAGTCCATCTCGATAGTCAGGCAGGCGGCGGTCGGCATGCCGGGTGGACGCTGGATCTCCAGCGACTACCGCTATGTGCTGCCGCAAAAGCACGATACCCTGAACGACATCGAGTCGCTGATCCACCACTTCGTGAACAGCACCCGCGGCATGTCACCGCCCAAGGGCGAGTGTTACACCGCCATCGAGGCGCCCAAGGGGGAGACCGGTTACTTTGCGGTTTCCGACGGGTTGCACACCCCGTATCGGATGCGCATCAGGACGCCGAGCTTTCCCCACATCCAGGCGCTCCCCGTTTTGAGCCGGGGCTGGCTGGTGTCGGACTTTCTCGCCATCATAGGCTCGATCGACTTCGTGCTGGCGGATTTGGATCGGTGAAAAGGGTTGCGGTTATCCCCCCTATGCAATAGGGGGGAAGCTGAGCGAAGAGAAGCAGGGGGGTTTTTATGCAGGGGAAAAGACCCCCCTGTCTCGCTGCGCGAGCCTTCCCCCCTACTTCGCAGGGGGGATATGCTCGATGCAATTTGAGTACAGAACGGAGCACTTTGGAATGATTCCGGACCCGCTAAAAAAATCCCTGCAAGCCCGCGTAGCCCACGCCGTATCGGCGCGCGAGGCAGCAGTCGACGTCATGAAGGAGTTGCAGGCCCACTACGGGTGGCTGACCGACGAGGCCGTGGGCGAAGCGGCAGAACTCCTCGGACTCTCGCCTCTGCAGGTGGATGAGCTCGCCACCTTCTACGAGATGATCTACCGCCGCCCGGTCGGGAAAAAAGTTATCCATGTCTGCGACTCCATTTCCTGCTGGAGCGCCTGTTGCGAGAAAATCATGGCGCATCTTCAGTCCCGACTCGGGGTGAGCTTAGGCGGCACCAGCGCGGATGGCGAGTTCACCCTGATCCCCTGCTGCTGCATGGGGATGTGCGGCGACGGGCCGGTGATGTCAGTGGGGAGCAGCTTTTATTTAAACCTGACGCCGGAGCGGGTGGACGAGATACTGGAACTGGAGCGCAGTGGAGATTCGTAATTAAGTCCCCTCTCCCGGAGGGGGAGGGCTAGGGAGGGGGAAAACCGGCATCACCCCCTCTTTCCTCACTTGGCACCAAGCAACAACGACGAATCAAAGGCTGGCATGGACCTGCTACTTTTCAAACATAACCGCCCCGACCGCTCCGTCACCTTTGCCGAATATTGCCTCGAAGGCGGCTTCGCCGCACTCAAAAAGGCGATTCCCGCCATGTCGCCGGCCGAGGTGCAGCAAAGCGTCATCGACTCCGGCCTGCGCGGGCGCGGCGGCGCCGGCTTCCCGACCGGCAAGAAATGGTCCTTCGTGCCGCGGGATCTTCCCGGGCCGCGCTGGCTTATCTGCAACTGCGACGAAATGGAGCCTGGAACCTACAAGGACCGCGTCCTTTTGGAGAGCAACCCCTACAGCCTGATCGAAGGGATGACCCTCGCCTGCTACGCCCTGGGCGTACGCCGCGCCTTCATCTTCGTGCGGCGCGGCTACGAAAAGGCCGCAGACAACCTCACCCGCGCCCTGATCGAGGCGAAAGAGGTCGGGTTTCTGGGCGAGCGGATTCTCGGCACTGACATCGCCATCGACATCGACCTGCACCTCTCCGCCGGCCGCTACATCTGCGGCGAGGAAACAGCCCTCATCAACGCCCTGGAGGGAAAGCGTCCCAACCCGAGGTCCAAGCCCCCCTTCCCTGCCATAAAGGGGCTTTGGGGCGGACCGACCGTGGTGAACAACGTCGAGACCCTGGCCAATGTCCCTGCCATCATCGCCAACGGTCCTGCCTGGTTCAAGGGGCTGGCGCTCAACCCCGAGGGGGCCGGCAACAAGCTTTTCTGCGTGAGCGGCGCCGTGGCCAAGCGCGTCTGCGTCGAGCTCCCGATCGGAACGACGCTGCGCCAGATCATCGACGGCCCCTGCGGCGGCATGCGCGAGGGGACCAAGTTCAAGGCCTGCATCCCGGGCGGCGCCTCCACCCAGTTCATGACCCCGGAGCAGCTGGACACGCCGATGGATTTCGACACGGTTGCCAAGGTCGGCTCCCGCCTGGGCTCCGGCGCCATCATCGTCTTCGAGGAGGGGTGCTGCCTGGTAGCGGCGACGCTCAACTTAATCACCTTCTTCGCCCGGGAATCCTGCGGCTGGTGCACCCCGTGCCGGGAGGGACTTCCCTTCGTAAAAGAGATCCTGGAAAGGATCGAGGCGGGCGGAGGCGAGGAAGAGGACATCGGCATCCTGCGCGAGCATGTGAAGTACCTGTCCTACTCCTTCTGCGCCTTTGCCCCCGGGGCGATGGCACCGCTGGACGGACTCCTGACGCACTTCGAGGACGAGGTGCGCGAGCATATTTTGCAACGTAAATGCCCCTTCAAGGGGTAGCAGAACTAAGGATTGAGATGCCTAAGCTGATCATCGACAACATACCGGTTGAGGTGCCGCCGGGTACCAATGTGCTGGAGGCGGCCCGCAGCGTGGGGATCACCATCCCGCACTTTTGCTACCACCCGGCCCTGGCCATTGCCAGCGCCTGCCGGCTCTGCGCCGTGAAGCTTCTGGAGGGCCCGGTGAAGGGGATCCAGATGTCCTGCTCGCTCCCGGCCCAGGACGGCATGGTCGTCTCCACGACCGACCCGGAGGCGCTCAAGGTCCGCAGCCTCGTCATCGAGTGGCTCATGATAAACCACCCTCATGACTGCCCGGTCTGCGACGAGGGCGGCGAGTGCCTGCTGCAGGACTTCACCATCGCAGGCGGCCACAGCCGGCGCCGCTACCAGGGCAAAAAGCGCACCCACGTGAACCAGTATCTGGGCGAGGGTATCGAGCACGAGATGAACCGCTGCATCCAGTGCTATCGCTGCGTCAGGTTCTATCAGGACTACGCCGGCGGGACCGATTTCGGCGTCACCGGTAGTGCCGGCCGGGTCTATTTCGGCCGCTCCGGCGACGGCGCCCTGGAATCCCCCTTTTCCGGGAACCTGGTGGACATCTGCCCCACCGGCGTCTTCACCGACAAGACGGGACGCTTCCGGGCGCGCTACTGGGACTACCAGTTCGCGCCCTCCATCTGCCCGTACTGCTCGGTCGGCTGCAACACTGCGCCGCAGGCCTACCACCGCGAACTCATCAAGATCATCGCCCGCCGAAACGACCAGGTGAACGGCTGGTTTATCTGCGACCGTGGGCGCTTCGACAAGAAGGCCGTGAACGACCCGGCGCGCCCGCGTAACCCGCTGATTGACGGGAAGGTTGCCGATTATGATGCCGCGCTCGACGCCCTGGCTGCCCGTATCCACGACTTCATCGAGGTGAACGGCCCGGGGAGCCTGGCCCTGGTCGGATCTCCCAGACTCGCGCTGGAGGGAAGCATCCTGCTCGGCGAACTCGCGCGTAACCTCGATGGTGCCGCCCTTTGCTACTTTGCCGAAACCTCCGTGGCGCAGGGAAGCAGCGCCGCAGTGGATCTTCTCAGCGACACTAACGCCGCGTCCCCGCTTGATCTGCAGGGTGCGGACTGCATCGTGCTTTTCTCCGTCGACCTGATGGAGGAAGCGCCGATGCTCGCTCCCGCCATCAGGAAGGCCTGGCTTGCAGGAGCCAGGGTTTTTTCCCTGGCGCCAACCCTCGGGAAGGAATTGGGTAAGCTTCCCTTCGAGTACACCGTAGCCCACGTGATCGACGACCTGCCGCTGCTGAAAGCATCCCGGGGAGTCATCGTCTGCGGGTCGGGGGTGAAGGATTCGGCGCTATTGGCGCGCCTGGCTGCGACCGGAGCCAAGCTTGCGCTGCTCCAGCCCGGGCCGAACGGTTTCGCCGCCGCCTTGCTCGCCCGCGAGTTCGGCGCTGTTTCACTGGCGCAGGCCCTCGCTGCCAAAAAGGTGAAGGGGATCGTTTGTTTCGAGGCTGACATCCCCTCAGCCATGCTGAAAGGGATCACCACCCTCGCCTGCGCGGATTGGAGCAGCACGGACGCCGTGCGTGCCGCTACCATCTTTCTACCCACTACCACTTGGGTCGAGTCTGAGGGGACCAGCGTCAACTTCGAGGGGCGCGCCCAGCGCTTCCAAAGGGCTCTGCGCTCCGGGCTCCCGCTCAGGGGACTGGAGGCGAAGTATTACGGCCACACCAAAGATGGCAGGCCTGACGAGTCTGCCCCACCGAACGCGCCGCCGCTGTACCCCCCGCGGGTGCACCGGGGCGAGATTCCGGGCGGCCAGGAGCAGGATGCCTGGAAGGTGATCGCCCGGCTTCTGGAGAAGCTTGGAGGGGAGCGCATCGACGAGCCGCTCCTCGGGAAATGGGATAAACTAAAGGATCTTGACCCTGAGGGCGGCGGACGGCGCATCCTCGGCTGGTAGACACACCATAACACCGGATTTAATCATGAGTTGGGATGCCATCGACATAGGTTTGATGCTGGGGAAGATCCTGGTGCTCTTCTTCATCATCCTGACGCTCGCCGCCTACCTGGTGCTGGCAGAGCGGCGCGTCCTCGCCTGGATGCAGGATCGTATCGGCCCGAACCGGGTGGGCCCCATGGGCCTCCTGCAGCCGCTGGCCGACCTGATCAAGATGCTCACCAAGGAGGATCTCATCCCCAGCGCTGCGGACCGGATGCTCTTTTGCCTGGCCCCGGCTATGGCCGCGATCCCCGCCATCCTGACTTTCGCCGTGGTCCCCCTGGCGTCGCCCGCGGTCATCTTTGGGCACCGGGTGAACCTTCAGGTTTCCGATCTTGACGTCGGCGTCCTCTTTTTCCTGGCGCTCTCATCAATCGCGGTCTATGGCGTGGCCCTGGGGGGCTGGGCCTCGAACTCCAAATATGCGCTTCTCGGTAGCATCCGCGGGCTTTCCCAGCTGATTTCCTACGAGCTCTCCATGGGGCTCTCCCTGGTTCCCGTCGTGATGCTCGCGCGCTCGCTGCGCCTGTCGGACATTGTCAACGCCCAGGCTGACATGCCGTTCATCGTCTACCAGCCGCTGGCCTTCCTGATCTTCCTGGTCAGTATATTCGCCGAGTGCAAGCGGATCCCCTTTGACCTCCCCGAGGCCGAGGGGGAACTGGTCGCCGGATTTCACACCGAATACTCCGGCATGCGCTTCGGTCTTTTCTTCGTCGGCGAGTACATCAACATCATAGCTCTCGGCGCACTTGCCTCTTTATTCTTTCTCGGCGGTTGGCGCGGTCCGCTGCTGCCGCCAATTGTCTGGTTCTTCATCAAGGTGACAGTCTTCTCGTTCCTATTCATCTGGGTCAGGGGGACCCTGCCGCGCCTGCGCTACGATCAACTCATGCATCTTGGCTGGAAATTTCTTACTCCGCTTGCGCTCCTGAACATTCTCGCCACCGGTTGGTGGCTTGCTTTAAAATAAGGCGCTGTTCTCATGCAATGTAATCTCACCAAAGGGAGGATCTGTCGATGAACACAACTGTCGAAATCGGAGATGGAGAGGGGTTCATTCAGCAAGTGGATGTAGCGGACCGGCATGGTCATACCGCGCTCATGGTTGCGGCCAGGGAGGGGGATGTGTCCGGCGTGGAAGCACTCTTGAATCGTGGGGCCAATTTCAACGCGAAAAGCGAAAAGGGGAAGACCCCGCTGCACTACGCCGCCGCCAACGGCAAGGTCGAGGTGGTGCAGCTTTTGTTGTCCAAGGGCGCCGGGGTGGACCCGCGCGACAAGGACGGCCACACGCCTCTCATGCTTGCCGCCAACTACGGTTGCGATCAGACCATACAGGCCCTGATCAGGCACGGCGCCGATGCCTTGGCTATGTCACACTCCGGAAGCACGGCTATGGCCTACGCAGAACACAACCAGCATCCGGAATCGCTTAGGATTTTGATGAAATCCTTACCCTCGAATTAGAGAAGGCGCTGTTAAAGACATTTGTTTCACTTTGTTTGCACTTTCCAAAGCTCCCCCTCGCCTCTGGACGCACAGTCGTTAAGTCAACGATTCCGTCTGGCCAAAACTCTCCCTCCCCCCTGGCGGGGGAGGGCTTGGCCGCCGGAGCCTTGGCGAAGGAGGGTCGGGGTGAGGGGGAATGTGCCATATTTTAAGCAACTCAATGAGCATGCCCTGCAAGGGTACCAGCAAAAAGTCTGACACCAGGAAGCCGATGCCCATATTAAGCGACATAAAGGAAATACTGACCGGCCTGGCCATCACCTTCGGCCACATCTTCAAAAAACCGGCCACCATCCAGTACCCGGAGCAGAAGCGGGTCATGCCGGCGCGCTTTCGTGGCAGCATCGTGCTGACCCGGGACCCGGAGGGTGCGGAGCGCTGCGTCGCCTGCTACCTTTGTTCCGGAGCCTGCCCGGTAGACTGCATCTCCATGGCAGCCGCTGAGGACGAGAATGGGCGCCGCTACGCCGCTTGGTTTCGCATCAACTTCGCGCGCTGCATCCTCTGCGGGCTCTGTGCCGAGGCATGTCCCACCCTGGCGATCCAGATGGCGCCCGACATGCTCCCATGCAAAAGGGACGTCATGGAGTGGGTGTACGAAAAGGAGGATCTCCTGATCGACGGTCCCGGCAAGGATCCCGACTACAATTTTTACCGTCATGCGGGGATCGGTGTGGTGAACCCGCGTGGCGCCAATGCCGACGAGCAGCCGCCGGTGGACGTGAGAACACTGCTGCCGTAGAGCAACAACTCTTCCCTTTTCAAAAGGGAGCAGGGGGAGATTTCGTAGGGGCGAATCATCATTCGCCCAATCTCAATTCCCCTTAAACGCCCCTTAAAAGGGAATCGTAGAAAACCGCAGGAGCTACATGGAAGCGATTCTCTTTTACTTACTAGCAGCCGTGACCCTGATGGGAACCCTCTGCGCTATAACCGCGCGGCAGGCAGTGCGTGCCATCGTCTACCTGGTGACCTCGTTCTTCTCCCTGGCGCTGATCTTCTATCTGCTGGGTGCGCCGCTCGTTGCCGCCTTCGAGGTGATCATCTACGCCGGCGCCATTATGGTCCTGTTCCTGTTCGTAATCATGATGCTCGACCTGGGTCACCCCGAGAAGATGCAGAGCCCGCGGCTTTCCGACTGGTGGCCCGCGCTGGCGCTCCTGGTTGTCGTCCTGGGCTCCGTGGTCACCCTTACCGTGGACGGCCACCATGCGCCACCCAGCGGTTTCGCCGGCATCAGCGTGCGGGAGTTCTCCCAGGCCCTTTTTCAGCGCTACGGAGTCGCCGTGGAAATCATCTCAATGCAGCTACTCTTCGCTCTGGTGGGAGCACTCTATCTCGGGAGGCGCCGATGAGCGTCCCGCTCTATCATGTGCTGATTCTCTCCGCGATCCTCTTCGCCATGGGGCTTGCCTGCACCATCGCCTGGCGCGCCAACGTCATCATGATGCTGATCGGCATCGAGATCATGCTGAACGCCGTCATGCTCACCTTCGTCGGGGGCTCGGCGCAATGGGGCATGGCGGACGGCCAGATCTTCTCACTGATGCTAATGGCGCTGACCTCCGCCGAGGTGTCGCTCGCGCTCGCCATGGTAGTCTACCTGCACCGGCGCAAGCAGTCGGTCAACACGGACGACTTTGACAGTATGAAGGGATAGGGAAAACATGACGACCTACCTCACTCTCATGCTCCTCTTCCCGCTCCTTGGGGGAGTGATCAACGCCCTGTTCGGCCGGATATTGCCGCGCCGGCTGGTGGAGGGGCTCGCCTGCGCCGCGGTCTGGGGGAGCTTCGCCTGCGCGGGACTGGCGGCGCTGGCCTATCGGGTGCCGGAAAAGGTCGTGCTCGCCCGCTGGCTCAACGCCTTTGATTTAGCCATCCCGATCTCGCTCTACATCGATCCGCTCTCGCTCTCGCTTGCCGTAATGATCGGCTTCGTCTGCGGCCTGATCCACATCTACTCGGTCTTCTACATGGCGGAAGAGGCTGGCTACGCGCGCTTCTTCGCCCTTTTGAACCTCTTTGTCTTCGCCATGCTGACCCTGGTTCTGGCGGAAAACCTGGTGCTCCTCTACCTCGGCTGGGAAGGGGTCGGTTTTTGCTCCTACCTGCTCATCGGCTTCTGGTATACCGACAAGGCGAACGCGGACGCAGGCAGAAAGGCCTTCATCACGACGCGCATCGGTGACACGGCCCTGGTGATCGCCATCGCCTGGCTGTTCCAGATCTTCGGCACCCTCTCCATTTCCCAGTTAAACGGCATGGCCTTCCTGATTCCGGGGGGGATCGTCACGGCGATCGGGCTTTTGTTCCTGGTCGGAGCGATGGGTAAGTCAGCGCAGGTGCCTCTCATGGTCTGGCTCCCGGACGCCATGGCCGGCCCGACTCCGGTCTCCGCAATGATCCACGCCGCCACCATGGTGACCGCCGGCGTCTATCTTTTAGCGCGCATGTTCCCGCTGGTGGGCGGGTCCGCCACGGTCACGGCCGCCATAGCGCTCACCGGCGGGATAACCGCCTTCTACGGCGCGAGTTGCGCCCTGGCGCAGCGCGATCTGAAACGGGTGCTCGCCTTCTCCACCATCAGCCAGATCGGCTACATGATGCTCGGGGTCGGCGCCGGCGCCATCACCGCTGCCACCTTCCACCTGCTGGTGCACGCCTTCTTCAAGGCGCTCCTCTTCCTGGGAGCCGGTTGCGTCATCACCGCCATGCACCACGAGCAGGACATCTTTAAAATGGGCGGACTGCGCCGCACACTGCCGCTGACCTTCTGGCCCTTTCTGGCGGGAGCCGCCTGCCTCGCCGGCCTGCCGCTCACCGGTGGTTTCTTCAGCAAGGACAGCATCCTGGCGGCGCTCTGGTTAAAGGGTGGCGCACTCTATCTCTGCCTTTATCTGCTAGGACTCGTCTCCGCCCTGATGACTGCTTTCTACAGCTTCCGGATGGTCTACCTGGTTTTCTTCGGGTCAAACGGAGATTCCCACGTCATCCATGGTGGTGGCGCCCTCCGGATCATGCAGATTGTCCTGATTCCTCTCGCGTTTCTCGGCCTCTTCGGTGGGGTGCTGAACCTTCCGGCTTACCTGGGCGGCGGCTTCCTGAACAGTTTTTTCTCCTCCTTGACCGGCGGAGCGGTGACCGAAGGTTCTCTCCTGGAGGAAATCGCGCTGCAGGGAGTGGCCGGAGCCCTCGCCCTGGCAGGTCTACTTGGCGCGCACCTGCGCTACAGCGGTGCAGCACGCGAGGCCAGGCTGAAAACGGCAGCTTCCCCGATGACAGCGCCGCTCACCGCTTTTTTGTTAAACGGTTGGTACTTCGACCGGCTCTATCACGCCTGTCTGATCCGACCCTACCAAGCTTTGGCGCACGTTCTCTGGCAAAGTGTGGATGAGGGGGTTATCGACGACACACTGGACAAGATCGCGACCGGCCTCGGCACGAGCGGCAGCTGGCTGGGCCGCTGGAGCACCGGTCGGGTCTCACGGTACCTCTTCAGCTTCGCAGCCGGCGGCGCCCTCATACTTGGGTACCTCGCCTGGCTCTCTTTGTAGTCAACTTGGACGGCCGGCGCCTGATGCGCCCATACTGGACGATATTGCATGAGCCCTGATTTCCCGATACTGACGTTGCTGGCCTTCCTCCCGCTCATTGGGTCGCTGCTTCTTTGCGCCTTCTGGCGCAGCACCTCAGTGGCAAGACCGTTAGCGCTCGCCTTCGCGGCAGCCGAATTCGCCCTTTCCGTCTGGGCAAGCCTGACGTCGTCATTTCCCACACTTTCGGGTGCGCCTGCCTCTTTCTTTTTTTTCGAGGACGCCGCCTGGGTGGAGCGTTTCGGGATTCGTTACACCCTCGGGATGGATGGCATCAGCCTGGTCATGGTGCTCCTCACCACCTTCGTTACCGTCATCGCCGTGCTGGTCTCCTGGAAGGGGATCACTGAACGGGCTCCCCTCTTCTTTGCCCTGCTCCTCGCCATGGAGACCGGCATCCTCGGCGTGTTCTTGAGTCTTGATCTCTTTCTCTTCTACCTTTTCTGGGAGGCGATGCTGATTCCGATGTTCTTCCTGATCGGCATCTGGGGCCACGGGCGGAAGGTCTACTCGGCCGTTAAGTTCTTCCTTTACACTTTTTTCGGCTCGCTGCTCATGCTGGTTGCGATCATATCGCTCTATCTCATCCATGGAGCCCAGACCGGAACCTACACTTTCTCGCTGGCACAACTGATTGGCACCTCGGTTCCCTATGGCACGAGCCTCTGGCTTTTCGGGGCGTTTCTTTTCGCCTTCGCCATCAAGTTCCCGCTCTTCCCGCTGCACACCTGGCTTCCCGACGCCCACACCGACGCGCCTACCGCCGGCAGCGTTATCTTGGCGAGCCTGCTATTAAAGACCGGAGCCTACTCCCTGATCAGGTTCGGCTACCCACTCTTTCCCGAGGCGGCCCGGGCTTTCACGCCGCTACTCTATGCAACCGCGGTCTTCGGCATCGGCTACGGCGCCTGGGTTGCCTTCGCTCAGACCGACATGAAGCGCCTGGTTGCCTATTCCAGCGTAAGCCACATGGGTTTCGTGGCCCTCGGCATCGCGGCCTGGAGTCCCATCGCACTTTCCGGCGCACTGATGCAGATGGTCAATCACGGGATAACCACCGGCGCCCTCTTCGCCTTGGTCGGCATGCTGGATGAGCGGACCGGGAGCCGGGAAATCGCCACCTATGGCGGGATCTGGGGCAAAGTCCCCATGCTCTCATTCTTCTTCCTGTTTTTCAACATGGCCTCCGCGGGGCTTCCCGGACTCAACAACTTCATCGGAGAATTTCTGGTGCTGGTGGGGACCTTCAGGGTTTCGCCCCTCGCTGCCGGCGGCGCCTTTCTCGGCATCGTGCTGACGCTCGTGTACACGGTAAGGCTGGTACAGGAGATCCTTTTCGGCAAGGAGAATAAGCCTCTGGCGCTGAGCGATCTAACCCTGCGTGAAGGGATCATACTGGCGACCCTTGCAGTTATCGACGTCTACCTGGGAGTGCATCCCGGTCCCGTACTTGATTTACTGAAAGTACCGATCGCCTTACTGACCAAGGCCTAAAGGAAAGTCGAGATTTTCACGTCTTGGAGGATGCTCGGCAGAAGGATAGTGATAATGAGGTGGGTTGGTGTAGAGGCGCATTGCATGCGTCTCAGCGCTGCCGGCACAACAAATCAAGGGCCATTTGCCAAGTTCCCCATGATGCAGAGCACCCATAAGGTAATTGCAATCTACGCTTTGATTGAAGATTGGGATTTTTCCGCCCAGATAGCTTTTTTGGAGTACCTGAATGACCTATTCTGATGCCATTTTATTGCTGCCTATCATCATCACCGCCTGCGCGGCACTGCTGGTTCTTTTGGCCGGGCCGTTCCTGCCGGCGGGAGTCATCAGCGCAATCGCTGTAGCAGCCTCGGCTACCGCCGGTGCCTTTGCTGCAATCACCTTACCGTCAGCATCCGCGGCCCTTCCGGGTCTTGCCTTTACCCCCCTGGCGCACTACCTGATCCCTGTCTTCTGCCTAGCAGCAGCCCTGACGCTGCTGCTCTCCCACGGCTACAACGACCGGCGCTCCATCAAGGGTGAAGAATACCCAGCTACTGTTCTCTTTTGCCTCTTTGCCATGTGCGTGCTGCCCTGCGCCACTAACCTGCTCACCCTTTTTCTGGCGCTGGAGTCGATCGCCTTCGCCTTTTACATCCTGGTGACCATGGACCTTGGCAGAGCCGAATCAGGCGAGGCGGGGCTAAAATATCTCCTGATGGGAGCTGTGGCCGCCGCTCTGACCGCTTTCGGCCTCTCCCTCATTTACGCCGGCAGCGGCACGCTGGAACTCAGCGCGGCAATCGCCGCGCCCGGAAACAGGCCTATTATTTCTGCTGGGTGGGGACTCGTCATCATCGGGATCGCCTTCAAGCTCTCTTTGGTTCCCGCCCATCTCTGGACCCCCGACGTCTATCAAGGAGCACCGGCGCCGGTGGCGGCATTTCTCTCCACGGCATCAAAAGTAGCCGCCGCCGCCGTTCTCCTCATGCTCCTTTCCTTCGCGCCACCCATGGCTGAACTGCACCTGCCGCTCTACCTGCTGTCGCTGCTCTCCATGGTGATTGGCAACCTGGCTGCGCTACTGCAAAAGAACATCAAGAGGATGCTCGCCTACTCCTCGGTCGCCCACATGGGGTATCTGGCACTTGCCATCCTCACCGGCACCAAGGAAGGCTATGCCGCAGTACTCTTCTACGCCGCCGTCTATACCGCCATGAACCTGGCAGCTTTCGGCGCTATCGCCTCGTTGTCAACAGAAGAAGAGCGCTCCCTGGTTTCCGATTATTCGGGAGTCGGCTTCAGCGCCCCCTTTCGGGGCGGAGTATTGGCGCTTTCCATGCTCGCCCTCGCCGGAATCCCCCCCACCGCCGGTTTCATCGGCAAATTCTTCATCTTCTACGCCGCAATCCGGGGTGGCGAACTGACGCTCGCCATCCTCGGCATGGTCTCCGCCGCAGCCTCCGCCTACTTTTACTTGAAGGTGGTGGTGCACCTTTACATGCGCCCTGCCGAAGTGGCACCGCCCCAACCTTCCAACCTCTTAGAATCGTTCGCCCTCAGCTGCGCCTCACTTGCCATCAGCGCGATAGGGATATTTCCTGCGCCGCTTCTCCGGCTGGTTGATGCGGTACTGCCAAAGTAAACTGCGGGTTACCAATCCATTGCGTTCAAAAACAACTAGCCCTAACACTGCATAAAAAAAAGGGAGCCCGATTATTCGGCTCCCCTTTCCACTATTCAAATCAACTTATCACCAGGTCTCGTCCGGCGTGCCCCAAAGGTTGAAGGCAATGTCGTCCAGAAGCTCCGCTATCCCCTCGCCGGTCGCCGCCGAGATCGGGAAGACCTTGATCCCCTTCTCCTCAAAGTAGGGGAGAATCTCCACCAGGTTCTCGCGCACGTTCGGCAGGTCGATCTTATTGATGACGACGGTCTGGCGCTTTTCGGCAAGTTCCGGATCGAACAGTTTCAGCTCCCGATTCAGCGCCTCATACTCGGCAATCGGGTCGCGATCCGGCATCCAGGAGAGATCCAACAGGTGCAATAGCTGCCCAGTCCGCTCCAGGTGCTTCAAAAAGCGGTGCCCAAGTCCGGCGCCTTCGCTGGCACCCTCAATGAGGCCCGGAATATCGGCCATCACGAAGGAGCGGTAGTTTTTGTACAAGACTACGCCGAGGTTCGGCTTCAGGGTCGTGAACGGATAATCGGCGATCTTGGGACGCGCGGCGGATATCTTGGTGATGAGCGAAGACTTGCCCACGCTTGGCATCCCCAGGAGCCCCACGTCGGCCATCAGCTTCAACTCAAGCCTGATCCACTTCTCTTCGCCCGGCTCTCCGGGCTGCGCGAACTTGGGTGCCTTGTGAGTCGCGGTCTTGAACCGGGCGTTCCCCTGCCCGCCCCGGCCGCCTTTCAGCAGCACGATCTCGGAGTCCGGCTCGGTCAGGTCCGCAAGGATCTCTCCGGTTTCCGCGTCCTTGATGACCGTACCGATGGGAAGCAGCATGATCAGGTCGTCACCAGCGGCGCCGTGCTTATCGCTTCCCTTACCGTGGCCACCGCGCTTGGCTTTCTGGTGCGGATGCTGGCGCATGTCCAAAAGGGTCGCCAGTTGTGGCGAGACCTTGCAGAAAACATCGCCGCCCCTGCCGCCGTCGCCGCCGTCCGGGCCGCCGAGGGGCATGAATTTCTCGCGCCTGAAGGAGACGCACCCCGCTCCGCCGTCGCCCGACTTCACGTATATCTTAACTTCGTCTATAAAACTCATGGTTTTTCCTGTGCAAACGGCAAAAGCCCGGACCATTTGGCTCCGGGCTTTTACGCTATTGTGTATTGCAGCTACTAGTTGGCCGGGTACACTGAGACCTTCTTGCGGTCTTTTCCCAAGCGCTCGAACTTCACCACGCCTTCGATGAGGGCGAAAAGGGTGTAATCCTTTCCTAAGCCGACATTGTTACCCGGGTGGATCTTCGTGCCGTGCTGACGGTAGAGGATGTTGCCGGCTTTGACCGTCTCGCCGC
>Ga0209123_1000364_pt1 | contig 63271 bp, 46 predicted proteins | sample BarGraIncu00431A_FD_184500 | JGI IMG/M metagenome (GOLD analysis project Ga0209123, IMG submission 184500) | Arctic peat soil microbial communities from Barrow, Alaska, USA - Barrow Graham LP Incubations 004-31A (SPAdes) (version 2) | ecosystem: Environmental > Terrestrial > Soil > Wetlands >... | reverse complement strand
CGCCCTGTACTCAACGTTATGGACGACATCGTCACCGTTAAGGAAACCGAGGCTCAATTCCGGAAAAGGCCGCCAGGGTAACCGATGTCTTGGCACATCCGGGTAACCGATGTCCTGGCACATGTCAGGTATACCTTAACGGCAGTGCCCATGGAGGGGAGGGGGCGTGAAAGGGAAGGAGAAGGGGACTTTCGGACTGGTCGGAAATAAATCAGATATTCTAATCTACTGCAACACGATGGAGGGCACCCGCAAGGGGTGCCCTTACATTGATGCGCCTTCGGGTGAATGGTCATTCACAGTTTAGGAAAAAGTGTAGGGGCGAATAATCATTCGCCCCTACGGTATTGCAGCCTGTAACCTAGTCGGTAGCCGGTAAAATCCCGGCTCAACAGTCAAGGGTCTTAAAACTGGTAACCGATGCCGCCCATAAAGACGTCGGAGTCCCGGTCATAGGTCGTGATGACTCGGTCAAAGGTGGCGCGCACGTCATAGTGCTCGCTCAACTTGAGACTGCCGGAAATCGAGGCGATCTTCGATACGAAGACATTGCGCCCGCTATTGCTCCCGCCGCGGCGCTGATCAACCGCGAAATACCCGCCGAAGCCTGCGCCCAGTGACATGTTGTCATCCAGGAAGCGCTTTGCCAGCCAGAGCTGGCTGGTAAGGCCGTAACGGTTGATCAGGTCGCTTTTCCCCTCGTAAAGAGCCCCTGCCGTCACTTCCAGATAGCGATAGATACCGCGCCGGTATTCCAGCTGACCCGCGAACGATTTCCCGGGGCCGGCGATGTTCACGATGGTTTGCCCGCCCATCAGAGTGAATTCGTTGTCGGTGGTCTTTTCGGGCTGGTGGGGCCCCTTCACGTCAGGCCCCTGCACCGGCGGGGCATCGAGCTGGTAGCCGATACCTGCCAGCGCCGTCAGGGTGTCGAAGCTTTTGTCGCCCCTGACCCAGTAACCCTGCAGCTGGTAAAATACCCGGCTCTGGGTGTACCAGGTGGCCGCCACATTGGTCATGGTCCCCCAGCCGTGGTAGTCGTGCTGAGGTCCTCCGTCGGCAGGTCTGATGGTGTCGAAATAAAATAAACCGCCCACGCCTATCCCGAGCGAGAGCCGTTTGTCCATGAGGTTGGTCCGGGCCCAGAGATTGGCGGCATAGCCGTCCCGGTGGTGCTCTATGAAGTGTCCCTGGTTCACATAGGCAAGGCTGTAGGCGAGGTGATCCCCCAGTCCTTCCATATATTGGGTTTGCCAGGCGTAGGTTTTCTCGACAGGTTTATCGGTCCAGCCGTAACCTCCGAGCAGGCTGATCTCGCCGGCATAGGCCGGCAGTGCCAAAAGAATCATAACGAAGCTGAGAATTAAGATGCGCATGTCTTTTCCTCCCCAAGGCCGATTTCCGTATCATGCCGGAAGGGCCGAATATAAAGTGGTACTAAGTTGTGACGTTTACTTGCCTGCCTCAGTGTCTTTTTTCTCTGCTACTGCAGCCGGGGACGGCTCTTACTGTTGCCTCCAGGTGCCAGGTGGCCGATAAGAGCTGGCTGACCTGTTATTTAATCTTCAAGACTGCGTCACGCAGGATCGATCTGACCTCGCCCCACACCTGCTCCGTTCCTGTTTTGAGATCTTCCCAGTCATCATCGTGAGCGGCCGATACCCCCTGCAGCTTGAGTGCGGCTTCGTCTCTTTTGTGCTGCAGCGCTTCAATTGCGGCACTGTGGTCTTGCTTCGACTCGGGCGTTGCACTTGCGGCCTTGTCCTTCAGCTTGTCGATCTGGTTATCCCATTCAACCATCTGGGCGGATAGCCTTTCTACGTACTGAGTTCGCGTTTCCATGGTAAGCCTCCTTACGTTTGTCGTGCGGTACGGTTTGGTAATTGCTCAGTGAGGCGCTCGACGTAGAGGCCCCTATCTCGTAGGGGCGAACCTTGTGTTCGCCCCGGTTCTAGCTGCCGGCACGTCTAAACTGAGTCAAAAGCGGGCGAATACAAGATTCGCCCCTACGTTCCAATCTAAAGAAGGCCGATGTTTTGTGGCCCCAAGGACCTTGCAGGTATCGATGCCATGCCTTCCCCCGAAGGGGAAGGTCTTAGGTGAAGATTGAGCCAATTGATTACCGCCCTCTACCTTCCTCTCTATTCTGCCCCTGTCCGTGCTCTTGTCCACCACCTTGTTGCTGATGTTGCTGCTGAGCCGGCTGTTGATGTTGCTGTTGAGCCGGCTGCTGGTGCTGCTGTTGAGCCGGTTGCTGATGCTGTTGTTGTGCCGGTTGCTGATGCTGCTGTTGAGCCGGTTGCTGGTGCTGCTGCTGAGCCGGCTGCTGGTGCTGATGCTGCTGTTGAGCCGGTTGCTGATGCTGCTGTTGTTGTTTTTGTTGCTGCTGCTGCTGCTGTCGCTGCTGTTTTTGTTGCTGCTGCTGTTGCTGCTTTTGTTGCTGCTGTTGCGCTGGCTGCTGATGCTGTCCTTGTTGCTGATGTTGCTGCGCTGCCGCTGGCTGCTGTTTCTCGTGGCCTTCTGGGCGAGCGTTTTCCCCGGCGCGGTGCTGCTGAGGATTTTGCGCCTGAGGCTTTTGCTGATTGCCCCGCTGAGCTGCCGGTGCTTTTTGCTCGGTTTGTTTGAAATGCTGACGCACGACCTTGTCATGCGGCTGATAATGATATTGCTGGCTGCGCAGCGCATGTTGCTGCTCTACCTTGGGATAGTTGTTTCCTGCATACTGACGCTGGTAGACGGGCAGCGGAGCGGGTCTCGGAGCGGAGTTGCGGTTCCAATGGTCCCATCCGGAACGGCGCTGCTCCCAGGAATGACCCCAGTGGTCACCCCAGCGTGGCGGCGCATTGGACTGCCAGCCGCGGAAGTACATCGGGGGCTCGCGGTAATAGCTGACGGGAACGCGCAGGACATAAAGCGGTACTGAGGTAGGATCCACATATCCCCAGGGGCCGTTGTACCAGCTGCTCGCGTACCAGTTATCACTCTGGTAAACCCAATACATGCCATCGTAAAAGAAGTAGTTGCCGTTGATCCCGGGCGCGTAGTAGACGGGATAGCCCGGTACCGCGACCAGGTCCGGATATGCGGGCAGGTTGATTCCGATGCTCACGTTGGGTAACCCGATGCCAATGCCGATGCTGACGCCGGCCGTGGCGGAAGTCGCCAAGCCCAATAACATTGCCAAAACAATGAATCCGTACCGTATGCTATGCATGTTGTCCTCCCTTTTTCTTTACAAGTAGCGGGCTGTGCGTTCAGCCCCCACTTATCCTGCCTATTTTACTCTTCCCCGGCCTTTATTTGATTTCGTAGGTTGCCGGTGAACAGCCTCATCGTGAACCGCAACGGTGCAATGTTGCGGTTCACGATACAACCGTTCACCAGCAACAGGCAGATCGTTACCGTCGTTTTAAGCTGGACTGGGTACTAGTTTCCTTTGTCGCGTATTTCAGTGCCCCTTACCCTCGTCCTTGTCGTGGCCGTTATGGTTGCCGTTATCCTCGTGGTGCTTCTTGTAATGCTTTTTATGTTTGCCAGGCCTTTCCCTTTCCATATACACCCGGCGATCGTGTTCGACATAGTAGGGGCGGCCTGCATCGACCTGGACGTATACGCCCGGTGGCGCCGGTACATAGCCATTGATGTTGACATTTACATTGGCTGCCTCGGCAGAATTGAAGCTCATGGTGAGCGTGGCTGCTGTCATCATAAGCATGGCAAGAATGGATTTGGCGTGCATTATGGCTCCTTTTTGACTTGGTTATTTCGTTGTTTCAATACGGTGACCCGGTGGCTGTCAGTGTGTAAACAGTACAACTAACGTGCCAAGGTGACTTTACTGAATGTGCTCTGACAAGGTGCTGATTATATGGAGAATGCCGAAGTGTGACTAGGGTCTGGGAAGGAGAAACCACCAAAGTCAGCCATCGCATGTAACGATGCCGTCACATATGACGGGCATCCCAGGGGGCGGAGGGTAGGGGCGGCTGGAGTGTTTCATGTCTAATATGCTGGCATTAAAGGGTAAAGTCGAACTGTCCGGCTTTCCTGTTTATTGGCAAGGCAATTGCTCTTCCCTTAGAGTCGGCGCTTTGCCGCCACCTCGGGTTTTTCGTTAACGGCAGCGGACTTTCACAAACCAAATAAAAGGAGTTACTTATGTTTCACGAGAGTTATGGTTGGATCGGTGGTAATATGTCGGTTTGGGTGGTCCTTGCCGTTTTGGTGGTAATCGTCGTGGTGGTCAGGAAGATTTTCAGAAAAAACTGACAAACCGATTGCCCATCCCCCTCTTGTTCTCCCCTTGAAGGTGGCACAGCCATTAAGTCAAGAGGACAAAGGTAAGGATACCCGCAAGGAGGTAACCGTTTTTTTGCAGGGCACCCCTCGCGGGTGCCCTGCAACGTGCAGTTGCAGATCAGAACGAATCATGTCGCGAATTATTGAAAAAGCGGAGAGCATCATGGCTGAAAATAAGGAAGGACATTCGTGGGTGGAGCGCTTGCGGGCCTCCCGCGCACTGCGCTGGGGTCTCGGCGTGCCGGTCGTGCTCGCTCTTTTACTGTATCTGGCTTCTTTTTTTCTCGACGAACCTTTGCGCGCCATGATGGAAAGAAGGATGAACAGCCACCTGGTCGGCTATTCGGTCCGGCTGCCGGGGTTGCATCTCAATCCCATCGGACTCTCCCTTACCCTGAAAGGGCTTGCCGTGCTGCAGCAGGCGCATCCGGATCCCCCGATCGTGCGCTTCCCCGTCCTCAAGGCGAGCATCCTTTGGAGCGAGGTCCTTTCGGGGAAGCTCGTTGCCGTCTTTCAGCTGGACTCGCCGAGCGTCAACATCAACCTGCAGCAGCTCCATAGCGAGGCCGCCAACAAGGTTCCGCTCAAGGAACACGGGTGGCAGCAGGCGGTGGAGGAAATCTACCCGCTGAAGATTAACACCCTGAAAGTGAGGGACGCCACCGTCACCTACATAAACCACGATCCGGCCAAGCCGCTCGTCTTAAACCACCTGAACCTCCAGGCAACCAACATCCGCAACATCCACCTGCCGGGCCAGGTGTATCCCTCCTCGTTCCATCTGGATACTGCCATCTTTGCCACCGGACGCGGCACGATCGACGGCACGGCCAATTTCCTGGACGAGCCGTATCCCGGAGTCAAGGGGCGCGTGACCTTGGCAGGTGTGCCGGTAGATAACCTGAAGCAGCTCCTGGCAGGCGGAAACTTCACCCTTCAGGGGGGGGTGCTCGGGGCCTCCGGCGCCGCCGAGTACGCGCCCAAGGTCAAAACTGCCCATCTGGAAAAACTGACGGTCAGGGGGATGAAGGTCGACTATATCCACGCCAAAAGTACCGCTGCCCTGGAGAAAAGGCGCGCGGTGGCGGTGGGGAAAACCGCCAAGAAGATCGCGAACGAGCCCGGCCTTTTGGTGCGCGCCGACCAGGTGAGCCTCACCGGATGTAACTTCGGCCTGGTCAACAACGCGGCGCCCAAGCCGTATCGCCTGTTTATCTCCGATGCCGATTTTGAATTGAAGAACTTTTCCAACCAGTTCTCCCAGGGGCCGGCACAGGCGCGGCTGACCGGAAAGTTCATGGGCAGCGGCACCACGGCGGCGACCATGAATTTCCGGCCGCCTAAGACAGGTCCCGATCTCGACCTGCAGCTCAAAGTCGAGAATACCCAGATGACCGCGCTCAACAACCTGCTGCTTTCTTACGGGCATTTCGATGTGGCGGCCGGAGAATTTTCCCTGGTGACTGAACTGCACATCAAGGACGATACCATCTCGGGCTATGTCAAGCCGTTCTTCAAGGACATGCAGGTCTATGACGCACGCAAGGACAAGGGGAAAACCCTGGTCCATAAAGCGTACGAGATACTGGTGGGAGGCGCCGCGAGGCTCTTGCAAAACAGGCCGCGCCAGGAGGTGGCCACCAAGGTGGACATCAGGGGGTCGCTGAAAAATCCGCAGACCAGCAGGTGGCAGATCGTCGGCGAACTGCTCAGAAACGCCTTTTTCCGGGCGATTCTGCCCGGCTTTGAAAAGAAGCCAAAGTCCTAATCAAGCCACCTGACCACGGGTGACCCGGATATCTGGCTTACCCGGATGAGAGTCTGCGCCAGCTCGGAGATGCGGTACGGCTTGGGCAGGGCGGCGCAGAAGCCGTGCTGCAGATAGTCCGACATGACCGGATCGCTCGAATAGCCGCTGGAAACGATGAGCCGGGCGGCCGGATCGCTCGCCAGAATCTGCTGCGCTGCCTCCTTACCACCCATTCCCCCAGGTATCGTGAGATCCATGATGACGCTCAGAAACGGCGCGCCTTTTTTCCGGGCTGCACCGTACAGCGCGACGGCGTCCTTTCCGTTAGCGCAGCTCGTCACTTCGTAACCCAGATGTTCCAGCAACTGCGTGGCAAAGTTCCGGATCAGGGCGTCGTCGTCCATGATCAACACGTTGCCTTTTACCTCAGCTTTTCCCACTGGACACGGCTCTGCATCAGGCGGCGCCGCGCAAACCACGCAGCTCACGCAGATCGACGGCAGGTAGCAGGTAAAGACCGTGCCGGACCCGACGCTGGAGCCGACCATGATGTGCCCGCCATGCTTCATGACGATCGAGTAGACCGAGGCCAGTCCCAGCCCGGTGCCGCCGGACTTGGTCGTGTAGTAGGGGTCGAAGATTCTGCGCTGGACCGCTTCCGACATGCCGCACCCCTCGTCGGCAAAGCTGATCCTGACATAGCCCCCCGGGGGGAGCGAGAGCTGGTTCCCGGCACCCAGGGTGACGTTCTCGGCGAGTACCGTCAGCGTGCCGCCGTCGGGCATCGCCTGGGCGGCATTGATGATGATGTTGTGGAACACCTGACTCATCTGGGCTTCATCCGCTTCGACGAAACGCAGGTCCTCCTTGATAGTAACCGCGCAGGTCATGTTGGCCCAGCCAAGAGCCAGCGCCACGGACTCCTCGATAACCTGGCCCAGTGCGATGGGGCTTTTGACCGGCGCCTCCCCTTTGGCGAAGGTCAAAAGCCGGGTGGCCAGTTCCGCCGCCCGCCGGCCAGCTTTCTGGGCGAAAAAGAGCGGTTTGGCAGCAGCGTGGGTTTCCTCGAGAGACATCTGCGCCAGGGCGATATTGCCCAGGATGCTGGTCAGGATGTTGTTGAAGTCGTGGGCTATGCCGCCGGCCAGCACCCCGAGACTCTCGAGCTTCTGGGAGTGGAAGAACAGCTCCTCGTGCCTCAGGCGCTCCTCGGCAAATTTGATCTGGGCCTCGGACTCGGCGGCTCTCCTCAGCGCGTGGAACATGGTCTCGGCAGTCTCTTTTACCTTGAGGCGCGCCATGTCCGCAGCATTTCCCAGCATGTAGCGCGCCGCGTCGGCAGCCTTGCGCACCGCCTCGGTCGCCTCCTTTTCCTTCGGCAGCACCAGTTCTGCCGCCTCTTCCACCTTAAGATGGGCCCGCTCCGCGGCCTCCTCCACCCTGAGGTGCGCGAGCTCAGCGGCCTCCTCCAGCTTTTGAAAGGCCACGACAGCAGCCTCCTCCAGCCTTTGACATGCCACCTCCGCAGTCTCTTCCTCCCGGTGCAGGGTGAGCTCTATGGCCTGGGCAACCTTGCGGCGCGCAATGCCGGCCACGACCTGCACTTTGCGGCGCGCCACACCGGCCACGGCTTCCAGCTTTTGCGACGCCACGCCGGCGGCCTCGTTCACTTTTTGCAGAGCCAGTTCGGCCCGCTTGCGCTCGGTGATGTCCATGAGCGCGATGCGGCACTCAAGGCCCGACACTGCGGCGACGGCGGCGATCTTGACGAAAGCCGTAGTGCCGCCCCCGTTCAGCAGGGCGACCTCACATTTCTCGTTGACATGGCTCTCAAAGAGCCTTTCCAGAAAGACGTAGAAGGCCGGTCGGTCGGAATGGGCGATAAAGTCGGTGAAGCGCCGGCCGTCCAAAAGGGCCCGGTTGACGCCCAGAAAACCGGAGCCGGCCAGGTTGATTTTGCTGAGGATACTGTCCCGGTCAATGCTCAGGTAGCCCACCGGGGCAAAGTCATAGAGTTCGGTGTACCTCTCCAGCATCTCCTCCAGGTCGTCCCTGGATTTGGCAAGTTCTGCATTTTGCATTTCCAGCTCTAGCTTGTGGACTTCGAGCTCGTGGATAAGTCGCCGGGGGTCCAGCAGGGGAGGGGCATCTTCCTCTAATACATTCATGTGTTCATCTTCAGACTCAAGAGGCAGATCAGCATCAGGTACTGGAACAAATTTTGTTTTAGCCATGGAGACCTCTGATTAAGAGAGAACATTTCATTGTCGACTTAATATACACTATCACACATAACTCTACTGCTCTTACTAAATACAGTCAGTCCATCATTTAGTTACCGTTTGTAGTGTTATGTCTTATGTTATTAGGATCGGATTGTAAGGGTATTTGTAGGAGTGGTTGTTCTGCGGCTGATTTTACGTGCCGAACGAAAAACATATCGGGAGTGTAGGGGGCGAAAAATCTTCGGAATTATCCCCTAAGCGTAGCTAATAGAGGTTTCTTAACGGGGGGATGGGCATGGGCGAACACAAGGTTCGCCCCTACGGCGATGGGGCCTGGTGGGGGTGATGGAGCCTAGTAGGGATGATGGAGCCTGGTAGGGATGATGGAACCCGGTAGTGGCGATGGAACACGGTGGGGGCGAGGGAACCCCGTAGGGGCGAACCTTGTGCTCGCCCGTTTTCCATGCCCGAACAGCGCTCCCACGCCGAAGCGTGGGAGCGGATGACCGCCGCCCCGAAGGGGCTGCGGAAGGGTGCCATATTTAGTTGAAGAAGTACCTGATACCGACGGTGCCGGTTGAGTTGGTAGGGGTGTAATGGTCGCCGGTGTCATCGCCGAAACGGTCGTTGATGCTGGTGCGACGAGCGACAACGGCTTTCACCTCTGCGGTCAGGGCGAACTGCTTGTTGATGAAGTAATCGATGCCGCCTTTGGCGTGCACGCCGAGCCTGGTGTCGTGGTTCAGGCGCTCACCGTTGTTGCCGTCCAGATCGCTGACCAGGATGTCCAGTCCGGCTCCGGCATAGGGAACCCAGTGGTGGTCGGAGAGCTTGAAGCGGTACTGCGCGCCCAGCGCGATGTCGGTGATGCCGAAATCTCCGCGGTCGGACCCGAACGAGGCGTGGGTTACCTCGAGATCCGCGGCGAGGTTGCTGCCGATGCCGAAGATGAGTCCGCCGCCGCCGATAAACCCGACGTCGGGATTGGAGCTGTTGTTGTGGTCGGCCGGGTTCACGAAACCGATCCTGCCGGTGACGCCGAGCTTCCCGTCGATGCTGTCGGCCATTGCGGTTCCTGCGCTGAGGGCTACGGCTGATGCCAGGCATGTTATGATGATGAGTTTTTTCATGTTTTAATTCCTCTATGTTCGATTACATTACTCAGGTCAAGACGATTCTTGGCTCGATGCTGCTACCGCCGGGTGCTGCTGCGGCTAACTCGATGCTGCTACTTCACTGTTATTTCAAAAAGTACCCGTATGTTTGCCTTTGCCGCCGGCGAATTGAGATCTTTAGGCTGCGCCTCAAAGGCTACCGGGTGCTTCTCGCCGTACCCGATGATGGAAAGCCTGGAGGACTCGATGAGACCTTCGCTGACGAGGTACTCTCTGACGGAATTCGCTCTTCTCTCGCTTAGCTTCTGGTTGTAATCCTCGGTTCCGGAGGCGGAGGTGAACCCTGCAATACGGATCTGCGCCTGGGGGTTTTCATTCAATAGCTCGATGTTCCTTTTCAGGATCGCCTTGGCTTCCGGTTTGAGAGTGGACTGGTTGAAATCAAAATGCACGTCCTCGAAGGAAAGCACCATGACCTTCGGCTGGACTGCGGCAACCGGGCAACCCTTGCTGTCGACCGCCGCACCGGAGGGGGTATCGGGGCAGGTGTCGAGGTAGTCGGCCACGCCGTCGCCGTCAGTGTCGACCGGGCATCCCTTGGCGTCGACCGCCACGCCGCCGGGTGTGCCGGGGCAGCGGTCCAGCGTGTCGGGCACGCCGTCGTGGTCGCTGTCAACCGGTTGTGTGGCCTGGGCCTCCTGAACGGGTGCGGCTTCTGGGCTCTTTTCTTGCGCAGCCTTGGCAGTCCCGCCGAAGCGAAAGACCACGCCGGCCGTCGTCTCGATGTTGTGGACCTGGTCATCGAAAATCATGTTGTCCCGCACGTCGACTCTGAGAGCGACATTCTCCGCCACCCAGTACTTTGCTCCGACGCCGAAGTCGACCAGGGACATGACTTCCTTGGTGTTTATCTTCGGGCTGTAGTGAGCGATGCCGTACCCCGCTGTGACAAACGGATTGAACTTGCCCTCGGGCATGAAGTGGTAGAGCAGGTCGAGATGATACATGCTGATGTCCACGTCATTGGTCGGGCTGGTGAACTCGCCCTCCCTGGTGAAGGTTTTCGATCTGTCGTCAACCTTACTTCTGGTGAACTGGCCGGTTGCCTCGATGCCGACATGATTGGTGATGTCGTAGCCGATGCGTCCCCCGAAAACCGGGCTGTTCTCCAGGTTCTGCCTGTGCTCGAAGAAGTTGTAGCCCGCGAAAGGGCTCAACTCGACCCCTCCTGCCTTTATCTCGGCGCGGGCGGACAAGGGGATGAGGAAAACCGACAGTAGCAGCGCCGGGCTCACCTTCCTCATGATCGGCCCCATGGAAAATTTCTTGCTCATCTAAAACCTCCTGATTATTCAATATGATTCACGGCTCGCCGAGTTGTTATCGTTCCCACGCTCCAGCGTGGGAATGCAGCCAGGGACGCTCCTGCGTCCCGGTTTTCCCTACGGCAGGCTGATGATGTTCCCCAACATGGTGACCGGGCCGCCGACCAGTGAGATGGCACGGCCGTCCAGGCGCGCCCCGGTCCCGAGGGATACCCCGGAGAAGGCGAGGACCGTCCCCTTCATCTGGGAACCTGCCTGGAGGGTTGCCGCGGAGCTGACGTGCCAGTAAACATTCTTGGCCAGCGCACCCTTGATCAGTATGATTTTGACGTTGGTGCCGACCGTCAGCGTGCTGGAGCTCTGGAAGACCCAGACAGCGTTGGGGTCGCCCTGGGCGTCCAGGGTGAGGTCCACGCTCGTCATGTTGAACGAGGTCCCGGAGCTGTAGATGCCGGGAGCCAGCGTCAACCCGCCGAGTTCGGGGGTCTGGGCGACGCCGCCGGGCAGGGACGCAGGTGAGGTGGCATCAAACGCGATCTGGGCGTCGGTCTGGGCCTGGGTCGCTACCGCCATGGAGATGGCATCGCCGGGCGCCGGCGGCGCCGTATAGATCTTGCCGTTGACGATTCCCGGGTTGCCGGCGGGCGAGTAGGCGTTGCCGGAGCCGTTGCCGTCGGTGAGCCCGATTACCAGGGTGGAGGCCGAGGTGGTGGCGACGTCGCCGGTGATGAGGGTGTTGCCGCTGCTGGTGATCCCTTTGCCGCCTACCGCTGCAAACTGCGCGATGGAGCGCAGGTTAACGGTCACGGCCGCCGGCTGTGCTGCGGCGGTCGCCGCCGTGGTGAAGCTCCAGGGGTTGGGCGCCAGGCCGCCCGCCAGGGGATTGCCCGCCAGGTCGCTGGCCCCCGCGGCAATCAGTGCGGTGTAGGTCGTGTTGAGCGCGAGGGGGCTTAGCGGGGTAAAGGTCGCTATCCTGCTGGCCGTGTCGTAGCTGACGGTACCGACGATCGAGGTGAGCCCCTTTTTCAGGGTGAAGTTGGCCGTCGTGAGCGTCGCGGGGTCCATGTCCTCGCTGAAGGTGGCGGATACCGCCTGGTTGACGCCCACTCCTGCCGCGGCACTGGCGGGGACCGTCAGAGTCAGGGTCGGATTGATCAGGTCGGCGGCGGCACCCGTGGTGAAGCTCCAGACGTAGTCAGCTGCCAGGGCATTGCCCCCGAGGTCCCGGGCCAGCGTCGTGATGGTGGCGGAGTAGGGGAGGGTGGCACTCAGGGCCGTCGTTGGGGTGAAGAGCGCGGTGACTCCGGAGTAGGAAACCGTGCCCGGCACGACCGTCGCTCCCTGCTTCACGGTAAAGGACGCCGCGCTGATGCTTTCGGGGTCCATCGGCTCGCTGAAGGTAGCGCTCAGCCTGCTGCCGGGTGCCACGCCGGAAGCACCCGGGGCGGGGACGCTGAAACTGACCGTCGGCCTGGTGCCGTCGGCGGCGGCACCGGTGGTGAAGCTCCAGTGGTAGTCGTTTGCCAGTGCGGCTCCGGCGAGGTCCTTCGCGCCGGTGGTGATGGTGGCGTCATAGAGCCTGCCGGCGGAAAGCCCGCCTGCCGGCGGCGTAAAGACCGCGGTCACGCCGGAGTAGGAAACCGTCCCGGCAACAACCGTTCCGCCCTGCTTCAAGGTGAAGCTGTCCGTGTTGAGGGATGCGGGGTCCATCGGCTCGCTGAAGGTGACGGTAAGCTTATTGCCGGTGGCAACAGCTGTGGCGCCGTTGACCGGGACGGTGGAGCTGACCGTCGTCGTGCTGCTCGGGGTGTCTGCGGGTTTATTCCAGCGGCCGCATCCCGGGAGAACGCTGACCAAGCCGAAGAATAACATGCTGGCCAGGACGGCTTTTCGTGCTTTGAAACATTTCATACAATCCCCTTCAAGGTAATTCCTACCGAACGTCATTGCAACCGCGAGTGTTTGTTGTCAGTCAGTCAGCACAATCCCCTCCTTTGTCATTTTTTGGATAATATATCTAGCAGCAGCTTTAGCAGCACGTCTTTTGCATGCATTCAGGAGTACCACAGCGGTTGCTGTCCAGCATGACAGTGTAGAGTCAAGAGCAAATAGTCCGCCAATAGAGACATATTATGAAATATTGCATGGTTAGTTCTTTAATAACGGAGCATTAGTGATGACAGTGAACCAGCATCGGAAGATATTGTCAGGCCGCACAGCCCTCAGCATTTGACGGAACCTTCACATATTGAGGTGTACTTTGCAGGAAGGGAGGTATAGCCTGAAGCCAGCCGAAGAAAGTTTCGGCGCATTGGAAACAAGATGAAAGACACCTTTAAGAGGATCATCAATGGGAAACAATAAGGAGAAGAGCCAGTCAGCAGCCGCCAGGCTGCGCCGCCAGGCTGAGGTACAGCTGGCCGCGGGGAAGGCTGGAGCGCGCTTACCCTTGACCGCGGCCGGGCAGAGGCCGGCCCATGAAATAGAGCTGCACCAGATCGAGCTGGAAATGCAGAACCTGGAACTGGTCCGGGCGCAGGACGAGCTTCAGTCCCAGCAGCTCGAACTGGAACAGCAAAACGAAGAACTGCACCGGACCCAGGGGTTGCTTGAGGCTCAGCAGGCCGAACTTGAAGGGAAAAATGGGGAGCTGCTCAGGATCCAGGAGCAGCTGGAGGGGCAGCAGATCGAGCTGGAGCTGCAAAACGACGAGCTGCAGCGCAGCCAGGAGCTGCAGGAAGGGCAGCAGATCGAACTGGAGATGCAAAACGAGGAGCTGCTCCGGGTGCAGGGGGATCTGGAGGTTTCCCGCAACCGGTTCGCCGAACTCTACGACTTTGCGCCGGCCGGCTATTTCACCTTCGACCAGGGCGGAACCATACAGGAGGTGAATCTGACCGGAGCTGAGCTTCTGGGCAGAAACAGAAAGTCCCTGGTGGAAAGATCCTTCCTCAGTTTCATTCCTGAGGCGCACGAGCGGGGAGTGTTCACCGATCATCTTTCCGGTGTGCTGGTACAGGAGGGGATGCAGAAATGCGAGGTCCGCTTCACCGGGAAGGACGGCAGTGCCATATCCGGCCAGCTCCAAAGCGTCCGGGTCGAGTCCGAGATAGATAAGAACGGCTACATCCTTTGCTCCATCGTGGACGGCACCGTCGCCAAAAAGCTGGAGGCCCAGATCCAGGAGGCCCGGGAGTATTCCGAGAGCATCGTGGAAACCGTGCACAAGCCTCTGGTCGTGCTGAGCCCCGAGCTGAAGATCCTCAGCGCCAACCACAGCTTCTACGAGACCTTCCAGGTAACCCCGGAAGAGACCCTCGGCAATTTCATCTACGACCTCGGCAACCGCCAGTGGGACATCCCCAAGCTGCGGGTGCTCTTCGAGAACATCCTCCCCAACGAAAGCGTGTTCAACGGCTACGAGGTCGACCACGTCTTTCTCGACATCGGCCGCAAGGTCATCTTGCTGAACGCCCGGGAGATCCTGCGGGAGAACATCGGCTCGCACGTTATCCTGCTGGCCATGGAGGACATCACCGCGCGCCGCGAGGCCGAGGAGGCGCTCCTCAAGGCGGGTGCCTTGCAAAGCGCGATCTTCAACTCCGCCAACTTCTCCAGTATCGCGACCGACGCCAAGGGAGTCATCCAGATCTTCAACGTCGGCGCCGAGCGCATGCTCGGTTACAGCGCCGACGAGGTCATGAACAAGATTACGCCCGCCGACATCTCGGACCCGGTGGAGGTCGTCGCGCGCGCCAAGGCGCTCAGCATGGAGCTGGGCACCCCGATCACCCCGGGCTTCGAGGCGCTCATCTTCAAGGCCTCGCGCGGCATCGAGGACATCTACGAGCTCACCTACATCAGAAAGGACGGCAGCCGCTTCCCGGCAGTCGTCTCGGTCACGGCGCTCAGGGACGAGGCGGGCGCCATCATCGGGTATCTCCTCATCGGCACCGACAACACGGCCAGGAAGGAGATCGAGGTGGAGCAGACCCAGTTGAGCCAGCGCCTGCGCGACCACCAGTTCTACACGCGCTCGCTCTTCGAGGCCAACATCGACGCCAGCATGACCGCGGACCCGGCCGGCATCATCACGGACGTCAACAAGCAGATGGAGGTGCTGACCGGTTGCACCCGCGACGAATTGATCGGTGCCCCCTTCAAGAACTACTTCACCGATCCCGAGCGGGCCGAGAGAGCCATCAAGCTGGTATTGGGCTCCAAGCAGATCACCGACCACGAGCTGACCGTGCGCGCCCGCGACGGCAAAGAGACCGTGGTCTCCTGCAACGCGACCACCTTTTACGACCGGGACCGCAAGCTCCAGGGAGTCTTCGCCGCCGCGCGCGACGTGACCGAGAGAAAGCGCCTGGACCAGGTGCTCCAGGAAAAGAACGTCGAGCTGGAGAACGCGCGGGTCGTGGCGGAGAAGACCAGCCTCACCAAGAGCGACTTCCTCGCCAACATGAGTCACGAGCTGCGCACCCCGCTCAACTCGGTCATCGGCTTTTCCGAAGTGCTGCAAGACCAGCTCTTCGGGCCGATCAACGAGAAGCAGCAGGAATACGTCAACAACATCATCACGAGCGGCCGGCACCTTTTGTCCCTCATCAACGACATCCTCGACCTCTCCAAGGTGGAGAGCGGCAAGATGGGGCTCGACCTCAATACCTTCTCGCTGCGCGAAAGCCTGGAGGCGTCCATGGTGATCCTCCGGGAGAGGGCGCTGAAGGGGGGGCTGGGGGTCCGGCTGGAGATCGCCCCCGAGGCCGAGATACTCGTCATGGCGGACCAGAGGAAGCTGAAGCAGATCCTCTTCAACCTGCTCTCCAACGCGATCAAGTTCACCCCGACCGCGGGGATCGTGGAGCTGAGCGCCGTCAGGGAGGGGGATTTCGTCGAGGTGGCCGTGGCGGACTCCGGCATCGGGATCCGGGAGGAGGACCTCCCGAAGCTGTTCCAGGCCTTCACCCAGCTGGAGTCGGTGTACACCAAGGGTTTCGAGGGGACCGGGCTCGGTCTTGCGCTTACCCGGCAGCTGGTGGAGATGCACGGCGGCAGGATCTGGGTGAAGAGCGAGTTCGGGGTGGGGAGCAGGTTCAGCTTCACCCTTCCCATCAGCCAGGCGGCCGGGCGGGGTCCCACGGAGTGCCGCCCCGAGTGGATTCCCGGCGCCGGCAACACCGTCCTCGTGATCGAGGACGACCCGCTGACCCTGGCGGCCCTGGAAAACGCCCTGCTCTGCAAGGGGTACCGGGCGCTTCGGGCGAGTAACGGGGTGGAGGGGGTGGAGATGGCTCAGCGCAACTCACCCGACCTGATCGTGCTCGACCTGGTCATGCCCGGCATGAACGGCTTCGACGTTGCCGACCGGTTGCGCAGCGCGACCGCCGCGCATAACGTGCCGATCCTGGTGCTGACCTCCATGGACCTTTCGGCGGCCGACCGGGAGCGCCTGGCGGGGAAGGTCTGGCGCATCGAGGGGAAGGGGAGCCTGTCGACCCACGAGTTTCTGAGCCTGGTGGAAAGCGTCGTCGGCCAGGGGGGAGTGGCCTGAGCCGGATTCCCCCCATCCTCACCCTGTCCCGCCTTTGCCAAGGCTACGGCGGACAGGCCCTCCGCTTGAAGGGGAGGGGACGCTAGGGCACTGCCATTAAGTGAACGATTCCGTCTGGCCCATACTCTCCCTCCCCTGGCGGGGGAGGGCCGGGGTGAGGGGGAAGGCGCCACGGGGCGTACCGAGGGGAGCCCAGCTACGAAGGTTGGTTGGTTTTACCCTCTTAGTCTTTACTTTGCGTCCTAGCGGCTTTGCGTCTTTGCGTTAAAGCTTCTGATGCTTCTGATGCTTCTGATGCTTTTTTGATTTTGCAGTTTTTGATTGTTCTTTAACCCTAACCGTTTCCTAGGAGCAAACTTTTATGCCGCACAAGATACTGATCGTTGAAGACAACGAGAACAACCGCAGCCTTTTTCGCGACATTCTAAAGTTTCACGGCCACCAGGTAACGGTCGCCAGTGACGGAGCGGAAGGGGTCGCACTGGCGCGGGAGCTGATGCCGGACCTGATCCTGATGGACATCCAGATGCCGGGAATGGACGGCATGTCCGCCGGTTGCATCCTGAAGGGGGATCCCGCCACCCGCATGCTGAAGATCATCGCGCTCACCTCCTTTGCCATGCAGGGGGACGAACAGAAGTTCCTCGCGGCAGGTTTCGACGGCTACCTCTCCAAGCCGATCAGCACCCGCGAACTCCCGGTGCTGGTGCAAAAGTGGCTGCAGGAGGCAAGACCATGAAAAAACCAATGGCGCGCATCCTTTGCGTAGACGACGGCCCCCTCAACCTGAGCCTGCTGGAGGCGATGCTCGCCCCCCGGGGCTACCATGTGGTGGCGGCGAGCAACGGCCCCCAGGCGCTGGAAAAGATCGGATCCGAGGACATCGACATCTGCCTTTTGGACGTCTCGATGCCGGGGATGGACGGCTTCGAGGTCTGCCGCCGCATCAAGAGCGACCCGCTCAGGCGCAACATCCCGGTCGTGATGATCACCTCCTACTCGGACATGGATAACCGCATCCGCGGCATCGAGGCGGGCGCGGAGGACTTCATCTCCAAGCCGTTCGACTCGGCCGAGGTGCTGGCCCGGATCAAGATGCTCCTGGAGGTGAAAAGTCTCAACGACCGGCGCCTGCAGCTGGAGGCGGACCTGCGGCGGGCGCACGACGACCTGGAACTGACCGTGGCCGCGCGCACCGGGGAGCTTACCCGCGCCAACCTGCAGCTCACCCAGGAGATCGAGGAGCGCAAGAAGGCGGAGGAGTCACTGCAGGGGACCTATTCCGAGATAAAGATGCTGAAGGACCGGCTCCAGGCCGAGAACGTTTATCTGCGGCAGGAGGTGGGGCGCCAGTACAACTTCGGCGAGATCATCGGGCAAAGCGATGCCCTTGCCCAGGTGTTCCTGCGGGTGGCGCAGGTGGCGCCCATGAACGCCACGGTGCTCCTGCTGGGCGAGACCGGCACCGGCAAGGGAGTCGTGGCGCGCGCCATCCACTCCTCCAGTTCGAGAAAGGACCGCCCGCTGATCACGGTCAACTGCACGACGCTGCCGGCGACCCTGGTGGAGAGCGAGCTCTTCGGCCGGGAAAAGGGGGCCTTCACCGGCTCCGACACCCGGCAGATCGGGCGCTTCGAGCTGGCCGACGGCGGGACCATCTTCCTTGACGAGATCGGCGAGATGCCGATGGAGCTGCAGTGCAAGCTTTTGCGGGTGCTTCAGGACGGCGAGTTCGAGCGGCTCGGGAGCCCGCGCACCATCAAGGCCGACGTGCGGATCATCGCTGCCACCAACAGAAACCTCGAGACGGAGATCCGCGAGGGGAGGTTCCGTGAGGACCTTTACTACCGGCTGAACGTCTTTCCCATCACCATGCCTCCCTTGAGAAAGCGCAGCCAGGACATCCAGCTTTTGGTGAACCACTTCGTGGCCAAGTTCAACAAGAAGATGGGGAAGAGGATCGACACCGTCTCCAAGGAGACCTTGAACGTCCTGAAGGAGTACCACTGGCCGGGGAACGTCCGGGAGCTGGAAAGCGTCGTGGAGCGGGCGGTCATTACCAGTCAGGGTACCACGCTGCAGGTGCTGGACCGCTTCGAGCCCTTCCGGAACCAGGAGGGCGGGGCGGAGGTGCGCGGGGAGGAGGGAGAGCGCGAGGTGAAGGCGCTGGTGACGCTGGAGCACGACCACATCCTGAGCGTGCTGCAGAAGACCGGTTGGCGCATCGAGGGGAAAAACGGAGCCGCCGGGATTCTCGGGCTGAACGCCAGCACCCTGCGCGCCCGGATGCGCAAGTATGGCATCGTGCGGGTTTAGATTTACTCTGAACAGGCTATTTCCCTTTGGAAATAGCCTGTTGCACTTGACATTACACAGGTCGGGGTGTAAGAATTTGTGTAGGAGGAGCCCCATGGCTACGAATCTTGCTATCGATGACAAACTGCTCGAGGAAGCCCGCATCATTGGTAAGCATATTACCAAAAAGGCAGTGGTTAATGAGGCGCTTGCAGAATATATCCAGCGCCGCAAACAGGAAGAAATCATCAACATGTTCAGTACGGTTGAGTACGAAACCGACTATGATTACAAGTCCCAGCGTAAGAAGCCGTGAAGATCCTGGTTGACACATCCGTTTGGTCACTGGCACTACGTCGAGATCTTCCCTCAATTGGTCCTGTTGTAACAGAATTGACTGAACTAATTAGGGAAGTGCGCATCAGAATGATTGGCCCGGTGCGCCAGGAACTCCTCTCCGGCATGAAGAGCCATGCCCAGTTCCGGAAACTACGCGATCACTTGCGAGCTTTTCCCGACCTTGAAGTGACGAGTCGCAATTATGAGACTGCTGCTGAATATTACAATATTTGTCGTAGTAAGGGGATTCAGGGTACCAATACCGACTTTCTCATCTGTGCCATCGCCACACACCACAAGATCCCCATTTTCACGACTGATGATGATTTCAAACTGTTTCAGTCCCACCTGCCGATAACGCTCTACAATCCCCGAACCTGAAGAGAGATAAAGCCCTGCGGAAGCTGACGACATTACATGAACAACTTGCCACCCAGGCTGCGGCTCATGGTAAGAGCATCAATGCCTGGATAATCGAGCTGCTTTCAGAATCAGCCGCCGTCCATTAGACTACCAACAAGAAGGCCTGCAAGCCTCACGCATTAGCCCGCCAAGCAAACTCATTCCACTCTTAAAAGCCCCTCCTCGCCCTTTGGGAAAGGGCAGGGGTGAGGGGGGCCACCGTAGGATGCCGGTGAACGAAGTGAACCGCATCGAAGTGAACCGCATCGTTTAAAGCGATGCGGTTCGTGCGGCCGCATCCTACAAGTTACTTGGCGACCGCCGGTCGCCCCTACGCCCCTGCCTCCTCTCCGTCACATTTCGCAGTTATGTTAAACCCGACGGATTCCCCTAACGGACCAGCCTCCAGTAGCGTTTCCCCGAAACCATAAAACTTCAAGATAACAGCCTGTTACACTCCAGTAACCGCCAATTTGCAGCTGGCACGCATGTTGCGATTCCCTTTGGGCAGAGATCACTCCGTCTAGCTGACAAACCCAGATAAGAGAGAATCGAAATGGCAATCCATAAGGACAAAGACCATGCAGCATTACCAGCCGATTCCTACCGGGATCTGGCGGGCGAAGCCCTGCGACGACACCGGGACGCGCTGGATACCGGAGCGGATGGGCGTACCCGCCAGTTGACCCGGGCGAACCTGCGGCTAACTCAGGAAATAGACGAGCGCAGGAAGGCCGAAGGGTCGCTCCAGGGGGCTTATGCCGAGATAAAGCGCTGGAAAGACAGGCTCCAGAACGAAAACATCTACCTGCAGCAGGAACTGGCCCAGGAGTACAACTTCGGCGAGATCATCGGCCGAAGCGCCGTCATGCAGCAGGTCGTACAGCGGGTCGAACAGGTGGCGGCGCTGCACGCGAGCGTGCTCCTGCGCGGCGAGGCCGGCACCGGCAAGGGAGTGGTGGCACGCGCCATCCACAACTTAAGTGCCCGCCGGGACCGCCCGATGATAACGGTCAATCTGGCGGCGCTGCCGGCGAACCTGATCGAAAGCGAACTCTTCGGTTGGGAAAGGGGCGAACTGACCGGAGCCGATGCCCGGCAGGTCGGGCGCTTCGAACTGGCAGACGCCGGGACCATTTTCCTGGAAGAGATCGACGAGATGCCGCTGGAGTTGCAGGGGAAACTCTTGCGCCTGATCCGGGACGGAGAGCTGGAACGCTTGGGAAGCCCGCGCACCATCAGGGTGGACGTGCGTGTCATCGCTGCCAGCAGCCATGACCTGGAGCAGGCGGTCGGCGGCGGCAGGTTTCGCGAGGACCTGTTTGGCCGGCTCAAGATCTTCCCCATCACCATCCCGCCGCTTAGCCTGAGAAAGGAAGACATCCCGCTACTCGTGGATCATTTCATAGCCAAATACAACAAGAGGACCGGCGAGAAGGTGACCGCCGTCTCCAGCGACACCCTGAGCGCCCTGCAGGGGTACGGCTGGCCCGGCAACGTGCGGGAGCTGGAAAGCGTCGTGGAGCGGGCCCTGATCACCAGCCGCGGGAGCGAATTTCACCTGGGGGAGCGCAACGACAGCCCCGGCGCTGCAGCAGGTGCCCCGGGGGGGGGGCGGGGGAGCACGAGACCTTGGCGCTCGCCGAATTGGAGCACGACCACATCCTTCATGTGCTGCAGAAAACCGGCTGGCGCATCGAGGGCGAGCATGGCGCCGCTGTGCTCCTCGGGCTGAACCCCAGCACCCTGCGGGCCCGCATGCGCAAGTACGGCATCCTGCGCCAGTACGTTCAAGCCCTTTAGCGGCAGCCGCACCCGCCCGGTGGGGGAGCCCGTCACATATGGTGGTTGCGCAGCATGTGACGGCAGGGGGTGATGGCTTGGCCCGATCCGGATTCAAGGGTACTCTGGTTTGTAACGCGTAAATCGACACTTACACTCTCAGAAGCGTTTTTTATCTCTTTGGCTCACAAGTTGCTAAAGGTACTACAGTCAAAGGAAGTGCGGTGTCCGAGCAACCGGGGCTTTTATGCTGGAGGTTGTTAGTAGGAAATACCTCACCCCTGGGTGACGGCCCGTAGATATTGAAAAGCGCAAAAAGAGATATAATTAACTGAAAGGCACCCACCGTGCCTTTTGAAATCAGACAGCCAGTATTAGCAAAGTACAGTTACGCACGCCAAGAAGAGTCAAAGGAGAAGAAAATGAACCTGATTAAAGTTTGGAGAGTATCGTCATTCCCGTTGGTGTTGGCTTCCATGGGAGCGCTGTCCGGGTGTGCCCATTACGAGGTCAATAACGGCCGCGGCGCCATTCCGGGCCATTACATCCGCTCCGAGATGCAGGAATCGGATCGCGCCGTGGAAAGCGCACGCCAGGCAGGCAAGGATAAAATCTGTCCGGCCGAATTCAAATCCGCCGAGGACGCCAAGAACAATGCCTACGATGTGTTCAGGGCGTGCCACACCGAAGAGGGGGTCGACCTGGCTAAAAAGGCCACCGCAAAGGCCAATGCCCTCTGCCCGCCGCAGCCTGTGGCTGAAGCCGTTAAGCCGCTGGGCGAGCCGGCCGAACTCAAGCCTGAACCGCCGCTGGCAGTCATCCCGGTCGCCGAGCCGACCCCCGACAGGATGAAATACTGCGTCTCGCTGGGAATCGAGTACGACATCAACAAGGCCGATATCCGTCCCCAGTATCATGACGAGGTGGCCAAAGTCGGCGACTTCATGAAAAAGTACCCGACGACGACTGCCGTCATCGAAGGATATGCCGATGAGGTCGGTAGCGATGCCGACAACCTGGCGCTCTCCCAGCAGCGCGCCGACGGCGTAGTGAAATACCTGGAGACCAACTTCGGCATCGCACCCGCCCGCCTTTCCGCCAAGGGGTACGGCAAGTCGAGCCCGGTCGGCGACAACGCGACCGATGCAGGAAGGCAGAAAAACCGGCACATCAACGCGGTCATCGACTGCGCACTCGACGTGAAGGCAATTGAGGCTCCCCCCGAAAGGCTCTGCATCAGCCTGAAAGTGGAATTCGCCTCAGATAGCGCCCGGATCGACCCGAGCTACTACGAGCAGGTGAACGTCGTCGGGGAATACCTGAAGAAGTACCCGACCACGACCGCAGTCATTGAAGGTCACACCGACAGCCTCGGGTCCGCACAGCAGAACCAGCGTCTCTCCCAGCAGCGTGCCGACAGCGTCGTGAACTACCTGATGGAGAAATATGGCATCGAAGGCAGCCGTATTTCCGGCAAAGGGTACGGAGCAACCAGGCGCATCGCTTATAACAACACGGCTGAAGGTCGCCAGCAGAACAGAAGGATTAACGCCATCATTGACTGTGTCCTTAAGAAATAGTCGGTAAGTAGCTGGGCAGGTAAGTAGGTAATTGATTAAATTAAAGCAATAAGGGCGTGCCTCGGCGCGCCCTTATTGCGTTTTATTATTGGGGCACTGCAGTCGGGTTAAAGGCTTGGTAGTGTGTGGTCCCCCCTGTGCAGCAGGGGGGAAGGCTCGCGTAGCGAGACAGGGGGGTCTTTAGCCCCGGCAAAACACGTCTTTGCGACCGGCAAAAAAGCTCGTGGGCTGGCCCTTTCAGTGGCTGTAACGTAGGGGGCGAATCTCGTATTCGCCCGCTTTTGACTCAGTTGTGGTGCAGTTGGCAACGGAAACCGGGCGAACCCAAGGTTCGCCCCTACGGGATTAGTGACCAAGTGTCGACCTGGATCGTTGTGCAAGGAACTAACCGGAAGCTACTGCCTTGAAAGGGGGGAAGGACGAGTCGCCAGCTTTTGTGGAGATGGTATAAAAACAACACCAAGCCCTAACAGTGCCATTTCATAGGGGGGACAGAACATGTCCTTGCACCTATCCTAACGTAAACGGCAACGCCTGGTGTCAAGGGGAGGGCGGGGTGAGGGGGCACTGCAATTAAGTTAACGATCCCGTCTGGCCTAAACTCTCCCTCCCCCCTTGCGGGGGAGGGGCGGGGTGAGGGGGAAGGTGCCATATTTTGAGGCGTTGGCATCTTCACCATCCCCCTAGCCCCTCCCGTCAATGGAAGGGGGCCTTAACTTAATGTGCTGTGGGTGAGGGGGGCGTGTGCTTTTTTGAGGAGTTGGGGTCTTGTACCTTTTACTCAGAGCCCGTGGCGGGTGGAAGGATTGCTTTAAAGGGGTTAAAGCCGTATGGCCGATGTTATTCCAGCAGTCCGTATCCGAAAATCTTATAGTTGTTGAGCTTGTGCTTGAGGTTTGCCGAGGCTTTGAGTGTCCCTGCGTCGATTCTCCTCAAGGCGTCCTCGGTGAGGGCAAGAAATTCTACATAATCATCGTCGTTAAATGTTTTTTTCGCCGCCCGGATATAGGCAGCGACCGATTTGAAATAATATTTTTTTTGTGGTATCTCCGGCTTGTACTGCTGCCGTGCCTGTTTGGCAGTTGGCTGCGCAGCCGAGGTTGCCGTAGCCGCTGCGGTTGACTGCTGTACAGGCTGGGTCGGCGGAGACAACGGATTGCGGCTGTCGAGCCGGGTCCCCGGGTTATAGATGTTGGAAGCCGGGTTATTGGTCTGCGTGGCCGGGTTGGACATGTTGCCCGCTGGGTTATTGATCGTGCTTGCCGGGTTTTCTATGACATACATCGCCGCCCTGGCAGCTGCGGATGCTGTCAGGCAAAGTGCCAAGGCTATCATGACAGTCAGTCGTCTCATTGTTGTGCCCTCCTTTTTTAATCATCCAAGTTTTGATCTCAAAAACACTCCCACCTTGCAAGGTGCAGGGGCATCGCTGGTTAGTGAAGGAACAAGACCGGGACTGGATCTGGCAGTATCCCCCCTGTGGAACAGGGGGGAAGGCTCGCGTAGCGAGACAGGGGGGTATTTAGCCTAGGCAAAACACCCCCCTGCCTCTCTAACGATCGGCTTCCCCCCCTATTCCATAGGGGGGACAAAACACCGCATTTACAGCGAGTATTCCTTAACCTAACGGCAGTGTCTTGGCGGGGGAGGGACGGGGCCTTTGTACCTGCTCCCGGTGCGCAATGCGCACTATTTCCTTCGCGATGTCCTCCGGGGAAAGGATGAAATCTATGCACCCGCTCTCAATCGCGCTTTCAGGCATGTCCGACTGGCCGGCGGTGGAGAGCTTCTGGGCAATGGTGATGCCTCCCACTTCTTTTATGCCGCAAAGCGCCGCGGCCCCGTCTCCGTCAAAGCCTGAGACAATGACCGCAATGAGTTTGCCGTCCCAGTTTTCGGTCAGGGAACGCAGAAAAACGGTTATGACATCGGGCCATCCCCTGGGCTTTGATATCGGCTTGAGGCGGAACTCACCCTTGAGTACATGCAGGTCGCGCTTTTCCGGGATGATGAAGACGTGGTTGGGCTCGATGAGCAGCTTTTCGGTAATCAGCTCAACCGGCATTTTGGTGTAGTGCGGGAGGATCTCGTGGAGATAGGTGGCTACCGTTCTCAGGTGATTGACGATGACAATGGCGACGCCCATATCGGGCGGCAGATGCTTCAGCAAACGGATATAGGCGTCCAGACCTCCTGCCGAGCCGCCGACACACACCACGGGAAAATCTTTAACCATACTGGCAGAATCCTTCATGGTTCTTGATTCCTTTTAGCTGTTTGTATTACTTCCAGTATGATCTTTTTGATATATCCGTCAAGAGAGGAGGTCAGGCGAGATTTCCGCCTAACCTCCCTTGGCAAAGGGTGCAGCCGCCGCTTTTCTTAGCCGGTGGCTTTCCCTCAGCTTCGCCCTGGTCTCCTCGGAAACCGAGAAGCCCTTGCTGCGAGTAGCTGCTCTGCCCCTCATTCTGTCAGAGAGCCGCTGTCTGGTCTCCTGGGATACCTCGTGAAGGCAGCCGCAACTCCCCGACTTTCCGCTCAGCAGGTTGTCCTGGCGCACTTCTTTCTCTGACCCGCAGGAGCAGCGGCAGGTCCAGAACTTGCTGTGATTGGCCCCCGCGGTCCTGGGACCCGCAATGACTGTCCACTTGTTGAAGCTCTGTCCCGTATGGATGCGCTCTAAGTTCATGGCGGTCTCCTTCAACACCCGTAGCCTAAAACGAGGCTAGCTTTTGAATCTGTCCCGATTGCTCATGGTGGTATCCTGCACTACCTGCTGCGTGCAGTCGTCCTTTTCCTGCGACCAGTTGTGGCTGTTTTTGTCCGCTTCGCCCGTCATTCTCCTGGCCTGGAGCGAGATGGCATGCACCTTTTGCGAGTTCATACCGGGGATTCTCCCCAATCCGCTTATATTGGCCGCTGCAACCTTGGCTATCGTGTCATAGCTCGATTCCACCAAGCGGTGCGACAGTACCTGCCCGATACCCTTGAGCTGCTGCAGTTCCTTCATCTGGCTTTTCATGGCTTTCTCCTTTGAGTACTTCGTTTGAGTTGTCGTTGCGAAACCGTTTGGTCCTGCCAGCTTCGGCCTAGAATCGCCCGGACACTATCAGGATGATCACGATCAGGAGGACCAGGCCCATCCCGCCGCTCGGGTAGTAACCCCACTGCCGGCTGTGGGGCCAGGTCGGAAGGGCACCCAGTAACATCAGCACCAGTACGATGATCAAAATAGTACCTAACATCTTGTTTCTCCTTTTAGCCGCGAGGTTCGGTTCGGCGTATGCTTTCAGATGGCTGTGTCTTGCTACTTAAACGTGAAGGTCGATTGCCCGCATTGGATTAGTGCCGAATTACCGGACGCCGGGCTAAAGCCTATTCTGTTACCATCATAGTAAGCAATGAGAGTGCCAGAACTATTGGTATGCTGAAGTGGGTGTAACTGTCTGATTGCCAAGGGTTTGATGGGAGATCTGCGGAGAAGATTGCCAGGGTTGTTGCAAGTAGCCGTCACATGTGGCAGTGCCCGCCACATGTGACGGAGTGAACAGGCCCGTCTTTTATCAATCACGGTCCTCCCCAGGTAGAGACGCATTGCATGCGTCTCAGCGCTGCCGCCATCAGGTTGATCCAGGCGTGACCGGGTGAAGGAGACGCATGCAGCCAATACCCAGTTCAGTTTGATTCGGCGCACCATCTTTTGTATGTAGGTTCGCAAGTGGCACGCTGAATCTTAAACTGCACCAAATACTGGGTAGAGACGCATTGCATGCGTCTCAGCGCTGTTGCCATCAAGTTGAACCAGGCCTGATCAGGAGAATGAGACGCATGCAATGCGTCTCTACGGGGTGGGCTTGAGCAGTCCCAAAACTCCCCTCAGCGGGATGAAGATCCAGTCGGGACGGTTGTTCAACTCGTAGCCCAGCTCGTAGATCGCCTTGTCGAGCAGGTAGGTCCGCAGCATGACCTCCGCCTCCGCAGCAAGCGCAGGGAGGATCCCCGAGCCGGCGAGGCTCGCCTGATAGGAGTCGAGGAAGACCCCGGAGTGGTGCAGGTACCACGCCTGCGCCCAGGGGCCGAGGTACGGGACGTCCTCCACCCGCACCTGCCCGCCCTGCAGGAACACAGCATACGCCGCGTAGTAAAAGGAACGCATCATCCCCGCCACGTCCCTCAGCGGTGACTGTTTTATCCTCCTCTCGCTGAGCGACTTGACCGGTTCCCCCTCGAAATCAATCAGGATGAAATCGTTGCCGGTGTAGAGCACCTGGCCCAGGTGATAGTCGCCATGGACCCGCGTTTTCCAGGCCGAGAACTTGGCCTCGGTGAAACGGTGCAGCAGCGCCATGATGTCGGCCTCGCGGCCCAGCAGGTCTGCCGCTTCGGGCTGCAGTTCCTTCGGGAGCCCGGCGAGGTTCCTGCCCAGAAGCTGCAGGGTCTTTTTGGCGCGACTGCGCATGGACTGGTAGACCGAGCGCTGGTACAGGAGGGTGAAGGGCTCAGGGGCGAAGGCGGGGTCGTCCTTTCCGGAGTAAAGCGCCAGGTGAAATTCCGCAGTACGCTTGCCGAGGAGCGCCACCATCTCCGAGTAGTACCCCTGCATGAAACCGGTCAGATCGGTCGGAAGGGGAGGGGCTTCGCTTGCCGGCGGCCCGGCGCCTTCCGGTCGCACTGCGACCTTGAGCTCTTCGCGGTGCGCCAGCGCCCGCTCGAAAAACCGGGTCACCTCGTTCAGGGTGAAGCTCCAGGCATCCCCCTGGCTCGGGACGAACCCTTGCAAAAGTGCGACGGCGAAGGGTTCCTCCCCGGCGCGCCGGTATTCCAGCACTCCGGCAAGGGGGGCCACCTGATGGAAACCGGTCTTTTCGCTTAAGAACCTGCCGACCTCGGCCTCGGGGTGGACTCCCTGCTCCAGGCGCCGGTACAGCTTGAGAAAGAAGGTGCTGGCGAAAAGGACCGCGGAGTTGCTTTGCTCGCTCTTTCCGAGCTGCGAGGCCAGGGGGAGGGTCTTATCCCCCAAAAGGGCAGCAAAACCTGGCGCGGGCCTGCCGTGCAGCCCCTCCAGTTCGGCGCGCGACCTTTTTCTCCGGGTGATGGCAGCGAAGAGGAACTGCCGGAACTCCGCATTGTAAAGGCCGTCGTAGAGCACCCCCGGTTTGCCGTCCAGCGTGACGGCGCAAACGATCCCCCAGGGGAATTCCTTCCCCAGCGCATCCCCTCCGGCATCGAGCGCCAGGAAGTGCAGCGGCAGCAGGTAGGTTTCCGTACTCCCCTCGGTGTAGCTCACCTCCAGGAACGCGAGGACCGCTTCCGAATCGTTTATCGGGACCGGCATGGTCTCGACCAGGTCGATCTGCGCTATAGTCCGGCTCTTTCCCTGGAACCAGCGGGTCTTTTTCAGGTAGGCCGGGAGGATGGACTGCTCGAGCTGGCGCAGGCCGGCGCCTTTCAGGGTGTTGGTCCAGGGGGCCGCCAGGGAAAGCCCGTGAGCCGGGCTGCCCGACGCCTCGACGCCACTCCCTGTCGCGTCCCCCACCAGCATCAGGTGGTAGCCGTAGGGGCCGACAATGATCAGGTAGGGTGAGTCCTTCACCACCGGGAACCTGGTGCGGCCGATGATGTCCTCGAGAACGTGCCCGCTAAAGCGTGGATGGTTGATTTCCACGTACTGGGAGGTGCGGGACAGATTTACCAGCACGAGGATGGTTTCGTTCTCGAAGCTCCTGACGAAAGCCAGAATCCTCGGGTTGTCTAGGGTGAGAAACTCCAGGCTCCCCCAGCCGAAGGCCCGGTAGTGCTTCCTCAGATCGATGAGACGCTTCATCCACCAAAGAAGCGATGAAGGGCTCTTGGCCTGGTTCTCGACGTTCAGTGCCTCGAAGTGGTACTCGGGGTCGATGACCACCGGGAGGTAGAGCCTTTGCGGGTTGCAGCTGGAAAAACCGGCGTTTCGGTCCGGGCTCCACTGCATCGGCGTGCGTACCCCGTTGCGGTCGCCCAGGTAGAAGTTGTCCCCCATGCCGATCTCGTCGCCGTAATAAAGGATCGGGGTGCCGGGGAGGGTGAAGAGCAGCACGTTCATCAGCTCGATCTTGCGCCGGTCGTTTCCCATCAGGGGGGCGAGGCGGCGCCGGATCCCGAGGTTGATGCGGGCCCGGGGGTCGGAGGCGTAGATGCGGTACATATAGTCGCGCTCCTCGTCGGTCACCATCTCCAGGGTCAGCTCGTCGTGGTTGCGCAGGAAAAGCGCCCATTGGCACTCAGGCGGGATGGCGGGGGTCTGCTGCAGGATGTTCACGATCGGGAAGGAGTCCTCCATCTGCAGGGCCATGAACATGCGGGGCATGAGCGGGAAATGGAACGCCATCTGGCAGGCGGCGCCGCCCCCGAAATAGGAGGCGGCGTCCTCGGGCCACTGGTTCGCCTCCGCCAGGAGCATCCGGTCAGGATAGTTCTGATCGATGTAGGCGCGCAGGCTCTTTAAAAACTCGTAGGTCTCCGGAAGGTTCTCGCAGTTGGTCCCCTCGCGCTCGTAGAGATAGGGGACCGCGTCGAGCCGCAGGCCGTCGACCCCCATGCCGAGCCAGAAGTCGATGATCTTGAACATCTCCCGGTGCACGCGCGGGTTGTCGAAGTTGAGGTCGGGCTGGTGAGAAAAGAAGCGGTGCCAGTAGTAGGCCTTGGCGACCGGGTCGCGGGACCAGTTGGAGGTCTCGAAGTCCTTGAAGATGATCCGGGCGTCGGGGAACTTGTCCGGGGTGTCGCTCCAGAGGTAAAAGTCGCGCCAGGGTGAGCCCGGCTTCGCGCGGCGCGCCCTCTGGAACCAGGGGTGCTGGTCGGAGGTGTGGTTCAGCACCAGTTCGGTGATGACGCGCATCCCGAGGGCGTGTGCCCCGTGCAGGAAATCCTGAAAATCCCTCAGTGTCCCGTAGTCCGGATGGATGCCGCGGTAGTCGGCGATGTCGTAACCGTCATCGCGCAGCGGCGAGGGGTAAAAGGGCAGCAGCCAGATAGCCGTCACACCGAGGTCGCGCAGGTAGGGGAGCTTACTCGCCAGGCCGCGGAAGTCGCCGATTCCGTCGGCGTTGGAGTCGCAAAAGCTCTTGATGTGGACCTCGTAGATGACGGCGTCCTTGTACCAGAGCGGGTTTGGGGCTGGGTCGGCCGGGCCGGTAGCGGCCTTCTGGGGGTAGGGCGAGGCGGCATTGGAGAGGGCGGCAGTCTGGGCCCCTTCGGCTGCGACACCTTTCCCCCGGGCCATTTGCGCCGCGGCCGCCTCGGCTGTTGGCGCCGGATCCACTTCCGTTGGGGGCGGGGCCGGGAGGATGGGGAGTTTTTCAGGTAGCAGCGGCTTTTTATCGATTTTGGTTGTCATGGCTTTTTTGCCTTATAGTGCGGCGTTGTCAGGACCGGTTAAGTGTTGGGATATCTCCCCAGTCAGAAAAAACATTCAGCTTTAACAGTGCCATTACATTGGGACAAAAAACACCCTTCTCACAAGTAATAGTCGAAGTCGGTCTCGCGGCGCAGCTGGCTGCGGACCTTGAGTATGCGCGCCGGCGCGCGGGCCGGGTCGAGGTCCAGGAAGTTCCAGGCCCCCTGCCAGATGAAATTCTCCCCGGTCAGCAGGTCCTGCACCAGGTAGGATTGCCCCGGATCGATCCCGAACTTCTCGAGCGGGACCTTTATCCTCGCCCTGTGGGCGTGGAAGGGGTCCAGGTTGACCGCCACCAGGACGCTCCCCCCTTCGCGGGCAGTCTTGCCGTAGAAAATGACGCTCTCGCAGTCAGACTGGTAAAACTCCAGGTTGTTGGTCTCCTGCAGCGCTCCGTTTTCCCGGCGCACCCGGTTCAAGGTGGCGATGAACGGCCTCAGGTTGCCCGGTGCTTCCCGGTCCCAGGAGCGGATTTCGTATTTCTCCGAGTGCTGGTACTCCTCGCTGTCCGGTTCCGCTGCGCCGATGCAGAGCTCGAAGGGGGGACCGTAGATCCCGTAGCTCGAGGAGAGGGTGGCCGCCAGCACCAGCCTGATCAGGAAGGCGGGCCTGCCACCGACCTGGAGAAACTGGGTCAGGATGTCCGGGGTGTTGGGCCAAAAGTTGGGACGCAGGTACTCGCGCGCCTCGGGTCCGGTGATCTCCAACATGTACGAGATCAGTTCCTGCTTGCTGGTGCGCCAGGCGAAGTAGCTGTAGGACTGATTAAAGCCGAGCTTGGCGAGCCAACCCATGACCTTTGGCCTGGTGAAGGCCTCGGCCAGGAAGATGACGTCGGGAGATTTTCTTTTCGCTTCTCCGATAAGCCACTGCCAGAAGGCAAACGGCTTGGTGTGGGGGTTATCCACCCGGAAGATCAGGACCCCCTGGTCCATCCAGTAGCATACCACGCTTCTCAGTTCCTCCCAAAGCTCGCGAAATCCGTCACTCTCGAAGTCGAAGGGGATGATGTCCTGGTATTTTTTGGGCGGATTCTCGGCATACTGGACCGTGCCGTCCGGTCTCCAGAGGAACCATTCCGGGTGCTCCTTGAGGTAGGGGTGGTCGGGTGAACACTGGAAGGCGAGGTCCAGCGCGATCTCGATCCCGAGCTTCCCCGCCTCACGGACCAGGAGCCGGAAATCGCTGAGGCTTCCCAGTTCCGGATGAATCGACTTGTGGCCACCTTTATCCGAGCCGATCGCCCAGGGGCTTCCCGGCTCGCCCGGCCGTGCCTGGGGTGCGTTGCCCTTTCCCTTTCTCTGGGTAAAGCCGATCGGGTGAATCGGCGGCAGGTACAGCACGTCGAAACCCATTTGGGAAATTTCCGGCAACAGAGCCAGGCAATCGGAGAAGTTGCCGTGGCGCCCGGACGAACCGCAGGAGCGGGGGAAAAGCTCGTACCAGCTGCTGAAAAGCGCCTTTTTCCGGTCAACGCTGACGCAAAGCTCCTGGTGATAGCGGCTGGCGTGGGCGCTGCCGGTCGCGCGAAAGAGGGCCGCCAGAGCCGGGTCAGTCCCGATGGCAAAGGCCAGGCGCTGGGTGGGGGCCTTTTTGAGCTCGGCAGCCGCAGCGCGCAGGCTTACGGCGCCCGGGGCCGGAGCGTCCTGCGCCGCTTCCTCCAGCAGCGCCACGCCGATCAGGATCTCGACGCTTACGTCCAGGCCCGCGTCATGCTTTTTACCAAGGTCCTTTTGCCAGGTGGCGAAGTGGTCGAGCCAGCCTGCGACCGTGTAGAGATAGAGGCCCGGTTTCTCGAGCAGGAAGGCGGCCTGCCAGCGGTCGTTTCCCAGCGGCTGCATGGGGATTTCCTGCCAGGTCTGCTCGGTTTGGGAGCGAAAGAGCAGCACGGCGGCCACCTCGTCGTGGCCGTCACCGAAGACGTCAGCCTGGACCACCAGCTCCTCTCCGGCCACCCGCTGCACCGGAAACCGGCCGCTTTCCACCTGCGGGCTTAGTGACGCTATGACTATGCGTTCTCTGGTTAGCATGGGGGACTCCTTAGGTGAGACAATTACATGATTTAAAGGACTACAGGGACAACAGGGACAGCAAGGACAACAAGGACAACAAAAAGGGCAATAAGTACCTAAAGGACAAAAAATGCTGGCTCTTGTTGGCACCGGTTTTTAGCTTGGAAACCTCGCACCGGTTCCCCTCTCCCTCCTTCGCCGTAGGCTTCGGCGGACAGGCCCGGAGGGGGAGGGACAGGGAGGGGGCAGCCGCGGCTACCCCCCTCCCGGCCGCCCCCCTCCCGGCCTCCCCCCTCCGGGAGGAGGAGAGTTTGAGAGAAGGTGTAACTGCTTTTTGTAGGGGCACCCCTTGCGGGTGCCCACTTGAGGAAAGGTACCCCTCCCGGGGTGCCGCCCTTAAACCTGCTCCAGCAGGGCAACGGGCGCGCTGGTGAAAATCTGCGCCAGGGAAATCCCTGCCACCCCCTCGCGCTCCTCGCTCTCCAAAGACTCCCCGGTGATGACGTTCCGATAATGTCCCGCTCCACCTTCGGGCAGCTTGAGGAAGGTGTCCAGCCAGGCCCGCTCGCCTAAAGGCGCCTGACCAAGCTCGGGCGCGAGGCCCGCCAGCAACCTCGGAACGACCGCAATAACGACCTTTCCCGCTCCTTTGCGCGCGAAGGCGCAGAGATTCCTTCCCCTGGAGCCCGACGCCTCCAGCGGCAGATACTCCCCATGTTCGAAGAGTTCCCGGTTTCCCTTGCGATAGTTCAATACCCTGAAGATGAGGTAGAGCTTTATCCGACCATCCTCCCGACTATTCAGCAGTTCCCCGAAAAGCCTCGCCGGTCCGATCTCCACCTCGCGCGCTTTCATTGCCGCCAGTGCCGCTCTCCTCACCTGATAATCCACCTGCCCGCGGTTGTCCGGGTCGACCAGGGTGAAATCCCAAAGCTCGGTCCCCTGGTAGAAATCGGGCACGCCGGGTGACACCATCTTCAAAAGGACCTGGGAGAGCGAGTTGAAAATGCCGAAGTGGGCAACCAATCTCTGAAAGGGTACGAAGTCGGCGAGAAAGGCGTTGCCGGGCCCCGGGGTCAAAATCGCATCCACGAAGGAGCTCAAGCTGGCCTCGTAGGCGGCGTTGGGGCTGTTCCAGCTGGTGTTCACCTTGGCTTCCCGTACCGCCTTGGTCAGGTACTCCCTGATCCGGGTGCGAAAAACCTCCTGAGCTGCGGGGTCTTGTGCACCAAAGGGCCAGGCGCCCAGCAGGGTCTGATACAGCAGGTATTCCTCGTTTCGGTCCGGGACCGTCTGGCCCTCGAGAAGCACCAGCCTCTTCTTGTTGAGACGGCTCCATTTCAACAAAGATTTCTGCCAGCGCTCCGGGATCTCGGAGAGGGAGTCGACCCGCGCCCGCAGATCCTCGCCGCGCTTGGAGTCGTGGGTGGCAGTGGCGATCATGGCGTGGGGAAAGCTCTTCACCCGTTCCAGGTTCTGCCCGTGAAAGGCTTCCAGGGAGGTGCCGAAGCGACCCGGCGTCCCGCCTACATCGTTGAGCGACACCAGGCGGTTGTAGATGTAGAAGGCCGTGTCCTCCAGCCCCTTGGCCATGACCGGGCCGGTCAGTTGCTGGAAGCGCATGGCAAAATTGAGCCAGGCCGTGGCGTCGCTCTCCCGCGCCTTTTCGGGGAGCCTGAGTAGCAGCACGTCGCGCAGGAAATCGAAGATGGAGGCGTTCATGGCGGGGTTCTTCCGCTTGGCCCTGGCAACCGTGGCCTCGACATACTGGATATCTATCTCGCGCACCGCCGTCGGATCCACATAGGTGCGGTACACGGGAAAGAGCGCGATCACCTCGCTTAGGGCGCGGGTCAGGCTGTTCAGGGTAAAGTCGCGGGTGAGGCGGTCCCGCTCGGAGAGGGTGTTCAGGTGGTGGCCGAGCATGTTGAGTTCCCCGGAGAGGGAGACCTGCATCACGAGCTTCTTCTTCTGGTAGACGAGCTCGGCGAAGTCGGTGTCATGGCCCAGGAACCGGCTGTAGATGCGGTCGAAGGCCTTGGCGTTTTCCGTCTCCATCAGCACCCCGTTCACCTGGTTCGCGAAGTCGTACCCGGTGCTGCCGAATACCGGCCACTCCCGCGGCAACTGCTCGCCCTTCATCAGGATCTTTTCGCAGACAGCGTAGAAGGGGCGGTAGGTCGGATTTTGCTGCAAGGCCGCGGCATACTCCGCGCTTTTGTCCCCCCTATGCAATAGGGGGGAAGCCGAACGTAGAGAGGCAGGGGGGGCTTCGGGCAGGGCGGGCAACCCCCCTGTCTCGCTGCGCGAGCCTTCCCCCCTGTTTCTCAGGGGGGACACTGCTTCGACTTCCTCCCTCCCCTTCAAGGGGAGGGGCGGGGTGGGGATGGGGGAGTCAATCTCCGGCTTTCCGGCCGGCGCCGCCCCCCCACCCGCCGTCCCGGTGAGCTGCTGGTAGCACCCCTCCTGCAACTGGCGCAGGTAGGAGAGGGGATCGTAGAGCCCGTCCACGTGGTCCAGCCTCACCCCGGTGACCTTCTTTTCGCCGATCAGACGCAGCAGCAGTGTGTGGGTCTGCGCAAAAACGGCCGGGTCCTCCATCCTGATGGCGGCGAGCCCGTTGATGTCGAAAAACCTGCGGTAGTTGATCTCCTCGGTCGCCACCCTCCAGTAGGACAGGCGGTAGACCTGCTGCTGCAAAAGGGCGTCGAGCAGGTCGAAGCTGCGCGGCTCCCCGGCGCTGCCGTTGAAAAGAGCCACGTTCTCCCCGATGAATCCCGCGATTTCCGGGCTTTCCAGGCAGAGCTTGGCCAGGCGCTTCTTGACGATTTCCTTCTCGCGCTGGCGCTCCCCCTGCTTCTCCAGGTCCTGCTCCCCGGGGCCTGGGAGATGCTCCAGCGAGGTGGTGATGCTCAAGAGCTCCAAAAGGGGCGGGGCGTCGGCGCTGAAAAGTTCCTGCAGCCGCTCCGGGCGAAGCCCGAGGATGCGCAGGGTGCTTTTGGGTTCCAAAGGTATCAATACCCCGGAACAGTCGACCCTGAAGCACCCGTCCAAATAGGAGAGGCGCAGTTCCCCCTTTTCCAGCACCCGGCCGTACTGGTCCCCGAGAAAGGGAAGCAGCACCTTTCCGGTCAGCTCCTTTTTGACCGGGTTCCAGTCGATGTCGAAGAAGTGCGCGTAGGCGGAACTGCGGCCGTTTTCCAGTACGTCCATCCACCAAAGGTTCTCCGCGCTCTCGATGCACATGTGGTTCGGCACGAAATCGAGGATGTGTCCCATGCCGAGGCGCTGCAGCTCATCGACCATCCCCTGGAAGCTGCTCTCGGAGCCGATTTCACGGTTGAGCACCGTCTGGTTCACGATGTCGTAGCCGTGCAGGCTTCCCGCCTTGGCTTGCAGGTAGGAGGAGGCGTACAGGTCGCTGATGCCGAGCTCGCAGAGGTAGCCAGCTATCTGCCGGGCAGCATCGAAGCTGAAACCTGCGTTGAACTGCAGCCGGTAGGTCGCGCCCGGTATCCGCGCACGTGGATTGGTGTCCTGGTTCATCGTCTGCTCCGTGTTACGAAAAAAGCTGTTTCCACCGCCAGGCGGTGCCGTTTGGTGATGGTTTTCCCCGACTAACCAACCTTCGTAGATACTCTCCCTCGCCCCCCCGGGAGAGGGCAGGGGTGAGGGAGCTGCCATCTGCGCTTCCACTGGTGTCTCTCAAGTCAGAATCTTGGCCGACTGCCCGGGGCTCCAGCTGCTGCTTCGTGGCTCCTCCCTCACCCGGCCTCCGGCCACCCTCTCCCGGAGGGCGAGGGTTTTTCAGGGGTTCCCAGATAGAGGGGGGAAGGCGTTACTCCTGCAGTACGGCATCCAGGTCGAAATGGAACTGCTCGCCCAGTTTCCTGAAAGCTTCCAGCCAGGCGCTCGCTCCTTCTTCTCCCTTTTTCTCTCTTGCGAGATAGTCGCGATAGACCGTTTTCGCCATCAGGTAGTAATCGTTTTGTATCTGCCAGAGTTCCAGCTCAACCGGCGTGGTCTTCAGGAGCTCCATGAACTGGTCAATCTTCGTCATGAGCTTCAGGTCGCCAGGCTCGCGCGACAGCCCGCGCATGAGATCCTGCAGCTGTCCCCTCATGAAGAATTCGGTGTCGGGCTGATCCATTCCTACCTGCCATTTCCCGATCTGGTCGACGATCCTCGGCACCTCGTCGCCATCGATCTCCTCACGGGTGAAAGCGTGCTTCAGCGCGGCGTTCAAGGCCGGCTGCGCGGCGATCAGGAACGCCTTCGGCACGGGCATCCCGGTCTGCTGGATGAACTCCATGAGTGCCCGGCCATGCTCGAAAAGGCTCTGGTACGCCTCGACGCTCTCCTGCATGCTCTTCTCAATGATGAGGTTCAAAATCTTGCGCTGCTCGTCACGGAAGAGGTTGCTGAGGCCGTAGCTGTGGCCGCCGAAATACTTATCCATCAGCGCTACCAGTTCCGTGAAGAGCCCCTTGTCGAAGGCCGCGCTCATCTCCTCCTTCATGGAGGCGTAGGTCGCCGCGTCGCTTAAGGGTGAGATCCCTCCCTTGAAGTCGTGGCTGCCAAAGCGCACCACGCAGAAAATCAGACGGTCGGCCTCCTCGGTTAATTCCGAGGCGACGTGGATGAGCCCCATGGCGATGGACGCTTCCTGGGCGGCGATCTTGGTGAACTCCTCCTTGGCGACCGCGTAGCAGTAGATCTGGGCGCGCTCTTCATACTCCTCGAAGAGTGAGCTGAAGGCGAAGTGGGCGCCGACCCTGAGCAGGTCGAGTCGGGTCGGGAGCACCATCTTGTGGTAAATGACGGCGCCGTCCCCATGCTCGGGAAGGTTGCTTTTTGCGGCCTCCAGAAGCTCCAGGAAGTGCTTTTCCACCTTTGGCTGCACCAGCCCCTGGGAGAGCTGCAGCGCGCGGGCAGCGTACTCGACGACCTGGACCGTTTCGATCCCCGACAGCTCGTCGAAAAACCAGCCGCAGCTCGTGAACATCAGCATGGCGTGGCGCTGCATCTCCAGAAGTTTTAGCGCGGTGATCTTCCCGACTGCATTGAGCCCTGTCAGGCCATGCTGCGCCAGGAATTTCTCTCCCTGCTCCATGTCCTGGTTCAGCACCACCTCGATGTAGGCATCTCTGGCGCCCCAGGGGTCCGGGAAGAATTCAATCCCTTTCTTCTCAAAGCAGGCCGCCAGCGAGTCCCTGAGAAAGTCCAGCGCGGCGCGCAGCGGGGCGCGCCACCCCTGGTTCCACCCGGGGTGCCCGCCCGAATTGCAGCCGCAGTCGCTGTCCCAGCGCTCCACACCGTGGCTGCAGCTCCAGGAGGTCCGTTCCCGGATCTCCACCTCGTAGCTGGGGGGCTCCAGCTCCAGGAACTCCCCGTAATTCGTGATGCGGGCCATGTCGTCGCCCTCGATGTGATTGAAGGCGGCGGCCAGCGCCATGTCGCCGAACCTCTGGTGATGGCCATAGGTCTCCCCGTCGGTCGCGATGTGAACCAGCTGCGGCCCCTCGCGCTCCTCGGAAAAGCCTGCCACCAGCCGTCCGGCCAGGGTGTCGCCGTTGGAGAGCAGGTTCTCGAAGGCGAGCGCCTGGGAGATCGGTCCGTCATAAAAAAAGAGGTTGATGGAGCGGCCGGAGGGGAGCGGGCAGAGGTAACCCCGCGACGGGTCGATTGCATTTTCGTTCCAATCCTTCGCTCCTATTTTCCGGCTGCGCGCTGCCTGGTGCGGAGCCAGGATGGTGTAGGTTATTCCCAGTTCGGCGAGGAGTTCCAGCGTCTCCAGGTCCACCGCGGTTTCGGCAAGCCACATCCCCTCCGGGAAGCGCAGGAAGCGGGACTCGAAGTCCTTGATTCCCCAGATGATCTGGGTGCGTTTGTCGCGGGAGTTGGCCAGTGGCATGATCATGTGGTTGTAGACCTGGGCGATCGCGGCGCCATGCCCCGAGCGCCAAAGGAGGCTCTGCCGGTCGGCGCTCAGGATTGCCTGGTACACCTCCGGCGCGCAGCGCTGCATCCAGGAGAGCAGGGTGGGGCCGAAGTTGAAGCTCATCTTCGCGTAGTTGCTGACGATGTCCCGCACCCTTCCGTCCCCGCTCAGTACGCGCGAGGCGGCGTTGGAGGCATAGGACTCGGCGCTGATGCGCTCGTTCCAGTCGTGGTAGGGCGCCGCGGAATCCTGAATCTCCACCGCTTCCAGCCAGGGGTTTTCCCGTGGCGGCTGGTAGAAATGGCCATGCACACATAGGTAGCGCTGCTCTGGATTTGCCATTGTGTTACTCCTCTACGCCGCTGGCATATACCAGCAGGCTGAACGGGTTGACGGGAATGAGGTGGCTCTTCTTTTCCGGAGCCACCGATAGGCACGCCGGCGCGACCTGTCCCGGCCCCCTCCAGTGCTGCTCGGAGGAGTCGAGTACTTTGGTCCAGGTTCCGGACGGGAAGTCGAGCTCGACGATCTGCTGCAGGTTGCTGAAGCTGAAGATGCAGAGGACCGCACCGCTTTCCGCGCGCCGCAGCAGCGTCATGACCCTCTGCTGCGCCAGTCCGCTTACTTCCATCCGTCCCCGGTCGAAGACCCGCAGGGCGGAGAGTTCCCGGCGCAGGGACAAAAGGCGCCGGTAAAACTGCAGGATGATGGCCTGCTCTCCCTCCCGCTCCAGTTCAAGGTTGATCTTCGATTCCAGAAAGGTCGACTCGGCGGCGGGGTCGGGGATGCCGCCCTCGCAGATGCCGGAGGCGTGCTCCAGGAGCTTCCCGCGGCGCACCGCCTCGATGAGGTCGAGGTCGGAATGGCTCACGAAATAATGAAAGGGGGCCTGCTCCCCGTATTCTTCGCCCATGAAGAGCAGCGGCAGGTAGGGGGAGAGCAGTACGACGCCGGCCGCCAGCAGGAGTTTTTCCAGCGGTTGCGTGGCGCAGAGCCGGTCGCCCCCCTTCCGGTTGCCGATCTGGTCGTGATTTTGCGAGAAGACCACGAACTGACTGGTGGGGCGGCTCCCCGAGGGGGCGCCGTGGCGACGGCGTCGGAAGTTGGAGTACTCGCCGGTGTAGACGAACCCTTCCGAGTAGGCTTTGACGAGCTGGGAGAACTGACCGAAGTCCTCGTAGTAACCGGACCTTTCGCCGGTCAAAAGGGTGCGCAGCGCATGGTGGAAGTTGTCGCACCACTGGGCGTCGAGGGCGTAGCCGCCGAGCTGCTGCGGCTCGATCAGGCGGACGTCGTTGGTGTCGTTTTCGGCGAAGAGCTGGAGCTGCCTCCCCAAAACGGCCTGGGCGCCGTGCACGGTTTCGCCGAGTTGCCGCAGGAAGTGCCGGGCGCCTTGGTCCAGGATCCAATCGACCGCATCCAGGCGCAGCGCGTCCAGGTGGAATTCCTGTATCCAGTAGAGGGCGTTGCCGAGGAAAAAATCGCGCACCCGGTCGGAGTCGGGGCCGTCGAAGTTCATGGCCCGCCCCCAGGGGGTGTGGTACTTGTCGGTAAAATAGCCGCCGAACTCGCCTAAGTGGTTTCCCTCCGGGCCGAAGTGGTTGTAGACCACGTCGAGGATGACAGCGAGCCCCTTTCTGTGGCAGGCGTCGACCAGACGCTTCAGCTCGCCCGGTCCGCCGTAGCTATTTTGCGGAGCGAAAAGGTTCACCCCGTCGTAGCCCCAGTTGCGGCTTCCCGGGAACTGGGACACCGGCATCAGCTCGACCGCGGTCACCCCCAGTTCCAGCAGATAGTCCAGGTGGGGGATGGCGCCCTCGAAGGTCCCCTGCCGGCTGAAGGTGCCGACGTGGAGCTCGTAGATCACGTAGCGCTCCAGGGGGATGCCGCCCCAGGCGCCGTCCAGCCAGTCGAAGAGGCGTGGGTCGACGATCTGCGAGGCTCCGTGGACGCCGTCGGGCTGGAAACGCGAAACGGGGTCCGGGCGCAGCGGCCCGTCGTCGAGCTGGTAGAAGTAGCGGTCCCCGTCGCCGGCGCCCTGGATCGATCCCGAGAAGTAACCGTTCTCCTCCTCCGTCAGGGGGACCGTTCCGGCTGCCTCCCCGGTAACGAGGTGAAGCGCCACGGCCTGGGCCTTGGGAGCCCAGACCCGGAAGCGTGTGGCTCCGTCCGGGCCGGGGTTCGCGCCATGATCGTGCTGCCAGTCTGTCATGCTCATAAGCCACCTTTAGCTCTTCCGTCGTGTGTTAACCCGAAAACATGTACCGGGTAGGCACGCAATCCGCAACTAACGTGCCAGATCAGGCCGGCCGGCGGCAGCTGCGCAAGGGGCTGATTGTGCAGGGGAAAAGGAGGGTAGTGCGTGCGGCCCGGCGCATTGTGGCTGAGGCGAGCCGTCAGGTTTGACGTAACCGTCATATGCGACAGGTTGCGGGGACCACCTCAGCATCGTTCCTAACGCTCCCGCGTGGGAAGGGAAAACCCCGGACCTTCCCGCGTACGACACCGAAGGCGAGGACGCGAGCATTACCGGATGCATTTCCGGGCGGGATTCAGGCCCAGGGAAAACCGGGACGCAGGAGCGTCCCAGGATGCATTCCCACGCAGGAGCGTGGGAACGATAAAGCTGCGGCAGATCGGCACCGACCAGATGGTCTTATGCTGTTATTCAAGGGGGCATAATTGCCTGAGGGCGCTTAGAGTTGCGTTCAAAAGGGCATCTCTGCGTGAGGTCGCTTAGTGATGTCGTTTAAGAGGGCATGATTGCGTGAGGTCGTTTAGTGATGTCGTTCAAGAGGGCATGATTGCGTGAGGTCGCTTAGTGATGTCGTTTAAGAGGGCATCTCTGCGTGAGGTCGTTTAGTGATGTCGTTTAAGAGGGCATCTCTGCGTGAGGTCGCTTAGTGATGTCGTTTAAGAGGGCATGATTGCATGAGGTTTCCTTTTTGAGGCAAGGGGCCTTTGTGGCTCCCCAGCCCTCTCCCGCCTTCAGCGTAGGCTTCGATGTGCCGGCCTGGAGGGGGAGGGACGCTCGCCGTAGATTGCCCGTCATTAATAGCAGATATGTTAAATGTAGAGGAATAACCCGCGTACCTTTCCACCCCGGCAACAATAACCTCATTGTTTAACTCAGTCATATCAGCCGACTCCAGTGTTAATGCCTTCCGGTTCTGTCTTGGCGCGTTAGTTGCTGATAACGTCATGACAGAAAATGATCCAGCCACTATCTAGTTGCCTTCAGCGACAAATCTTTTGCTGTACGAAAAGTAGCTTAAGAGTGTCACCCCTCTGGCTTTGCTGGAGGATCCTTTGGCTGGATTTTCAGCGGTGTTTCCTAAAACTTGGTATGAAAAGGAGAGAGTCACATGGTGAAGAAAATTTTGGCAGGTCTATTCGGGGTGTTGTTGAGCAGCAGTCTCGCTTTCGCAACACCGATCACCGGTTCAGCCTCAGTTGGAGCAGCTTCGGCTACCCTCAACGGCGCTTCGAACCTTTTGACGGCAACCTTAATCACGCCTGAGTCGGAATTCCTCGGTAAAGGCCTCGTCGACTATTCCCCCATTGTCCCGTTCACCCTCATTTCCAATTCGGGGCTCAACCTGGCCGATATTGCCGGCTATTCCTGGGCGAGCGCCGACGGCTCCTGGGTCACCAGCAGCTTCAGCATCCTCACCCATACCGCTTCCAATCTGGACCTTTTCCTGATTGGCAGCTTCACTCCGACCGGTGTGCTGGGTGGCTTTGATGCCAGCGGCGCATCGGAACACATCTCCATTAATCAGACCGGCGATTCGGTTTCCTGGGCAGCCACGCTCAATTCTCCCGCTCTGGCGCCGCCCGCGGCAGTTCCGGAACCCGGTACCATGATGCTTCTGGGCGCGGGCCTATTCGGCCTCGCCATTTTCTGCAAGCGCGGCAAGAGCCTCACTACCTCTTGCAGCGCCTGATAACATAGGCCCGGCCGCTCCGGCCGGGCCATTCAACCAAGGTTAAGCTAGCTAAAGAGGAAATAAATCATGAGAAAAATGACGCTGCTGTTGTTAGTTGTGTTGACCGCCGTACTGGCCTCCTCGTTCGCCTTTGCCGGCGAGAAAAGCTTCAAGGCAAAACTTTCCCCGAAAGAGGAGATGGTGAGCCCGGCCAAGTCGAAGGCCTCGGGAGTCGCGGAATTCAAGCTCAGTAAAGACGGCAAGACCCTGAGTTACAAGCTGCGGGTCAAGAACATCATGGACGCCAACGCGGCCCACATCCACAAAGGAAAGAAAGGTGAGACCGGCGCGCCCCTGGTCGCTCTCTTCGCCGGGGAAAGAAAGGGCAAATTCAGTGGCATGCTTGCCGAGGGTACCATCACCGAGAAGGATCTCCTGGGAGATCTTCAGGGTAAGCCGCTCGACGAACTGCTCCTGCTCATCAAGGCTGAGGACGTTTATGTCAACGTCCACACCGATGCCAATGCCGAAGGCGAGATTCGCGGCCAGGTAAAGTAACTGTCAGCGGGGTTTCCGTGGCAAAGGCCAGAGAAAGTGAAGGGCGACCGGCGGCCGCCCTTCGCTTCCGCAGAAGGGATGAAACATCGACACAGCGGGATCGGGTGTTGATCAACCAAGTTAACCGAGGTTTGCCATGACATGCGAAAGGGGTCATAACCTGCTGGATGCCGAACCGCACCGCGCGGTTGCCGCGTCGCTTAACCGGCATCAGCTGCAGGTGCGGCTCCCGGCAGCCGGCAACGATACGCAGCGGCTACTCCAGGAGCTGCAGCTGCACCAGATCGAACTGGAACAGCAAAACGCCGAGCTGCGCCGGGCCAGGGATGAGCTGGAAACGGCACTTTCGCGACGTGTCGCCGCCGAGCAGGCTTCCGCAGCGTCGGAGACCCGCTATCGCAGGCTCTTTGAGGCTGCCAGGAACGGCATCCTGATTCTGGAAGCCGATACGGCACGGATAATGGACGTTAATCCTGCCCTCTGCGCCTTTCTCGGATGCCCTGCCGAGGAAATCCGGGGGCGCGAGTTGTGGGAAATCGGGATTTTTCCCGATGCGCCCACGAGCGCCGAGACGATGGGGAAGCTGAGGGCTCACGGAGAAGTCCGCCTGGAAGACCTGCAGCTTTGCGCCCGGGATGGCAGGCGGCTCGTGGTGGATTTCGTCGCCAACAGCTACCTGGTCGACCAGATTGAGGTCATCCAGTGCGACATCCGGGACGTGACCTCCCGCACCCGCGCGGAGCAGGAGCTTTTGAAAAGCGAAGAGCAGTGCCGCACCATCGTGAACAACATCAACGAGTACGTCTACTCCGTCCATTTCGAAAAGGGCGCGGTCGGTTCGATCTACCACAGCCCCAAGTGTTACGACATCACCGGCTATGCGCCCGAGGAATATCACAACGATCCCTTTTTGTGGATCACCATGGTCCATCAGGATGACCGGGAACTGGTAACCTCCTTTTTGAATAATATCTTCGCCGGTAAGTGCTGCGCGCCGATCCGGCACCGCATCAGGCACAAAAACGGCTCGGAGCGCTGGCTTTTGAACAGCTGCTCCGTGCAGATGACCGGCAGCGGGGGGATGCACACCATCTCGCGTCTGGACGGCTTCATCCTCGACATAACCGAGTTGAAGCTTGCCGAGGAAAACATCTTCTTTCTCGCCCACCACGACCCTCTCACCGGGCTTCCCAACCGCAGCACGCTGCAGGTGAGGATCGGCCAGGTGCTCTCGGTGGCCAGGAAGGCGCAAAGAAACATCGCCCTTTTGTTCCTCGACATCGACGATTTCAAGCAGATAAACGACTCCATGGGGCACGACGTGGGCGACCGGTTTCTCCAGTCGGTGGCCGGCCGCCTGAAGGACTGCACCCGTTCCTGCGACATCGTGGCCAGGCTCGGGGGGGACGAGTTCGTCATGGTGCTTTGGGATTGCGGGGCCGAGGAGGCGACCGTGGTGGCGAAGAAGATCGTTTCCGCCGGTTTCTCCATCCAGGGGAGTTCCGCCGCTGCCAACAGCAGCATCGGCATCAGCCTCTTCCCGCAAGACGGAACCGATTACCTCACCCTGGTAAAAAACGCCGACATCGCCATGTATCACGCCAAGAAAGCCGGCGGGAAGGGTTTCCAGTTCTTTACCCACAAGCTGAACGAACTGGCCCGCGAGCGCTTCACGGTGGAAAGCGAGCTGCGCCAGGCCTTGAAACAGGGGCAATTCGTGCTGCACTACCAGCCGAAGGTCAATATCGTCACCGGGAAGTCGAGCGGCATGGAGGCGCTGATCCGCTGGCAGCATCCCACCCGCGGTCTGATCCTCCCCGGTAGCTTCATCGATATCGCCGAGGAGACCGGCCTTTTGACCCCGATAAGCCAGTGGACCATCCTGGCCGTCTGCCGGCAGATCCGGCTTTGGCAGCAGCAGGGAGTAGGTGAGCTTTCGGTGGCCATCAACCTCTCCGCCAGTTTCTTCCAGCACGCGGACTTCGAGGAGACCATCGAGGCTGCCCTGCGCGAAACCGGGGTGTCGCCCGGGTGCCTGGAGCTGGAACTAACCGAGGCGACCATCATGAGCGACCCGGCGCGGGTTTTGGGGAGCATGGCCGCGATGAAGGCGCTCGGGTTGCAACTCTCCATCGACGACTTCGGTATCGGGTACTCCTGCCTGAGCTACCTGACGAAGCTGCCGGTCGACAAACTGAAGATCGACCAGTCCTTTCTGCGCAATATCGCGAGCGACGCCGACAACATGGCCGTGGTAAGGGCCGTCCTGAACATCGGGCGCTCCATGCAGCTCGAGGTGATCGCGGAGGGGGTGGAGACCGCCTCGCAGCTCGCCTGGCTGCAGGCCGAAGGCGGCGTCGAGGCACAGGGATACTACTTCAGCCGTCCGCTGCCGGAAAAAGGGATGACCGCGCTCTTGAAGCAGGGTGCCAACTACCTGCACAATCCACGGGGCAAGGTAACCCTCAAAAAGTGGCATTGAGGTCCGGACCCCGCAGGCGGGTTGCTGTGTTATTCTATGGGAATATTTATTAATTATTATTTTTGCGGGTCTCAGTAAAAACTTTACTATTCCATTGATCTGGTTTACGCTGCCAACAATTGTAAGGATTTATTGGATGTGCTGAAATATGCCGTTTTTTTGTAGTAGTAATCCTACACCTAAAGCTCTTTCGCGATCTGGACTCAAATGGTGGCAGTCAATGGAAGTGGCATGAGGGATAGCAAACTCGAGACACAGGACCCAGATTCTCTACGAAGTCTTGCTGAGAAGCGTTTGCTGTCAGCTGAGGCTTCGGCGGGTGTCCTCCCGACGCCTGCAGATACCCTGAGACTGCTCCATGAACTCCAGATACATCAGATCGAACTGGAAATGCAGAATGATGAACTGCGCCAGGCGAGAAGCGAGACGGAAAGAGTCTTAGATAAGTACACCAGCCTCTACGAGTTTGCCCCGGTCGGCTACCTGACACTCGACCGCAAGGGGACCGTCCAAAGCGTCAACCTTACCGGCACCGGCCTGCTTGGGGTCGAGCGCTCCCGTTTGACCGGCCGTCTTTTCCTGAGTTTACTAGCCCCCCCGGAGCGCCCCGCCTTCAGGGACTTCCTGCAAAAAGCCTGCAGCAGTCAGACCAAAGAGACCTTTGAGGGGACGCTTCTTGGAAAAGCCGCTGCTCCGGTATTCCTGCATCTGGAAGCCTTGGCCGCCGCATCGGGGGAGGAGTGCCGCCTGGCGCTTTTTGATGTGACCGAGCGCATTCTGGCAGAACGCGAACTCCTTGCCAGCGAGGCCCACTACCGCCTGCTGACGGAGGGAGTCTCCGACGTGGTCTGGAAGCTGGACACCGATTATCGCGTCACCTATATAAGCCCGGCCGACGAGCGTCTGCGCGGTTACCGGGCCGACGAGGTGGTCGGCCGCCGGGTCTTCGACTTGCTGGCGGGAAACGGTGCCGACCTGGCGCGCGAAAAGGTCCGGCTCAGGCAGGAGGCGGAGAAGTCGGGAACCAGGACCGGCACCCTGAGCTTCGAGGTGCAGCAGCTTTGCCGGACGGGCGCGCCGGTTTGGACGGAAATGCTTTCCACTCCCGTGCGTGACCCGCGGGGGGAGATAACCGGATACCACGGAATAACGAGGGACATCACCGAGCGGAAAAAGGCGCAGCAGCTGGAACAGCAGTTCTTTCAGGCGCAAAAGCTGGAGAGCCTCGGGGTGCTGGCAGGCGGCATCGCCCACGACTTCAACAACATCCTGATGGCCATCTTCGGCAACGCGGATCTCGCCTTGATGAATCTCGACCCCGAGGCGCCGTTGGTAAAGCGTCTGCACGGGATCCTGGAGGCGGCGGTGCGGGCCGCCGGCCTGACCAAACAGCTGCTGGCCTATTCGGGTAAAGGCAGGTTCGTGCTGGAAACCGTTCATCTGAACCAGCTTTTGGAAAAGATGCTCCCCCTGCTGCGGACCTCCACTTCCCGGCATGCGGAGCTGATCCTCGAGCTGCCGGCCTCCCTGCCGCCGGTGCTGGCCGATGCGTCGCAGATGCATCAGGTAATCATGAACCTGACCCTCAACGCCTCGGAGGCGCTGGGTGACGCGAGGGGCGTCATCACCTTCAGGGCCGGCACTCTGGAATGCGGAAGCCGCGCCTGCGCCGAATCCTGGCCGGAGCTGAACCGGAGCGGGGAGCGTTACGTCTTTTTGGAGGTCTCCGACACCGGCTGCGGCATGGACGGGGAAGCCTTGAATAAACTCTTCGACCCTTTCTCCAGTACCAAGTTCGCCGGCCGGGGGCTTGGGTTGGCCGCGGTGCAGGGGATTGTGAAGGGGCACCAGGGACACCTGAAGGTCGTGAGCGAGCCGGGACTGGGGGCGAGCTTCACCCTCTTGCTGCCGGAAAGCGCGGCGGCCGCCGGCACGTGCCCGCCCGCCGAGCGCTCGGGGCGCGACAACCGGGGGGCCCAGTGGAAGGGAAGCGGGTCCGTTTTACTGGTGGACGACGAGGAGGCGGTGCGAAAGGTGGGGAGCGCCATGCTGAAGGCTCTTGGCTTTGTGCCGGTCACGGCCCGGGACGGGCTCGAGGCGCTGGATATCTTCAGGGAGAACCCCGGCGTTGTCCTCGTTGTGCTCGACCTCACCATGCCGCGCCTGGACGGAGCGGGTTGTTTTCGCGAGCTGCGCAGGCTCGACCCCGGGGTGAAGGTCATCATGTCGAGCGGTTTCAGCGAGCAGGAGGTCACCCGGGAATTTGCCGGCATGGGGCTGGCCGGGTTCCTGCACAAGCCCTACCTGATCGCGGGCCTCACGGGAGCCATCAGGAAAGTTCTGGACCCCCGGAGCCCGGCAGATCGGGACGCCGGGAGCGCCAAAGAGGAGGCCACTCATGGATAACCCCGCAGCAGATCGTCCGGTGTCGGCGACCGCGTTACGCCTGCACGCCGAAGAGCGGCTCGCCCGCAAAGGGGCGCTCCCCCCCCCGCAGCGCTCCGACGAGGAGACCCGGCGGCTTTTTCACGAGTTGGAAGTGCACCAGGTCGAACTGGAACTGCAAAATGAGGAGCTGCGCCAGGCCCAGTCGGAGCTGGAAAGCTCGCGGGACAAGTTCGCCGAGCTCTACGATTTCGCCCCCGTCGGCTACTTCACCTTCGACGCCAAGGGGCGGGTCAGCGCGGTCAACCTGATGGGGGCGCAGCTTTTGGGGGTGGAGCGCAGGCAACTCTGCAATCTTCCCTTTGGCGGATTCATCGCCGACCCCGCGGGAAGGGAGACTTTCGCCCGGCACCGCGCCGCCGTGCTGCAGGGGGAAGGGGTGCAGCGCTGCGAGATCAGGCTCATAGGAAAAGCGGGCTCCATCATCCATGGCCAATTGCAAAGCGTCCCGGCGGACAGCGTCGGAGAGCGGGACGGCTCCATCCTTTCCTCCGTCGTGGACGGTACGCTCGGCAGGCAGCTCGGAGACGAACTGCAAAAAGCGCACGACGATCTGGAGCGGATCGTGGAGGAGCGCACCAAGGAGCTCACCCGGGCGATTGCCCAGCTCACACAGGAAGTGGCGGTGCGCAAGCAGGCGGAGGAGTCGCTCCAGGCGATGAAAGACCGGCTGCAGGCCGAGAACGTTTACCTGCAGCGTGAGTTCGACCGCCAGTTCAACTTCGGCGAGATCATCGGCTCCAGCAAGGCCCTTTTGCAGGTGTTCCTGCAGGTCGAGCAGGTGGCCCCCATGGACGCGACCGTGCTTTTGCTGGGCGAGACCGGTACCGGCAAGGGGGTGGTGGCGCGCGCCATCCAGAGCCGCAGCTCGCGCAAGGCGCGCCCGATGATAACCGTCAACTGCGCGGCCCTTCCGGCAGCCCTCATCGAAAGCGAGCTTTTCGGGCGGGAAAGGGGCGCCTTCACCGGGGCCCACGAGCGCCAGATCGGGCGCTTTGAGCTGGCCAACGCAGGCACCATATTCCTCGACGAAATCGGGGAGTTGCCGCTGGAATTGCAGGGGAAGCTTTTGCGGGTCATCCAGGACGGCGAGTTTGAGCGACTGGGGAGTGCGCGTACCATGAAAACCGACGTGCGGATTATCGCCGCCAGCAACCGTGACCTGCAAAAGGAGGTTGAGAACGGCAGCTTCCGCCGCGACCTCTTTTACCGGTTGAATGTTTTTCCCATCACCATGCCCCCCCTGCGGGAGCGCCGGGAGGATATTCCGCTGCTCGTCAGTCACTTTGTTGCCAAGTTCAACCAGAAAACCGGCAAGAAGACCGAGCGCGTGTCGAAAGAAACCATGGATATCCTCCAGGGGTACGGCTGGCCCGGCAATGTGCGGGAGCTGGAAAGCGTCGTCGAGCGGGCGGTAATCTCCAGCCCGGGGAGCGCGCTTTTGGTACTGGACCGCTTTGACAGCTTCGTGAAACCGGGGGAACCCCGCGGGACTGGGATCAGCGCCCTGGCAGAGTTGGAGCAGCAGCACATCTTCCAGACCCTGCAAAAGACCGGCTGGCGCATCAACGGCTCCAAGGGGGCCGCGGTGCTGCTGGATCTCAATCCCAGCACCTTGCGTGCCCGGATCCGGAAACTGGGTATCGTCAGGCCCGATTGAGTCGATTGAGCCGATTGAGCCGGCGCGCGCCGGTCCTCGCCCGTAATGAAATCCGCCATATCTGGTAAAAATGTTAAATACGACGTTTCACCTTCCGGTTTTCCCCGCCTTCAAGTAGTACCTCCCGTAAATTTCACTCTAGTAATCAGACCTTTGCACTCTTACTCCCCGTAACTAAAGGTTGGTGCGGTAGTTGCTAACTGTTATCAGGTAGCAAACCAGCTGTTGTCTTGGTCGGACCGTAAGGGCCAGATTCTTTCAGCACTGTGATTGGTCCTCGTTGTTGGTGCGGGAGCCTGGCGTCAACTAATGTAGAGACGCATTGCATGCGTCTCCTTTACCCGATAACGCTATAGATCAGCAGAGCGCGGCAGCGCTGAGACGCATGCAATGCGTCTCTACCTGGTGGGGTAGGTAGATGGCACCCACCTATAGGCTGGCTGCCGGCCAATCAGGCAAGAAAAGAAGGAGTGAGACTATGTCGCCCGCCACAAAGATCAAGGATCCGGAGCTTCGGAAAATGTCGAAGCAGCTGGACGCCGCCCACCGAAAGCTTGCCGAGGCGCACGCTAAACTCCTGGAGTGTTCCCGCGAGCTGGAGGGGAAAAAGCGCGAACTGGCAGAGAGCGGCCAACGGATGGCCCTGTTGGATCGTGAGCTTTGCGGCGCGAAGCAGTGCGCGGAGCGGGCCCACGAGGCAAAGAGCCTTTTTCTTGCCAACATGAGCCACAAAATACGCACCCCGCTGACCGGCATGCTCGGGATGATCGATTTCACGCTGAACTCCGAACTGAGACCCGACCAGGTAAATCAGCTGCAAATTGCCAGGAAAGCGGGGAAAACGCTCGTGAGGGTGATCAACGACGTGCTCGACGTGGCCCGGATCGAAGCGGGACAGCTAACGCTTTTGCCGACGAGCTTCGATGTGCGGCAAACCGTCGCTGAACTGGTGGCTCCTTTGGGGGCGCAGGCCTGCGCGAAAAACATCAGCTTGGGGCAAACGGTCGCGAAGTCGCTGCCGAAGGCCGTTTTGGCCGACGAGTCCCGCATCCGCCAGATCCTGCTCAACCTGGTGGAAAACGCGGTGCGGTTCACTGAAAAGGGGCGCATCGAGCTGCGGGTCGATTTTTTCCAGGACTACCTCGGCAAGTACCTGCGTTTTGCCGTTTCCGACACGGGAATCGGCATCCCCGAGGGTAGGCGCTCGACGATCTTCGACGCCTTTGCCCAGGCAGACCGGGGGCAGGGCCGGGGGAACAGCGACGCCAGCGGTCTCGGACTCGCCATCTCGGCGAAACTGGTCACCTTGATGGGAGGTAGCATCGTGCACCGCAACAACGATCCTACGGGTTCGACCTTTGTCGTCACCATCCCTGTCGCGGTCCCTCTCGAGCGGTCGCCGGCTCCACAGCTGCAAAAGGAGGCTTCCCTCCCGGGGGGGCTGACCGTCCTCATTGCGGAGGACGATCCCGTCATCATGGAGGTCATGACCCTGTTGACCTCCCGGGCCGGCCATCTGGTGCTCTCCGCGGCTGACGGCCACGAGGCGCTCCGTATCTGGGAGAGCGAGCGCCCGCACCTGGTGCTGATGGACGTGCAGATGCCCAACCTGGACGGTCTGGAGACGACCCGGAGGATCCGTGGCCGCGAGCAGGAGATCGGCGGCCGGGTGCCGATCTACGGCCTGACCGCTCACGTGAGGGACGAGGACATCGACCGCTGCCTGGGCGCCGGAATGACGGGGCATATCGGCAAACCGATCGACTTCCCCGACCTTCTGGAAATCCTCAGCAGGCATCAGGGACAACGCGCTGCCGTCAACTAGCCGGCAGCTGACTACTTTAGCTTCAGTTCGCCATAAAGGAGTATGCTATGGAAAAGTATCAAATAGCCGATGCCGGGGACGCTTCCCTTTCCCCGGATGAGAGTCTGGAGCCGGAGGCCCTGGAAACCGAGGGGCTTCAGGATGGCGAGGAGCTTCAGGACTCCGACGGGGAACTGGAAGAGCAGGAGATCAAAGAGGCCGCCGTCGAGCAGCCGAGCGACGCCTTCAAGCTGTACCTGCGTGACATCCAGCGCACGAAACTTTTGAGCGCCGAGGAGGAAAGGGCGCTTGCCCTCAGGATCGAGAGCGGCGATCTGGCCGCCCGGGACCTGATGATTGTCTCCAATCTGCGCCTGGTGGTGAAAATCGCCAAACGCTACCTGAACCGGGGCCTTCCCTTTCTCGACCTGATAGAGGAGGGGAACCTCGGCCTCATCAAGGCGGTCGGTCGCTTCGAGGTCGCCAAGGGGTTCCGCTTCTCGACCTACGCCACCTGGTGGATCCGGCAAAGCGTGGACCGGGCCCTGATGAACCAGGCCCACACCATCAGGCTCCCGGTGCACGTGGCGGAGGGGATCAGCAAGCTGTACCGGGTGACGCACCGCTTTCGCGACCAGATGAACCGCGATCCGACCATCACCGAGGTCGCCGAGGCGCTGGAGGTGGACGAAAACCAGGTGCGCCGGCTGAGGGTGCTCATGATGAAGACTTATTCCATCGATCAGCCGATCGGCGAGTACAGCGACTTTTCCCTGGCCGACACCATCGAGGACAGTTCGGCCCTCTCCCCGGTGGACCAGATTGACGGGCATCACGCCTACGAAAGGGTCTCCAGTTTGATGGAGAACTTCACCGAGGCGGAAAAAAAGATCCTGACGCTCCGTTTCGGCCTGGACGACAACGAACCTCAGACCCTGGAGGCCATCGGGCAGAGTTTCGGGCTGACCCGCGAAAGAATACGCCAGATCGAGTCCAGTACACTTTTAAAGCTGCGCAGGCTGATGGGGTCGCGAGACGGCGCCATGGCCTGCTGCTGATGGGGCGGCCCGGGGTCGGCGTTGATAAAGATATCGAGGCGAACATGTCAGATGGCACGCAGGAAATCTGGATGTACTGCATCTATTGCGAAAGGGCGTTCCGTTCCAATTCCAAGAACAACTGCCAGTATGAATGCTGCGACGGCAATCTGGGGGATATCTGGGAGTGGGAAATCGTACTCAAGTTAAACCGGTCTTACCCGGAAATACCCGTGCACGGCGAGGAATATCCCCTGTTCGGAGAGGTCGGTTTCACCAACTTGAGAAGGACCGGGTACGATGAGGAAACCCGCCGGCTCCCGGGCAACTGTTAGCGATGCCGGACCCCCGGGAAGTTCCAGCGGGGCAGGACCAGGGAGACGGCGGCGCTGCAAAAAAGCGCCAGCGCCCCCGTGTCATCCGGATCGAGTTCCCGGCCGGAGCGGTCTTCGCCCTGGTGCTGCTGCTCGCCTCGTGCTGGCTTTTGATCCGGCTCCTGCCGGTGGTTTTGGTGCTGGTGGCGGCGCTGGTGGTCGTCGGCACCATCAGTCCCGCGGTGCGCTGGCTCGAAGTCAGGCGACTGCGCCGGGGGCTCGGCATCGCGCTGGTCTTCAGCGCGCTCATGGTGGTGGCTTTACTGGTCATGACCATGACCATCCCCTCGCTGATGTCCCAGGCGAGTAACCTTTTGGACCAGGAGCCCGAGCTGCGGGGACGCCTGGCGCAGACGCTGGCGGGGTCCCACCTGACCAGCCCGCTGGCGGAACTGCTGCGCAAGGTGCATTCCGGCGACCTGGCCCGCATGGTCGCCTCCAATGCCTTGGAATACTCCTCCCGCGCCATCGCGATCTTCGCTTACCTCCTGAGTTCGATATTCCTCGCCCTCTACATCATGATCGACCGGGACCGGCTGCGCGGAGGGCTCTTCCTGATGGTCCCGCGCTCCCTGCACATCCGGCTTTCCCGGGTCATGCTGAACCTGGAAACCATCGTCTGCGGCTACATTCGCGGGCAGGTGATCACCTCCGCCTTCATGGCGCTCTTCGTTTTCCTGCTGCTCAAGTCCTGCTCCGTCGATAACGCCCTGGCAATCGCGGTTTTCACCGGCGTGGCTGACGTCCTTCCTTACATCGGCGCACTGCTGTCGGTCGGGGCCGCAGTGGGGGCGGCGGCCTCCGGCGGCCCGGTCATCACCATCGTCGTCTTGGTGGCGATGCTGATCTACAAGGAGTTTGAAGTGGCCGTGCTGGTGCCGAGGATCTACGGCCGCGCCCTGCGGCTCCCCTCCTCGGTCATCCTGCTCTCACTTTTGGCCGGGAGCGTGCTGCTCGGCATGGTGGGTGCGCTGCTGGCGCTTCCGGTGGCGGCGGCGCTGCTGATGCTCGTCGAGGAGTTGCGTGTGGAACTTCCCGGGCAGCAGGAGCAGGCAGAGGACGTGGAGATCAGGGAGCGCGACGACCGCGGCGAAGCCGAGTACGAGCGCCGGGCCGAGGGGATGCCGGCCGAGCAGGCCGCAGCCATCGCCGTCGAGATATCCACCGAGCGTCACAACGAGGAAAACGGCCCCCCTGGGACGCCGGAGCTTCCCGAAGATGAAGGCGCCCCCGGAGCTTAAAGGTCGGTTCGGGAGCCGGGTTCGATTCCCGCGTCAACTAATTGCCGGGTACGAGTGAGCACTGTAGGGGCGAATCATCATTCGCCCTGACCCTCTTGCGGCAGGGGGGCAGTCCGTTAAAAGCACCGGTCGCTGACAAATCGTAGAGACGCATTGCATGCGTCTCCTTCACCCGATCACACTTAGTTGAACTAGATAGCGGCAGCGCTGAGACGCATGCAATGCGTCTCTACACAAAGCCCCCCCCTCTCGCTACCTAAATAACTTCCCCCCCGCCAACCGCGATATATGGCCGTTATGTCAAACCTGACGGTTTCATCTGACGGCTTTTCCTGCCCTGTATTCCCGCCTGCTAATTTAATCCCTACAATCAAACGCTTATGCTTTTCCTCACAGCTGCTGTGTCTGGCACGCTAGTTGCGAAGTCTTCTTTGTCGTGCACTGGTCAATGGTTGAACCGGATATTAGTCGATGAAGAGTCGACGAAATAGCCGCGCAGTATCAATCGGATCCAGTGCCCCATAGATTCTGGTAGCTAAAGAACCACAATACCCGCAGGTAAATCTAAAGGAGAACGCAAATGTCCGAGCTTAATGCAGTGGTAGGGATTTTTAAGACTCACACCGAGGCGGAAATAAGCATCAAGGAACTCCAGAGGGCGGGGTTCGACATGAAGAAGCTGTCCATCGTCGGGAGAGACTACCACACCGAGGAGCAGGTCGTCGGCTACTACAACGTCAGCGACCGCATGAAGTTCTGGGGCAAGCAGGGAGCCTACTGGGGCGGTTTTTGGGGCCTCCTGTTCGGCTCGGCCGTCTTCATCATTCCCGGAGTAGGCCCGCTGGTCATGTTCGGTCCGGTCATCGGTTGGCTGGTGGGAGCTCTGGAAGGTGCCGTCGCCGTCGGTGGCATCAGTGCCCTGGCAGCCGCACTCTACAGTATCGGGGTGCCCAATAACTCCTCCGTGGAGTACGAAACGGCACTCAAGTCCGACCGTTTCCTGGTCATTGCCCACGGGTCGGCCGATGAGGTGGGTAAGGCCAAGAGTATCCTCATGACGGCTGGCGCCACCCAGGTTGATATCCACCACAAGGCTCCCGGCGAGGTCGTTATTTAGCCCGAGCCCGTGCCGTGAAGCAGCTTTTGGTCAGCCAGTGGCCTGTGCAACAGGAAAAAGGAGAAATACCATGGACGGCGACAGAGAACTGCAACGTAGCGTCATCGATGAACTCGGCTGGGAGCCGGTGGTGAAGGCCGCGGAAATCGGGGTAAGCGTTAAGGACGGCGTGGTGACGCTGTCTGGAAATGTCGACAGCTATCCCGAAAAATGGGCAGCCCAGGGGTGCGTGAAAGGACTTTTGGGCGTCACCGCGTTGGCCGACGAGATCGAGGTAAGACTTCCGGGCGCCAGCGAGTGTATCGATGCGGATATTGCCAGGGCGGCGGAGAATGTCCTCGACTGGAATGTCAGCGTGCCGAAGGGCAGGATTAAACTAACCGTCGAGAAAGGGTGGGTCACCCTGGAAGGTGCGGTCGATTGGCAGTTCCAGAGGGTCACCGCCGAGAAGGCATTGCTGCACCTGTTCGGGGTCCGGGGCATCAGTAACCAGATTGTCATGGTGCCGCAGACGACACCGGTCGAGGTGGCGGCCCGGATCGAAGCGGCGCTCAAGCGAAGCGCCAAGGTGGATGCGCAGGCGATCAAGGTGACGCTCCTTGACAATAAAATCACCTTGAGCGGCAGGGTCCGTTCCTGGGCCGAGCGCGAAGAGGCGGTGCGGGCGGCCTGGGCCGCCCCGGGAGTCTTCGAGGTGATAGACCAGTTGCGCATAGAATCCTGATCGAAGCCTAAGCGCCGGCCGCAGCCGGGGCCTTGTCCCCCCTATGAAATAGGGGGGAAGCCGAATGTCAGAGAGGCAGGGGGGTGTTTTACCAGGGCTCAGTACCCCCCTGTCTCGCTGCGCGAGCCTTCCCCCCTGTTCCACAGGGGGGACCAAACACCACCACCCCCTTAACTTTACTGCAGCGGACAGCCTTTCCCGTCGAACCATGCGCCGCGAAGCCGGCGTGGAACTCAAAAAAAAGGAGATTTCCAACCATGCAAAGTTTAACCCGTGTCATTATCGCTTTTTTCATGCTGGCCATCCCGGCCTTTGCCTTTGCCGCCCCCTACAGCATCGACCCCGAGCACTCCAGTGTCGGGTTCAAGGTGCGCCACCTGATGGTGTCGAACGTGAAGGGAGATTTCGGCAAGGTCTCCGGCGTAGTGGACATCGACGACAAGGACCTCAGAAAGTCAACGGTAGAGGTGACCATTGCCACCGCATCGATCAACACCGGCGTAGCCAAGCGCGACGAGCACCTGAAGAGCGCCGACTTCTTCGATGTGGCCAACTACCCGACCATGACCTTCATCTCCCGTAAAGTCGAAATAGGCGTCGGCGGTACGCTCCAGGTGCATGGCGACCTGACCCTGCACGGGGTAACCAGGAATGTGGTGCTCAACGTCGAAGGGCCGACCAAGTCGTTCAAGGACCCCTGGGGGAACGTGAAGCGCGGAGCGACAGCGACCGCCACCATCAATCGTAAAGATTTCGGCCTGCTCTGGAACAAAGCCATCGAGAGCGGCGGCGTCATGGTAGGGGAAGAAGTCACCATCGCCCTGGAGATCGAACTGCTTAAAAAGTAGGGTAGGTGGGAAGCACCCCATCCCCACCCCGGCCCTCCCCATGAAGGGGAGGGAGCATTTTATTAGTGAAGAGAGACCCCGAAAGTCCCCTCTCCCGGAGGGGGAGGGTCAGGGAGGGGGAAACGCTTTCCTACGCTGGGACCATGCAGGCACTTTGGCGCCTCTACTTCCCATAAGAACTTGTTATAATTGAAAGCAGGAGATGCTAGCTACCATGGATACCACTAAACCCCGCAAGCACTTTGCCATGATACGAGAATTTCAACTGGCCGACTGGTTCACCCTGGCAAACGCCATCTGCGGTATGGGGGCGCTTTTTGCCATGCTCTCCTATCTGCAGACGACAGAAATCAGGCACATCTATTACGCCGGCGCGCTGGTCTTCGCGGCCCTGGTGTTCGATGTCCTCGACGGAAGGATCGCACGGTGGCGCCGGGTCACCTCTGGCATCGGTCGCGAACTCGATTCTCTCTCTGATGTCATATCCTTCGGTGTCGCACCGGCTGTCATCGGGTACGGTTGCGGCATGCAGGGGTTTTACGATCGCATCATCCTCGCCTATTTTGTCGGCTGCGGGGTTTCCCGCCTGGCGCGCTACAACGTCACCGCAGATGCGCTCTCCGAGGGTGGAGACAAGGTGAAGTACTTCGAGGGGACCCCCATCCCGACCTCGCTGGTGCTGGTGCTGCTCATGGTCTGGGCCGCCTCCCAGGGCGCCCTGGGGGAGTCGCTCTGGTTCGGTCAGGTTGTTGTAGCCGGGTTCACGCTGCACCCGCTGGTGCTTTTGTTCGCGCTTTCCGGGTCACTTATGATAAGCCGCCTGCGGACCCCCAAGCTGTGAGCGGATGAACTACCAAGGGAGGCAGTTATGGAGTCTATGATGCGCTTATTTCTTGCGACACTGATGCTCATTTCGCTGTGCGGCGCCGGGACCAGCCTCGCTTTTGATCAGTCGATATGTACCTCCGGCGACGTTACTTACCACCAAAACGGCAAATTGAAATCGTGCACCTTGAAGGACGATTTGGCGATCGGTGCACTGCGCTGCAAACAGTATGGGCCGGTGGAGTTCTTCCAAACGGGAAGCTTGGCGAGTTGCCTAACCAGTGACTTCTACAATTATGAAAGCATTACCTGCAATCAGTATGGCCGGGTGAGCTTCTACCCAACGGGCAGGTTGGCGAGCTGCAACATATCCAAGCAGATTCAGATCGACGGCAAAAATTGCGCCCAATTCGAACCGATTTATCTTTTCGAAAACGGGAAACTTAAATCATGCAGTACGCCGCAGTGATGCGCAGGTTCCATCGCGCAGAGAGGTAACCGATATGGCAAGGAAAACAGTCGCGGATCTGCTGGTTGATACCCTGGTTGCGGCCGGGGTGCAAAGGGTTTACGGGCTGGCCGGAGATTCGCTCAACGGGATTACAGAGTCGATCCGCACCCGAAAGGAAATCAGCTGGATCCCGGTGCGGCACGAGGAAAGCGCGGCCTTCGCGGCGGGGGCAGAGGCTCATCTGACCGGCAGCCTTGCGGTCTGCGCCGGGAGTTGCGGCCCGGGAAACCTGCACCTGATCAACGGACTCTACGACTGCCACCGCAGCCGGGTCCCGGTGCTGGCGATAGCGGCGCAAATCCCCCGGGGCGAAATCGGCAGCGGATATTTCCAGGAAACCCACCCGGAGCACCTCTTCGCCCAGTGCAGTCATTTTTGCGAGCTGGTCTCCCATCCCGACCAGATGCCCCGCCTCCTGAACATCGCCATGCAGACCGCCATAGCCCAGCGCGGCGTTTCGGTGCTGGCGCTTCCGGGAGACGTCGGTCTGGCTGATGCCCTGGGAGGGAAACTGCCTCAGCATTTCCAGGAGTCGCAACCTGCCACCTCGCCGTCGGAGAGCGAGTTGACCCAGCTTGCCCAAATCCTCAATGGCTCGAAGAAGATCACCATACTGGGCGGAGCAGGTTGCGCCGGCGCCCACCAGGAGCTGATTGATCTCGCCAGCCGACTGCAGGCGCCCATCGTGCACGCCCTGCGCGGCAAGGAATTCATTCAGTACGACAATCCCTATGATGTCGGTATGACCGGGCTCCTGGGAATCCCCTCCGGTTTTCACGCAGTCATGAACTGCGAGGTCCTGCTGATGCTCGGGACGGACTTTCCCTACCGGCAGTTCTACCCCAAGGACGCCACCATCGTGCAGATCGATCTGCGTGGCGAGCAACTGGGGCGCCGCACCAAGATCGATTACGGCCTGGTGGGGAGCGTGAAAACGACGCTGCGCGCCCTGTTGCCAAAACTGGTTGATCATGAGGACCCCGCACATCTGGAGGCATCCGTCGCGCGCTTTCAAAAGGCTCACTTGGAACTTGACGAGCTGGCTGTCGAGAAAAGCTCTGACAAATACATCCACCCGCAGTACGTAGCCAAACTGCTGAACGAACTTGCGGCCGATGACGCAATCTTTAGCTGCGACGTCGGGACGCCGACCATCTGGGCGGCGCGCTACCTTTCCATGAACGGGAAACGACGCCTGCTCGGCTCCTTCATTCACGGCTCCATGGCCAATGCCCTGCCTCAGGCCATCGGCGCTCAGGTGAGCCATCCCGGCCGCCAGGTGGTTGCCCTGTCCGGAGACGGTGGACTGGCCATGCTGATGGGTGAGTTGCTGACGCTACGCCAGGTGCGCCTGCCGGTCAAGGTGATCGTATTCCGAAACGATGCCCTGGCTTTCGTGGAGTTGGAGATGAAGGCGTCGGGAATCCAGGAGTTCGCCACCGATTTACAGAACCCGGACTTCGCGAAGATCGCCGAGGCCTCCGGTCTTTTGGGGCTCAGGGCGCAAACCCCGGATCAGGTGCGCCCCATGCTTATCCGGGTTCTCGAACACGACGGCCCCGCTCTTTTGGAAGTCGTCGTCAGCAGGCAGGAACTGATGCTGCCGCCGACCATCACCCTGGACCAGGTAGCCGGTTTCAGTCTTTACGCGTTAAAGGCGCTCTTGAGCGGGCACGCCGACGAAATCGTCGACCTGGCCAAGATAAACCTCTTTCGCTAATGGTGACTCTGTGGTCGATGTCAAGGTGGGTAGAGACGCATTGCATGCGTCTCCTTCACCCGATCATGCTTAGATCAACTGTCGGGGTGCAGCGCTGAGACGCATGCAATGCGTCTCTACCTGATGCGTAGCGTTTCGCATCGTTCGCACGCGGGAGCGTGGGAACGCTGTCCCTCCCTGCGAGTGCTTCAATGAAAAGAGAACCCCAAGGAAAAATCGCTGCCGCGCCCGCCCCCCCGGGCGATGACCGGCCCCAAGGACCAGAAAAGCCCTTTCTGGTGCTGAGCCTCTCTGCGCTGGGTGTCGTCTATGGCGATATCGGGACCAGCCCGATCTACGCCCTGCGCGAATGCTTCTACGGCTCGCATCCCTTTGCACCGACCCCGATCAATGTCCTGGGCGTCATGTCTCTCATCTTCTGGTCGCTCATGATCATCATCTCCCTCAAGTACCTGGTATTCGTGATGCGGGCCGACAACCACGGCGAGGGGGGAATCCTCGCACTTTTGGCGCTGCTCGCTCCCTGGCACGACCGGTCTCCCCAAAGCCGGGTGCTGCTCTTTGTCGGGCTGTTCGGTGCTGCGCTGCTGTACGGCGACGGGGCGATAACCCCGGCCATTTCGGTGCTCTCTGCCGTGGAAGGCCTGGAACTCGCGGCTCCCGGACTCACCCCGTTCGTGTTGCCGATCACGGTCGTCGTCCTGGTGCTGCTCTTTCGCTTCCAGGCGCGCGGCACTTCCCGGATCGGAGCCGTGTTCGGTCCCGTCATGTGTCTTTGGTTCGCCACACTGGCGCTCCTGGGCGCTTCCTGGATTGCCCGCGCGCCGCAGGTGCTTTCCGCCCTTAACCCGCTGCACGGCTGCCAGTTTTTCCTGCATAACGGCTGGCGCGGCTTCGTGGTCCTGGGGGCCGTGTTTCTCGTTGTGACGGGCGGGGAGGCGCTGTATGCCGACATGGGCCACTTCGGGCGCTTTCCCATCCGGCTTACCTGGTTCGCCCTGGTGCTCCCCGCACTGCTCATCAACTATTTCGGCCAGGCCGCCCTGATCCTGCTGCACCCGGAAAAATCGCAGCAACCCTTCTTCAACCTGGCGCCGGGGTGGGCGCTCATCCCGCTGGTGCTCCTCGCCACCATGGCTACCGTCATCGCTTCGCAGGCGGTCATTTCCGGGGCCTTTTCCCTCACCAGGCAGGCCGTGCAGCTCGATCAGTGCCCGCACGTCCACATCGTCCAGACCTCCCGGGAAGAGATCGGGCAGATCTACATCCCGAGTGTCAACTGGATCCTCATGATCGTTACCATGTCCCTCGTTTTCGGCTTCGGTTCCTCCAGTAAACTCGCCGGCGCCTATGGGGTAGCGGTTACCACGACCATGGTCATCACCGGAGTGCTCGCCTTTTTCGTGGCGATCCGGAAATGGCATTGGCACCCCCTGACGGCCGGCCTGGTCATGGTGCTCTTCCTGACGGTGGACCTCGCCTTTTTCAGCGCGAACATGCTGAAAATCCGCTCCGGCGGCTGGTTTCCCCTGGCGGCGGGCGCGGTTGTCTTCACCATGATGGCCACCTGGCACCGGGGAAGGGAAATCCTCGCCTGGCATTTCCACCAGGCCAGGGAGCCGCTGGAGGATTTTCTGAAGCGGATTGCCGCTCATCCGCCGCTACGCGTGCCGGGTACCGCGGTCTTCGTGATTGAGCCGATTCCCGGTACCCCGCCCCAGCTGCTGCACCATCTCATACACAACCAGGCGCTGCATGAACAGGTCGTGCTGCTGAGCGTCGTCACCAAAGGGGTTCCCCGGGTGACGGCGGATAAAAGGATTGAAGTCGTCCTGCTGGCCCAGGGGTTTTCCCGGGTGACGGTCAATTACGGCTTCATGCAGAGCCCCAATATTCCGGTTGCCCTGCGGGAATGTGCACCCTTCGGTCTGGCGGTCAATCCGGAGAGCACCACCTTCTACCTGGCCCGGGAAACCCTGATCCCGTCCCTGAGGCGCCGCGGCATGGCGCTTTGGCGCGAGAAGCTCTTCGCCTTCATGACCCGCAATGCCCTGCCGGCGACAGATTTTTACCGGATACCGCCGGAGCGTGTCGTCGAGTTGGGGATTCGGATAGAGATTTAGGGGGTGGTGTCGGAATTGCAGCAACGGCGCTTAATTTGGGGCAGCTTGTGCTAGTCCCCCCTATGAAATAGGGGGGAAGCCGAACGGTAGAGAGGCAGGGGGGTGTTTTGCCTGGGCTAAGTACCCCCCTGTCTCGCTACGCGAGCCTTCCCCCCTGTTCCCACAGGGGGGACCAAACAACGCAGCCCTTTAACTTAACGATGGTGCCTTCCAGGGGAGGGTGGGAGGGGGGTGAAGGGCGAGGGGAAACTTGGGAACGTCGTACCAGATGGCGAAAAGCAGAAACGGCAACGGCAGTACTGTCGTGCAGGGAGGGAGTCGGGGGCCTTCCTGGAATGCACGGTAGTACTGCCGTTTGCTGATATACGAAAAGGTATTGAGCCGTGAGCGGATTAATGACCCGGTTTCTCGAGGTCGTCCAGCATGGCGTTTACTTCTTTCAGCTTGAAGTTAAGCTTGTTAAGTTCCGCGCTGGTATATACTTTGTGGCCTTTTTTAATCTCGGTGTTCAGCTTCTTTACCTTTTGCTGAATGCTGTCCACTTCGTTTTTGCAATTCATCGACGCCAGCACGCAATCGTCTTTTTCCGCGGCGAAAACGGGCAGGCTACACGACATAACCAAAACGGCCATTACCAACATCCCTGTTCTCTTCATTGTAAGCCTCCTGTGCAAGTGGATAACTATTGTTGTATTCGCTGAGTGTAAACGAGCAATTAGCGTGCCGTCAAAGACCCTGGTGGCTTAGGCCTCTGCATGACATTGATTAATCAGCCTATTACTGGCATAGCACCCGGTAACTTAATGGTGTACTCGAGTTTACCTGCCGTCACATATGGCGGTTACGTCAAACTTGGCGGGTTTAGCTATCAAATCCCCTGTGGCTGATTGGTTTGATGAGAAATTATACCGTGGAATCGGACTCTTGAGGCATTGCGTATCAGGATCATTCATGGCACGTTAGTTGCGCTTATCCTTTGAGCAGCTTATCGATATCAGAGAGGGAGAAGCGGATATGAGTAAGGTACTGATTGTTTATTACAGCATGTATGGACACGTTCAGCAGATGGCTGAGGCTGTTGCAGAGGGTGTGCGCGATGTCCCCGGATGCGAGGTGGTTATCAAAAGGGTTCCCGAGACCCTGTCCGCTGAAGTGCTGGAAGCGCAGGGGGCCCTTGAAGCGCAAAAGGCCTCGGCGCATATCCCGGTCGCCGCGGTAGAGGATCTGGTCGCCGCAGACGCCATCATCTTCGGGACGCCGACGCGTTTTGGCAACATGTGCGGGCAAATGCGCCAGTTTCTCGATGCCACGGGCGGGCTTTGGGCGAAGGGAGCGCTGGTCGGGAAGGTCGGCAGCGTCTTTGCCAGTTCCGCCACCCAGCACGGCGGCCAGGAGTCGACCATCCTCAGCTTTCACACCACCCTGCTGCACCAGGGAATGATCATCGCGGGTCTCCCCTATACCTTTTCCGGGCAGATGGACAACAGCGAGATTACCGGCTGCTCGCCCTACGGAGCCAGCACGATCGCCGGGACCAAGGGGGAGCGCCGGCCCAGTGCCAACGAGTTGGCCGGTGCACGCTTCCAGGGAGCCCACATCGCCAAAATCGCCAGCAAACTGAGCGCAAAGTAGCCAGGCAAACGATTTGCGGACCGAAGCAGGTAGGAGCGGGGGCCGACTCTCCCTCCCCTTCAAGGGGAGGGCCGGGGCACCTACACCCTCACCCTGACTCCACTGCGGTTAAAGTTAAGGAATATCCGGTGCAGGTGCGGTGCCTTGTCCCCACTATGGAATAGGGGGGAAGCCGAACGTAGAG